>Ga0315312_1000135_pt1 | contig 116834 bp, 132 predicted proteins | sample TDP7_MG_FD_203629 | JGI IMG/M metagenome (GOLD analysis project Ga0315312, IMG submission 203629) | Freshwater sediment microbial communities from Lake Towuti, South Sulawesi, Indonesia - TDP7 | ecosystem: Environmental > Aquatic > Freshwater > Lake > Sediment | place: Indonesia: South...
CGATCCAGATGTCTCCCGCCACAACTCCACGTATCCCCGTCTCCTCCTTCAGCCTTGTCAAGCTCTGCCTGTATCCTTCCAGATAAGGCTCTCCAACCTTGAACGTGAGATGAGGTATGCCCAAAGCTTTGGACTGCAGCGACATTAAATGAATAGGGTGGCAAAGGCTCGGCCAACTATCGAGAATAAAGGTCACGAGAGAGGCAACATCGTAGCCCCGGGCCATAGCTCTGTAGCATGCAAATGTGGAATCTTTGCCACCGCCCCATAATACAGATACTCTCACGATCTACATACCTTCCGCAGCCGATTTGCCTGCGATGGTTTTCAATGGCCCTACACAGCCGCTTGGAGATTCATGATCGCTTGTAGGCATTCCTTGGCACTTCTCACGACTACGGCACTCTTCCTCACTCTAGCCATATACTCCGCTGCTATGCCGCCCGTAAAGTCTCTATGTTGAACAGGGGTGGACTCTATGACCACGACAGGCCTGCCTTTTTCTAGCGCTTCTTCCACGGCTTGGAGGTTTCTCAGATTGCCAGGTCCTACAGGAAAATCTGTAAGGACAACTATGTCCGAATGCTCGATCAGAGCAGCATTTGCCGCGAAGGACTCTTCACTTATCATGGAGAAGGGGATCTCACCGACAACAGATAGACCTAGGCTTCGCGCAGTCTCATAGTCTGTATCGAGCACATTCAGGACACCCGCCGTAACCGTCATACTGCTTTCCAGAAGGAGCTTCATCAGTACGCTCCCTGACCCACCGCCGCAAACCAGGTGGACAGTAGCTCTACTGTTGAGGCTGTCCATTTTAGGGCGCAGATATGGAGCCACATGTAAAGCGTTGGTTACAGGGTGCCTTTTTACCACGACATCAACGCCATATATGCTACGGATACTTTCAGGTGTTAGAACCTGCTCGGGTGGACCGACTGCCTCGATCCTTCCATTATGAAGAAGAACTATTCTGTCACAGTGCTGAGATGCTAGATTAAGGTCGTGGAAGACCGCGACGATTACTATCCCTGTCTGCTTATTCAACTTCTCGATTAGTTCCAACACTTCAAGCTGATATTTGATGTCAAGATGCACCGTCGGCTCGTCCAATAGAAGCACCTTCGGCTCCTGAGCAAGGGCACGTGCTATGATAACCCTCTGCCTTTCACCTCCACTTAGCTCGTCAAAGGTTCGGTCAGAAAGATGCAAAGTGTCAGTCATTTTCATAGCTTCCTCCACGGCTTCCAGATCTTTTACTGATTCGGCTCCGAATCGGCCTATGCGGGATGTGCGGCCCATCAAAACTATTTCAAAGACAGTGAAGGCAGCGTCAACCACGGGGCTTTGCGGAACCACGCCTACACTCTTCGCAACCTCACTCCTCGAAATTTTCCTTAAATCTCTTCCGTCAATAAGTATGGTTCCTACTCGGGGTTCTAAGACTCTGCACATACACCTGAGCAGGGTCGTCTTCCCTGAGCCGTTTGGGCCCATGACGCCTAGAAACTCGCCTTGTTCTACGCTGAAGGTAGCATCCTCCAGAATAGGCGTGCTCTCATAGGAGAAGCTTACACCTCTAATCTCAAGCCTCAATCGCATCACACCCAAACTCTTCTGCCCTTCCGTAGCAGATATGCAAAGAAGGGAGCACCACAAAGGGCTGTAAGCACACCAACCGGTATCTCCGTAGGCGCAATGATGGTTCTCGCTACAGTGTCTACAGATGTCAGGAAGAGGCCTCCTGCCAGGGTTGAGGCTGGGAGGAGCACTGAATGGTTTGGACCGACTCGTAATCTCATAATATGGGGGATGATGAGGCCTACGAAGCCTATGATGCCGCTGAAGGCTACGGCTGTTCCGGCTAATAATGAAGTGAGCGCAAGAAGGATCTTCTTTACTGTCTCAACATCTATTCCAAGGTGGGTCGCCTGCTCCTCGCCCATGAGCATAGCATTCAGGTCTCTGGCAAAGAGTTGAAGCAGCACCGTGCCAATAGAAACTATCGGAAATACTATCCAGACGACCTTCCAACTAGCCATCCACAAACCGCCAAGCAACCAGAAGAAGAGAAACCGAAACTGCTGTCCTGACAAGTATAGTAGGAAGGATGTAACTGCAGCTAGGAATGAGCCGACCGCGATACCTGAAAGTAGTAGGGTTTCAACCCTAGCTCTCCCCCGCAACTTTGCAATTTGATAGACCAGGAACACTGTTGAAATAGCGCCGATGAAGGCCAGAAGAGGAAGCACATACATACCGATGTCTTGCTGCAATGGCAGGAAAGTTGATGCAGATGCGCCTACAGCTGCACCTGCCGATAGGCCGATGATGTAAGGATCTGCCATCGGGTTCTTGAATACACCCTGCATTACTGCCCCCGAGACTGCAAGAGAGCATCCAACCAAGACCCCTAGCAGGATTCTTGGCAATCTTATGTCAATGATGACGGCTCTAAAGTTCTCGGGCCAGCTCCCACCTCTTCCAAACAGAATGTCTAGAACGGCTTGCAGTGGAATCCTCTCACCACTACTAGGGCCGATAGGGCCCATCGAGCCGACGAGAGTCGTAAAGAATATGGTCAGCGTCAGAGCGATTGATAAAGCAACTATCATCAATCTCCATCTATGACGCTTCCTCTCGAAATAGCCAACAATAGTCTTTTCCGTAATCATCTATGCAAACAGCTCTGGGTGAAACATCTTTGCTAGCTGTTCAAGAGCATCGACCAGCCTCGGACCTGGCCGACTGAGGATGTCATCGTCGATTGTGTATATTCTACCAGTCCTAACGGCTTCCGTATTCCGCCATCCAGGCCTATTCTCGATGTCTTGGATAGTAGTCTCTGCATGAGGGCCAACGGTGAAGATTATTATCTCAGGGTTGCTGCCTACAACAAATTCATTGCTTACCTGAGGATACGCGGCTAGAGCGCTTTCGGCTACATTTCTTCCTCCAGCCATTAATATCAGGTCGTGGCCGAAGGACCCAGGCCCAAAGGTCCAGTATGGGTAATATTCGAGATAAACTCTGGGTCTGGGAGCACTGCTGTTGCCGATCTTGGATGTGATGGCGTTAATTCTTTGCTCCAATTTCTCCGCTACCGCATTTGCTTCATCGGCGTTCCCTGTTACGAGACCGATAAGCCTAATATCATGGATCACGTCACCTAGCGTCTTCGGTGCCAACACGAATACCGTAAGGCCCTTTTGCTCAAGATTCAAGACCATTTCCCTAGACGTGATGTCTGAGGCCAGTATCAAATCCGGCTTGAGAGCGACTATCTTCTCTACATCGGGGTTCAAATAGCTCCCAATCTTTGCCTTGGCTCTCGCTTCATCAGGATAGTCGCTGAAATCATCTACCGCCACAACTCTCTCGCCGACCCCTACCGCATACAAAATCTCTGTAACACTTGGGGCGAGAGAGATTATTCTCAACGGTCTCTGAGAGATAGATATGGCTCTTCCATAGCCATCAATGACCTTCAGCCCTTCCTCCGCCTCTTTTGATGGCTGGAGACCAGCAAGATAGTAGCCCACTGCAAAAGAAAGTGTCAAACTCAGCAGTAGCAGAGCGAGTGAGATCAGTTTGCCCCTAGTCATCTCCGCTTACCTGGATGGATAATCCAACCGAATAGATATTAACCTTGCTACAGAAGCATGGAACAAGGCTTATCAAGCGCTGAAACTTCGATTTCAGTTCGCTAATAGCAGTTGTCTGGTTTCGCTTCTCATGGTTACAAAGTCCAAATCTTTCGTAACGAATTTCCGAATGCGAATGACACTTATTCCAATTGACATCAAGATTTTAAGCCCAAGCGTATTTTACAAGATATAGGAGAACCTATTGAACACCCTTCATCTTTTGAGGAGAATAGCGAGGGAAAGAGCTGCGGGACCATCTCCCTCTTTTACGGACCTTCACTTGGCAAAAGGTATCGAAGTCATTGGCGAAAAACCGATCGGTAGAGCTGGGCTCTCAGAAAAACTACAACTGGGTGAAGGTGCTACTCGAACTTTAATCGATAGACTTCAGACTGAGCGTTTGATCAAAGTATCGAAGGTTGGATGCGAATTGACAAAGAATGGACTCTCAATTCTGAAAGATTTGAAGTCTAGATTCCCGAAGAAAATAAGGGTCCCTGCGAGTTCGATAACAGTTGGCGCCCGTAATTTCGGAATTCTCGTTAGGAATGCTGCAAGCAAGGTTACGAATGGGATTGAGCAGAGAGATTCAGCTGTCAGAGCCGGCGCATCTGGAGCGGTCACACTTATTTTTCGGCAAGGAATACTGTTCATGCCTCCACCTGCCAAGATAGAGTCTAAAGAATTGCCTGAGATCTCGAGGCAGCTCTTGGAGCTATTTCAACCCGAGGAGAATGATGTCATTATAATTGGCGGTGCAGATACAGAAGATAAAGCTGAACAAGGTGCCAGAGCGGCTTCTTGGACACTCGCTGAGTAGAGCTCTCCAAATACGATGGGATCTATTGAAAAGTAGCTTTCTCATCAAGGTATGTTTTAAAGGATAAGCTAAACATTAACTCTGAAACGTAGTCGGTGTCCTGCGCATGATTGACAAAACCGCAAGGCTAGATCCTACAGCTTCCGTGAATTCGAGAGCGGAAATCGCTGAGAGATGCTTCATCGGTTCCGGGTCGAGGCTTGTCGGCTACGTGAAAGCAGATAAGTTCGTCCGAATCGATTCAAATGTGACTGTTTACGGGCCCGCTGAGATCGGGGAATCAGCCTACATCGGGCCGAATTGTGTTCTCGGCCATCCCACAAGGCAGGAATTGTCAAAAATCTTAGAGAGCGGGGACCTAGAGTCGAAAGCTGTCGAAGGGAAGATTCTGAAGGTCGGGAGAGGCTGCAGGATTAGAGCTGGATGCATAATCTATTCAGACGTAACTGTTGGCAATGAAGTGGAGTTCGGACATAATGTTCTGGTGAGGGAGAATGTGCGAATCGGCGACAACTCACGGATAGGCACGAATGTAGTTATGGATGGATCATGCAACATCGGGAGAGCGGTTTCAATACAGACAGGCGTTTACCTTTGCGCACATTCGAATGTTGAAGACTATGTGTTCCTCGGTCCTTATTGCGTATTCACCAATGACAAATACGTTATGCAGAAGAAAGTCAAACTGGTTGGGCCGACGGTTAAGCGTGGAGCGAGCATAGGAGCGAATGCTACGTTGATGGCTGGGATAGCCGTGGGTGAAGGCGCGGTCGTCGGGGCTGGATCTGTTGTTACTAAGAACGTTCCGAGAAGATCGATCTGTTTCGGTGTTCCAGCGAGAAGAAGGAAGAAGATCCCCGAAACGTGGCGTCCAATTCTTAAAGAAATAGATTTGATGCGGAATAGATAAATACGGTGCCGTATTACGGAAATAACTTCAGTCGCCATAAAGTGAAGTGATGAGACCTGCGGAGACTCGTTCCGCTACTGCTGATCGCTCTGATGGCTTTCGCTTTTGTCAGGGCTACGGCTGCGGGTGCTGAAGAGGCATCCTCCTTAGGCGTAGAGAGAAGGATAACGATAAGCGAGTATGCGCTGGCGACGGTGGAGGACAAGTTCAAATTTAACAACAGTGGAACTGAACCTGTAAACAGCTTGACGGTCGGTTTCCCGCGAGAGTTCGCAGACCTCCTTAAGGATGTTTCAGTTAGAGATTCCGATGGAGTAACTCTAAGGGCAGACCGAGATGTGGATCCTTCATCTCCTGTCTACTGGCTTCGATTGACCTTCTCCAAGGATGTTAAGCCCAACGAAGAGTACAGGTTCAACTCGAAGATGCTCTTCTCCGGGCTAGTAAGCTTCTACGACCCAGGATTCACGTTCAAGTTTGCACCTCACCCGACACTTCAGTCGAGAGCCGAGTCCTCGAATGTAACGATCTTTCTCCCTGCAGATGCACAAGTCACGGTTCCACCCAATTCAACATTCATACCGGAGAACATCGAGGGCAAACCTGCAGTCTTCAATTCTAGTCGACCGCTTGAACCCCTCACCGACACAATATTCTCCTTCAACTATACGTCAACCACTCAACGAATGATAAGATGCGAGTGGGCTGAGAGGCAGATAACATTCGATCCTTTCGGAGGCATATCCGTTGCAGATACATACCATGTGAAGAACCTTGCGAACGACGCTTACTCGATTCGAGTGCTCTTGCCTCAGAACTCAACCCAAGTTATGCTCTACGACCTGTTAGGTCCGGTCTGGAAAGAGGTAGCTGCTAAAGCGAATGAGACGACAGTCTCCCCGCGCTACGGCAGGATAAGGAAAGGAGAGGTGTTCACATTCACCCTTCGATATCAGATCGAACAGAAGAAATATGTGAAGCAAATGGAGTGGTGGGGGCTGTACAATTTCACTATGGATCTAGCCCCCCATTCAGAATGGATTGTCGATAAATTGAACGTAGTAATCACTTTGCAGACAGGCGCTTCCATTGAGTGGGAATCTCAGAATCCGAATGCTATATTGAAGCCGTCGACATTCAGGACCGCGATGGTCTACAATTTCACAGATCTACTGCCTGCAGAGAATGCTTCCATAGCTATCAGGTATAGATACCTGACCTTTTGGGCTGCGTACGAACCCCTACAGTGGATATTCGCTCTAGAGATAATTGTAGTCGCTTTAGCTGTAACTTTCAGATTGAGGAAGCCGGCCGCTCCTATTGTTCCGATCCCGGTTGAAAGGATTCGCGAGTTCGTTGAACTTTACGATGAGAAGACAGCTCTAAAGCTTGAGGTTGAGAGGATGGAGGATGAGCTGGCTCGAGGAGCTATCACGAAGCATGATTATAGGCATAGAAAGAGGAATATCGACCTCCGGGTCGACGAGATAAACAAGGCATTGGCCACGGTGAAGACTGAGCTGAGATCTATCCAAGCGAGATATGACGATATGTTGAGGCGAGTAGAGAAAGCTGAAGCAGAAGTGGATGCGGTACGAGTCAGTCAAACACAAGTGAGAACTCAATATAGAACAGGGAAGATCACGAGAGAAGTTTATGATACATTAACAGCGGACCTAAACAAGCGTATAGACAAAGCGAGAGAGACAATGGACAGTATAATAATCACTTTGCGAGAAGAAGCACGCTGATAGGCTTCATCTTTGGTCGTGAGTAATCCTAATCTTTTTGGGCTACCTTCCTTCATTTCGAAGTCCAATCTTCTTATTATCTCAAGGATGGACAAGCATCAAGGCAAACATTTTTATTTCTTGAAATTTCATATGGTCAAGCCATTTGGCAGGAGAATGATCGCAATGGTAAAAGTGACTGTTGATCTGGAGAAATGCAATGGGGACGGAGTTTGCGCGCAGGTTTGCCCAGTTGCCGTCTTTGAGATACGAGATGGGAAGTCGTACGTAATCAACAATGACGCTTGCATAGTATGTAGAGCTTGCGAGATTCAATGCCCAACTCAAGCAATAACGGTGACTGAGTAAGCGCGCCCTCTTCTTTTCTGCAGGCTATTTTTCCGCAGCACGTTTCTTAAGTTGTTAAGGAGTATATCGGAACGGGTGTCTAGCTCTCTCCTTATTCTCTAGAAGATCGTCGATGTTCGGTCTCCCTTCCATGGCCTTCCTTATCGAATGCCTCATCGCTTTGTAGTTGTTTATGTAGACTCTTTTTCTATCTACTGCTGCAGGATGAACGAAGACATTCGCAATCAAGATCAAGTCGTCTGCAGCGTCTTTAGGCAAGATGCCGTCGCTCACACTATCGATAACCGCTTTCGCAACTGCGGTCTGCGCAGGACCATAGATCATGCTGGCCTGCCTCATACTCTTTATCGTTACAGTCGGAACTATCAATGTAAGCGGCTTAACTGTAAGGTTAGGTTCAAGTATAGCTACGAGAGGTTCATGCCCAGGCGTAGGCGATGCTTTCGCTTTCGCAAATGCTTCTCCAACCGGCCCGGCTTTCCTCCCGACCATTAGGTCTATATGTGCGACTTCTGGTTCGTCGCCAGCTAGTGCTTCTCCAAATCTCAAATTGAAATCTTTGATGATTTGAGGAGTTATCCCAATAACGGCGAATCGTTCTTGAATAGGTTTGCCCGGAACCACTTCGACTGTCACAACTTTCCTTTCAATCTTCCCGATCTTCTCAAGGTCTATTCTAAGCTCCTCCATCTCCTCATATGACAATTCGCCACCGATAGAGAGCGGAAGCCTCACATGGCCTACTGGAACACCCATCATATTCAATCCTGCCTTAACTCCTACAGAGCCGCTCTTCGCTATGATCCTGCAGATCTTCTGAACTTTCAACTGGAGTTCTTGAGCTCCCTTCAAGTCGCCCTTGTTCACAGCTTCGTATACCTGCATCCAAATATCCACAATGAGATTGCCGCTAGCGAGGATAGCTCCTGAGCATCCGGCCGCTAATGCTGGTAGAACAACCTCATCGTGGCCGCATAGAACTGAGAGTCTCGACCTAGTCTTTTCCAGGACTGCGAGAATCCCTCTGAGCTCACCGCTACTATCCTTGACGGCTACGATATTCGGAATATCGACTAGATCCTCAACTATCTGCCAAGGCAAAGTCACCCCTGTAACTTGCGGTATGTTGTAAGGTATTATCGGGATGTCGACAGCTTCAGCTATACTTCTGTAATGCTCATAGATGCCTCGATTCGTCGGCTTGTGATAGTAAGGGGTTACTATCAGAGCTGCTTGCACACCAGCCTCCTTAGCATGTCTTGTCATCTCGATCGTTAAATCTGTGCTACTGCAACCCGTACCAGCGATGACCGGAACCCGCCCCTTAACTTCATCTATAACTATCTCGACAACCCTCTTTCGCTCTTCGAAAGATAGGTTTTGGAATTCCCCTGTCGTTCCACAGGGAACTACTCCAGTCGCACCATTCGCGATAACATAGTTGACGAGCTTTCGAAGTCTCCCTTCATCGATCTTCTTCGCGTCGTCGCTGAATGGAGTAACTAGCGCGGGCATAACTCCTGTAGGCTTGAAGGACATAGTCGAATCCTCAACCGTTCATTCTGGGATGGCTAGATCCTCGACTCCTGGCTTCGAGAGCTTTGCGTCTTTGCAGTATTTCTCAACGAACTCGATTACTACTTGCGCTTGCCTAACTTTCTCTCTGGCCAAGTCAGCGAGCATCTGCGGACTTGTGTAAGACTTGTAATATTGAGCAGCTGTCAATCCTGGCTCTATCTTGAAGTAGACTGGAGAAGCGATCCTAGCGATCTCCGGAGCTTCATAGAACCTCACGAATCCTCCGAAGGAATCGAAGATGCTGACGAAGATGTCCAACGGTATGTTGGTCACTGATCTTAGTGAAGCAATTTGCGGAAGAGACAGATCAGCCTGCGGGTTGACGGTGTTAGCGCCCAAGCCTTCGAGGACCTTGATCGCGGCTGGGTTCGCATGTCCAGCGAAGACTGAAACTTTGAATACAGTGTTCTTCGGAATCGCCTCTTCCTTCCTCAATTCATTCAAGACCCAGAGCAAACCTTCATCGAATACTAGGAATCCTCTCATACCGCAGTCGACAGCACGCTTCACGTCCTTAACAGCGTTCATCAATTGGTCGGCTCCGCGTATCCTAAGTCCAGCTGTTATACCTTCAGGCGTCCTCGCTTGAGCTCCAACATCATAGAAAGACCTTGGGCCTACTCCGAGGATGACCTCGAGCTTCGCGGATTTCGCTGCCTCAGCGAATTCTCTCAATTCTTCTTCACTAAGAAGCATCCCGCCCATGACGACGCTTATGATCCTGTGGACCGGAACATCCCTCTTCTCCATCTCGTCGATTAGAGCGTTAAGCACATTCGGTCTTTCTACACCTGAGATCTCTATCCTATAATTGGCACCGTCAGGAAATCGGGATTTAGAGGTAGGAAGATCATACCGGTCAGTGACAGGGAGACCGAGCTTCTGAATAATCTCCTCAATCTCACTCAAGATAACGTCACCATCTCGTTCTAACAGAGAATTAGGAGATATAAATAGAAGATGGTTCGCTGCTGAGAGCTGAAAGTCGATCGGCTTTCCCTTCATGAAGGAATGAACAGTTTGTGAAAACTCAATGAAAAGCAGCAGCTCTTTAGATACCGTAGATGTTTAATCTGCTCCAAATGGATATTCTCTCAGATCGGCAAATGTCTACTAGCCTGAATCAACTTGAAGCATGGATCAGCAAACAACTGGAGGAATACTTTAGAATCGTATATAAGGAAACATCTAGCTTTCAGAAGAATCTAGACCTCGCATTACGAGACCTTAAGGAGACCTGCAGCGATATTCTCAAGAAATCTGAAAGAGACATGGTCGAGAGAAAAAAAGAACCAGCATTCTATCGAGCAGCGAGAGCAGCGAATCGAATGTCGCGGGAAATATCTGAGACCTTAAGCGCAACGGTCGTTGTAGAGGCTCGTTCCTATCAAGGCTTGAAAACTTTTCATGAGAATGTGGAGAAACTCTTGACATCGGCTAGTAGAACGAGAGATCAATGGGTCCCCCAAATAAGGCCATACTACATCCTTGACATGATGAGCTTAAACGGCTCAATCGATAAACTCAAGCGTCTGGCCAACAGCCTACGCGAATTCCAATCGAAGAAAGCCCCGACTCTAAGAGCCGTAGAAGAAATACACGCAAAGATCGCTCAAATCGAAGACCTCCGCCAAGAAGGCGAAGCTTCAAATCGGATGATTGCCGACTTGAAGAAGAAGCTTTCCGAGATTGAAGAAGCATCGATTGACAAGCAGAACGGGTACCAGAAGATCATGGAAGACCAAAGAATTCGGACACTAATTGAGACGGAAAGAAGGCTGACTGAGCTAAAAGGGGAGTTGACCGCTTCAGGTTTAAGCCATCTAGGTAGACCGCTCAGAAAGCTCTTGTCAACAATTGAGAGAGGCGAATTCTTCCTTCAACCCGAGTATAAGCAGCCGATAACTGACTACTTGAAAGCTCCTCTTCGAACATTCCTCAAAGAGAAGGAGGGCTACCCCGTGTTGAAGATGATATTGTTGAATGTTCAGAAGGCAATCCAAGACAAGAAGCTTGGGATTAAGGAGAAGAAAGCCAAGAAGGTCCTTGCCCAAATAGACGCCATAGTGAACAAGAACTCACTGGATAGAATCTATGCTCAAGGAAGGAGGCTAATCGTCCAGAGAAGAGAAGAATTGGCTAATGCAAGTGTTTCAGAAATGTATCGTGAACGAGTCTCGATAAGGAGAGAACTTGATGAGTTGAAACGAAGAAAGAGTGAGATTCTCAAGCGAATACAAGGAATTGAAGAAGAAGCGAAGATGCGTGAGGGGCAGATAAAAGAACATATGATGCTGATTGAGAGAAGGGTTAAGGAAGTTACCGGTAAACAAATAACTATCAACATGGCGTAGGGAAGTAGCATCGAAACTTCCGGCTGATCCCTTTGATGAAAACTAAAGCTCTCATAGTAGTTCATTCAAAATGGTGCCCGTATTGTAGAGTTGCCATCAAGACGGCTGAAACTTTGAGCAAAGAACTCAAAATCGTGTTGAAGTTGCTTGATATAGATGTTCCAAACGAGGAGGAGGAAGCGGATCTCTACGTGAGAAAGTATGGAGACTGGTCTGAGGACTATGTGATTCCTCAATTGTTCATTGAATGTGAAGATGGAGCGGTTCAGCATCTTTTCACTGGAGCTTCAAGCATCGAAGCAGCAAGGGCGAAGCTGAAGATCCTAAACCTTGCTTGAGTTTTGTCGCCATGCGTTTATATGCGGCTGATTCATCTAACTGTTTAAGGAATGTGAGAGCTACATTGCAGCAGACACCGCTAGTTGAGATGAAGAATATATCAAAGAACTTTGGTGCGATCAGAGCGGTCCAAGACGTAGACCTAACACTTTATCACAATGAAATCTTGGGCTTGGTCGGCGACAATGCAGCGGGGAAATCGACGCTCATGAAGGTCTTGAGCGGAGCCTATAGGGCAGAGGCAGGAAAAATCTTCTTAGAAGGAAAGGAAGTGACCATCAGTTGCCCGAGCGATGCTAGGACTTTGGGGATCGAGATGGTGTATCAAGACTTTGCACTTGCCCCGAACTTAGATGTGATTGGCAACATTTTCCTTGGAAGAGAAGTAACTTACAACTACCTTGGTGGGCTCTTGAAGGTTATGAATCAATCTGACATGATTAGAAGAGCAAAGGAGGGTGTGCAGGCCTTGGACGTCGATATAGCTACGCTAGATTCCCCCGTGAGGTTTCTGTCCGGCGGTCAGCAACAGTGCGTGGCCATTACAAGAGCTACACTTTACAACCCCAAAGTTATTATCATGGATGAGCCGTCTGCAAGTCTCTCTGTAAAGGCAATAGCTAGGCTACATGAGTTGATTAGGAAGTTCAAGGCTTCCGGCATATCAATCATCTTAATCAGCCATAGACTGCCGGATGTCCTCTCCATCTCAGACCGAATAATGGTCATGAGAGGAGGAAGAAAGGTGGCTGAAAAGGGGAGAAATGAAACAGACCTGAACGAAGTTGTAAACTTCGTACTCGGGCTAGCTTAAATTTTTTGCAAGCCAGGCATCCCTTTGAATACACTTCGTTGATCAAGACCGACCCTTCTCATCAACACAATCAAAGATCAAGAAGTCGAGGAAGAACATTCTGAGCGTGGGTAGAAAAAAGGAGGGGGATCGTGGGTCAGAACTTCGGCTACGGGGACCAGCCAATCACATCCGGCGGGATTCCAAGAGCGACCTGTTCATCGTAGTATTGCTTCAATGTGGCCTTCGTAATTACATCCGTGCCTGTATCGTATATTTTGTTCGTCGGATACCCGCTGACAAACGCCTTCAAAGCCGTCTCCCAGCCTTTCGCTTTGTCCGCGAGATAATACCCGTAGACATTCATGTTGTACAGTAGCTTGACCGCAAGGTAACCTTGGAAGTACTGTCTCTGAGCCACCGTCGCATAGATAGTCCCTTCTTTAATGGGATCGATATTCTCCTTTGTGGCATCAAACTCAACGATCAGGATCTTACCCGCCTTGCCAGCTTCCCTGACCGCCCTAGCCCATGCGGGTCCATTGTATGCGTAGACTCCAAAGGCTCCCACTAGATCCGGATTAGCCGCAAGTACAGAAGATGCCAACGACAATGCAGCAACAGGATCTTCCTTGTCGTTCACAGGCTCCAATGTCTTGGCTCCCGCTGCTTCCACGACCTCTTTGAAGCCTTGAATTCTCTCTATGGCGTTCATAGCTGTTACGGAGCCGACACCTACGCCGACCTTGGCGCCTGAAGGCGAGATGCCCATTTTTGAGAGCCCCTCCAGGAATGCGCGCCCAGCTGTTCTTCCAGCGTCGAGATTGTTTGTTCCTAGGTAAGCGAGCCTTCTGCTATCAGGTGCATCTGTGTCGATTGTGATCATTGGGATTCCAGCATCCAAGGCTTTCGCGATCACCGAGGCGGAGGCAGCAGGGTCTGAAGGTGCAAAGGCTATCCCACTCTTCTTAGCTGTGATATAGTCCTCAACTGTACTTACCTGTTTTGGCACATCTTCCTTAGCGGGAACGAAGAATGACGTATCGATTCCAAGTTCATCTCCGGCCGCCTCCCTGCCAGCGTCTACGACGCTCCAGTAGGGATGAACAGATTTTCCGATGACGCCTATTGAAATTGGAGGACCAGCCGCTCCCGCAGGCGCTTTTGGCGCAGAAGCAAGACCAGCGAAGTAACCGCCGGCCACCCCGACTACAAGGCCACCGACCGTTCCGCCCACGACTTTCAAGTAGTCTCTTCTAGGAGCTTTCTCTGTCATAATAGTCGCCATGGTGCTGTTGGAGCCCCTCTGTTAATAAACTTTATCTCAGAATATCTAGTCGTGCGACTAGACGTGATTAAATACTCTCGCTTGTAAACTTCGGTTTGAGGTATCGGTTTATTGGCATAAATGTTCGTGTGGAAATTAACGTACACGTATCCTATTGTAGAGGTTTATTCCTACGGCAGCAACAAGTATTACTCCAGTTATAATGTCGGTGATGTAAGGGGATACGTTCAAGACTACCAAGCCTGTCTGAATCGACCATACTAAGGTTGCGCCAAGCACGGTTCCCCATGGCGTCCCCTCTCCACCTGCTAGACTTACTCCGCCTATCGCCACTGATGATATAGCAGTCAACTCGTATCCTCCTCCTGTGGCCGGGTAGGCCGCGTTGACCATTGCTGTGAACAGTATGCCTGACAAAGTTGCAAGTGTGGCGCCAATAACGTAAGCAATCATGCGTGTTCTATGAATGTCAACTCCCGCCACTCTGGCTGCTTCAATATTCCCTCCGATACTATAGATGTGGCGGCCGAGAGGGTTGAGGTAAAGTATGTAGATGCTGACAGCTAAGACGACTACTAAGAAAACCACGGTCACAGGCAGTCCAAATATTTTTCCCTCTCCAAGGTAGATGAAGAGAGGTTGATCTATCGCTGAGATTATGATAGGGTAGCCCTTTGTGAAATACTGGGCAAGACCGCGCCCAACTATCAAAGTGCCCAAAGTCACTAGGAAGGCTGGGGCTATCTGAGGCATTGGCGGCGATAACCTCGTAGTGAAAAAACCATGCCAGAGACCTATAGCAATGCCTAGGAGAAAAGTGAGAGCTACAGCAATCAGCCAGTGCATTCCAAGATACGTGATCAGACCTGCTACGACCATACCTGTCAGTCCTATGACTGAACCTGGGGATAGATCGATGCCTCCGCATATGATCACGAACATCTCGCCAATAGCCATTATTGCTAAGACGGAAACAAACCTGAAGAGTACAGCCATACTTTCCCCGCTGAGAAATATCGGCTTAATCGCGCCGAACGTAAGAATGACGAGTATATTAGCGATGAGTAGCCCTGTCTCAATCCTCTTTAGAACAGCGACAAGAGAAAGAGTCATGCTAATCTCGTTTGTAAAGTCCCGAATCATATATATAGAGCTTCTTGAAATCGAACTGCGACTTGAGCTTTGGCAGGAATCAATTCATTATTCTTGTTGTTCGCTGCGTAATCCTAGTTCCTCACGCTTCTCTTCTGTGGGGATGCCTTCTTCCGTCCAGCCTCTGTATTGATAGTAGTCGCTGAGCATCTTTCCTATGTGGGGTAGGCTTGTTGCTTCTCCTCTGTCCAGCCGCTTGTTCGTTAGGATTCTCGGCGGTAGCATATCGTCTTTCCTGCTTACTCCTAAGCGGACGTTGTAGAGCCTTTCTAGATTGAAGATCCTCTCACCTGTCTTGAGGAACTCATCACGCGTCAAGCTCCATCCTGTTATAGCGTTGAGCCAGTCGACTAGGTTCTGTATTTTTATCTTTCCGAAGATTAGGAATTTGCATGCTGGGAGTGAATCGAACATAGACATAAGGTTCTGCATCTTAGCTGTCATCTCCCCTTTGCCTTCAGGAGCATAAGGATTCATGACTGTCTCATAGCCGAACTCTGGGAACGGAGTGTTCCTCTCCAATGGATGTGTGACCCCTTCAAGGTGGCATGCGCCTCTATTCGAGGTAGCGTATGCTACAGCTAGACTCGTGTAGGTTCTAGGGTCGTGCATCGGAAGCTCCAAGCCCTTGATGTGCATAGCGAACTCTTCCGCATTCCGGCCGATCTTCTTGGCTGCGGCTCTCACCCCTTGGCCGAGCAGCTTACCTATCCCTTTCCTCTCTCCTATCATTCTCGTTAGAGCGAGTAGAGCTTCTTCGCTCCCCCATTTCACTTCAATCCCACTAGTATCTCTCTTCGAGATCAAACCTTTCTCGTAGGCTTCCATAGCGAAGGCTATCGCTCCGCCTGTTGAGATAGTGTCCATGCCGTACCTGTTGCAAACCTCATTAGCCATAGCTACAGCCTCGAGATTGTCGATCAAGCATAAAGAGCCGAGTGAGGCTACAGTCTCATACTCTGGACCAGATCCATCGACACCTGCATACTTGCCGGTTATGATCTTAACGACTCTACCGCATCCGATGACGCATCTCCCGCAGAAGTATCTACTAACAAGTATCGTTTCAGCCATCCTTTCGCCGGAGATCTTCTTAGCGCCCTCCTCCCACCTCCCTTGATACCAGTTCTTCATCGGAAGGTCGCCTGAAACCTCAGCTGACTCAACTATATTCGATGTCCCATACTTCGCCATCCGACCTGTATTGTCCACGATGATCGGTGCAGTTTCCTTCACCAAGCTCTGAAGTTCTTCGCTATCCGCAACCTTGACTGGCTTCGAGCCTTTGACTGCAACAGCCTTAAGGTTCTTCGAGCCCATAACTGCGCCAACTCCGGCTCTAGCAGCCATTCTAGCATGCTTTCCATCATGGAGGATCGATGCAATCTTGACGAGCTTCTCGCCAGCAGGACCTATACATGCTACTTTCGCTTTCTCATCTGTCTCTTTTTTCACCGCTTCATCAGTCTCATATGTGTCTAAGCCCCACAGATGTCTTGCAGATCTTACTTCCACGTCGTCATCCTGAATCCATATGTAGACAGGTTTCCTAGCCTTACCTGAGAAGACTATTCCGTCGTGACCTGAGAACTTCAATTCTTGACCCCATGTTCCACCAACATCTGAATGCGCATACAACCCTGTTAGAGGAGACTTGCAGGTTACACAATGCCTACCAGAGTTTAGAGCAACTGTTCCTGCGAAAGGCCCAGTCATAAAGACCAGCAAGTCACCCGGGCTTAGAGCGTGGGTTTCAACGGGAACCTCGTCAGAGAACATCTTTGCTGCTAAACCTCTCCCTCCAACAAATTTCCTCGCCAATTCTTCGCTAGTTTCCTGAGTCTTGACTTGCTTCCGAGTCAAATCGACTCTGACTATCTTACCTGCATATCCCGGAAACATTTCGCTCCCACCTTGCCGAAAATGTAAGTACTGCTTTCGGAGCATTTCCTCCATTCCAGCTTCTATATAAAATGACTGCATCTACATGACGTATTTTGAGATTAAGAGTCAGGTTTGAACGTTAGGTTGTTCGTAAAGACAGCTGCGTTAATAGGCTCGAAGCCACAAGAAAGATATCTGGCGGCGTGCAGGTCTTCTCAGTCTGCAAAGTTTATTTGACAAGAAGAATAAGCATTCGAGTTCTCTTCGTCGAAAAGTAAGGCAAAGGTTTAATTGAAACATTGCCTGTTTCTAGCGCCTGAGTTGTCGCAAGATTTCGTCGTACTGTCTTCAAACTTGGGATTTCTCAGGGGATGAACAAATGGGTCTCGTCAATTGGGCTAGGAGGAAAAGCCCTTGGCTTGTGCACTTCAACACAGGAGGGTGCAATGCTTGTGACATAGAGGTCGTCGCGGCATTAACGCCTAGATACGATTTAGAGAGGTTCGGCGCTCTCCTCAAAGGTAGCCCCCGCCATGGAGATGTACTCGTCGTGACAGGCCCTGTTACCCGCCAGATTAAGGACAGATTGACAAGGATTTACGAGCAGATGCCTGAGCCTAGATTTGCTGTGGCCGTCGGAAACTGTTGTGCTAGCGGCGGGGTCTATCGCGGATGCTACAGTGTCTATCCTGGACTCGATTCTGTCATCCCTGTTGATGCTTATGTCTATGGTTGTCCTCCAAAGCCTGAAGCCGTAATCAAGGGGGTAGCAGCGTTACTCTCGAAGATTAAGGGTGGTTGATTTGTCGACGTTCAGTATTCCCATAGGGCCTCAGCATCCAGCTCTCAAAGAGCCTGAGTCTTTCACTCTTACTGTTGATGGGGAACATGTCGTAGGTGCAAAGGTTCGGATCGGTTATGCTCATAAAGGCATAGAGAAAGCGATGGAATCTCGAACATACATTCAGAATATACCGCTCGTCGAACGGATCTGCGGGATCTGCAATGTGGCGCATACGGTGTGCTATACGCAGAATGTTGAGTACTTGTACGAGAAGAGTATTCCACGTAGAGCTGAGTATGTCCGCGTGGTTATTGAGGAGTTGAATAGGATTCACAGCCACCTCTTATGGCTGGGCATAGTCGGCCATGAAGTGGGCTTCGACACCTTATTCATGTATGTTTGGAGAGATCGAGAGGTGGTCATGGACCTCATTGAGTTACTGACTGGAAACCGAGTTTCCACGGCGATGAACACTGTTGGAGGTGTGAGAAGAGATCTAACCCCGGACAAGATGACCCCTCTGAGAAAAGGCATGAGATTACTTGAGGAACGTACCAAGTATTACAGGAAGATCGCGCTGGATGAACCTACAGTCCTCGCGAGAGCCAAAGGGGTCGGAGTATTGACTCCGAATGAAGCGATCGAGCTTTCAGCGGTTGGACCTACTTTAAGGGCTTCAGGAATAAAAGCAGACGTCAGAATGGACGACCCTTACGCAGCACATGATGAAGTCCCATTCAACGTTATCACCTACGATACTTGCGATGTCTTCGGTCGACTCATCGTCAGGATCGACGAGACGCTTGAATCAATCGGGATGGTTCAGTACTGCCTCGACAACATGCCTTCGGGCCCAATAAGAATGAGGTTGACGAACACGCCTCCAATCGGAGAATCTGTCAGCCGCGTTGAAGCCCCAAGAGGTGAGGACATTCATTACGTGAGATCTAACGGCACAGAGAAGCCTGCTCGATACAAGGTTCGCTCTCCCACGCTTGGAAATATGCCAGCTATCTTAGAGATGTTGACCTCGAAGGGCGACTATGTTGTCCGTATAGCCGACATACCAGTTGTCATTGCCGGGATCGATCCATGTATGTGCTGTATGGATAGATCGATCAGATTCATCGATCCTTCTAGAGAGAAAGAGTGGGTTTGGAGCTGGGATCAACTCAAGAAGTACGCTGCCAGGAGGTAGCTGGGATATGGCGATGATACGTGAGGTCTATAGACACCTCTTCAAGAAGAGAGCGACCGTGCTCTATCCATTCAAGGAAAGAGAGAAGGTCCATCTCCCAACCGACTTTAGAGGAAAGCTCGCTTTCTACAGAGAAAGATGTATCGGATGCGGCCTCTGCTTCAGAGTCTGCCCCTCGGAGACTATTGAGATGATAACAGATGAGCAGGGTAAGAGACCGATCTTCTATCTCGACCGATGTACCTTCTGTGCCCAGTGTGAAGAGATCTGCCCGGTAGACGCGATCGAGATGACAGCAGACTTCGAGTTCGTCGGCTTTAACCGGAAAGAAACGCTTTTGAAGTGACCGTTGGAATGCCGGAAGCGCAAGATCGCAAAACGATCCCGATTACAGGAATGGATTGTCCATCGTGCCTCGTAAATATCGAGAAAGAGTTGAAGAAGCTGAATGGCGTCAAAGAAGCTCGAGGCAGCTATATGATGGAAAAAGTCGTCGTAACGTATGACCCGAACAAGGTAGATGTTCCCGCTATAGAAAAGAAGATCGAGGATCTCGGATACAGAATCTCCTATAAGAGGTACCCTAGTATCACAGAGAGAATACGCAGCTGGATAAAGCGCAGCAACTGAAATGTAGTTGCTGATTTTCTTAAATTACCTAAATGCAAGTATGCCTTGTCCAAAGGAACCTTTCCGTAGACTTGTAAGACGGTTCTAGACGGTTTCTGTCAGCATGTTCTCGATCGATATCAACTCTTTCAGAATAGCGACTCGAACTCCTTTCTTTGGGTCAACAACTTGATTCACTTTAATGTCGCCGCATAAACTTGTGAACATGTAAGCTGTCTCGAATGACCAGCCGTAGGCCTTCATCAAAGCTTTCACCGTGGCTTCAGTCCCTCGAACAGCCGCCTCATCAAGAGTATCACCGCATGCGATGTAAGCGCAGTAATCCTTCGTCTCGAGTATAGGCCACGGAGGACGCCGACCCTTTATGATTTTAAACCTGAGAAGAATTTGACCCTCAGCTTCAACGGCTGACACACAGAGTTCACCGTCACCTTGAAGCGCATGAAGATCTCCCGCAGCGAAGAGCGCGCCATCCGTAGAGACTGGAAAGTATAATCTCGACCCAGATGTCACATCTTTAACGTCCATATTTCCTCCATGAGGGCCAGAAGACCCTGAGAGTACGTCTTCGCCGTCAGGCGCTACGCCGATTGTTCCTATCGATGGGGAAGCTTTGAGCCGGATACCATCATAATCGATGAAACCATTCTCGATCGAGGCTATCTTGACCGTCGCTTTGAACTGCGTATCCTTGAGAGCCCCGTATTGAGGTATCGTCAGGATCGGCCCTTTTTCTGCAGTCTTTATATCCAATATCTCCACGACGAGAGCATCACCTCGCTCAGCCCCTTCTATGTATATGGGGCCTGTTGCTCCGTCCACCTTAGACCAATCCAGTTTCTCCACAGCATCACCTTCACTCTTAATTTGGCCTCCTAGGGCATCCTCCGTCTCTAGCAACAGAAGCTCTCCAGCCTTCACATATTCAGCTGGTTTATGCTTCGAGCTGAAACTATAGATGACCTTATCCTTGGATACATACTTCACAGATTCAACCTCGCTCATCGCCTCTATAATCAGTGCAACAGTATTTTAGACATCGTTCTTTGGGAGCGGCGCTTGTAATGTTTCTACTGAAGCGACGGGGTATTCGTTCAAACAGGCAAGAGTAATATACTGTGATTTTAGTCAAATGTTGATGTGAGGAGGACGGGCTGGATGTCTAGTAGAAAGAAGTCGAAGATCTTCATAGTCAAGACTGAAGATAGATCGAGAGGGATTCAAACTCTACTCGACCACTTCGGAATGAAAGGTTTCAAGGGCAAAAAGGTCGCATTGAAAGCGAACTTCAATAGCGCTGACAGATTCCCCGCTTCAACCCATCCCGACACGGTAGCGACCTTAGTGAGGAGCTTGAAGAAAGCGGGCGCCGAGAAGATTACCTTGGCTGAAAGAAGCGGAATGGGTGTAACTGAAGAAGTAGTCAGGGATCTTGGAATTAAGGATCTATCAAGTTCACTGGGCTTCGATGTAACTATCCTCGACAGGGTTCCTGAAGGAGGCTGGATACTAGTCAAGAAGCCTGATAACCATTGGAAGAGAGGGTTCCTCTTCGCCAAGGTCTTCCGTGACGCTGATAGTATCGTTCAAACCTGCTGTTTGAAGACCCACAGGTATGGGGGGCTCTTTACCTTATCATTGAAGAACTCGGTGGGTATGGTAGCTAAGATCGATCCTAAAGATAGATACGATTACATGAACGAGCTTCACAGTTCGCCATATCAGCGGCTCATGATCGCTGAGGTAAATCGAGAATATAAGCCTAGTCTGGTCGTCTTGGACGGCATCGAGGCATTTGTGACCGAGGGGCCAGATAAAGGGCAGGTAGTTAGACCTTGTGTAATTATGGCTGGAGAAGATAGAGTCGCATTAGATGCTGTGGCTGTAGGCATCCTTAGACTCTTCGGAACAACCCCGGAGGTTTCTAAGGGAAAAATCTTTGAGCAGGAACAGATCGCTAGGGCTGCTGAACTCGGTGTTGGAGCCAAATCTTTCGAAGAGATCGAGATAGTTCCTCTGGATAAGCCTGCTGAAGATTTCGTTAAGAAGCTTGAGGGAGTATTAGCGCGCAGCTAGTTATTCTAGCCATATCTCTCTTCCTTCCAAGGATCTGCTGTATTGCTGTATCCCCTCTTCTCCCAGTATCCCAGCTCTTGGTCCTTTGTGAATTTGATTCTTCTCACCCACTTCGCGCTCTTGTAAGCATACTTCTTCGGAACTACAAGCCTCATAGGTCCACCGTTTTCAGGGCTAAGCTCTTCGCCATCAAGCCTGTACGCAAATAGCACAGCTTCATCCATTAAATCTTCTATTTGAAGCGATGTCGTATAGCCTCCTTCACATTCGATTGTGCAGAATCTAGCTTCAGGCTTAGGTTTAACCATCTCGACGACAGTTCTGAAGGAGACTCCTTCCCACTTGTTGTCAAGTCTACTCCAACCTTCAACGCAGTGGAAGTCTGAGACGCTCGTATGCCTTGGTAGAGAGAGGAGGTCTCCCCAATTCAACTTCAAAGGCTTCTCGACGAGTCCGTATGCTTCGAATGTCCAACTAGCTTCATTGAAAACGGGCACAGAGCCTACATGTAGCACTGGAAGCTCATCTACTCTATACTGGCTTGGCGGTAGCCTTTCGTTCTTTTTCGATCGGTTCATCAGCGCCCATCTCAAGGTACGCCTCTCCGAGAAATAAAGTGTTCTCGGTCAACTGGATGAAGAAGAATTCACTCTGAGCTGCGTTCCATGTCTTTAAGAGAAAAAGCCTATATCGGTTGTACGTCTCTTCAAGGTTTCCATGTAACCTCACGGTACCAGACAGAAATAATGAGAGTTGGTTAATCGATGAAGAGGTACCTACTAGGCTTCAGTGTAGGTCTACTTCTCATCTGCGCTGTATATGCCGCAATTGTCTTCACGGTACCGAATCCTGAAGTTAAGAACTTGCCCTACTATACGTTTAGAACACTTCTAAGAATAGTCGTCACTTATCTCATCGCTTTGGTCTTCGGGCTCTTCTTTGGAATTCTAGCTGCAACCAATAAGACGGCTTCAACGATCCTCGTGCCACTATTCGATGTGTTACAATCGATCCCTATCTTAGGATACTTCCCGGCCGCAGTGATCTTCTTCGTCTCAGGATTTCCAGGCGGTGAGATGGGGAAAGAACTAGCTGCTATGCTACTGCTTTTCACCTCTATGGAATGGGCTATATTCTTCGGGATCATAGGAGCCGTAAAAAACATTCCATCGAACATAGTCGAGGTTGCAGAAGTATTCGGGTTAAAAGGGCTGACTTATATCAGACATGTAACTCTGCCGGCGATCCTTCCAGCTTTGATTTCAGCAAGCACCTTGGCTTGGGGCGACGGCTGGTTCTTCATAATCGCCGCTGAATACATCACTTATGGCGGTCAACCTTACGCGCTTCCCGGTATCGGAGCCTTCTTGGCGAAGGCAGCTTACGAGTATGGAGACTTGAGACTCTCAGTCGCTATTCTCATCTTGATGACTTCTATTGTTCTCTTCTTGAATTTTCTGACTTGGCACCGATTGACGGAGAGAGTTGGGGCTGGAACCTATAAGCCTGTGCTGAAGCTTGATCTCTCAAGTCTTCAACGTTCATTACATTTGAGAAAGTTCCGGGTGAAGTGGCTTCATATCCCGAGGCTACACTTGTCGTTCAGGTTTAGACATGTGATCTTGCCCGCCTCCAAGCCCAAGAGATATACGCATCAGGAGAGAATCGTCGCAGGCGTATCTGGCATCTTCATAATAATCTTCATCATCCTAGCCTTGACCGGAACGATTCCAAGCTTCGAGTACATCGTCGAATCGCTGAATGTGCTTGAGATGTCCTTCTTACCTTTGTACACAGCATCCACGCTCAGTAGAATGGTCACAGCGTACTTCATCTCCCTAGCGATAGCGATCGTGATGGGGGTACTGGCTGCTGAGAACAAGAAGTTCGCTATGATTTTCTATCCAATATATGACATCGGGCAGTCTATTCCGATACTTGCGCTCTTCCCAGTTCTATTCCTCTCTTTGAGCACAATCTTCGGGGGAAGAGCTGGGCTGGAGATAACCTCGATCACAATGCTGATTGCAGATATGATATGGTATCTATTCCTGAATATCGTCGGAGCTGTGAAGACTATTCCTGAGGAGATGCGTGAGGTCGGTCGGATTTTCGGCTTCAAAGGTTTGAAGAGGATTCGACATGTAGTTCTACCAGCAATCACTCCAGCGATAGTGACTGGAAGTATGCTCTCTTGGGCGACAGGATGGAACACTGTAATATTCTCCGAGTACATGCCTTACGGGAAAGAGGTTTTCTGGCTTCCGGGTTTGGGTTACTTTCTAGATAAGGCTGCATATGTTTACGGCAACACAATCTTACTGGTCTTCCTACTCACAATAATATCCGCTCTAGTCATCCTAGTGGACCGATTCATCTGGCGACGCTTGCTATTGAAGTTCGAGAAGTATAAGATCGAAGTATACTAGGGAACCTAGCCCGGCTCTAGCAAGCAACACCTTTTTCAGAACCTAGTAGAACAAATTGAAGCATGTTAAGAATTCTACAGCCTAGGAGGAACTTGCCGGTTTCTGTAAGCGGCGGTAGTCTCTTGATTTGAAGCAAATAAGCAATGCGGTTGTGATAGAGCGATGGTCGATCAACGGGTCCTAGAGAGGTTGGACAAGGCAGAAGTGGAGTATCGACTTCTCTCACATCAGCCTGTATATACATGTGAGGACGCTGCGCGGGAAACTTGTACCAGGGCATCTATCCATGTCAAGGCCATGCTAGTCCTGGATGTCAACAATCACCCGGTCCTCGCATTGCTGCCAGGAGATGAGCGTTTGAGTCTTCGTAAGACGGCTAAAGCCTTGAGTGTCTCCAGCGTTAGGTTGGCGACAAAAGAGGAGGTAGGAAGCATCTTGCATGTTGAGCCCGGAGCAGTGAGTGCTCTGATAGCCGAGGACATGCCCATCCTGTTGGACATCAAGATCTTGCAAAACAGACTCATATATATGAGCGCGGGGACTCACACGGAAAGTGTCTCAATGAGCCCAAGAGATCTTCATAGACTCACAAAGGCCAAATTGACTAGTATACTAGAGTAGGCAATCCTGTTACTCGAAGACATCAGCTACTTCAGCGCTCGTTACATTCTTCAAGTCTTTAGGTGAGATACCGATAATCGCGTTAGGTGTTCCTGCTGCAGCGTAGACGACTGGAAAACTCATCAGGTGATCGTCTATGAATGTTCTCAATGGATTGTTGTGCGCTACTGGAGGAACGCCGCCGATAGGAAAACCTGTAACTTCCTTCACAGTCTTCGCGTCTGCAATCTTGACCTCTGACGTGCCAAGCTTCTCTGCCAGCTTCCTCGTATCCACTCTACTCTTGCCGCTTGCGATAACCAGCACTGCAGTCCCCTCGTCCGTGATGAATACAAGAGACTTTGCTATTTGAGCGACCTCACATCCAATCGCTTTGGCAGCAAGTTCAGAGGTTCTAGTCGTCTCCTCGAAAGCTAGAATCGTAACTTTAATACCTCGAGCCTCAAGAAATTCTTTGACTTGCTTAATGTTTTCGTCAGTCAACGGTGATCGTTCTAATCAGTTTGGGAGAGCGCCTTCATAAGGCTGTCGAGAACTTGGGAGCAATACTCCTTTATCTATTTGACACGAACTGTTGATTGACAGAGGATGAAATAGGGATGAAAGATCAAGGCTCAAAAAGTGGCGCGATTGCTGAGAGCCTTGATCGAACTCTGGCGCTTCGAACCGGAATAATGTTGGCGATTGGGGCAGCATTTAATATGCTCAGTAGAGCTGACATCTTTCTCAACATAGCTGTTTCAGCGCTCTTGGTAATTGGGGCATTCGGCATTATAAGGAAGAAACTTTGGGGGCCTACGATGGGCGTCATCTCATCTGCTGTTGCTGTTGGATACACTGTCTACGAGATGCTCTTCTTCCTATATGTCCTTCCCGGCCTATTGAACTTGGGACCTGAGTTCGGTGTGAGAGTCGCTCAACTTGCTGCAATGTTCATCATCCCGATGGACGTAATCTGTTTGATCGCTCTCTCCGCATCCTTGAAGTTGAGAAGGGCTTTGATAGTCGATTAGGCGTAGTTGAGATCTTGAAGAGTAACTCAAGTTTCTCCGAGTCTCCAACTGTTTGGATCGCTCTCTCACTGATCATCGTATACGTAGCTCTTTCCTTTATCGGAGGAAGCTTCTTGAGCTTGAATCTGCGTGTTGCATACCCGCTCGTCCAGAACAATTTAGCGGTTTGGCGTGGCGCTTTTTGGATGCTCTTTACAGCGATGTTTCTACATGCTGATATAGTTCATCTAGGTGGAAACCTCATCTTCCTCCTGATCTTCGGCACATCTCTTGAAGAACAGACATCACGTCGATGCTGGTTGACAGTTTACTTCATGAGCGGTCTGGTTGGAAATATTTTCTTCCTACTTTTAGGCGGAGATGCTGTAGGGCTAGGAGCTTCAGGAGCTATATGGGGTCTCTTAGGAGCAGCTGGAGGACTCAGAGGTCTGGTGGGAATGATGTTCTATGCTGGTATGAACCTTTTCGCTGGAGGAGGATTCTTAGCGCACGCAGGAGGCTTGTTGGTTGGCCTCGGCTTAAGGTATCTCTTGATCAAGAGAAGTTGAATGCTCAAGAAGGTTTGCGTCCTGAGGGATAGGCTTCCGCAGCCATGCGAAGCAACTTCTCGTCATTGAAGTCGAGAGTGACTACCGCGAATTTGCCTACACAAGGGTTTCCTCTACATACATAGAATACGACTCGATCATTCTTGAAGTGCACAACGTATCCATAGATCGTATTGAACCTGCCGTGGCTGCAGATCGAAAACGTACTCAAACCGTGTTCATGCGATCGTAACATTTCGAAAACGCCATCTACGTCCTCGACTTTTTCCAATAGGCGTTTGGCAACCTCATAGCGTTCAATTGATCCCGTAGACTTGTTATATAGTATCGGGCGTCGACCGTGCTCAATATGATGGTTTGTTCTCACGGTTTGTATTGAGTCACGAAAGACCTTCACACAATCTGCCACTTGAAACGCGGCTACTTCGTTCTTGGTCGCCACGACGATGTTACCCCAAGAGTATCTTTGACCAAGAAACGCCTTCTCGACAACGTCTACTGCGTCATCAACAGATCTGCATTTCTCAACTATTTCTTGGGTTAGAATGTCATAGTTCTTCGCGCCAGGTTTCATCTCTACGTTTGAATCGCAACACGCTAGGCCTGATGAATTAACCCCAATCGAAAATCCGGAGAAAAAATCGACATCTACCGACTTTTCGTCCCAAGATCGCGCGCCTCGGACCGCAAAAAGTTCTCTTCGAATCACCAATCTGTCGTCGAAGTCTTTCCTGCGAAAGTCCTTGTTCTTAAAGAGCAGAAACTCACTACCAAGCGAAAGGATCTTGGCCCCTATCGTGCAATTTGACAACTTTCCGCCCCAGTTCCTCACATAGAAATGATCGCTAAAACTAGCAGTATTAAAGCTATATGCATCACATTTTCCAGAAAGTCAACGACTAAGTCTGCAACAGAAGCTAGATTAGGTTTCTTAACTTGACGCATCTCTCACGTCGAAGAAAAGCTTAAGTATGATATGAATAGTTCATCATATGACGATGATGTCAAATGAAGCGTGGACTAAACGAGACCTGCAGCCTCTTCTTCTCGACGCTCTCGAATCCGACGCGCTTAGCCATAGTAGAGCTTCTCAGAAGAGAACCTAGAAACGTCACAGAGATCTCTAAGGCTCTGAGGCAAGATCAAACTATGATCTCTCACAATCTTCGGCCGCTCGTAAGATGCGGTTTCGTCTTCGTTGAGAGAAGATGGAAAGAGAGGGTCTACTCTCTCAACCGTGAGACGATGGACAACCTCTTCAATTTGATCGCAAACCACGCTGAGAAGTATTGTCCTAAAAAAACGAGATGTCTAGAGGGAAAGTAATTGGTTAAGAGAAGTATAGTCAAGATCGACGAGGAGCTCTGCAACGGATGCGGAAAATGCGTCGTTCCATGCGTCGAAGGAGCGATCACCATAGTAAATGGAAAGGCGAGGGTCTTGAACGAGGAACTCTGCGACGGACTGGGATTCTGCGTCGGGATATGTCCTACCGGCGCGCTCTCCATCGAGGAGATGGAAACGATCGCGTTCGATAAAGAATCCGCGGAGAAGAGCGCTAAAGTGGAGAAGATTGTGGCTCAATGCTTCAAGTGTGAAACCACTGAGAAGGATAGCGTTCTGTTCCCGGTCAGAGTGAAGGGGAAGAGCGAATGGGTCTGCGCGAGATGCATACCACTTCTAATCCATGGGTAGGAAGAGGAGGAGCATGATAGGATGAGCGGGATTGTGACTTGCCCTGGAATAAACAAGTTTGTTAGACCGACACCAGAGTATCTCAAGTGCCCCAAATGTAACGCTGAAGTTGAGATATGGAGCGATGAACAAGAAACGAAGTGCCTTGAATGTGGAACCAAGGTTTCGAGAGAGGTCGCATCATGCTTAGACTACTGCGAGTATGCGAGCAAATGCAAAGCCATAATTGAACAGAAGAGAGGAGTTAAGAGCTGAGAGTTACGTCGACCCAAGTGATTACATGAATAATGTTACTTTGAAAAACGTCTCAACTGAAGTTCGATTTGATTGGCTCGCCCGTTTTTATGACACTTTTAACTTCTTTATTGAACGGTTCGCTTCAAGACGCCGCAAAGAAATCCTGCGCCAAGCTAAGGGCAATATTCTAGAAGTCGGCGTGGGAACTGGAAGCAGTCTAAGAGACTATCCGCCTAGTGAGCAAATCGTAGCAGTTGACATAAGCAAAGAGATGTTGCGCCGAGCTGGAGAGAAACTCAAGAACTACAGTGGCAAGATAGAATTATGTCGAGGAGATGTGCGAAACCTCCCCTTTAGAGAGGAAACCTTTGACACCATTTTTTCTTCGTGGGTCTTCTGCTCCGTCACGGACTCAGTGAGAGGGTTAATTGAAGTGCGTATGGTGCTCAAGAAAGAAGGCCAACTGCTAATGCTGGAGCATGTTAAGAGCGAGAATAAGGCGCTGGGCTATCTTATGGATAAATCAAACCCCTTGGCGGCCAGACTTGGAGTAGGAGACATAAACAGGGACACGGTGGCAAATCTTCGAGAGGCAGGTTTCAAAATTAAACAAGAAAGAAACCTCGCCTACGACATAGTAAAGGTCATAGTCGCGGTAAAAAGGACTTGAGCAAGAAATGCTGGCGCAGTTCATACTGACCTTGCGAGAAGGTTTGGAGGCTGCGCTTATAATCGCTATAGTCGGCGCTTACCTAGGAAAAATTGGAAAGAATGACTTGCACAAATATCTGTGGTTAGGTAGCGGGCTGGCCGTCGCTGCTAGCGCCTTTCTTTCTGTAATCTTTTGGACTTTGTATGGTTTCGCTGAGAGTTTCGCTGGCCTCTGGTTTGAAGCCGTCGCCATGTTCACTGCCACGGCTGTGTTGACTTACATGATTTTTTGGATGGCAAAGAACGTTCGCAAGATCAAGGGTGAGTTGCAGGAGAAGGTTGATGTTGCAATTTCGTCTGGACAATTGTTCGGAATATCCGCTGTGGCTTTCACGTCAGTTCTAAGAGAAGGCGTGGAGACTATTCTGTTTCTGTCAGCTGCCGCCGCCATTTCCTTCACAGAAACCGTTGTAGGCGCGGCTCTAGGACTGTTTGTCGCCGCGGTTGTGGCTGTCTTTCTAATGCATGGAACAGTAAGGCTAGATTGGAGAAAGTTCTTCCTATACACCAGTTTGTTGCTTCTTCTGTTTGCGTCGGGCATCACTATGCATGGAACGCAAGCCTTGCAAGAACTCGGCGTGTTGCCACCCATTGTTGAACATGTTTACGATGCGAGTGCGGTGCTGCCTGAAGACAGCGTGTTAGGTTCAATGCTCCATGTGTTCATCGGCTATCATGATGCGCCGTCTCTGCTCATACTTCTCGTCCAAACAGCATATCTTGCAGTTTTCGGAGCCTACATCAGAAGAGTGTACAAACCTGCGGTAACTCCGCAAACGTCGATTGCAGCTTCTCACGCCTCATAATGAGAGGTTGAGAGTTGATTGTCACGCCATCCAGTCTTTACGGAGATTAGAGTAAACTTCAAGACTCTCTCGTTGGCCGAGCTGTTGGTGGAAGCTTTAAAGACAGATTCCAACGGATGTATTTTGGTCAAATAAAACAGAGGCGAACACCCTCGGCGTCTATGCGGTCGGAGATGTTGCTTGCCGCAGGAACTAGGCAGCAAGAAGCGTAGGTCAAGGCGCAACGGCAGTGTTTGGCATAGTTAGAAAGCTCAGATAGACAAAATGGTTTAGATAGTTTTTACTTGAGCGAGAGGTCTGGCTTTCAGGACGTCTTTATTAATTAGGAAAAGAGGCATCTCGCCTTTTAGTACCGCCACCAGGTTCTTGGCAGAGACCTCGGACATTTTTGAGCGAGCCTCCTTTGTTCCACTCGCTATGTGCGGCGCCATCACAATGTTGTCTAGTCGGACCAGAGGATTATCGGGGTCAGTCGGCTCCTTTTCGAAGACGTCTAGCGCGGCCCCTGCAATTACTTTTTCTTGAAGCGCCTTGGCGAGCGCCTTCTCATCGACTACAGGTCCTCTCGATGTATTTATCAGAAATGCTGTTCGCTTCATCTGCCTGAACTGAGCCTCCCCGAATAGGTGATATGTCTCCTTGCTCAGCGGAACATGAATGCTTACGAAATCTGATTCGCCAAGTAACTTCTCCAGGGAAACGTACTCGACGCCAAGTTCTTTCTCTTTTTCAATCGTAGCTCTAACAATATCGTAATAGACCACTTTCATGTCAAAGCCTTTAGCTCTTTTGGCTAGGGCTGCCCCTATTCTTCCAAGCCCGACGATGCCTAGGGTCCTACCATATACGCTATCTCCCAGAAGTATCATTGGACCCCATCCAACTTTCCAATTCCCAGTGCGTACATTCCTATCTGCCTCGACGATTCTTCTAGCTATGGCCATAAGCAGAGTCCATGCAAAATCAGCAGTTGCCTCGGTGAGTACCCCGGGCGTATATGTAACATATATTCCTCGCCGAGTTGCTTCAGCCACATCAATGTGGTCATAGCCGACGCTGAATGAACTTATCACCTTCAAGTTTGGAGCTACGTCCATAATGTCACGGTCAATCTTGTCCGTTAGCAGGCACAGAATTGCGTCTTTCCCTCGTATTCCTGCCAGTATTTCTTCCTTCTTCGGCGGCTGTTCTCCAAGATATGTTTCCACTTCACAATACTCTGATAGTATTTCTAGGCCCGGCGGCGGTATCCGCCTAGTCACAAAGACTTTCGGTTTCAAAACTCAACCCTCCAATTTCTCAAAGCGGCGTTTCATAGGGTCGCGGCCAAGTTGGAACAGGCATCTTCTTCTTCAGCAAGTAGGAATATTTCTGAATTACAGGCTCATTTTCTTGGAGATACACTGGCGGCACCTCATCTGGATCTACCCTGATGTCGATTATTGCAGGCTTGCCTGAGGCTTTCGCATCGTTCAGAGCGTCCTTTATCTCTCCAGGCCGCTCAACCTTTCTGCCGAATACTCGGCATGCCTCTGCAAATTTCTCAAAATCCAAATCATATGAAGACGTGGCTATGTATCTTTCTGGGTCCCATTTCTTGTATCCAAACTTCTGTCCATGCTTTATTCGTCCCAAGTTTTGATCGTCTAGGATGCACCATATGACTGGAATATTGTATGAGGCAGCTGTGATGACTTCTTTACAGAGCATTTGGAAGCTTGCATTCCCGATTATGTCGATAACTTGTTTATTGGGAGCACCTAGTTTAGCGCCTATGCTGGCTGCTAGGCTGAAACCCATCGCTGTATGACCGCCGTCAACTAGGAATGTTCTCGGCGGCCCATATGCCTGTATGTATCTCTCAGCCCAAGCCAGATTGTTTCCACAATCGCAGAAGAAAATAGCATCTTTATCCGCAGATTCTCGAATTTCTTTGCATGCACGTTGCGGTTTGATAGGAACAGCGTCTGAGAACATTTCAGGCTCCGCATAGTACTTCAACTCCCCCTTCAACTGTAGAATTTCCTTAGTTCTCTCCTTCTTCAGAACTTCAAAGTCTTCGAGTTCTTCTTTTTTCATCTTGGAAAGTCTAATTCTGACTATGTCGATCAGGTCTCTAAGGACTGTTTTCGAGTCGCCTACGATTCCCACATCAACTGGATAGTTCTTTCCTATCTCCATAGGATCGATGTCTACGTGGATCAGTCGTCTCCCGCCGAAGTTAGAGCGCCATCCTCGTGTCGTACCAGTGTGAAACATGCAACCAATTGCAAGCAATAGGTCGGTCCGATCGGTAGTTAAGACTGTGTTTGCCACGTCGGATCCCTCTCTCCCTGCGACCCCGAGTGCAAGCTGATGGTCTTCAGCAAATGAGCTCTTTCCCATAAGCGTAGTTGCGACAGGTATGGACAGCAGATTTGCCAACTCGAACAGCTCCGGTTGCGCATCTGAGTATTGAACTCCGCCGCCTGCAAGAATCGCGGGCCTACTTGCTTTGACCAGAAGCTCAGCGGCTTTCTCGGTTGTTTCTCGGTCACCTCTGATCTTGGAAAACGGTCTATACTTTTCTGGCGGAAGTATCTCAGTCTCTATCTCTTCTCTTATGATATCTTGGCACAGGTCTATCAGCACGGGACCTTTACGGTCTGCCAACATTATTCGAAACGCTCTTCTTATCACCTCGGGGACAAGCTTTGCGTTGAACACCAGAACACTCCATTTTGTTACAGGCTTTGCCGCATCTACATGCGAAAGTGTTCTTGGTCCCCATCCGCAAGCGTCTTGTATGTCGGCCTTCCCGAAACTGGTTGTCGGAACGTTGTTTGTAATAGCGAGAACTGGAATCGAATCCTGATACGGTACATGGAGACCGGATATTATGTTCATTCCTCCAGGGCCAACTGTGCCTCCGCACGCTGCTACCACATGGCTCGCTCTATAGTAGCCATCAGCCATGAAACTGGCTCCCTGTTCATGCTTGACAAGAATTACTCGAATGTCTGGGAAATCGTAGAACTCATTGAAGAATGGAGCTATTCCTCCTCCTGGAATCCCAAAGAAGTACTCGACCCCTTCACCTTTCATATGTTCAAGAATGCATCTTCCTGCTCGAAATTTTACCAAAATTGAAAACCATCCTCGAATTGCGACAATATTGTTAACCATTGTGCAATTTTAAATTTTGCATAGCAAGAAGCGGCCTTAGAGATTCGCGGTATCCAATGTCGGAGAAAGTCCACAAGCGCGTGAAATCAGACGGATTTCGGGTTGGACCTTCAAGCCATGCGCTTATTTTTTCAGGATTTTTACCTCGCGCTTAGACCCAACGCAGGCAAGATCGGCCATTCTATGAAAGATTCCGTGTTCGACGACGCCTGCAATAGATTTGATCTCTATGCCAAGTTGCTTCGGATTTGGAATTTCAGGAAACCTAGTATCCAAGATGAAATTCCTGTGCTCCGTAATGAACGGCACCTTTTCGCCGTTTTCCTCGAAAGATCTCAGCTTTGGCGCACCGCCGATATCTTTGAGTCTCCGATAAACAACACGGTCAGCGTCCGGGAGAACCTCTACAGGAACAGGAAATTTTGAGCCGAGACGACGGACCATTTTGGTATGATCGGCTATTATAACAAACTTCTTGGCGGCTTGTGCAATGATTTTCTCGTTCGTCAGTGAACCTTGAGTACCTCCTTTAATCAGGTTTAAGTTAGCGTCTACTTCATTCGCGCCGTCAACGTCGATATCTACCGCGGGATGCTCTCTTAGCGTTGTCAAAGGAACTTTTGCCTTGATGGCAACTTGTGTGATCTGGTAGGATGAGGGTATAGCTAGGATTTCCATTTTCTCCCTCTTTACGCGTCTTCCGAGTTCCTCGACGAAGTACGCTGTGGTAGAGCCGCTTCCCAAGCCTACAATATGCCCGTCCTTGACGAATTTGCAAGCATAGACAGCCGCCCTTTTCTTTTCTCCTTCAATGTCCATAAGAACACCTTTTCAAAAAGCTAAACCGGTTCACTGTAATAGTTCTTGCACTACCGCAATACTTAGTTCTTTCCCAACAGAGCTAATCGTTCACTTACAAAATAGGAAAGTGCCTCGCTCGAGAGGTTCGATCACGTCCAGAAGCAAACCAAGTTCTCCAAGCGAAATTTCCTGATGGGAGCAATGTAGAAGAACCGTTCCAGAGGCTTAAAGGACGACGGTCCCGAGAAGAAGGTATAACAAGAGCAGCTGAAGCTGGTTGCGAATCTTTGTCAGAGAATAATGTTTACGAATAAAATTCCACAAAAAAGACTTAAATCGAGCATTCAGTCTTTAGAGTTCTCCGGCAATTTCTTGGAAGCCAAGCAGGAAAATGGAGAGAAGAGAATGGTTCTAGGCTGTGTTCTATTCTGCTGTGAATCAGGTAAGATCAAGAGCGTCGTGGAAGAGGTCAGGAAAGTCAAGGGAGTCAAGAGAGTTTTCAGCGTTCACGGTCGATGGGATGCGGTTGCAGAAGTCGAGGCTGCTGACATCAAGGCGCTTGGAGAGATGGTCATGAAGCTTCATGGAGTCGCAGAGGTCAAGGCTACCGAGACTCTAGTTGGCTTCTAGGGGGATATTGAAGATGCAAGCTTGTGTCCTAATTAGAGTTGTTCCCCCGAAAGGCCCTACTGTCTTGGACGCTGTAAAGAAGATCCCTGAGGTCAAGAGCGCCTACTTTGTCTTCGGAAGATACGACATCGTCGCATTTGTCGAAGCACCATCATACGATGCCCTGAGCAAATTATCGAACAAACTTCACGCGATTGCAGGAACAAAGAGCACCGAGACTCTAATCGAAGGCTAATAGAGCATCAGGGAATCTCCAGAACTCCCACATTTTTTAACCTAATTACCTAGAATCTCGGCCAACTTTCAGAGCTTCCTATAAAGTCTCTCTTTTGGTCTACAAGAGTCGTTGGGATACACGGAGACTTCTCGCGATGAAACGCTACAGTTATCGCGTCATGATTCTCATTAGTATCTGCGAGCCCAACAACATGGTTCCGATGGTGTAGACAAGAAGCACCATGGCGTCGACGAAGGCTATGGATATGTTCCCTATTTCAATTGCTCTCAAAGCTTCGGTTGCGTATGTCAACGGCAGTGCCCTAGCAACGTAGGGAAGCGGCATCGGCATGGCCTCTACTGGGAAGAACACGCCTCCTAGGAACATCATTGGAAATCGGAGCAGATTTGAGAGCATCATGGCCTCTCTAGGCTCAGACGTCAACCCTGATATTATTGTTCCGATGCCTGTGAAAGAGAAACTCGCAAGCAAGATTATCAAGAGGACGAAACTGATGTTGACGAATGAGACATCGAAGATCATACTACCGATTATGAGCAGCACAAGTGCGCTTATGACGCCCATAACTGCACCCGACATTGTTTTCCCAACTATTATCGATGTGGATGAGACTGGTGCCGCTAGTATTCTGTCGAAAACTCCTAGAGATTTGTCCCACACTATGCTCATGGTTTCATTGATGCTTCCGAACATGGCGGTCATACCCACAATGCCCGGTATTAGAAAGGCTATGAATCGAACGTCGGGTTCAGTGGCGCCATATCTGAAGCTGAAAGTGAACATCATGAAGATCGGAAACAGAAGGCTCCAGACCACATGGCGTACTGACTTGAATGACTGACGCAGATCGTTTTCGGCAATCCAGACAGAGTGCATCAATGACGTTGACAGTTTCATCTGAGGCCACTCCTAGCCAGTCTTCTCTGGAGATATTCTTCCTTCGACATGGGCTCTTCTCGGACGCTCCTACCGGTTAAATTAATGTAGGCATCTTCTAGTGTGGGTTGCGCAACCGAGATGTTTTCAATCTTTCCGCCATGCTTGTCCACGAGATTTACGACTGCTGGAATTATCTGCGATAAGTCCTTGGATAGAACCCTTATTCTTCCTTCTGCCAAGAATACGTTGTCCACGCCTTCAGCTCCACTTATTATAGGAATCCACCGTTGCGGTTCTTCCCCATTCAGAAGCTTGATTTCTAAGGCACGCATGCCTTCTGTACTGATTTTGATTTGTTCAGGCGTGTTTAAAGCGATCAAGCGACCACGGTCAATTATGCCCACTCTCTGGGCGAGTCTGTCTGCTTCGTCGATCTGATGTGTGGTCAAGAGAATGGTTCTGCCTTCTTTATTGAGGTCGATTGTGATCTCTCTCACCAAACGTGCTGCTTGGGCGTCTAAGCCGCTCGTGGGTTCGTCCATTACTAGGATTTCTGGTTGATGAATGAGCGCTGCGGCAATAGTTAATCGTCGATGCATGCCTTTGCTGTAATACTTCACCGGATCGTTTTGTCGCTCCTTCAAACGAAAGAGTTCTAAAACTTGGTCAATCCGTTCTCGTCGTGTCTTTTTGTCTAAGCCGTATAATTTTCCCATGAACTCTAGGTTTACTCTAGCGCTCAACTCTCCGAACAAGTTTGAAACGTCGGGAACCAAGCCTATTCTACGCTTCACCTCTTGTGGTTTTTGAGAAACATTGAAGCCAGCGACAACAGCTGTTCCACTTGTCGGCCTAAGCATACCGCAAATCATGCGGATAGTTGTTGTCTTCCCAGCGCCATTCGGTCCCAACAAACCGAAGATTTCTTTGCCCTTAACCTCAAAGCTGACATGGTCAACCGCAAGTAAGCTTCCGTAGAATTTAGTTAATTCTTTGACCTCGACGGCGTTTTCCAAAGGTTTCTCCCCTTTCTACAACAAACGCAATTGAATAGGCGATAAAATACTATTTCGTTAGAAAATCTTAGCGATTTCAAAGTCGGGGCGGGAAAGAAGGAACATTTGCAGATGCGTTCGCGAAGGTGAAAGCCTCCCGAAGACAAGGTCACCAACTCTTGTCGCGACACTTGGACCCAACTCGGCGGTTTATTGCTGCTTTTTCATTTCTAGATTGTTCAACTGCTCGAGGGCCAGAGCTAAAGCGTGTGTACCCAGTTTACCTTTTCCCTGTGCTATAAGGGCTACGTAGAGCTGATGAGCTAGGGCTAAGCCAGGTAGTGCGAGGCTCATTCCTCGAGCTTCTTCCAACGCGATTCCCATATCTTTTACGAAGTGCTCTACAAAGAATCCTGGGTCAAAATTTCTTCTAACAATTCGAGGTCCAAGGTTGTTGATTGACCAGCATCCTGCGGCTCCGGAACCGATAGCCGAGATAACTCCATCCAGATCTAGCCCTGCCTTGTATCCGTATAGAAGGCTCTCGACCACTCCGATCATTGTTGTGGCGATCAGTATTTGGTTACACATCTTGGTATGTTGACCAGCGCCAGCCGGCCCCATATAGGCAATATTTCTTCCCATTAGTTGGAATAGAGGATGAAGATATTCAACCACATCTTTATCTCCTCCGATCATAATCGAAAGTTTGGCTTCACGGGCGCCTACATCTCCTCCTGAGACAGGTGCGTCCACTGCATGAACACCTTTCTCTTTAGCCTTCTGGTAGATTTCTCGAGCAAGAGATGGCTGACTTGTAGTCATATCGACTACTATGGAATTCTTTTTCGCTCCAGCGAGAATTCCATTCTCCCCGAAGTAGACGTCGTAAACATCTTTTGGATAACCTACGATAGTGAAGGTTATGTCCGATTCTTTGGTAACTTCTCTCGGCGACTGAGCCCACGTAGCGCCCTTCGCAAGAAGCTCCTCAGCTTTCGATCTTGTTCTGTTGTAAACTGAGATCTTGTAACCCGTGTCTTGAACATGCTTGCACATAGATTTTCCCATAACGCCTGTTCCAATCCAGCCTACACGGATTGAACCGGGAGAAATCTCTGGAAATCTGGTCATTCTAGACTCTCCAAGCATTTTGCCCGTTTTGCCTGTCTTAAACTTATTAGTTTTTTGTTAGCAACTCAGTCCAGTGTCTAAGCGGAGGATGAAGGGATGAAGAGGCTAACGCTTGCTCAGCAGAAGAAGAACCTTAACTCGATAGAGCACAGTTGACTCACTCATGCTGGGGATGAACAGGCAAGAGAAAGAGTAGCGTGCAAGCCCGGAAGCCCACATCGTCTCATAGACGGAGCGAGTCACAGTGTCTCTTTGACAGCGTCTCTGTACGTTTTGAAATCTGAATTGCTGAAAAGGACGAATCTCACCCCCTCTAGGCTATTTCTCTCCTCAAGAAAACTCTTGACCGTCTTAAGTGCGATTCGACTTGCTTTCTCTATAGGGTAGCCGTACGCTCCTGTACTTATGGATGGGAAAGCTATTGTCTTCAGCCCTTTACTTACAGCCAACTCTAAGGAGTTCCAGTAGGCATCTGAGAGAAGCTTAGGCTCATCGCGGTTTCCTCCCCGCCAGATAGGCCCTACGGTGTGAATAACATATTGAGCCTTCAATTTGCCGCCTGATGTGATGACCGCCTTTCCAGTTGGGAGGCCGTCTGGCCACTCGGTCTTCCGAATCTTCTTGCACTCCTCAAGGATCTTCGGTCCACCCTTCCGATGGATCGCTCCATCTACTCCGCCGCCCCCCATTAGGCTGGGGTTTGCAGCATTAACTATGGCCTCCGTCTCCTGATCTGTTATATCTCCTTGAACCAGTGTGATCTTGGACTTGCCAATACTGATCTCCATTGTCCACAACTTCTACACTTCCGCTTGTGAGAATGATTCGGCACCGCAATCTTCCAGAGATAAATTCGCGCTTAATATGTCTACTGGCATCGAATACGCGGCATATCGCCTATGAGAGAATAGACTATAGAGACTAGTTTTCTCCACCATTCGTACTGTCGCTTGTTAAAAATTGCGGTCGGCAACTTAGCTCAATACGGCATCTAGCGAATTTGCGAATTAGAGAGGTGGGAACTGACGATGACATTGCCTGATGGAGAAGTCGTAACTAAGACCATCTCTCGGGAAAGTCTGGACATGAAAGGTTAAGTGCTTTGAATCTGAAATCTTTCACATGGAAAAATTGCATGTACAAGAACCGATTTCCGGAGGCATACTCCTTTCTTACAAATGTACTAGTGAATGCAAACATTGCATGTATGCTTGTTCTCCTCGCTGGAAAGATGAGTGGATTTCTGAGAAAGATGTGGAAAAAATCCTCGCTCAACTGTCCGGTAGAATTCAGGGAAGCCCTTTTGGAACTGATAAGATCGGTGTAAACTACGGGGTTCATTTTACAGGTGGCGAACCTTTTCTTAATTTTGATCTTCTGCTCAAGGTTGTACGAATAGCGCATGAACTGAAGGTTCCATCCACGTTCGTTGAAACTAATTCCTTTTGGTGTATCGATGATAAGATGACGAGAGAGAAACTCGTGCGGTTGAAAGACGCAGGATTGCATGGCATACTTATCAGTGTAAACCCGTTCATAATTGAACAATTACCTTTCGAGCGAACAGAAAGAGCTGCTAGAATAGGCAGAGAAATCTTTCGTGAAAATGCAATACTCTACCAAGAATTCTTCTACAGTCAATTCAAGAAACTTAACATCAAAGACACTTTGTCTTTCAATGGATATCTACAGAGAATAGACGTCGGCGACTTGCATGAAAATGTAGAGCTCCTTCCTATCGGTAGAGCGGCCTACATGCTCAGCCACCTATACCGAAAGTACCCTGCGAAGCAGTTCTTCAGCGAATCATGTAGAGAAGAGCTGACAAGAGGTTGGCATATTCATGTCGATGACTATTGCAACTACATGACAGGCTACTGTGCAGGCATTTCCTTAGGAGACGGAAGAGAAATCGATTCAATATGTCAAGGAATAGATTTGGATAGGCGGCCGATTCTTGAGGCTTTATCGAATGACTTGAAAAGACTTTTCGAATTTGGCGTTAAAGAATTTGATTACAAGGAACGCGGGCAAGGATACATTTCAAAATGCCATCTATGCGTAGATCTAAGAAGGCATATTGCGCAAGAAACAGATCAGTTCGAAGAACTTAGACCGAGAGAGTTCTATCGTCACTTAGAGTGACTACCTTTCCTGGAGTTCTCTCGGCGCATGTGAAAGGTCGAGAATCAAGGTTACGCAAACCGATCCTTCAGGAAACAGTCGTCTGCACTAGGCTTTGATCGAAGCTAGCTGCTAGACGCGATTTGGTTGTTCGCAGTGAACTCTTACAAGGCATGTCTTGCATCTCTTCTTTCGGCAGAAGTCTCTTCCTAGCCTGACCAAGGCGGCTTCAAGATCGATGAAGCTACCTTTCTTGATTCCGCTTTGTCTCCAAACATCTTTCAATCGTTTGAGTATGAGTAACCTCTCCCTCTCGTCCTTCCCAGCGAGCTTAGTGTAGCCGAGGTTTCTTGAAGCTTGTATAACCAGTTCTTGAGGCATCGGATCTGCTTTCTCCCATATGCCTCTCAACTCTCTCAGGAATATGCCGACGGTTACAGGTCCTATGCCTTTGCCCAGGCTCATCAACGTTTCTTCTAGGCGTCGGGAGTCTGAAGCTGCTTTGTGAAGGTCGTTCAAGTCTCCCTTGTATCTCTTCTCAAGCGCTCCCATTACTTCGAGAAGCTTGGTCGCTGTCTTGAAGTCGTAGCGAACGTAGCCACCCTCATCGAGTACTTCGACGAGCCCGTCCCATCCTGTCTTCAGGATCTTGCTAGCTGTTAGAATATTCCTCGCTTCGAACTCTCGGTAAGTATTGACTACGATCTTCTCTGTTATTCTCGCTCCAAACAGGATTGAGGCTAGGAACCATTTGAAGATCTCAGAAGACTCTTTGGTCTCCAGATCTATTCCAAGTTTCTTCGAGAACCTCCCTCCTAGTTCTCGGATTAGTGTTCGAGTCGGCTCGTTAGCTCGCATCTCTCCACTTGCCGCCAGCCTAAGATTCTACACGAACCCTATCTCTTGAAGGAGTTTAGTCGCCGTCTTCGTAATCCTGTACTTGGAAAGTTCTCCAGCTCTTATCCACCTAGCTTTGGAGGTGTCTTGAAGTTCTCCCCCCACCGGATGGGCTAGGAAGTCGATCAAGACGTAGTGGAACTTGAGTCTCCTCGATCTGTCGTAGACTATGTTGTCAATCACATCGATCAGTTTGTCTATCTCGACCTCTAGGCCAGTCTCCTCCTTAACCTCACGTTTCACCGCATCTTTAACGGGCTCCCCGAGTTCGACCAGTCCGCCAGGAATCGACCAGAATCCTTTCCCAGGTTCATGTGTACGCTTCACCAAGACGATCGAGTTGCCTTTCTTGACTACTGCGCCAACTGCGACCATCGGTAGCTTAGGATATTCTCGTTTCATTCATAGTCTCCATTTTGAGGTTCTGAGCGCTCTTGCTGATAATATTGGGTTTATGCCCATTTTATTTGGATACCCGCTGCTTCTAGGCGTGCTATTGTTGTTTGATAGGGATCGGCCACCTCTTCTTCGAGATTTCTTACTAAGCGAACATCTATATCGCGAAGTTTCTGCATGAGGCGTTTTCTCTCATCTAAAGGCATTAATCTAGGGTCCGTCATTGCTGCTACATGGAAGCTTACGCCGTGGTCTTGAAGGTTCTTGACGGCGTTGTAGGGAAGCTCGAATGCTGATTCTATGGCTCCCGTTCTCTTCCTCAATCCTTCAGGTGTTCCAGCTTTCAGTGAGACCCTTATATGCGGCTTCTTGAATCTCGATATCTTCTCCACATAGTCTCTATCGAAGCCGAATAGCATCCCATTCGTCTCTAAGATGAAGAGTGAGAACTTCGATTTCTCAATAAGCTCTAGCAGAGACAGTAGATGATCCTTACCGATCGTCGGTTCTGAACCAGATATACGAAGCTTCTCTACACCGCTTCTTCGAGCTGCAGATTCAAGTTTCCTGTATGCTTCCTCGGGCGTGTAGAAGATTCCATATTTTTCGGGATAGTCTCGAGACCAATCTGACCAGCAGAAGATACATCTTAGCGAGCAGCCCACAGCGTACCCCGTAGCGATTCCTCTATAGACGCCTGTCGAATAGAAGTCCGTGTACTTCCTTTCATCTCCTCTACAGACAATCTTCTCAGTCTCCTTCGCGAGTTCGATAGGGTCAAAAGACTCTGTCTGTGCAGTTATGAATCTCGGATACTTGGGTTGACTTGTGTCTGGAGGCACGGCGCCCTCAACCTAAGATTGGCTTGATCTGGTCCTACCTCTACCATGTTCTAACAGCTTCTCGAAGATAAAATGAGCGCCATCATAGTTCGGGTTCTACTGCTCCTTCCGTTTGAACAGCAGCCAGCCTCTCTCCGTATTCACCATTATGTATCTGCCTTTCATACGCTGGCCCTTCAACTCGAACTCGATCTTCTTCTCGGGTTTCAGCTCAACCAGCTTGTACCGCCCTCTATCCCAAATCTCAACCGTTCCTGCACCGTACCCCTCAGCTATCTCGCCCTCGAAGGATGCGTAAGACAGCTCGTGGTCGACTTGAGGGATACCGAGCCTACGTACTCCAGGGTCCACCGGAGGTTCTTTTCGAAAAGCCCATGATTTTAGAACTCCGTCCAGTTCAAGCCTGAAGTCGTAGTGTAAGCCTGCTCTACGAGCCTTATGGGCTTGTACAACGAAGACTGGCATACTAGCTGTCAGCTCTCTTAAGATTAGATGCTCCAAGCTTTGTAGGCTTCGAAGATTCTTCGCAATTCTTTCACTGGGTCTTCATGATAGTCGACTCTCAAGTCGATGAAGGGTCTAATCCCTTTGTACTCAGGCCGCTTCATCACGAGGAGGGTTGCGGATCGTTTGCCTCTCTTATCGCCCCCAGCCTTCTGTCCCGCTTCAAGAGCATTGAGCAATCTCTCCTCAAGTTCTCCTCCACTGGTTTCGAACGCTTCAGCCGTCGCTTGAATAACCTGTGCGCTGACAAGCATATTTCCTGCAACGACATAGTTGTCGCCTATCAAGTGTCCTTTCCAGTCTACGTTCGCTTTTCCTGTGAAGGCTGCAGTTCTACCGTGGGCATCGATCATTATCACTTGCCTTGACTCTCTTTCAGGATCTTCTCTCAGTATTCTCTCCAACGCTTCTTGCGGTGAGAGACCCGACCTTAAGAGTTTCAGCCCCCGAGTTCCATAGATTACGTTGGTCAATGCTTGAGTTGCAATCGCGCCGACACCTGCCTCCGCGTAAGGGACAACACTCCCTACGGCTGGAATGGCGGTCGCTACGCATACGCCGAGCTCATTCGTTCTAGAGCATCTTGCGACCAAGGAGAAAGTTGCGCTTAGCTGTTCAATCAATTTCTTCATAATATTCTGTGAGAGAATTGCTTTTAAGAACACGCCAGCGCCTGTTCAAAGAGTCGAACCTATTTAAGGCAGTTCCTTTAACGTACATTTTCGAGGGCCCATGGTCTAGTGGTCAGGACGCCACCCTCACAGATTCTCCAGACGTGTTCATCTGGAGCGTTGAGATCGGTGGAAATCCCCGGTTCGATCCCGGGTGGGCCCACTATCGAAATTCCGAGTCTAGGTTGTCTCTGAGGATTCGTATCTCTTTGGGACCACTTTGCAGCTACTTCCGTTTGCGAAAGAAGACTACACTTTGCATTGAAAGGATGATTATTCTCCATACATAATAGCTTTCGTTACCAGGGCAACCAATATGAGCAGTATTCTGCATAGATTCCGCACTGTCCTGATGCAAAGGGGCTCAGCTCGTGATACCATGAAAAGAAAGTTCGTTTATGCATCTAGATGCCTACAAGCAGAATATTCCAAGCGAATACTCTCTAGCCTCTTTGATGAGTTCGGGGGCATCAAAACTTTACTCCATGATGGTCGTAGGGTCTTGGTTAAACCGAACGTCAATTTTCTAACAAGAGAAAGCGGTGTCAACACAAATCCGGCCATAGTCGAAAGCTTGATTCGGCTACTCATGGATTCGAGAGCGGATGACGTTGCGATTGGTGAAGGTTCAGGAATAGAGTCGGATACATCAAAGATCTTCCAAACTACAGGATACGACGAAATAGCTGAGAAGACCGGCGCAAGACTGATCGATTTCGATGCTTCAGAGAAGGTGAAGCTTGAAGTGCCCAACGGGCTAGCTTTGAAAGATCTGGAGATCCCTAAGCTTCTCTTGGACTACGATGTTCTGGTTAACGTTCCTGTGGCGAAGACAAGCATCTGCACCACTGTGACTCTCTGCCTCAAGAACATGATGGGAGTACTATCTAAGCGATACAAAGTTAAAGCTCACCTGTCGGGGCTAAGCCAAGCCATAGTTGACATCCATAAAGCTGTGAAGCCTGAATTGAACATTTTAGACGCCACTATAGGAATGGAAGGATTCGGCCCTATCAGCGGAACACCGAAGAGAACCAACTGGATACTAATGAGCAGATCTGCCGTTGAACTCGACTCCATTGCAGCCAAATTCATGGGTATAGAACCGAGCGACATAGAGCACCTCAAACTCGCGAGTGAACAAGGATTAGGTACAATAGAGGCTAGCGAGATCGACTTGAGCCGAAGAGACCTTAAGAAAGACTCTGTTAGATTTGCCGTTCCAAGCTCAACTCCAAAAGTTCCTGACGGAGTCCGTCTCAGTCTAGGAGAGGCTTGTAGAAACTGCATAGGTCCCTACAACGTAGCCATCTTCCGTATGGATAAGAATGGGAGACTACGAGATCTAAAAGGGTTAGAGATACTCGTGGGAAAAGGTGCGAAACCTTCGGGGAAAGGAACTCGAACTCTCGCGATAGGTAATTGCTGCAAGCCGATTCAAGACAAAGTGGACTGCTATGTTCCAGGGTGCCCTCCACCCGGAATACTGATAGGTGACTCAATCAAGGTTCTGTGCGGCATCGAGAAGGAACCTACAAGATACATGAGAAGATGGTATGAGCTGATGAGGCAAATTGCCTCGTGACAAAGAGAATTCTATACGATCCTTATGCGACTGGAAGAGAAGGGTTACTGTACGATATCCCCGCAGCGGACACAGTACTTAGCCCAATCAACCTCGTAAAAGTCTTCAGACTCAGTGATAACAAGCGTATTCCTCAATTTGTGGCCGATCCCACTGCAAACTCTCTCCAGCAAACTCATCTTCGAACACCTGCAAGGAAGACCAATCTTCCAGCTTAAAAGCGATAGGTAGAAAACCGATATAATTGACGGCAATGACCTCGCCAGCGATCATAGCTTTCTAGGGCGTTATTGAGGTCGGATTGGTTACAGACTACCCCAGTACAGCATAGCACAAACGCCAGTTTCACGAGAAATATAAGACTAGTAGGCGTATGGCTCCCCTCATGGACACCATGCCTTGATGCCACAAATATTATCTGAAAGCCTCTCACGCGGAGAAACGGACTCGAACATCATTCGTCAACACTCCTCTCACTTTCGCTCCTCTCGGTCACTTATATCATCTCATACATTGCTACATTCTCTAGGCGTCATCACCTTGGGAAGAACCATTCCATCATATCGTGTGGCGCTAGAAGAAGAGATTAAGGCTTGGAAAGGGTTTCAAGATGCGCTTAGAGCTCCAGACCGCGAGATCTTTGAGAACATGCTCGATCAATGTAGACTATATGCTTCAGCAGGTAGTATGGCGGTAAGACCGAAGATAATTGAAGTCATGTTTATGACTGTTCTATTCGCGCATCACAAGATGCTCAAAGAACTCAGTAGCATTGTACAGAAGATTCTTGAAGAGAAGACTGCGCTGAACAATGAGCTGCAAGAGGATGAAAACTCAGAGAATACTAGTCTTCAGCCATGAACCTTATGAATTCATCTTTTGATCTAGGCTTCAGCGTGTAGTTATGCTTCTTCTCACAACCAAGTTTCGAATGTGGTTTGTCTCCATAGTCGTGTCCAGGATAGACTTCAAGCTCATCGTCTAGTTTGACCAGCTTACCGAAGAGGCTGTCATAGAGTTCTTCTGAGCTTCCTCCAGGGAGATCCGTTCTCCCGCACTCGCCGATGAAAAGTGTGTCTCCTGTCAAGAGCTTGTCTTCGACCAGTAGACATACTCCGTCTGGAGAGTGCCCCGGCGTATGGATTACTTTGATCTTGAGCTCTCCGACAGAGATTACGTCCCCATCCTCAACCACGAGGTGTTTCGTCGCTCTAGCTTTCTTATGCATGATTATCTTTGCGCCTGTGGCGGAGGCCAATTCTTGACTGCCTGAAGTGTGATCTGAATGAGAGTGGGTATTGATGATATGGATGATCTTCAAGCCATGATTGTCGGCTAGCCTCAGGATTCTGTCAACAGCCCCAGCGGGATCGACTACAGTAGCCAACCTTGTCTTATCATCTCCGATGAGATAACCGAAGTTTCTCAAGGTCTCAACAAGTACTTGGATGAATATCATAGTGCACGCACCAATTTGACTATGCCATCAACGGTAGGCTCAATTGATACCACATATGGTTTAGAATTTGAAGAAAGAGTTCTCCTCTCTGAACAAAGAAATCATCAATCCATTGAGATGAATTTTCCAAATGTGGATTCCCATTTGAGATTATATCGCTTCACGATTTCATGCTCATGCTTATCGATAGTCACACAATATTTATAATGAACGCAATATATCTTCTGCATTCCCGCTAGAGGAGATAGGGCGATTGTCAAAGTTCCGGTCAAGGATTTCGACTTATGCAGCTCTCTGCATCTTCTTGATAGTTTCATCAAGTTTTCTAGCGGTTTCTCAATGCTCCAAAATAGTTTTAGGAACCTCGGTGTCCCATTTCCCGGAGTTTCCGCAACCGGGCTCACCGATTCTAACGGACATCCCGCTACAAGTGAACGTCGTATTCATGGGAGTTCCCGAGAGCTTGATAGATATTGACGCCATCACCGAGGAGGTACCTAAGATCTACAGCCAGATTCAAAGGGAGAAACGCTTCATGCTCGATCAATTCGTCATATTCAATGAATTTGATATAGAATACGATTTCTCATTTTCTCCAGCCAACTTTGCCAATAGTTACGCTGCCTTTATTCAGAACAATCATCGAGAAGACATTGCGCCTTGGTGGCTTCAGGAGAAAGGCGTCGCCAAATCTTGGTACATCGATGTCACTAAAGCTCAATCTTGGGTGACTAGTAACGCGCCTTTCAAATTTGACGTTGGATACACGTTAATTATCGTTGATACGATTCACACAAACCCGAAGATAAAGAACTACTACTTCTACAATGCTAGCCGACCGGACTTAGACATAGGTAGGGACCCGGCGCCGGAGAGGAACATGTTCAGTATAGCTTTCGGCGGATCCAGCCAGTATCTTGTGCTTGACTTGACGGCTGGACCGTCAAATTATCGGGACACGCCGAATATCAAGTTGATCGTTGACTATGCAGAGAACGAGGTAGGCCAATTGAATAAGGACCTTGCGTTTTACATTCAATCCGCAGTTGAACTCCGCTTCATACCGTCGTACCTGTACACCCCTCTTTATAGACCGTCGTACTTCGTGAACGTGACGATTTTCTCGAAAGATCCTTCTTTCAGCTACGCTAGATATTTCAATAAGCAACGAATGTTGGACGAATTTCATGAATTCCTTCCATTCTCAACCTTCTCTGGAGAAGTAGGAGAAATTCCAGCTGAAGACGACGAAGAGCTCTTCCAAGTTATTGACCAAGCTACGGACCAATATGGCGTAATGAATTACACCATAGTTCTAGACTACCTTATGGCGAATAGAGGAAAATATATTGCTTCACATGGAGACGATTACGTTATTCCAGTTTTCGTCTTCGGAGGCTATCAATCAGATCTTTTGGGCAGAGCAGCCGGTGATGAGAATGGCGACTTCGTCTTCGTTGCTGACATTACACACCCGACTACTTTGGGAATAAACCCGATGAACGTTCCGATATTCAGCGGTGAAGGCGGACTTGCACCAGATAAATGGGCGTACGAGGCAGTTCTAATGAACTATAACATGAAGATGACGATCAGGTTGAATGTAGAATCTGGCGAACTTCTCGTATTCGTCGTTGACGCATACAACCTCTGGCTCTACGCTAAGACCGAAGATATTGATAAGATAAGCTTCACGATGGAGCCTGAGGTCTGGAGGACGGGAAGCCACGAGGAGACTATAAGTCCATCAGCCCCTCAAGGGAAATACTACCTAGTCGTCTCCAACTTCGGGAAACGAAACGCGATATTCTCAGGCGATATCTTTACCACTAGAACACTCGCCTACGGTTTGACTCAGACGACTATACATGAAGCTGGCCACTCAATCGGGCTCTCGCATCCGCACGACGGTTTCAGCTGGAAGTTCTATGAAGCGGGTATTCCTGAAGACTCTCCGGGAGAGTATCTCTTCTGGCTATGGGACTTCTCAGATACACCGATGACGTACGCGATAAGCAATTCAAAGTTCGACCAACTTGATAAAGATAACATGTACCGTGGGATAGCGTCAACACTACTAAATGAAACGTTCACAATCCTGAAGAACGCTAGAGAAGACCTTGAGGAACGCGGATTCGAAAATGTGCCCTCAGAAGCTCTCGACGACCTAAACTCCGCCAGACAAAGTATCGAGAGATCTATCGAGCTCTTCAAGCAACTCTCCCCAGACTACTTGGGTGCGCTTCAAGAGGCCTTGAATGCATTCAGCTCAGCTCAGAAGGCCTTCGCCACAATTCAGTCAGCTCAGTTACCGATGCGATTCAGTGAATTCTACTGGCTAATAGCGGTAGCCGTGATCGCCCTCGCTGTGATCGTCGTCTTTGTCTTCTTGAGGAAGAGGCGTAGACGGGCTGTTGCTAAAGTCGCGGTTCAACCTCAAGTACCTATGTACCCGAAGAAGTACTGCACGAATTGTGGAGCAGAGCTACCTCTTGAAGTTGAATTCTGCTTGAAGTGCGGAGCAAGACAGGGATAGACGCCCTTCATATGGCTTCAACATAACGCGCCCGTATGTTGATGCCTAGGATCGATTGGTTCAAATCCTTTTATTTCCATGAGCCTGTATGTATAGTAATTACTGTATCCTGAGTGTGCTTGGGATGGAAGGACGTAAGATTCAACGTGTAGGCAGAGCTACACTGGCCGTCTCCCTGCCCAGATCTTGGGTGAAAGAGGTCGGGATCAAGCAAGGCGATCTAGTCTTCTGCATTCCACAGAAGGATGGGTCTCTGAATGTAATGTTAAGTACCCTTGCAGAGCGTAAAGCCGAGGCTAGGGAGTACGTTGTGAATTCAGACCTGTGTGGTGAAACAGGAATTCTTGAGAGAATAATTGTTGGGAACTATGTGCTGGGACGCGATACTATTAGAGTGGTCTCTGCCAAACGTATAAAGCCAGCTCACGTAGCGGAGGTTCAAAAGATTGTTCGAAAGCTTATGGGTATGGGAATAATCGAAGAGACACCGACTCAAATCATTCTTCAATGCTCAATAGATCCAGCAAAGTTTCCGATACCTCTGGTCATGAGAAGGCTCTACATAATAGCCTCAACTATGCATAAAGAAGCTATACAGGCTCTAGTAGACTCTGATCGGGAGTTGGCGGAAGGAGCGGCCCGCCGTGAGGACGATGCTGACATGATCTACTGGTTGATAGTTAGGCTTCTCTTCATGGCGCAACGTGACAGAGCAATAGCTGACGAAATGGGTATGGAAGACCCTTCTGAGATAGCGGCAAGCCGAGTGCTTGCAGGAATGTTAGAGAGAATCGCCGATTGGGGAGAAAGCGTTGCGAGAAATGTTACTATTCTTGAGGATCGCGGGCTTGAGCTCGGAAAACAAACGGTCAACCGGCTATCACAAATCAGCGAGACGGCTTACAATGTATGTTATAGCGCGATGGAATGTGTTTATACTGGGAACGTCGAACTCGCAAATGGTGCTATAGAAACGTTCAAGAAGACAATCGAGGCTGAGGAGGATGAGTTGATGAACCGGCTACCTGTTGAGGTACCGAATTCGCATGCAGTGGCTCGTTTGACGAGGATTGCTTGGGGGATTAGAAGGATAGCTGAGTTGGGAGCCGAGATAGCCGAGCTCGCGATCAACCGTAGTCTAACTAGGTCAAGTCAACTCTGCGAAGAAGCCTAGCGAGTGTAAGAACAATATATGCAAGAAGGTCGAGCTCGGCACTGGTCAAATGTAAATACATAGAGTAGAATACATGCACCAGCTATTTATAGACGGTTCTCTTACTTACACCTGGTAATCGAATATGGAACGATCGAGGTTGTTTAGGAAGCTTATAGTATTGGCGCTAGGATTCATTGTCGCTGAGATAAGTCCGGTCTACGCCGCTAGTCCACAAGACTTCTCAATCGGATATGGTCTCGCCGTCCTCGGAGCTGGCGTTGTTCTCGGCCTCGCCGGATTAGGAGTTGGCATCGGATTAGGAACTTTAGGCGCTGCAGGCGCGGGCGCTGTCGCCGAGAAACCGGAGGTCTTCACTAAGGTCATATTGTTCATAGTCTTCGTAGAGGCTATCGCGATTTATGCGTTGACTCTCGCCTTCATGATACTGATGAGCTTGTAAGGAGCGGGAAGTTGGATGGACGATTTCAAGAAGTCCGTCTGGATAATGGGTCAAAGCTTTGACATCCCGATAATGGCGTTCCTCGGATACGTTTTATTCAGCTCTATAGGGCAGCAACCCGCTATTGGAGCTATGGTCGGTACCTTGTTCGGTACCTTCCTGTTATGGATCTCAATATTGGCGACAGAAGGCGTGTTCAAGAAATCGAAACGTTAACGTCAGAACTGCTAAATCGAAAAACTGGAAGTCGTAGGCTTTCGGTTCATTGAGTCGGCCCTTCTCACTAGGAGGGCAAGTTGATTAGGGAATGGGACGGTAAATGGGTGGGAGAGCAGAACTGGTTGTTGCTGAACCGGTCAAAGGAGATTCTGGAGTTGTTAGAGTAGATAAGGCTACAATGAGGTATGTTGATGTGAAGCTAGGCGACGAAGTTGATGTCCATGGTATCATACTTAACTCAGCTCAGATCAGGGCCAAAGTTGAGAAAGCCCTAGCGAAGGACGAGGGAGTCGCCATCATAAGAATAGCTGCTGACAAGATGAGAGAGGGCGGCTTTAGACCCGGAATGATCGTCGCAGTCGAAAGATCTTGGTTGGAAACTTTGAAAGTTGCCCTCTCTGAGAAAGTGACGAGCTAACCTTCATGTAGCCCCTTTCGAACCAACATATTTCTCTTTTGACTGTTCGCAAAGTCAGCTGTACTTCCTTGATCTGGACATTATTGAAAAGAATTAGTATAGGATCTCATTTTTCTCTATGGCTTTGGCCATCACAGCATTCATGCTTGGAGTTCTACCCGAGCTAATGCTGCTCTTAGAGGCCCCGAACTGAGTCGCAGAGACAAATTGGAAAACTGCATACGAAAAAGGGAAAAACAAAGACCTTTCTCTAGAATCTAATCATGATCATGAACGCTATGACAAGACCGTAGATCGCTATCGCCTCTATGAAGACGATATAGATCAAAGTCTTGCTGAAAACTTCAGGCTTCTCAGCCAAAGCGCCTATCGCTGCTGCCCCTGCAGTTCCCATTCCTATGCCAGCCCCTAGCCCGGCCAATCCTATTGCCAATCCAGCTCCAATCAGCGCATACCCAATCTCAGGCCTCCCCTCCGCTTGCGCATAAGCCGCGACTGCAAAATTCGAAACCATTGCTAAGAAAGTAAAGGACATTAGAGCAACTCGAACTTTTTTCTTCAACTCGACCAGCCGTCTCTACGATTCGGTAGCGCTCCAGTGGCGAGCATGTAATGTAATGAGAAACAGGTACTGTTTAAAATGCTTTTGGTCAACTCAGACCGTATGAATCAAGAAATCTCTTATCCTTACGTTATCGCTCGGGCACGAACGATTATAGGGAATCTTCAAGATTATCACATCCTCCTAGGATGCTCTAAACCTGTACATGCGATCGACTTGGCGACTCAAACCGGCTACAGACAGAATGGCAAAGCATGACCAACTCCTCTGGAATGTGGGCCAGAACCAGCCCCTATCTCTGAATTTTCGCGGGAATTCATATAATAAATGCATAAATATACATTACCTGCATGTAATTGAATGGGGATAATTATGGCTCTACAATGCGTTAGATGTGGAGTCAAGATGGTTCTCGAGCGTGATAAGATGGATAGGCCGATTGCTTGGAACTGCCCCACCTGTGGAAGTGTCCGAGAGTACTGGAAGATAGACAGTATCGTATGGAAACTACTGGGTGCGATTACAGTTTTCCCATTTCTACTGCTAGCGCTGTATTTCATCGTGCGTTAGTCGATTATCTGCTACAGAAGAATCGTCTTGCGTTGCGCAATAGCTTCATCAATAATAGATCTAGCTAGAACATCTCTTCGCCGATCTTCGAAGGATTGATAACGAATTCTCTAAGCTTCTTCGAGAAACTGTGGATATCCAGACTGTAGCCGTGAGCTTTCAGTGCAGGAGCAACCTTCGAGAGAGATTCCCATACCTCTCTTCTACTGATCCAGCAAACCTTCTCATCCTGCATAAACCAGACCTCATCGTCTATAGCCCTTATCTCGACATCATCGATCTTGGCTCTATAGTTCATTCTTGAGACCATCTTTCTGCAAGCAGAGATTTCTAGGCGTCTAGTAATTTAGACATGGAGTTGAAGACAATATAGTTCTTTTGATTCTGCATTCGCCAAACTCGAAACTGGAATACGCCAGGACAGATATTGATTACACGGATATTCAGTTCGTTAGGTTGACTGGTTGAATATTGAGAATCTCCAGTAGTACAGACAAAGATCTTGCAATACGTGAAGTTGTGCAACCTAGAAATTATACAGTAGCCGCGGTTGCGTCGGAATCCTTGTTTCCTTTAACTCAAGCACCGGCGCATACAATCGTAGTCTCTCCGAGAGCAGGCTCATAGTCCTTTCCGGCTCCAGTGCCAAAGCCGCTTCTAGAAGCACTTGAAGACCATACTCTGTAGCTAGTGCACCTCTCTGCCAATTGAAGAGTATGCGCTTCATAACTTCGTTTGACATTCGTTTAACATTCGGCGAATTGATGAGTATCTCAACAAGTTTCTCGGCAGCGACTGATCTAAAATGCACTGGTATCTCCAGAGCAAGTCTTTCCAACCGTTTATCGAACTCGACCTCAAGCTTTCGCGTAAGGGCTTGAGCTGCAACAAAGAGCGGGTCCCATACAGGTGCAACAGGCGGAGCATAGCAGGTTTCCATCTTAGCGAACTCGTTAACATCTTGTTGCATATGTATGGCGTGTGCTGCAAGGTTTGCTCTTTCTGAAACTCCGTCTTCGCCTATTATCTGCACTCCGATTAGCCGTTCGTCTTGCCGATTCGATAGTAACTTCACTATACAGCTCTTACTTGGAAAATACTTTGGCCTTGTAGGAGCCGCTATTCTCGCCGAAATCGGAGACATTCCAACAGCGCCAGCGATTCCAGTTGTTATCCCAGCAGAAGCCACTTCGATTCCGAATAGTTCAGTTGTGCATACACCTGTGGAGCCTAGATATTTTTCATGTCCGCCTACAGCGTTAGCTCCAGCGACCAATCCTTGCCTAACAGCTGTAGTTGCCAGTTGAATCAGAGTCTTTCTTCCCGAGACAACGTCGCGTGTCTCAACACAGTCTCCAGCAGCATAAACGCCCTCTACTGACGCTCTCATATGTTCGTCCACATCGATCGCACTGGTTTTTCCAATTCTGATCCCGCTTCTTTCAGCCAAGTCGACGTTCGGTTTCACCTTCGCGGCCACGACAACGGTCTCAGTTTCAATTTCACCGGTAGAGACTTTCACACTTTTCACTCTCTGGTCGCCCGATATCTCTTCGACAACCGCGTCTGTCAGAATTTTGACTCCAGCTTGTTCAGCTCTTTCACGAACGATAGCTGCCATATCTGGATCCAAGAGCGACTGAAGAATCTCTGGAAGAATTTCAACTACCGTTACTTTCAACCCCTTCTTGAGGAGGGCTTCAGACATCTCCATTCCAACAAGCCCTGCGCCTATTATCACAGCCGATTTGACTGTGACTATTTTCAGATGGTCGAGCAGAGATCTAACGTTTTCAATCGTTCGAACTGCAAAGATGCCTTCTTTATCTACGCCTCTTATAGGCGGTAGAACTGGCCTTCCTCCACATGCTAAGATTAGCGAGTCGTAGTGAAGAGAGTCTTCATTACCGGTCTTTAGGTTTCTAGCTGAAACGGTCTTACCCTTAGGATCCATCTCGTAAGCTCTCGTATGCAGCATAAGCTTGATTCTACTGGTGCGTTCGTAGAATTCAGGAGGATGAGAGATCAGCGACTCCAAACTCGATACTACTCCCGAAACCACATAGGGCAGCCCGCATCGTGAATATTCCGGCTGAGGTTCTTCGGTCAAAAGCGTGACCTTAGCTCTCTTGTCAAGCTTCCGCGATTGAAGCGCAGCAGTTGTGCCAGCCGGACCAGCGCCTACGACCAATATCTCCTTTATCATGCTAAGGTCGCCTAATTCTTACAGTCAATACTTGTATTGATAACATATAAAAGCTGCTCAACTCTCATAGATTTTAAGTGCCCTTGAATGAAAGGACTGTGTTTACTCAGGTAGTGGTTGATGATAGGTCATGGCTCTTAGAGCATATGTTTTGGTCAAGGTCGAAGTTGGGAAGGATAGAGAGGTTTTTGCTGAGATTCAGAATCTTCAGAAGATTTACAGGGTTAGAGAGATCGCAAGCGTCTTCGGAATCTACGACTTGGTTGTGAAGGTTGAGGCTGAAGCCCATAAAGACTTGGAAACGGTTATATTCGATGCACTCCGCCAAATACCTGGCGTCAGAGAAACCGTCACCCTCGTCGTCGTAAGATCATCTGAAGAGTGAGCCACAGCAGAGTCGCGTAACCTTAACTTTTGTTGGCGGTCTCTCCTCCTGCGAATAGATCTTTTAGATCTGGCATCTTCAAGAACAGATGAAGAGCCTTTAGCCCAAGAAAATTATGCTGAAGGAAAAGACCAGCATTTAGGACATCACCAACGTAGAGACCAGCATACCAGACGATGACTATATTTAGTTCCGTAAACAGAACACAACATAGTTTTTTAGTCAGATTGTCGAGATTAGAACACAGAGTATCGACCGGTGTGAAACCATGGAAATAGAGGTAGGAAAGCTGTTTATAGGGAAATGTAATGCTCGCAGGACTGTTGGAGACATAACGGAACTGGCAAGATCGATCGAAGAGAAAGGAATTCTACAGCCGCTAATAGTCAGGCCCGTCGGCAGCAGATATGAAGTGGTCGTAGGTTCGCGAAGGCTGGAAGCAGCGAAAGTTGCGCAATTGAAGAAGCTTCCTGCGATCGTTAGAGAGATGAATGACGGAGAAGCGATCTCGCTATCTTTGATGGAGAATATTCAAAGAAGCGATCTCGAACCTGAAGAAGAAGCTGAGGCCATTCTTAAGCTTATGAAGTTGGATGCGAAGAGATTCGGCAATATCAAAGGGGTCGCCAAGGCCATCGGCAAGTCTGAAAGCGCTGTTAGAGAGTTACTTGAAGCTTACGAGTTGACGTTCAAGCTTAGAGAGACAGGAATGAAAGTTCATGTGGCTAGAGCACCGTCAGAAGAAGAGCGCAGGACTGTTGAAGCTCTACCTCTGAGGCACACACGTATGGTCGCAGAGGCGATCAAGACTGAGGAAGTAAAGAGACTTTCTGAAAGGGAGATAGAGAGGAAGATACCTGAAATCGTTAGGACAATCGCGCCTCTACCGGAGAGGGAAGCGAGAAAAGTAATCGATAGATTCAAGATGTTTCCTGAAAAACCTGTGGAGAAGATAAAGGAAGAAGCTCTCGCCCGAGAGCGAGGTGTAGCTGTCCAAGTCTACTTTGCGCCACACATCGCTAGAGCTTTGGATAAGGCTTCGGAAGACCGAGGATTATTCATGGAAGAATTAGTTTCAATAGCTGTTGAAGAATGGCTGGTTCAGAAAGGCTACCTAAAATAAATCTTTAGCGTTAGATCAATATTCAGTTTGGTTGTTGAACCGCTTCGGTCAGGTCACTAGTTACGTGTCGTGCTGAATCTCTCGGAATATTCGATTGCTTGATCTTTCTTCTCATCAAGTCCAACACTTGATCAAGATTCTCTCCAGTCCTAGCGCTAACTTGCACTATATCAACGCCAAGCATATGCCGTCCAATTATTTCGTTCGCCCGTTTAGCACGTTCACTATCAACCAAGTCCACCTTGTTCGCGCAAACAATCATTTCGCTGTTTACGTCGATCTCTCTAAGAATCTTGCTGGTTGAGGCAACTCTTCTATTTAGAACGCCGAGGTCATCAGACAGGTCCACAAAAAGTAGGATCAGGTCAGCGTTTGTTATTTCGCTCAGTGTTGCATTAAAAGCCTTCAAAATTATTGGATGCATGTCTTCGATGAATCCGATCGAATCGACAAGTATGAAATTGATGTTGCTCGATTCGTCTGCTAAGCTCATTCGTCTTGCACAGGTGGATAGCGTTGTGAACGGGCCGAGACCCACGCTCTTGGATTCTGAGACAAGTCTATTGAAGAACGTTGTCTTCCCACTTTGAGTGTACCCGGCTAGCGCGACCATAGGGTAGCCTAGCTCTCTTCTTCTCTGCCGCAGAATAGCCTTCTTTTCATGGACATCTTCCAATGCTTCCTCGAGGCGACTTATCCTCTTCCTAGCCTCTCTCTCATACTCCTTGAACGGATAGTCTCCAGGACCGCTCCATCCTACTTGCTCGCCAAGTATCCCTTGCAGCTTTATGAATTCACGGCCCCAAGAGAACGTGTACTTCAGCTTCGCCAGTTTGATCTGAAGCTTCGCTTCTTTCGTCATAGCCCTTTTATCAAATACCTCTAGGATGAGCATGTTCCTATCGATAACTTTGATGTTGCCGCCTAGCTCCTTCTGGATTTTGAAGATCTGGCTGCTCGGCAAGGTGTTCGTGAAGATAGCTAGATCTATCTTCTTCTCCCGGCATAGCCTATTGAGTTCATCAAGTTTCCCAGGGCCTATGCAAAATGAGTGATGAATACTGTTCCGTCTTTGAATTACCGAATCTACCACGTCGTATCCTATGTTCTCCGCCATCGCTTTCGCTTCATCGACTCGCGAAGGGAGAATAGGTAGCCTACATTCAACGACGACTGTTCTCATTCTCTCGATTTTCCGCTTTCTGTATGATGCATTTGTCACAGCAAGTATTCTTCTTATTGAGCGTTGTTAACCCTCTAAATAAGTATGTTCCTATATCCCACATCTGAACGTAGCATCTGAAAACGCATCGGCGGAAGAATGGTAGCTTCAGGAGAGGTTCTGCTCACGGCGAAAGGAGAATGGAATGAACATGGGAACTCTGCGTTTGTATGCCGCGTATTCTTCTCCAAATCTCTGCTCCATCTCTCTTTCCTCTTGTTTAGCCAGTCTGTAGTATGCGAGCATAAGAATCGGCCACATTATCAATGTGGGAATAGTGACCCATTGAATAAGCAATCCGAGTGTAATGAAGAGTATCCCGAGGTACTGCGGATGACGGACGTAACTGTAGAGACCTTTTGAAAAGACTCTATCTTCAGATCGGTAGATTTCCCTCCATCCGGCTATGACCAGTAGCGCCCCTATGCCGACCATGATATCTGTCACCACATGGCCGATTATCCCGAGCCCGCTCATTGAAATCACTGGATACAAGAGATGCCCAGATTCATGTGTCAACGGATTCCGGTATCCCATGTACCATGTGAGAAAATAGATCGTTAAGGGAAATCCATACATCTCAGCAAAGAGAGAGATCATGAAAGCCAGATAGATTCCTGCGGATCGTTTCTCGATTCTTCTTCTCAAAGGCAAGAGCGTCAAGAAAGCTGAGAACATGACAACATTAATCGCAACTAGGTCCCATCTGCTATACCCATATTGTTCCAATTCCGTTCTCAGACTCCGAGTCGCTATACCTGATGGAGGTCAAGTGGATTCGTCGTTTTGCCGTTGCTCTTAATTATCTGAGTGATCATGTTGCTCGATGCTACGGTTAACCCTTGGATGTTCCATAGTTTCGCTGTAAGAAACTCATGAAACGACTTCACAGTCTTGGCAGTGATCTCAATTGTCAGATTGCTCTTTCCAGTAGTTACGTAGATCTTTCTGACCTCATTGAACTGCAGCAGTGCAGCAGCCACCGAACCGAGTTTTCGAAAGTCTACGTTCGCTATGACTATCGCTTTTACCCACTTGTCTTCCGGAGCATGAATTCCCGCCATTATCGTTGCCTCTCTACCTGAGCAGCCCGAGCAACAAAAGAATAGCTAAAAGAATCGGCGCCCAGCAGCAAGGCATCGTAAGTATATCCTTAATCCGCTCTCTCCATCCTCGCTTCTCTGTCGCGTGGTTCGAGTGGCATGCCATTCACGCTTCGACCTCCAGCATAACATTCTCTGGGGCGTACTTTAGAGTGATTCTTTAAGAATGCGAAGAAAGGTCAGCAAGAGTTTTCGTACTGTAAAGTCTGGAGTCTCAGAAGCATGAACATGTCAAGCTATTGGAAAGTTAGCGTAGCACCAATCAAGGCTTTGACTTCAATAGGGCCTGAAGCCGAGACCCGTACTTTTCCTTATACGACTGTAGACATGTTTCGCAACAGAAGTTTCTAGTTTGTTCTCCAACCTTGAACGTTACCGGATCTCCCTCAATCTCGCGACCGCAGAAATCGCAGTTCAGCCGGATACCTAGCCCCGGCCGGATCATCACCCCTTGCTCCTCTTTTACTATCTTAGTCACAACGTTGGTTGAGACTATCTTCACAGGTACTTTCGCTAACTCTTTACTCAAGAAATCTTGGAGTGCCTTCATGTCATTCACAAACACTCTTATCGTCAAGTTGCTTTCACCAGTGACAACACATATGTTCCTAACCTCCTCCAGCTCTGCGAGTCTCTTCGAGACACGGTCCAACTCAGAAGTTTCTATATTGAGATTGATTATTGCGGCCACGCCTTCCGAGATCTTCTCTGGATCTAGCAAAGGAACTATCTTCTTTATCATCCCCATATTGAACATTCTTTTGACTCGGCTCTCGACCGTAGGAGCGCTGACCGAGGCGATCCTAGCTATCTCCCTGAATGATTTACGGCCATCCTCCATCAACGCCTTAATGATAGCGACATCAGTTTCATCCAGTCTAGCTGGCAAGGTTTTCACCACGCAGTTGACTCAGAGTATCATACTTTACGAATGAAAACTCTTCGGTCTCTCTGCTTTCCAGTTGTAAATAGGCATGCTAATGCTGGTTGCTGTCTACTGGTTCTCGATAGAGTGGATGAATGAGGAGGTGAGAATTCAATGTCGGAAGTGAAGCAGCAGAGCGGAAGAGCGAGCTCAGCAGAGAGACTCTTCGCAGGAGTCTTTCTAACGATTGTCGGCCTGCTCGGGTTCGGCGGAGGATTCGGAATGATGGGTCTCGGAGGCTTTGGACATGGTCACGGAATGATGGGCGGTTGGGGATGCGGCTACTCACCGTTCTTTAGCGGTTTCAACATACTCTTTAGTTTAGTCAGCCTAGTATTCCTCGGAGTCGCATTGTTCGGACTTTACTTGATCTATGATGCAGTGAGGAAATAAGAGGAAGAAGCTCTTGGCGAAAGATCCTGTCTGCGGCATGTATGTGGATGAAGAGACAGCCACGATCAAGAGAGTGATTCGAGGAAGAACATACTACTTTTGCAGTGAGAGCTGCGCTAGAACTTTCGAGAGGCCTGAGATAGAAGTCCGCAACCTGAAGATTCTGGTAGCCTTCAGCTTAGCCCTCGGTGTACCAACACTGGTCTTCAGCTATCTTCCAATCTTGCCTTTTCTACCTACGAATCTCTGGCTCTTTCTTCTCGCTACACCAATCCAATTCATTGCTGGTTGGAGGTTTTACAGAGGGACGTATGATGCTCTAAGAAGCAGAACAACAAATATGGATACGTTAATCGCTGTAGGAACCTCAGCAGCATGGCTTTACAGTACGCTGGTAACCTTCTTCCCGAATGTCTTTCCTGGAGAAGCGTACTTCGATACCTCAGCTCTTATCATAGCTTTCATTCTACTTGGAAAACTCCTTGAAGATCTGGCTAAAGGGAAAGCCTCCGAGGCGATTCGAAGACTCATGGATCTTCAAGCGAGAATGGCGAAGGTCATCAGATCTGGAGTAGAGCGCGAGATCCCTGTTGAGAAGGTTGAGGTTGGCGACATAGTAGTCGTTAGGCCTGGAGAGAAGATAGCTGTAGACGGAATGGTGGTCGAAGGTCATTCATCAGTAGACGAGAAGATGATCACAGGCGAAAGCATCCCCGTCGAGAAGAGAATCGGGGATGAAGTGATAGGTGCAACGATCAACAAGGCAGGTATGTTAAAGTTCAAAGCAACAAAGGTCGGAGCTGATACAACACTCTCACAGATCATAAAGCTCGTCGAGGAAGCGCAGATCTCTCGGGCACCCATACAGAGATTGGCTGACGTTGTCTCATCTTACTTTGTGCCAACTGTCATAGTCATCGCAACGCTTTCGCTGTTCGCTTGGTACTTCATAGGGAGAATGAGCTTCATCTTCGCTCTTACCGCCTTCATTGCAGTATTAATCATAGCTTGCCCTTGTGCTCTAGGTTTGGCTACTCCAACTGCCATCATGGTGGGAACCGGGAAAGGCGCTGAGAACGGCGTACTCATTAAAGGAGGAGAGTACCTTGAGAAGGCCTACAAGCTTCAAACGATCGTCTTCGATAAGACTGGAACATTGACTAAAGGTCAACCATCAGTCCTCGACATAGTTACCTTGGAGAACTGGAAGACGATTGACGTACTCAAGCTGGCTGCTATCGCTGAGAAGGGTTCAGAACATCCTCTTGGAGAAGCGATAGTCGAAGCCGCAAGAGAGAAGGGAATAGAGGTCCCTGATCCTGAGTCTTTCGAAGCGATTCCCGGGCATGGTGTGAAAGTTGCGCATGACGGGAAGAGGATTCTCTTAGGAAATCGAAAGTTGATGGCGGGCGAGAACCTGAGCATCGAACAGCTTGAAGATAGAGTCAGAGGACTTGAGGAAGAAGGGGAGACGGTGATGCTGGTGGCGTTTGAGAACCGAGTTATCGGCGCGATCTCAGTTGCAGATACATTGAAGGAATATTCTGCCAAGGCGATTGGCGAACTCAAGAAGATGGGGATCGAAGTGATAATGCTCACTGGAGACAACGCGAGAACTGCGAAAGCGATAGCGAAGCAAGTCAGCATTGAACGGGTTCTGGCTGAAGTACTGCTTGGGCAGAAGGCAGATGTAATTAAGGGACTTCAAGCGGAGGGCAAAGTTGTAGGTATGGTGGGCGATGGGATAAATGATGCGCCTGCTTTGGCTCAAGCAGATATCGGTATAGCTATTGGGAGCGGAACGGATGTTGCCCTAGAGACGGGAGGCATAGTTCTCATCAAGGATGATCTCAGAGATGTTGTTGCAGCGATAAAGTTGAGTCGCCAGACGATCAGGAAGATCAAGCAGAACCTCTTCTGGGCATTCTTCTATAATGTAGCTTTCATCCCTGTGGCCGCAGGGCTTCTATATCCATTCTTCGGCATCTTGTTGAACCCGATTCTGGCAGGGACAGCGATGGCTTTCAGCTCAGTATCCGTTGTGACTAACTCACTCCTCTTAAAACGCTACAATCCGAAAATGTAGATAAAGAAACAAATCAGGCAAAGGCTACTGGAAAGAGAGCATTTCAGAAGTCGTCAAGACGCCTTTATACAAGGAGACTATCTGACGCAAAGCGAACTCTTGATCAACATCGTTAAGCGCAGAGATACAATCCATGGGAACGACAGATTCGTACCCTCTCAAAGTAGCTCCAGCCACAGCGTGAAGAACACAGATATTCGAAACAGTTCCTGTAACGACCAGAGTCTTGATCTTCAGCTTTCCTATAAGTTCTTCAAGCTCCGTCTCGAACCACGGATCGTAGCTCTTCTTCTTGACTACGTGGTCTCCGTTGGCTGGTTTAAGCGACTGGACGATCTCACCGCCGACTGTTCCCTCTACGCAATGGGGAGGCCAGACTTTGAACTCCGGATCGCCTTCTCTATGCCAATCCTGCGTATAGATGACTTGAACCATCTTCTCCCTTGCTTTCGTCAGTGTTCTCTGTATGTTTGGAATTATCTTCATAACGGATTCTCCGACATACAGTTTCCCATCCTTTTCGACGAAGTCGTTTTGCATATCGACAACCATAATGGCTGTGCTTTCTCTCTTCAGGGCGATCGTCTTCGGTTCAAATGTAGTAGACTTGGCTGACATTTGCAACTCCTCGAGGTTTCTCACAAACTCGCAATAGTATTAAGCTCTTTCTCTGAACATCCTAGTTATAGAAGATCGGCCTATCACGGAAAGGATGACCGTGTACATGGAGAAGATTGCGAAATGATGGTTAGAGCGCACGTGTGGGTGAGCGGTTTTGTTCAAGGCGTCTTCTTCAGGTATGAGACGAGAGCTGAAGCGACGAGGCTCAAGGTGAACGGCTGGACGAAGAACCTGCGAGATGGAAGGGTTGAGGCTGTATTTGAGGGAGAGAAAGAGGCTGTTGAGAAGATGATTCAATTCTGTAAGAGAGGCCCTCCCGGCGCTGAGGTTTCAGGCGTTGAAGTCAAATGGGAGGAATGGAAGGGCGAGTACAAAGACTTCAGAATCGTCTACTACTAGGCTAATCAGCAGTGAGCTGCATGTCTTCTCATAAGACTTATAGACTTGGCACACTCGGTTAGGTTTGAGGCTGAGTTTATGGGGATAGAAAGGATTGAGCCGAAGGAGACAGCTTTAGTGCTGATTGAGCTTCAGAATGAGTTCATGTCGCCAGGCGGCGTGCTTTACTCAGCGATCGAGAAGGTTATCAAGACGCATAAGGTTCTGGAGAACGCGTCTGCAGTTTTGAAGATGGCGAGGGAGAAGGGCGTCCACGTCATCCATGTTCCAATCCACTTTTCGCATGACTACAGAGAGATCCGCAAAGACATATACGGGATCTTGAAAGGCGTCGTAGACGGCAAAGCGTTCAAGTTGGGAACTTGGAACACTCAATTCGCGCAGCCTGTAAGCCCTCTGCCGAATGAGGTCGTTATCGAGGGGAAGCGAGGGCTATGTGGATTCGCGACCACAAACCTAGAATTCGTTCTCCGCCAATTGGGGGTTGATACAGTTGCGTTAGCAGGGAATTTGGCTAATGTCTGCGTCGAGTCGACTATGAGAACAGCTTACGAGAAGGGCTTCAACGTGATAACTCTGACGGATTGCGTGGGCGCAACCTCTGAAGAGGCGCTTGAAGCCGCGGTCAAGATCAACTATCCGTTGTACTCCTTTCCGATGACCCACAGCGAGTTCATCGACCTTCTCGAAGGAAAGAAGATAGAAGCCGAGACGAAAGCTTACAGATGAGAGCCTCAACGCTCTACTCAGTCGCGAAAAAGCTTAAAGTCTAGAGGACTTGCTTTTCTACGGTGCTCCGGTGGTGTAGCCCGGTTAGCCGAGCGGGCCGATAGCATAGCGGCCTTATTCGCTTACGGTGCGAAGGCCAATCGAGCCGTTGATCGCGGGAGACGTGGATGAGAGGCTACGTCCGCGAATTCGAATGCGGAAGGCTTGAGGGGCTTTCTGCTGGAAATCCCGCCCGGAGCACCATCAGAACCGCCAAAGACAGAGAAGAAGGATTTCCGGCTGAATCTCGGCCGAGTCGAATGCTCCGCATTCTTTGACCTCTTCAGTTGATGAAAGCGCTGATTATTGCATATTCCGTTGTAGTGAAGGAAAGGAGAGTCTTGATGAAGAGCATTGTCTTGAGAAACTTTAAAGCAGTGAGAATCTCAACAGATTCTACGAGCCCTTATGCGGGGGTTGCCAAGTCAGGTCAAAGATGACCTTTAATGCAGGTCATTGGAGGCGCAGGGCTTAGGACCCTGTCCCGTAGGGGTTCGTGGGTTCAAATCCCACCCCCCGCACCATCGTTCAAATAGCTCAAAATCATCTTTTCTGGCAAAAATGTCCCCATAATCGTCCTGATGGCCGTCACCACGCTACGAGTTGAGAAGAACGGAATCTTCTGTAGAGATATTTTGGATTGTGTTTGTTACTATGTTAGTAACTTTCTAATCCTAAACTTCGCCAGAGTGTATCGCGAAGCGATCAGATTCTGGACAAGAATTCTCTGCCCATTCCCTTCTCAAGAATCTCTCTAATTCTTGCCACAAATTCTCTTGCATCAGCTAGGGCTTTTTCAGCAAGCCCTTTTTGCGTTATGAAGCTTGTATCATACGAAGCCTTTTCTCGCTCTTCCTTCTTTTCAACAAGCTTTTGTACATCCTGCCTTGCCAAAGCTGCTATGGTATGCAAGTAAATCAAGTGTTCTTCGCCAAGTCTCTTCCTCTTATGCACATAATAGTAAATCAATGCGCAAACCGTTGCAACATGAGTCTCGCCTTCTTTTCTGACAGCAGCTAAGGCGGCCAACGAAGCTTGGTACATCGCATAGTAGCAAACGGTGATGACCCAGTCGAAATAGTTCTCACCATCATACCTGAAGGCAGTTTCACCTTCATGTATGTCAAAAACTTTCTTTGCAAGGTCCAGATTGTGGTATGCCTTCCTTAAATGCCCCAAAATATCATCTTGAGCAATTCTTTTTGGCAAGGTTTTGATGGCGGCAATCCGTGGCTTTTCAAAAAACCTCATAGACCTTTCGCAAAGCTTGGCACTTCGCAACCAGTCTTGCCATTCAGGTAACCTTGGCATCAAATCACTCTCGAAAGTAAATGATAATACATCTCTTGTCCAAAAAGAACGATGCCGTCTTTTAATACGTCAGTAGCAAACCTTTTTTTGTCTTTGATGCTTTTCTCAAAATCCTTTGTCATCATAACGACTGGCACAAGCTTTGTTGGATGTCTCCCGCTGACTTCATCAGCTAACTTATCGATGGAATTCATCAACTTCTTGAACCGCTCTTCTTCAGAATTCGGTGCTACAGCAAGAACATCTATGTCACTTCTCAGAGTAGCTTGGCCTCTGGCTGCGCTCCCAAACAGTATTATGGATTGAACATCTGGAGCAAACTCAGAAACTCTTCTTATGAAGTCTTCCAAAATCCAAGCAAGCCTTCTGTTTTCTTTGTAAAGCTTTTCTCTCTTGTCGGTCTCAAACAGCTCGCACAGTTTTCTTGTTCGTGGATTTGCCAAGTTAAGTTTATAGTACTTCTCTTGTCCCTCAGTCTTTTGCTCCACCAACCCCTCCTTTGCAAGCTTGCTGAATTCGCAAGAGACTGTTCCCAAGCCTACCTTAGACAGCTTAGCTAGCTCTCTGGTGTAGTACCATTCGCTCGGGTCCTTGCTCATAGTCTTTAGGATTAGGATAATCTTGGGAGTAAGCAATTCCGACATAATTTGTAAATTGTGAAAGTAGGTTTATAAATGTTCATTTTATCGAACTGGCGTTCAGTTTTTAGAACAGATGTTCATCTGAATTGGTAATGCAATCAAATTAGGGTGCCAGCATCTTGGATAATCGCTTGTTTCAATCATAGAGGCACTATTTACTACATAGGTCGGATATTTCAGTTATTAACTTCTCTACCTTCGGAGCTCCTTGTCTATCGTCACCCCAATCATCATGACAGAACATAATCTTCTCGGTCTTCTAGCAAGGTTTGAGTCGCAATCAACCCTACCGTCACCACGCTGCTTATAAATGGATTCGAATTTGAATTTGACAGCCATCCCCCGCACCAACAACATAGTTTTGGACAAACCGTGCACTGTTAAGCCACCATTGTCTTTGAAGAAATTCTAGACTGAATGCTGTCTATGCAGTCAAGTATTTGCACAGTTGGTCCAGAGCTGGCGTCTGGACAGAAGTACGGCGAGCTAAGACCAGAAACTCATCGGCGAACAATTTTACCCCGTCCCTAGCGGCTCTACCATGGGCGAACGCGTCGGCCGCCCTCTTTGTGTTTAGAAGCCTCTGCATGTAGGGCACTAATATCCACTCAGGTACCCACTTGATCAGATGAAGCTTTCTCGGGGTCATGTGGATGCCGAGTTCATCCAAGACCTCAAAACCTTCTCGGATGGCCTTGAGGATAAATCTTACGCCATCTCGCATGCGAGCAAGTTTGCGGATATCGCCCCCAGCCATGCGCCAACCGCCAGCCAAAGGAATTATAACCGCTGCATGGTATTTCAGCCAGGCATCCATGTCAGGACTAATCGAAATACTGAAGCCAGCGCTATTCAATTCCTCTGCAATCCGCTTTATCCTTTGCGAGATACTTCCATCTAGTTCCCCCATCAAGATCTTTGGCCCCTTGGGGCCAGTTCTGTAGCGAACGACATAACCGTCAAGCGCCCCGCTCATAAGAGGAAAACCTAGAAGAACTCGTTCACGACCAAGCGCCTGCACCATCTCATCTGGTCCAGCAGCGTTGTTCCCGACGAAGAGTACGTTCGGTGTATGCCTGTTCAAGGCAAGCGAAGGCAAAACTCCTTTAATCTTATTCTTGCCCATGACCACTAGAACTAGATCGTAAACATCCTCCTGGCGGAGTTGCTCTACTACAAAAACTTGAGATCTTGTACGATGTCCTGTATCGAAGTCTTCTAACACAATCCCATGCTCTCGGATATCAGACAAGCGTTCTCCCCTAGCAAGAACAGACACATTCCGCCCAGCTTCATGTAGCTTCGCAGCACAAATGCTTCCAATCGGGCCCGCTCCATAGACTAGAAACCTCATAACACAGCCTCACGCTGTCCAATGAAAATCCTGATTTAAGTTTTTTTCCATTTGGAGTGGTTTCAAATTCCCACCCGCTCCTTGGCACTGTAACATTTCTAGAAACTTTCACTTTGACAAGAATTCCGAGAATTTCAACCGAGATCTAAACCTAACCCGCATCATCGAGCAGGTTTACCCTTTGAAAATCTTTCTTGGTTGATAGAAAAAAGAGGGGATTTGCGGGGTATATCGCTATTCGCTGATTGTTCAGTTATATGAGAAGGTTTTATAGCGTAGTAGAAGGTTTTTTCCTTCACTTTCGCTTCCTGAAGATCTTGCCATCGTTGTATTCGCTGGTCACGTATTCGAAGCCGACCTTTAAGGGTGAGGCCTACTTTCTGCCTGCCAAGCTTTTCAATTCTCTTTGGATGCCTTCGTCAAGCTTAGCGGGTAGAGGAACATCTCTTTCAGCAAGCAGCTGGTAGAAGGCTGCTCTAGGTAGACCGAGCATTTCAGCCGCTCTCCCAGCCGAGAGCTCACCGGAAGAGTACATCGCTAAGATCTCACTAAGAAGTTTCTCCCGTATTCTACCGGGCACCTTCACCTTGACAGTCATTCTACCTTTCCCTCTGTTAGCTTCAATGCTTCGCGGAATGATTTTAGGGTTTTGTTGCTTATTCTGTAGCCTGAGCTTCTCAACTCTTCAGCCGCCTTCATAGCTTCGGATGCCGTTATCAATCTTGCTCTAGCAGCTTCAACCAAGATACCTAAGCAGCCGCGAACCTCGAGGCCACACTCTTCGACGAGGCGTCTAACTTCCTCCTCATCAGCCAAGACCAAGCTGGATTTCAATTCCTTCGCCAACTGAACGGTTTCAGCATTCGCCATCTGAATCCCATGGCGCTCAGCGATCTTTACAGCTTCAGCTCTATCGACTACCGATACAACTTTGACCCACCCTTCAAGCACCGCTCTATTAGTCTCCTTTGAACTAGGCAGACCCCAGCCTTTCTCGACGACCTCATGAAATACACTAGGTGAAACCGTCAGCTCAGAGTAAAGAGACCTCAACAAATTGAAGAGACCTATCCTTGACAGATGGATCAGAACTGAAGCGTCAGTAATAATCGGCAAGGCTACATCCTCCTCACTACGAGCTGAACTCACCTTCTCTCGATAGCACATGCTTAAGCTTTTGCAGGCTCAATCTCAGCTCAACCTCCCAATATAGCCTGACGTAGCAACCTAAGATCAGGTTCGATTGTGGCAACGCCCTTCAAGAATCATTCAATACTGAAGGAAAAAGATGGGGTTTGCGGGAGACATCGCAAGTTATCATTGGGTTAAAGCCATATTTTGCGTCCAATCGCATGCAAAAGCAATCACTTGCTCAAGTATCCTTTGACCCAGGTGAAGAATCGCTCTGCATCTCGTAAGGCTTCTCTTGCGTCATTCTCACTCATCAGCCTCTCTTCATATTCAGCCGCGTTCTTTATTCCAAGCAGTCTGCTCAACTGTCTACTCTTAGCCGTCAGAACAGCCTTTGGCAAACCAATTATTTGAAAAAGGCTTACAGCATCTTCATGCCTTTCTCCAGCATGCCTAACACCCAACATAAAAACAGTCAACGCATCACAAGACTTATTCCACAATGAACAGCATTTATGACCGCGGTGTTCCAACGACCTGTTCTCAAGGATTCCAATGCTGTATCCAAAGATTCTTCAGATTCTCTCAACTAGTTCTTAAAAAGAGACTTGTCGATGTGTCTAACTCTAACCGACATGACTCTCACTCCAGAGGTTTACCGCAAATCAACATGTGATTCTGTAAAGCCTGTTTGATTGGCGGTTCTTTCCGTTTCTTTCGCAGATCTTCCTCACTGATGTAGTATGCCGAAATTGAATTTCCAAATCTCTCAGAAACATCATTTTGAAGCTCAGCAACGATTTCTTCAACCTTTTCTCTCCGGTTGGTCATGATGAGGAGGTCAATGTCGCTTCGCGACGTCTCTTTTCCTTCCACAAAGCTTCCGTATAAAGCAGCAGATGTAACGAAACGAGACTTTAACTTTTCCCTTATCACATCTCTAAGCTCCGAAAGAACTCCCCTTTCCATTTCAAACGTTCTTCCAACAATGCTTGCTGCGTAACTGTTCATATTCAATCTGAAAGCGTATGACCTGCCAACAGTTCTTAGCCTCAAGACATCAGTTTTTTCAAGTTCATCGACAACCTTCTTAATACCGGTATGCGATACGCCCAAGAATTTGGCAAGTTCTCTTATCGTAAATTCCTTCTCTCGATACCTCCAAAGTGTTCTAAGAACCTTAACTTTCACTCTGGAACCCAATAGCATTTCAACGAGATCGTGAAACTGCATTTAAATCACTGTAAACTAAAGTTTCCATATGGAAACAAAAGTTAAAAAACCTTCGCATCAAGCTGGCAAAGAAAGAAAGGACAACAAAAGGGGAAGATGCGGAAGACATCGCCAGTATACGACGGGTTCAAATCCTACCCCCGCACTACTTACAAAAATCGGTAGGATACTATGTAAATATCTTGAATTCTACGTTCATCTTCTCCTAGTCCTCGATAGCCCGCCGAACGCTAGACGAAGCCTCCGCCTCCGAGTCTCTAGGAGCAAGAGATCAAGAGTCTATATGAACGCTACGGATCTCTCAACTGGAACATATTTCGTCAAAGCCTACACCACTGGATATGTGCAAAGGGAAACGTACACCTTCTCTATTACCACTGGTAGCACAGGTGATTTGGTAGTAGATCTCGTGAGAGGCGCCAAGCTCAGTATCTTGATAAACTTCAAGACAGAGGATCTTTTCGCCTCAATAGACACATACCCATATAATCCTACATTTATACCTGTGAGAGTAGAGATCTACGACTCCTTAGGAACCTTTGTGGCCGCGAATGTAAGCCACATCCCAGGAACCACAGCCTTCCAGATCGACGTAGTAGGCTTCAACAGCTACGCAGGGAATCCCGCATATAGATGGACCAACTACTACGACACAACTGATAGCAAACTACAGAAGGATTACGGCTTGGCTTCAAGCACCTATCTAGTATACGGCTGGGTTCCCGGATATATCCAAAGAAGCGTTGTAACAGCAACCGTAGATCCAGGAGGAGCCGCAACAGTAATCTTCGATCTCCATAGGCTGAGCCATGTCTACGGTCAAGCAACAGGCTACAATATGTTTGGAGAAGTGATACCTATCTCATGGGCCACCATCAGCGCCTATGGACCCACGCTGATGGCAACAAGCTCCTCGGATGGTTTCTACGAGATTTGGCTAGAGAATGGAACCTATACGCTGGCAGCGTTTCTTGTTGGATACGAGACTCAAGCAACTGAAGTCTATGCGTCTATGGGATCTGAGGTAGAGATGAATTTCACTCTGAAACCTTTAGGCGCTCCAATTCCTGAGCTATCAGCAACCGAACTGACATTACTCGCGATTCTGATCATAGCGTATACATTATTGCACAGAAAGGAATTTCCATATAGTAAACACAATATTCTTACTAGTAAATCGGAGTTCAGGAAAAGTTCAAAAGAAGTAGCGAGAGAAGGATAACCCCGATAATAGTCATGCGAACGAGTTCACGAAACTCAAGAGAGAAGACAAGCCACTCTATGAGAACGTGGAAAGGGGGATAGTATTATGGCAGAAAGAGTGAACCCTGTACTTACCCAGCTATTCAAGGAACGAAAGCTGCTTAGGACTAGAGCGGATAGAAAGCTGATTCTCAAGGAGATGGAAAGGGCGGCGTATGACCTTACAAAGGCTAGAAGATCACTGTATGACAATGATGCGAAATGGGCTATAGTTAAGGCATACTATTCGATGTTTCACGCTGCACGTGCACTTGAATAAAAGTGTCCTCAGAATTGCCAAAAGCTATTTTCCACATTTGGACTTAGTATGCGCTTGTAAGAAGGAAATTTACGGAGCGCGTGAGAGAACATATTATTGATAACAAAGGAGATCCTGTAAAACTAATATTCTGACAAAATATGTGAGCCGAGATTAAAATAAATGAAACTGAGAAGAATAGACCTAATCGAATCATATTTAGCTGAAATAGGTCTCACTCCTAGAGATCGTTTTTATTCAAAGGAAAAAAACTATCATATTTTGGCTATCAGTAGAGGGCGACACATTGTAGAGTTATTCATTCGTCTGACACGTGCTACTTCTCTACATGGATTGAACGTGTTAGATGTCGGATGCGGCACTGGCGGAGTAGCGATTAGTTCAGCTGCTATGGGTGCTTATGCGGTAGCATTAGACTTGGACATTAGGCGATTGAGGATAGCGCGAATATGGGCAAAGGCGTCCTCGGTTGAAATGGATCTGGTTCGTGCTACTGCTCTTCACTTACTTTTCTTGCCAAATCTAAACACCAGTTCCTGACGTTTGATCTATGCTTATAATTTTCTAAAAGCGGCTGCGAACTCCTCTCCCTTCATGTTACTCGGAAAGAATTCATCTATTAATGAGAGAGCGTACATGAACGGAAACGCTAGCGCCATCCCGCGATTTAAATGGATAGGTCTGAGTCCGATTATGAGATTCCACATTGCTGCTCCGAATAACTTGAGGTTATATTCGCTGTGCAATAGCTGTAAACCGATAGCCTGAAGTTTCTTAGATAGGTCGTCAAGCGAATAGTTCCTGATTTCACGAAATGTTCTTTGCTTAAATTTCCAATACTCCTCCTCGAATGATTTCAGATCGCGCGGCTGAGAGAGGAATGGGGGGGCAAGCGCCTTCCGAATTGCTCTGGGAGACTTAATCCAGAGCTTTCCGATAGGGATTACTATGCGCGGACGTTCGGATGGAACTGTCACCACTAGAATGCCGCCTGTTCTCAGGACCCTGACAAGTTCTACCAAGGCTTTGCTGTCGTCAGGAACATGTTCTAAGACGCAGTTGCAAAGTACTCGGTTGAAGGAATCTGCTGTAAAGGGAGGGTGCTGAACATCGCCGACTAGTAGTTCGACCCTGTCATTTAGATTCATACTTCTCACTCTTCTATTCGCAAGGGCGATCTTCTTGCTGTCCACATCCATTCCTATTACTAAGCCGTATCCTCGTCTGGCAAGCTCGATGCTGAAGATCCCGTCTCCGCATCCAGCGTCAAGGAGATTGGCGTTGCTATTAGGGGTTAACATCTTGAGAACGGAACGCGCTTGGATGCGTCTTGGCAAGATTGGCAGGCCAAAAACCTTCAGAAGTTTGTCTAGTAATGGGTTTGAATCCTTGAAATCTGGTAGGTATCCGAACGCGGTCAAAAGCTTGTACCACCGAGAAGAAGGTAGCAAGTTGAAAAGATCATCATTCGTCTCTGCTCGATACTTACATCCCGCCTTTCAATGCTTGGCGGACTATCCTGAAAGTTGATTTCGTCAATCCTATTCTCTTTGCTTTTCTTATCCTTGGGCTTGTCAGGAGCATCGCCAAGCGCTTTCTAGCTCTCTTACGGCTCCATTCGCATTGACTCATTGTTCAACCCGAAGACTATTCTCCTAGGAAAGGAATAGATTAACATACGGGAGAGGAGCTTCTCAACGCTCAACAGTCCAGACAGCCTCCAGAGATGCCTCTATAAACCTGCGACTCGCGTATCAGAACTCCCATCAAATCCTAGACTTGATAGATCGGATGCTGAGAAGCTTAGGGGCGAATAGAAAGGGCTTGAAGCATTCCTGAAAGATGGAAATAACCAAAACCTTTTTGTTGAGGCATACTGATGAAATTGCTGACAAGGTTGGCAGTTCTTTATGAGAGGTTGGAAGCGAGGGTTTATCCTGATCGTTTTGCTGGGCATTATTCTCCTTGCGCTGAGCGGCTCCTCTACGATGGTTCAAAACGTAAGCGCCTCAACAACCTACAACATCCTCTACATGGTTGGCGCTTACCCCGGCAGCACTTTACTATCCACATCTGGCGGAGGTACAGAATACAGTAATTTGTTCGATGTGGCGAGCGAATCGATAACTTGGTCAAAGAGCGATTGGGCTAGCAATTGGTGGGCGGGCGTTGACGCGACCAGCTGGATGGTTGGGGTCGATTGCAAGAAGGGGACTGGAACCGCTGGAGTTCTCGATGTAACCATAGGGCTTACTGGGAAGACGTCTAAAACGCTACAGGTCACATCTGGGGGCGCCCGTGCGGTAGTATGGACCACAGCCTATGACACGACTGACTGGTATGATCGCGACGCCATTACAACGTGGCTGAACGATGGAACTGGCAGTAGAACACTTTCAGTGACACTCACATTGGTTTTGGGCACATGCACTGTGTATTGGGGCCTCGGCACAGCCACAAGTCGCGAGAATACTGGTACAATTGTTCCTGAAAACCTGCTTCTCCTTGTATTTGCAGTTCCCTTGATCCCTTTGTTCGCTAAATCGTTGGCTAAGAGGGGACGTGTCAAGAAGAGTTAGATTGTTCTATTTCGCTTTCTTTCTCTTCAGTTTCTGCAGGTTTCTCAAGTATCCACCTGAAGGATACGAACCAGAAGAGGAAGAGCACGAACAGCACCATTATTGTGCCTCCATACTCGTGGAAGAGCAGTGCAGTCTCAGCGCCATGTGAGAAAGCTAGAGAAGCGACAGCCACTATTCTGACGATGTTGACAAGTATTGTGAGTTGTATCCCAAAAATCAGGACCATACCCTTGCTCAGCCCCATGTAGTTGCCTTGAAGGCCAACTATGAATGTGACTGCGAGGAGTATGAGGCTCTGCCATCCAACGCAGTTCCATAATAAAGCGACCCATACAGTTTTCCCATCCCTAGTTATCTCTAGCAGGTAGAAGTTGTAGACTCTAGTGTCGAAGCCCAGAAGCCTCAGTAAACCTGCAACCAAGCTGGTCATACGGGGAAGGAGAATATCCCTCACAACAGCCTCAAGCCCAACAGCGATGACAAAACGCGTGATAAGGTCGTTGAAGACCCCCATCAAAGGCAACGCAAGAAAAGTGGTGAGGATGGCGATTACTGTGAACAGGATCAACGGATTGTCGAGAAATGACCTTACTCCTTCTTCTTCTCCAGCAGGTGGCTTCTTACGAAACCTCTCTAAGCCAAAAAGTCCATCGGCAAGGAGAACGCCGCCTACCAAGAGCATGACTGTAACCAACAAGAAAGCAATTAATCCCATCGTCAAGAATAGCTCTGTTCGCCACGAAAGCGTCAGAGCCAACGCGCAGAGAATCAATCCGATCAGTAAGCGTCTAGTTTTCATAGCTAGAACCTACTTGAAGAGTACATTCAACTCTCCTTCAGTAGCAATCATCTCGAGACACATAGGTGAGGATAGGAGATTCCAATAACCACTACATGGGCTTCTTCTTTAGTTAAATATCAACATTTCGAGCAACTAACGGACGCAGAACTATTCGCAACTCGTACATGGGCATATGAATCGCTCTTCATATAGCTCTGAGGTAGACACAAAAGTTGAATGGTCACTGCCGGTTGTTTTTGATGAATTCCGTGAGATGGACGTGAGAGAGTTGGCTGCAAGCGTCTCGAAATCAGCTGTAATCGTTGATTGCGCACACACACTCAGCCCAATGCTCGTCGAGAAAGCCAGTTTGATCTATAGAGATATCGGGAGAGGAGTGTGGAGTAGATAGTAGCCATCGTAATGCAAGGAAAAGCGGTATATCTAGGTTGACAGCAAACCGACTAGTCCAATGGAAGGTCGTAGCGGAAATGAAGAGAAGACTCATGGATATCCTCGCCTGCCCGATCGACAAATACTATCCTCTAGACCTGTATGTCTTCGAGGAGAAGACAGAGATAGTTGAAGGCCTCATCGTCTGCCCGAAGTGCAACAGATTCTACCCGATTATAGAAGAGATTCCTCATATGCTCCCAGATGAGTTGAGGACCAAGAACGAGGATCTAGATTTCTTAAAGAAATGGAAGGACAAGGTTCCTCCGAAGATCCTAGATGAAGGGAAAACATTCAACCTCAAAACAGCATGAACTAGCCCATAAATTATCGTTCCGTAGAAAAGTTCAAGAACAGTCTTAGAGTGGGCAATGTTAATCTGAGCGAAAAGGGTATCGATAGGTCAATAATGGCGGTAGAACTAATGAGAATCTTATGCCTAAATCTTGGGTCTGCCGATTCAAAGGATCCTCAGGGCCTCATCGTGAAAGGAGGACGCTGTATGGAACGGAGTGGCGCATGGAGCAATGTCAGAATGCCGATCTCTTTGGCATGAGGTATAGATGAGCTGTTGCCTCAAGTCAGCAGGCCCCTCATTTCTATAGTTATTCCCGTGCATAACGAGGAGGCGCGTTTGCCGCGATGTCTCGATGAGTTTGCTCGATATGTTTCGAAAGCTGAGCATGATATTGAGGTTGTTATAGCAGAAGACGGTAGCACAGATCGCACATTGGAAATAGCAAATGAATTTGCTAGAAAGTACCGCTTCGTCAAAATTGTTAGCAGCAAAGTGCGATTGGGCAAGGGAGGTGGCATACTGAACGGAATAGAGTCATCCACTGGCGACATAGTACTGTACATGGATGTTGATATGGCGGTCACACCTGACCAGATACCCCGTCTTGTCAATGAGATTCTGAAAGGCGCTGATGTGGCAATCGGTTCTAGGGTTCATCCTTACTCGATAGTTCATAAGCCTCCTTTTCATAGAGTATTTCTGGGGCGGTTATTCAATCTTTTAGTTCGGTTCATGTTTCGTCTAGGCTACTTCGACACTCAAGTCGGATTTAAGGCCTTTAAAAGAAAGACGCTACTTGATGTTCTCAGGCAAACCAACACCGATGGATTTGCGTTTGACGTTGATGTGTTACTAAAGTCTGAAATTATGGGATATAAAGTAAAAGAGGTCCCGATAACTTGGACCCATGGAAGAGGATCCAAGATATCTCCAATCAAGAACGCATATGAAATGTTTTTCGATCTTTTACGGATAAAACTGGAAATGTTTGCCAATAAAAGGTTCACGCTACTAAGTAGGAAGGCATATAAGGAGTTCTACGATCGAATCCGTGGCGACGTGTATCACAGAGCTGAGAGTAGCTTTTTCTTACCTAGGCGAATATGGCATGTCAGAAAGAATAGAGAGGTTTTGCAGGAGGTGCCCGACAAGGCTGAGCATGTTGTGGATCTTGGGTCAGGGTCAGGTAACTTGACGCTGAAAATCGCCCTAGCCCATTCGCGAGCCTTGGTGACTGGAGTAGATATAGGAAAAGCATTCGTGAAGTATTCTTCGCAATTTTCGAAGAAGGCTGGAGCCGCAAACCTAGACTTTATTGAAGCAGATATCAACAGTCTTCCTTTCATAGAAGAGTTTTCGCCGGTGGTGGTTATTTCTGAGGTTCTGGAGTACATTCCTGACCAAAAGATCGCGCTTGCCGAAATAAACAGGATAATGCAAAACGGAGGATTGCTGATTCTGACGACGCCTAGAGTTGGCCTCCGTTGGGGAATTGTTAGATCCATTTGGACATTGGTGAGAAGGGAAAAATTAGAAGTTCCGTACTTCCCCTTAAATTTCAGCCGACTTCGTTTCCTTCTCTTAAGGACTGGTTTCTATCCACTCAAACTGAAGGTCATAAACATAGGTTGCACACTTCTAGTAACAGCGGTGAAGCAGCATCAAAGCCAACGGAGCTAGGAACATCCTTGCGAATCTTTGTCTGAGCTAGTTATATCTATTCTTTCTGGTCAAATATCTCGGGATAGTGATGGTCTGGTGGCTCTAGTCTTTCTGCTTGCTAGGAGCAATCATTTTTGCGAGAAAAGAATCAGAGACCATATAGGTTACTTCAAGACTGTGGGAGATGTATGTATTTGAACGTTCTCCATATTTCTCCCTACTTTCCTCCGGATCATTGGGGGGGAATAGAACTTCACGTCTTCGAGTTGAGTAAATATTTGGCTAGACATCATCAGGTTACAGTTATTGCATCCGTTCCAAAGAACAAGTCAACGATCGAGATGGCGGGAAAGGTTAGAGTTGCGAAGTTGAGAGGTTTTGAGGTTAGAGGCGTATCGCCGCTCTTTAGTCGGATAGAGAATCCGTTAATTCCAAACCTCGGCTCGAGGATTCGGCAACTGAATAGTTTTGACCTCATTCATGTCCATGGTCAAGAATACGCCATTAGCTATTTTGCAATTAAGGAGGCCGTGAGAAGTGGCACCCCATGTGTCTTAACCATACATCACACCGGAGAGGCGCTATCGCAGTACCCAGCAATTCGACTTCTCAGAAAAATTTTGAAGAAGACAGCTTTCAAGTTCTCAATAGAGGCGGCAGATGCAACGATCGCAGTGTCAAAGGGAGCCACAAGATATCTAAACGAGTTCAGGCCAAAACAAATGCATCTTATTCCGAATGGCATTGACTTAGAGCGATTTAGCGATCTTGAAACTTCGTCTGAATACGTATTATTCGTAGGCCGCCTTGATGCGCTGAAAGGCCCTGAACACATTGTGCGCGCGATTCCATTGATTCTTAAGAAAGTGGATATTCGACTTGTCCTTGTCGGCACTGGACCCCAACGGAAGATGTTAGAAGAACTAGCTCGTCATTTGCAGGTGGACAAGTACGTCAGTTTTCAAAGTAACGTTTCTTATCGAGAACTTCCGCGGATCATTTCAAGGGCCGCTGTGCTTGTCGCACCCTACAATGCAGGGTATTCGATGCTTGAGGCGGGAGCTGCTTCGAAGCCAGTTGTCTCAGCTGACATGGATTGGAATAGAGAAACGTTGCAGGATGCTGCTATCTATGTAGAACCTAAAAACGTCAGACAACTTTCTGAGGCGGTGATAAGGGTCCTTACGGATAGGAGTTTAGCCCAAGAAATGGGGCGCAGGGCAAGAGATTTCGTAGCGAGAAATCGTGCTTGGGAAATCATTTGTCCTAAAGTTGAAGCTGTGTACGAGAGTGTTCTGACATAGATTCAAACGAGTCCATATTTGAATGAGTTGGCCTACCGTTTTGCGACTACCGTCTAGGATCAGTACTCTTTCGTACTTGGCATATGAGCGAAAATGCCAAGAAAGGCAGGAGCCTTGAAAGCAGCTCTAGGGGGCCTGTGAGTATCTGCAAGGATGAAACAAGAAATTTCGGATCTCTGTTTTGAGCCTCATAGTATCTTCTAAATCCGAATCTGTAGAGCATTGTGAGAACGGGCGTTGGCAACGGGAAGGATACAGGATATCTGAGGAAGTTCGTGACCATGTGATTCTGTGCCAGCAGTGCCCTTAGTTGCCAGAAATCATAAACTCTTACGTGCGAAGGTGTTCCGATTCCGGCGGGGTTTGTCAGCTTGTTTGGAGTGGAAATAATAATGGTGCCCTCAGCTCTCAATGCATATCTCGCTTCATGAAGAAGCTGATTCGGATCTGGAAGGTGTTCAATTAGGTCGGCTATAACTATAGTATCGAAGATGTTCTCTCTGAATGGAAGTTGCTCTGCACACGCTCTTATATAGTGCACCCCGCTTCCTCTTTTCAGCCTGTGCTTCATTCTCAACATAAACTCCGGTACAACATCTAGTGCCACAATGGGAGATCTGTCAGCGAGCAACTCCTCTAGCAGTGAATCTCCGCAACCCAAGTCTAACGCCATGCCAGAAACGGCGTTTGCTATAATCTGGAGCCTTCGGATCTGAAGCCATCCCATCAGATGCTTGCCCCGGGCAGTCCTCTCATGGCTGACCCGAGATTCCCGTTCCACGAATCCCTTTAAGTATTCGAGGCTAACTGGCATGGTAATTCACTAGTCTACCTATTATAGGAAGCTGCAGCATTACTGTTGATTGCGCAATCATCATTGCAGCAGGGGGAATTAGATTGAATATTTTTAGTCACCCATTCCTGTATCGAGCCAAGAAGTACGTCTGGAAAAAGCTTTTCGGCAGCCACTCCACTAATAGATTTGAAATATTCCTACCGAGTCGCAAGTTGATTCTTGACATAGGTTGTGGCCTCGGTGATATAACCGTGACCATGAAGAATAACAGACAGAATTTTGTTGTGGGAACGGATCTATCGAAGCATCTTCTAAAGTACGCAAACAAACACAACCGGGTGGACGGATATGTGTTGAGCGATGCTAGTAAGCTTCCATTCGTGAACGGCGCATTCGATTTGGTCACTTTGTTCGATATTTTACATCACTCGTTGAAGCCAGAGGATATAGTGCGTGAGGCAAAAAGAGTGAGCAATCGATATGCGGTGGTCGCTGAGATTGGTATATTTGAAAATAGGATGATTAGACCTTTTGAGAATTTGTGGCTAAAGATTACCGACGGAGGAGCCTCGTACTTTCCGATACGAAGATGGAAAGCGATCGTGGGTGAAGAAATTGTCAGGGAGGAGCGATACGGTGCGATGAATAGGACGTGTTTACTAGTTGTAGAAAGGTCTACCCAGGCGTCACGTGGGAGTCTAGCTTAGTGTTCGAAGCACGTTTACGTATTGGCTTGCTCAACACAAAGAGATAGTGGTGGCAAAGATGCTTGAAGAATGTCTTCCTTTCGAGAGACCATAGTGGCGACGGTAGGTTGCGCGATATATTGATCAATTGTACTCCTTCCATGCAGCGAACACTTAGACCAGCAAAGTGAAAAAGTCTGATCCACCTGATATATCTCCAGAGCTTGATTTCTGTTGCGACTGTGTATTTACGGTATTTGTTGGGCCTATGTGAACATACTTTTTCGTGAAGGAATACTCCAAATCTCTCTCTTCTGAATCTTTCCCGTACATCTCTGATATACTCCTTCAGGTCTTCATTCTTAATGAATTGTTTCAAACGGCTACCTAGAATCAGACAAGCCAAGATTTCCAATACGTTTGAAAAATGCCATACTGGTGAAGGAACAACAATAATGGCCGTTCCTGATGAATCAAGCACACGTCTAACTTCTGTCAGCGCTTGTTTTGGTTCGTCCATATGCTCGAGAGCGCAAGACGATACTACAAAGCCGAACATGTCGTCGATAAATGGCAAATAATGGGCATCGGCTTTCACATATTCTACTTCACGATACTTTCTACGGGCCGCAAAGATCTCATCCACAAGATCTATTCCTATCGCTAGGCCAAATACGTACCTTTGCAATTCATGACATAACCTTCCATCCCCACATCCTATATCAAGGATATTCGCTGAGCGAACATTTCTTTCGCATACTTTTCGAAGTATCGCCGCATAGTTCTTCCGTCTACAAAAATGAACCCCAAGGTCAATAAATGTTCTACTGATTTCATCTTTTCGTTGAAACATTTCCGCGACCTGATCTTTCAACTACAACCTCGGCGGAAGGTGTGTCAGATATCTAGCGCAGCCCACCACTATTGTTTCTTGCGTGAACAACCTCATGTATTGATTAGCCAACTCTAACGAGTCACATTCGTTAGCTAGCCTTCTTCATACCAGCGCCTCTCTATCGTCTTGCGTATTCTGCGCATCTTGGACCTGAATCTATCAGTCATTCCCCTAAATTGCTGCGGCATGATCCCATAAGCCAACACAATGCTGAAACTGATAAGAGAGATTAGATCGCTTGTGATCTGCACTGTGTCCTCTCGGTATTCAAATACAACCCTAGAAGGCAAGGGTGCGGCTTTTGGAATAATCACATACATGAAATCTAGTCCAGCGAGATAGATTTCAACACTTTCCCTTCTACCAACAGGATCCTCCAGATACGCTGCCCAGTTGCCAATATAGAATTCCTTGAACAGTACAGCGGCAGATCTACCTTCGATCGTGACGATAATCTTTTCCGGGTTAGGGCGTTCAAATCTGTATGGAGTAGCATTCTGCACAGGGCTCTCAGCCCTTTGTGAAGCCCAATCAATCATTTTGCTAAGGAATATGGCTTCCTCATAATTTTCGTACGACAGAATATGCCAAGGCAGATTTAGTCCCGACCAAACAACTCTTCCCTCTCCATATCTGCCAAGGACTACGACTGGATAGCCCTTATTCCACAGTACTGGCTCGGCCCATTCTTTAATCGTCTCATTTCTAGCGGCTGACAAGCCCCACGGGCCTCCTTCATAAATGGCTGGCGAGAAACGAGCAAAGTCGATACCATTCGTTATTGAAGAATTGATCTGAGAGAAGCCCCACTCTTTGCCTAGAGCTACACTTCTTGTCATACTCACAGGAGATGGGTCGGGTATTGAGGTTGCATTTGCTTCAGAGGAGTAGCCTGTGTCGATGATGACACTTCCACCCGTTTCAACGTAGCGACCCAGTAGCTCCCAAGCTCTGCTAAAATCATGATAGGCGTATCCGTAAAGCAATATAACTTTGAATTTCATCAACTCTTCTAGCGTGTAGTCGTCGACGTAGGCATGCCCCCGGATGGGTATGACGTGTCTACTGTCGTAGTCGCTGTAGGCTAAGCAGTGAATCACGTTGTCATAAGACCCTATTGTGAGCAGGCTTGGCACGTCTGTAGCCGAAATTATTGGTGTGGCTTCTCTGTAAAGCATCGCGTAAAGATTTCTTTGCTCGGACCTAGCGATCTCTTGATAAAACTTCGGTGCGTTCACGAATTTGGCGTAGTCATAAGGAGGATAGACTTCAAACCATTTCACAGCGAACCAGTCCAGAAGGAAGTTTGTTTCCGGATATTCTCCTGTTATGAAGCGGTCTCCACTTTTTCCTCCCCAAACCTTGAGTGAAAACCAGAAAATAGCATCCTTATTCAATACACTGGTCGCCATGTAGTCCCTGGTTTGAGGAATATGTGGGTAGAGATAGTTGAACCAGATAGCGATACCTGGATCTGGCGCTCCGAACCTATAGTTAGCAATTTGTAGCGTTGTTTCATTCTCCAGAAGCTTTGGGACTTCTTTCCAGTGAGTATTGACCAAGGCGTCTGCGTTTAGCTCGTTGTGTTTCAGTGATACTGAAGTTATCGGATACTCGTATGCGAATGTCACAGCCAGTATTGACATGAACAACAAAGCTTTTGCTATCTTTATTCCGCGTTTGGCACGCGCATTAAGAGAAAAATCTTCTTTATGAAGATGAAAAACTCGATAAACCAGAATCCCACAAAGTAGAGGAAGGAACACTATTAGTAAGAACAGAAACGATACGTCCGTCGGCCTCAGTAATGGATATGCGATGAACAACAATGAAATCAACGCCGTAGCTCTTGCAACAGTGGCAGAAATAGTGCCTTCATTCAGTTTTCTTTGAAAGCGCCGTTGAAGTAACATAAAGCCGGCCAACAATAGGAGTAGAGGCATTATTACAGGGGAGAGATGGTTCATCGCACGTGGACTTCCTAAACCGGTTAGAATGCTGAATACATCAGAATAACTATAGACGTACCCTCCTGGAGATTTGCTTACAACGCTCAGCCTTTGCAAAAGTTCATCCAATATGCCTGGAACAAATGACAAGAATGGGATCAAGTAGAATGACGAGAATAGTATGCAAGGTATCAGTATCTTAAAGAGCACTATCAATTTCTCTCTCGGTGTGCGGATACAGATGATTGGGAGAACTAGTGTAGCCGCAGACGCTACCCATGCCCACGGATGGCTTAAAATGGCCGCTACAAAAGAGACCGCGATCGCGATTAGTTTCCTGAATTTAGGCTGGTAGCGGGGGTCTTGCACGTCCTTGAGATATCCCAAAAGAAAGTAGAGGTAAACAGAGAATGCCGCCATTGCTGTAATCCTCGGATACATACCGCCTCCCAGTGCATAGTTCCAGAAAGACGCGGAGGACACCGATAAGAGCGCAGCCGACAAGGAGGCAAAACGATCATTTTGCGATAAGATGCTGACCGACAGATACAGCATCACTCCAGTTAATATTATGCCTGCCACGAAGATCAGGGTCGTGGAGAATTCTATGGAGGAGCCCGGTAACTTCGCAAAAAGAGCCACGAGAAAATAAGGTAGAGGTGGATACCATCTGAAGAGGGGCATACCTCCAGCCCAAATATACCCCCAATTGACATTCGGCCAAAATGTTAGTATATATCGAATCTTTGTTAGATGCCCGTAGGTATCACCTCCATGAGGATAATCTATCCAAGTGCCGTTCGAAAGACTAATCACAACTACGTAGCAACTGATGAGCAACCCATCAAGAATCTTGCGAGTATCTGCTTCACTTAAATAAGGTCTCTCGAGAGATTTCATCATACGCATCAACATTACTTTGCGATCGTCTCCCTTCTTGATATCCGGCGGTACAGTGACAATACCGAGAGGAGAATGATCGCAATTCCTGTCAATGATATACCCACAACCTCGCTGACGGTTCCTTGACAAGTCAGCTCTAATCTCTGTCCCTCAACATTTTCTATGTTGATTAACATAAAACTTGGTCCCACAGGTTGAACTCGTATCTCCTTCCCATCAAGATAAGCCCTCCATCTTTCGTCATATGTCATCTTCACCAGAACCGCGCTCTCTCTAGTTAAGTGTTGTATGTTGATGATGATTTTGTCAGCGCTCTCGATCCAGTACTCTGGTCTCGCAACGTCTGCGGGTTGCTCGATCATCGCTAGATAGGCTAGCAGATTGCCGTCAAAGATGTCTTGTATGGGCTTGAGATTGGCGGCGGTGGCCGAGTTTACAACTTGCACCAGTCTGGAATTGGCCAGCGGCACTTCAAATATCTTAAAAAACTTATATGAATACCTCTCTGGAAGCAAACCCTCGAACTTTCGCGGATATAGGTAGTCCTTGTATGGTGTCGTTGCGTTTGGATAGTCAACAACGACATATCGAACATTAAAGGCTTTGAGCCAAAGAATTGCTAAAGAGCCGTTAGAACCTTTGTTTATCTGATAGGTCAAATTCGCCCACCATGGATTCGTACCTGCATGATCAGCTCCTCCTCGAAGCTGAGCAACATCTGAGAAGACATCTAGCCAAAAGGATATGGAGCCAGTTGCATACACACGTTCATCTTTCACATGACTTGCAAGCCAGATCGCTATTACTTTCTCTGACGTCTCATTCATATCAAGTTCGTCAGAGTCAGCTAGCGGGGATCCTAACCTGAACTGATAGCGACTCGGTAGAGTGGTTACGATAAATGAAATGGACGCGCCTAAGAGGAGGGCTAGGAAAATCACGATCAGTGACAATCTAAATATCTTGCGTCTCGGATAGACTGACGTGGCTTTGACTGAACTCGCGAAACGCCTGTTAAGTAGTTTATCATGGGCAATCGTGAAGAGTGCGGCGAATAGTATCGCGGACATCATATCAAGTTCCGGGATATATCTGAACGACTGCGGAGCCAGATTCACCTTGTAGTGGTACCAACCGAACGGCAAGGTAAAGAATATGGAAAACCAAAGCAAGCAGAGAAATGTCAATTGAAACCGAGGCTTTCCATAAAAGAATCTGATAAGGCTCATGAATACGAAGAGAGACATTACGATCAAAATGATCAACATTACTGATGGAACTTCAGGTAATCGAATCTGGTTCTCTGGATGAATACTACCTGACGCTAGCAGGGCAGATATGAAGGAAGCGTCGTACTGAAGGGCGGAAAACCCGTAGGAGGATATGGCGCAGAGCAGCCCAGTTTTCAGCTTCCTTGTCGCGTCGCCTAGAATTGCTTCGGATAACCAGACCGCCGCTAGAATCATAGCCAAAGCGTACATCGCTACAAGGTTTAGTAACGCGACTGCAGCGATCGCGAAAGAGGTTGCTCCATAGTTTCTCAGCCTCGGCCTCCTAAGAGTTTCTATGAACGATATGACAGCCAGCGGGATCAGGGCGAGCCCAAAAACGTGGGGCGCCTCTCCATAGACTGTAAGTACTATGAGCCGCCAAGGTGCCAACTGAAAATATGTCGCAGTCCAGTTCACTTCCGGTATGATAAAGTAGGAAATGGAAGGGGCGACGCTGTAAATGAAGGCAGCTGCTACAGCGGTATGTTGTCGCTTGAATAGATACTTGACAAGAAAGTAGAGCGTTACCGGACCTAGCGCGTATGTGAGGGCAGTCACTATCCTGTACCATCTTGCAATTGAGATACTTAGCCATAAGAAATTCAGGAAAGCGAGGAGATAGGGAAAAATTGGAGGATAGACGTAATGGAACGGAAATCCACCATACCAGAGAGGGTCCCAGTTGAGATTCGGCCAGTTCGCCACAATGTACTTGGAATAGGCGATGAACGCCCCTTCAACTGATTCACGTCGATAGGTATATTCCCCTGAAAACAGTGGAGAGACTATGAAGAGGTTCAAAGCGTATATTGCCACAGGCGCAAACGTGTTCTGAAACTTCTCTAGCAAAGACCTCATCAGATTACGATACCCCTTTATCAACCGAAGCGCTATAGTACTAGTATATTGATTTCTTTTTCATAATATTTGTCAAGGCGTAGAGCATGAGTTTCGTATACCATACTCCTTCTTCGATGTCTCTACTTCTGGAAATTCTTCGAGGAAAATAGTAGAGCTCCCTTTTGAGAGCATGTTTCAGAAATCTTACCTGAGCCCTCCTCTGGTATCTCAAAATGTCTTCAGGCGTAAATTGTGGAGTCTTGATTACTGCGTCAACTCCACCCCTAAGCCTCTTTGGATCTAGATCGATGAAATAGCCGTGCGACTTGGCTATCTGCTCCAGATCGGTGCCTGGATAAGGTGCAGCGAGATAGAATTCCGCTAGATCAAAATTAGAGTTGATCGCGAAGCCTATCGTATTCTCAAAACTCCTAAAGTCCTCACCTGGGATTCCCAGTATGAAGAATCCAGTACAGAATAGGTTCAACTCTTTGCACCATCCTAAAACTTGTCGTACTCGATTGAGATCAAGATGTTTCCGGATCACCTTCTGTAGAAAGTTCTGATCGCCGTTCTCTACACCGATACAGATTGCATAGCAGCCAGAACGCTTCATGTTCTTCAACAAGGATCTAGAAAGATGATTCGCATGAACACCATTCGGAGTAGTCCATCTTATGTCAAGTCCACGTTCAACTATTAGATCGCAGATCATTGACAGTCTATCAGGACGCAGCGACAAATTGTCGTCTTCAAAATGAATCTCTCTGACTCCGAATCTATTGTAGAGCTCCTCTATTTCCGAGACGACATTTGCAGGAGATCTGGAACGCCAAGTTCTACCCGCGATCGTATGAACGCTACAAAAGACGCATTGATAAGGGCAACCTCTACTGGTTATCATGTTGGCGTACTCCCTTCTCATGCGAGTTGCGATGTGAGGTGAGCAAGCCCAGTATTTCTTCAGATCAATGAGGTGCCTCGCAGGAAACGGAAGCTCATCAAGTTCTCTACTAGTTTCTCTCTGAGGACTGAACTTGATTGCGCCGTTCGCAACCCTCCATGCGATGCCTTTTACTTTCTCTACATTTCCTGTCCCGTCGAGAGCATTTAACAACTCAACCAGCGTTCTTTCACCCTCGCCGAGAACGACGAAGTCCGCATATCCATCATTTAACACAGCGCTAGGCAAAACGGTAGGGTGGACACCTCCATGAACAATCGGAACATCAGGATACATGGTCTTGGCAATCTTAGCAATCTGACGCGACATCTCAGCTAGATTGCTAAACATCGTGCTTATACATACGACGTCTGGATGCGTTCTTTCAAGTCTGCGCTCTATTTCGTGAAAAGTCAGACCAAAATGATACCACCCATTTCCGATGTCATGAGGCTTAGGTTCCTCGATGACGCAATCCAGTATTTCTACCTCGAAATCAGACCTTTCAAGAACTGAAGCCAAATAAAGTATCCCAAGCGGTGGCTCCACGTAGGGTTTATCGTTGTCCTTCAAGTAGAAAGGTGGGGATAAAAACAGTATCTTGTGCATGCTTCAAACCAACAACCATAGCAACTTGCTTACGATGCAACTCTATGTCTTCTTCCCAGTCACCACGCACAGCATGTTATGGAACAGCTCGTCATTCGTGACCTCGTTGAAGTCTGACAGCAAGTATCGAGTACCTAGAGGTGAAAAGATGTGCACATGAAGCCCTTTCCATCTTCTGCCCAGAGTCGCGGTCCAGATCTTCCAAACAATTTTCAGAAGAATGGAATCGTCGTTAGGAACTATGGCTAAGAATTCGCCTTGTCTTTTTAGGGCACGGTACGCCTCTTCGCATATTCTCCAAGGCCTAGGAACATGCTCGAGGGTTTCGAGGCACACTATTCGATCCATGCATTCATCTTTGAAAGGAAGCTTCTGGCCATCCCCGACCACGAACTCCACCGAAGGAAACATGTTCTTACCGTAGGTGATAATCGACTTAGAGATGTCAAGAACAACCGCCTCGGCGCCAAGATCTTGCAGATGGCTTGCAAAGATGCCGATGTTTCCTCCTATGTCCAGAATCCGTCTGGACTTGACCTCTCCAATAGACTTTATTACCTTCTCAAGACGTCTCCTATGCCACAAACGTTGTGGAAATTCGCTGAACGCCCTTAAGTAGTAGTCTGGCTCAAATAGATCATATCTATCTTTCAGGTCGAAGCCTTTAGTCATTCCTTGAACTCCCGTCGGGCGACAGCTAACAATACAATCCGACGCACGGGCACTCATATAAGTTTCCCGTGGCTGAAAAGCTGGGCAAAGCATTAATCGCCTACGGCAAAATGGAAACGGATTTATGGGTTGGACTGCTCGACAAGCGTGACTGTGTAGAATAGGCGACCATACTTGTCCACATCCTCAGGAAACTCAGGGTCAAGCATATTATTATACAGTCCACTAGGGCTTCTCCAGTTACGCGGTCGAAGCTTCTCGCCGTGCCATCCGCCAAGTCCTGCATTGTATTCTTTGTATTCCAGATGTCCGTGTCAATGTAGCCTGAAAGTCGCCATGATCTGCCGTAGCCTCCAATATCCTTGCGGTAGGCTATTGCGCGGCTTGGAATGAACTTCTCAACGAAGCCTCGTTTCTTCACTTCCGCTATGCATTCGATATGTGGCCCTTACGTGAACTCCATAGCAGTTATGAGGTTGTCTATTTCCCCTGAGCTTCCGCCTGTTACTACGCGTATGCTTATTTGATCTCCGGCGGCTATCGTCACCGTGTGCGTCGTATCGCTTCCCGATAGCCCTCCGGCAGCTAGCACTACCTGTAGTGACGTGGCTACTCCGTTAAGCATAATAGTGATCGTAGTTGTTCCGTTCAGGTTGTTGAAGGACGCTCGAACATAGAGGTTTCGTAGCGTGCCTGCTCTTGGCAAGAGATGCCGACAGTTCGTTTCAGCTAATGCGCCGCTTCCTCTAAGGTTGTAGAGGTAATGAGTTACGCCGGATGTTAGAGCCGCCGCCGCGCCTATGCCGTACTGTAAGACTGATACGCTTCCGCCAGCTTCAGCTAATTGAGCTAATGTCTTGGTCCCGGTAACAGGATCCGTGAAAATCATGTTGTCGCTTGCATCCTTGTCGATGTAAACCGTGTTCAAGTCGATCTCTAACTTTGCCAGTCTGATGATTTGGTCGAAGAAGGAATCTGAAGCTCCGGCTGCATGGCTGGCTTTATGGGGTTTCGGGTCATGTAGGAAAGTGCCTGAAAGATTTTGATGTTGAATAGAGTTAGGAAGATGAGCTGATTCATCTAGCTTTGTGACGTAGGTTAAGTCTGCTGGTGCGCCGGCTGCTCCTGCAGCAGCAATCTCTAAAGCGTTGTTCACGTCGTCGCGAGTGATCGATACATTCAAGCCTTCTTTCAGTTTTACAGCTCCAGTAAGCGTCACTGGATCTCCGAGTTCACCGAGACTTGAGACTCCCGAGGCAAACTGAGCTTCACTGATTATTTGGGCAGCCGTTCTTCCTCCTAGGAATTCGGCGTTTAGATTCCTCACTAAGGCGCGAGATTGAACTCTAAGCGGCGGAAGGGTTCGGACGCGGCTGATGATCTGCATGTCCGTGTTGATGCTTCTGCAGCCCTCCCGGCTGTCGTGGCGATGCTTGAGCTTCCGATCCATCTCGGCGAGAATCTGATCTACAACAGCCTTAGGTAAACTCATGTGTTTCCGGTCTCCTCGCGCTTAGGGAATTCAGAATCAAGTGATTTTGCAAGAGCCTGAAGCTTCGCGGTTAGCCTAGCTTTCTCCAGCTTATAGTTTTCAGCGTTACTGAGCATCCGGCTGTAAATGTCGAGAATGGCTAGGATTTCCGCTGCGATATCTTTGCATCGTTTACATGTAGCCAACTCCAGATGTTTCTGAAAGTGAACGCGAGCTTGATCGACCTCTGCGAGAATCTCCCATATCCTACATAGATCAGGGTCTGGAATGCGATCGCATGGCTTCTGCTCAGCTTTCTTGTTGGCTTCATCTGGGCAGTCTTTACACGGCATCAGCTTACACCTTTCTACATCTCAGATGATAAAGAACGGTCACAGACTGCGCTATGCCTCCGCCGGACCCCTCAAACGTGACAGCGAGAGAATATTCAGGGCAGGAGCCGCCTTGACATCTCGGAGGATTATTGCCTCCGCCTTGAACCAAGAAATCTGCGTGCGCTGTAACGCCTCCTACTTCGCCCGGCGTGAACTCAACACTACAAACTCGGCCAGCACATGTTGGTTGCGCAGGAGAGCAGGATCCAGGAATATTCTCTATTGAGAATTGACAGCATTTCGGAGATGCCGACGCGGTGAACTGCACTGTTCCTGTGAAACCAATAGATTTCAATATGGCTTTGGCAGGTGCCCCTATGCAGACGACGCAGTCGTCGTTGCAGTGGGCGCCATTCTGCGTGCAGCCTCCCGAGAATGGTGGGCAATTATTGTTTATTGTACAGAGCTGCTCGTCTCCTTCTACGACGCCAGAGATGTACCAGAATCCTGTTGACTTAACCTCAACCGCGATCACGCAGGCAGCCGTTTTGCCGCCGATCTCAATCTCCACGCCAAAATAATGAACGCCTTCTTCCACGCAACTTGAGCTGACAACAACGGAGATCGCTACTTGTCCGTCCGCTGGGAGCGTTATAGGCAGAATATTTCCCGATTGAGCGCCGTACTTCATCCATGCGGTGATGCAGTCGCTTGGCGCTTGGTCCGGTTGCTGAGCGTCGTAAAGTATGATGTTGCCAGTTCCCTCGAATCCGTTTAGGCTGGTGATCACTATGCTGCCGTAAGCTGTTTTACCCGATCCCGTTTCGACTAGAATCTTACCTGAACATGCGAGGGTGAGGCCCTTCCGTTTGCAAAGGCATTTGCCGGACGCTGCATCCCAGACGCATTTCTCGTCTTGAGCGCAATAGTCGCTGTTGCAATTCGCTTGCGCGGTTCCGCAAGCCTTCAAGCATTCACCGTCTACACACCACCAGTCGTCTCCATACTTCTTGCAGTCAGCGTCGCTCGTGCAAGGTTTCGGTATCTCTCCATCTGTGCCATCAGGAGGAACTCCAACACCTACTAAGACCGCGGCGCTTTCCGTAATTGAGCCAGATACGCCCGTAACAGTTATCTTGTATACGCCAGCCTCGCAGTTCGATGGGAGACTGAGGCGCATATAGGTGCAGTTCTTAGGCGTTTCAGCTGAAACCTCGACGGTTGTATCGTCTATGGAGACTGAAGCCCCGGAACATAGATTGTTTGATTGCGAAAGCGTGACAGTGCCAGCCCAATTCTGCTTTGAATGAATGCAGACTGAGAAAACCTTCGTGACAGCGATTCCTTTAGGCGCCGTATACTCAGCCGGGTCCACGATAAGTTCGAATCCTTCAGGCACGGGGTTGGTCGGCATGATGAAGCCTTTGGGAAGCGCCCTACCTTCGCGTAGGGCATCGATAATGTTCTTGAAGATTCCTTCTGTTCTCCGAGTCCACTGCTTGCGACTCCACGACTTCGTGTAATCCGGCATCCTAGGCCACCGTTGAGGGTATTAGACTTAACTCCGTGTCGAATCCTTGATTGGACCAATGATAGTGAATCTCAAGGATACGGAAGTAAGGCGACCCAGGCGTTATGCCAAGCCTCGGAATATTGACTGAAATCGAGTAGGCTGGATAGAGGACCTCGCTGGCAGGATCAAGCTTCGCAACCACGTCTAAGAGAAGGGTAGGCTTACTCATAGCAGCTATAACGGGGTCAGCCCATGCCTTCAAGTCCCCATAGGAGACGAAGTCAACTGTGGTAGGCCGCTCCATCCTCGCTCCGTATCTCTCTATGCTTTCCAGATTCTTCGCGACACAGCTCGGCGTATAGGATTGATGGAAGCATAAGCCGTCGATCCAAAGGAAGTTCTGCTGCTGCGATGGCTTGCTATTCCAATCTTGAAACTCTATGAAACGAATTTGATCCCAATTGAAGCTATGGAAACCTGTGTCGAAATACCAGTCGCGAGCCATCTCGGGGTCAGGGTTAAGGGCATCGTAGATTCCCATTGACCAACCGATCGGAGCCGTGTATTCTCTCCAACCGCCGTAGAGCGCCCACCATATCCAACCAGACCACCAATCCGCATCGATGCCGCCTATGAGATCCATGAAACGGTAGATTCTGTTTCCATCAGCATCCTGAAGAAAGATTTTCGGGCTGACTGCGTATAGGCCTGTCTTCTCTATGCCCGGATGTACAGCGTACCAGAAATGGAGGTTGTCAGCGCTTCGAGTTGTACAGCTGAAATTTTCTCCAAGCAGATCTACGATAGAGAATCGAAGCCAAGGTCCTTCTTTGGAGTAGGTTGTTCCGAGAATTGAAAATTTGCTTGTGTTCTCGCCTCCGATTCCAAGTATAGGCGCGACCCTGTTGCTCAATAGAATGTTTGTGATTCCGTTCTTGCTATACCAGCCTTTCGTCGACTCCGTCCATTTATCCATGTCCGGCGGCTCATAGTGGCTCATCCTCCCTCCAAAGAAACACCAGTTCTTCGATTCATCGATGCTTCTTGGCAGACGGAATGTTACAACATTATTATCTGAGGCGTAAAGCACATTCTTCAGAACTGTTGAGTGACGTTTCGAAGCGTCATTCTTCGGGAAGAATAGAAGGGTGCCCTGCGTCAGGGCGGCTTGCGTCTTGACGAAGGCGGCGTAGTCGGTGAGTTCGCAGATCTCACGGATCAGATCGTTCAGGTAGCGTGGATTCTGCATAGCGTCGATGCTGACCTTAGGCGCTGATGAAGGAGAAGCATAGGTGACATCGACGGTTCCTCCTTTTATCGCTTTGGCAAGCGCATCATCGATCACGTCGTCAGCTTTCTGATCTCTCCATTGATCTTGAATTAGAAGGCGTGTAAGCTCATGGCCTAGGCATCTTCCCTGAATTTTGCAGAGATCCTTATCTTGCAGGAACGGTTCGAGATAGGCGATCCTGCCAGCGATTAGATAAGCATTGTTCACTGCAATACGCTTATAATAGTGGAAGCCTGCTTCGGTTCCGAAAGCTGGAAAGATTCCTCCAGACTTACTGTATTTCCCATCCTTATTGTCCAGCGTCACCGTGAACTCGCTCATTCCTGCAGCGAGGTCTCTAAGCCAAACATCGAATTCGAGAACATCGTCTGAAATATCTGTCCACGAGGTTCCGGTCGCTGAGTATTCGATCTTCCGCGTCGGAGCATAGAGGCTCAAGCCGTAGCCACTTCAACAACCTTGATCTCGTCCAAGTAGGCTTCAGCGGAGAATGTTCCAGTCGCAGTCGCCGTCTTATACTTGAATTTCCCGGACACCTTCGTGCTGTCAGCTGTTGCGTGGAGGGCGATGGATCGGAGGTCGAAGATCTTGTTGTCACAGATTAAATATCCGTATTTGTCCGCGCTGAAATCTACTGTAAGAACAATATGATGATACGCTAACTCTCTCAGGCTTTGAGCTCCGCTAGAAACGTCAACGAAGGCTCCGGCACTATTTTCATACTGCCATTTATTGTTGACCGGATCATATCGGAGAACAGTTTCATGTCGGTTTACGCCGTCATAGTAGATGAACTCGAAGTCCACATACTTGTTATTCACTGAGGATTTGAATTGGAAGTCGCCTTCAAAGAGAATCTTGAGGCTGGGCGTTAAACCGAAGAGTCGATATGCTCCATACGCATCGTTCTCATCCGTATGCGTAACAATCTTCAGGTTCTTCATGCCTTTATGAGGTGCATTCGTGGCATCTCCATCCGATGAGCCTCCTGCATCTCCTTCACCGATCCAGGGATCAACAACCGACCTATCAAACTCAAAGCTGTCCTCTAGAAGTGTTCTGCCAACTAAACGTCGAATCCATTTCCCTTTGCTCGGATCATACTCCTTCTGGAGGACTGTGGCTGGCGGAATAGTCTCCGCACCCGGGCTATATGTTTCAGAAACTTCTTCACTCAATTCAAATCACTCTCACATAGGGGTTGCTTGAGTAAGCATTCGTAAACGAGCTTGCATCTGGAAACCGAAGCTTCTAGCCACTTCTTCGACACTTCTGCCTTCAGGATTCATGTCTATGGTCCCGACGTGGAGAAGCGGGCCCTGCACATTGATTCCTCCGGCGCCTCTGCCGATGACCTCACCTCTATGGCCAACCATTAAGCCGGTCCTAGTGATCTGAGCGAATTCTCCTGGCGCTGTTTGGCCGGAGGGAACTCGTATGCTCTGAGTTGCGCTCCAAAGAGCTATTCCTCCAGCTAGAGCTGAGATCCCTAAGATCGCCCAGCCAGCAGGACCAAGCGAGGCCCAGAATCCTCGAGCTGCAACTCCAGCTGCTTGAAGAGAAACTGTTAGCGAAATCAATTGTGCGATCATTCCAGGAATCTGAGCCATCAGCGAAATCATTGTGGCTTGCTGAGCCTGTTGAGCTGCCTTCAGCCTTTCCAAGGCTTCCCGCGTCTTCTCGCTAGCTGGGCCCCATTTCTCCAAGGCTTCTTGGTAGTCGCGTTGCGCTTCTGTGACCCGGATGGCCGCGATGTTATAGTGCGTGATCATGCTGGTCACATGGCTCGCTATGGCTCCAACCCTTGAGAGCGCATTCGCCATCAAGATTGCGTCTGAATATTGAACCCTAGTGGATGTTGAGATTAACCGTAGGACGCGGTTCTGCTCTCTAATAGTCTCACTGGCTGCGGCAAGCCTTCCCCTTGATTCATCTGAGATCTCGCCGAGCTGCTTCATCTCCGTGTAAACTCGACGTATCTCAGCTGAAGCTTCATCACGTCCGCGAATAACTATGTCGATACTGTTTACTTCAGCCATCCATTATTCACCAATCTTGCTGCGAGCTCTCTCTATGGCCCTTTGAAGCGCTGCCGCTGTCAGAAGATTAAATTCGTCAATGGGTAGATGTTTCAAATCTTCAAGTTTGTAGCCGGGGAAAATTTCTGGGATCAAGAGGATGGCTTGGATTTCTGCGGCTCGGAGGAGCTCTCGGTCCCGGTCGCTCGGAATAAAAAAGGGGTGTTCTCCACGATGTAGAAGTAGATTTGACGAATTTCCTCAAGAGTGAATTGCTTGATCTTTTCGAGTGTAACTGATTCATCGCCTTTCCTCCACATTAGGAATAAGGCTTGCCGAATGTAGTCTTCCTCGCTTAAGTCCTTGAGCGCCATAAACTCATCAACTCGCATACGACCGTACCGTATCTTGCAGTCGAGTGGAGGAACGTAGACCTCGAAGATTTGATTGATGTCTGAGAGGATTTGATCTATTGTCTTCAGAACGGCTTTCTTCCTATCTTCATCGTACCGCTCCTTAACTCCCACCAAAATTGAGAGTTCTTTCGGAGTTAGTCCCTCCGCCTCCTCCTTCATGCCTCGCTTTGTATGTGCAGCCCAGTGATTTGCCCAAGCCTTCATGCCTGAAGGGTCGCCTGGAAATATTGATGAGCAACCCGGCCACTTGCAGTGAACCTGCCCTTGCTCATCGATTGTGAACGGAGCTTCTTTCTCTTCCTCCTTCTTCACTTCACTCAAAACCTAGTTGCCTCCTTCATTTTCTCCATCAACGTAGTCAGCTCTTCCTTGAATGCGTCGGAGATGATCCAAAGCGCCTGTGTTCCAGGATGCAGCACTCTACGAGCGAAGACTATTTTCCCGTCTTTCTCGAAACGCAAGGCTTTACGAGTTACAGGTTCAACAATGTGGACGCCTGTTCCGAACTCTATGAACCGGGCGGCTCGATGAGTATTGCCGAACATAACCTCCATAGGAGCCGAAGAAACATAGAATGAATCTAGGTAGGTTCCGGGATTCTTCAAGCGTTCAAAAGCCAGAGCCTTCGCTCTCTCAACCGTGTTCTGAGCGGTCTCCTCGAGTACGCCTTGAGCAATGCGCGGCACGTTTGAGAGAGCATTCTCAAATCGAAATGCAAGCGACACTAAACCTTCAATCTCAATTCTAAACATGGGGCTTCAATCTCTCTTCATAAGGCGAATCGTGTAGTTTGCAACGAAAACTCCGTAGCCCGGTTGAGGATCAACCTCGATATTTTCAACCCAATACTGGACCGTGTTGATGTAAGCGGTTGCTCCGAAGCGAACCGTTACAGAGATCGGGTTTGCGCCTTGACCTTGCCTCATAGCCTTAAGCGTTGTCTTGATAGCGTCGTATTCGCTTTGAGCATCAACGAAGCCAACCAGCTCCAGCCGATCCGACTTATCGCCCATGTACTGGAAGATATCCCCATGTTTGCCTGGAATCTCGCTTTCGCCGAGTTTGCCCGAGGTGACTTCTCGAGGATGTTCAACATGATAGAGTTCAACGGTGCCGAGGGCTGAAGAAAGAGTTGCTATGCCAGGATCGCCTAGCTCGGAATGCAAGATATCAGGGTTGAGCAGAGCTTGAGCTACAGTCGGTCGATTAGGGCAATCTTTAGGCCAAGCTTCAATGATCTCGATAATCTTTAGAATTTTCTCTTGCTCAGTCTTCGGCATAAAGCAGTCTCCTAAAATATCTTTCAAGGATAGGGGGCTCTGAAAGGAACTTAGCTTAAGCTGGGTGAGTTGGCTCAGCATTCAGCTCTAAGGTGAAAGAGAACGAGCTGAATTGGTCTGCTTGACCTGTCTTACGGAAAGGCGACATCCTTCCTGTGAATTGCGTCTTCTTCGTGGTTGGTGTAGGGCTTTGCGTGTCCTTTTCCTCGATTAGAACAGTCTTTATCGGAAGGTCTCCACCACTCGGCGTCGCATATGCGTCAACAGCGTTATCAGTGGTCCATAAGCCTTCGACCCTTAATGTGCCGACGAGGCTCTGTGTCAAGTAAGCTGGAATCTGCGAGCCGAACGTCGGTCTCCGACCTACAGCGTAACCCCATTCAGCTTCATAACGATCAGCCATGCCGAGGGTAACACCGTCGATTTTCACGAGCACATTAACCCCGAAGACAGTCTTCTTCTGTTCTCCGATTGTTGACGTGTCCTTTCACCTCCGCTTCTACTTCTTCTCCTTCAACGAGGACCGCGGCGCACATTTCTGGCAGAAATCAGCCAGCCCTCCGGTTTCATCCTCGAACTGGCTTCCGCATTTCAAACATGTTTTCCACGGCGGCATTTAATTCACCAGATACCCATGGTTATCGAAGGTAAGTGCACTGCACATGGACTTCATGCGCTAGGACTGGAGGATCCTGAGTTGTGTCGTCTTTATTGATGAGATGTTTAGGCCTCATGTAAAAATCGGCTATGGCAGATAGCGGGCCGTTGGCTATGACTATATCGCGAACTTCCTCGATCATATTCAACTTCTGCATCCTCGCCTCATCAACATCTGCTTCTAATCTCGATTTCGCCCGCAGGAATATTGTGACGATAAGGTTCATGTCTACTCTTCGAGCTTTGAAAGTGATGGGGCGATGAGGTTCCTCTTCCTTCCGGACCCAAAGCGTCTTGGTTCCCGCGCTTTTAGGCGATAGAAGGAAATCCCAATTGAAGACGGAGGGATACTTCAGCCAAGTAACATCAGCTTTAGGCGGATTCAGAATACTATAGTTGTCTTGAATGAGAGATAGCAACATGAGTTCAGGAACCCCGTAGCTAACTGTCTTCGTGTAAGGCGTTAGGATAATCGTGTCGCTGCGGTCTTGGCTCATATAGTAGCTTTTATCTTGGCTGGGCCAGTAGTCTTCCTTCACGACTTTAAGCAGATGCTTCTCCTTTGTGCCAGAAGGCCCGTTGTTGTCTGGGTCACTGTAGTAAATTGTTTCAGTCAATTCCAAAGATCTTCTAATAAAGACTTTATGCACTGCGTAAAGAACAACCTGACCGCTCGCATCTGTGTATCCTGAATCGGATAAACCGGCGTCATCAATGTTCTTCGCAAACTTGTAGTCTTGAATATGGTCTTGAATGAGGCTGACATAGGCGTTTGCGATAGGGTTGTTTTGATTGTCTTTAACGGTCAGAGTTAATCTTTTTATGTAGAATACTCGGATCTCGCCTCGATCGCCCCAGTTCGGAGGGTTTGTATTTCCATCACCGACCAGATCTATTCGGTTTCCTCGATAAAACGAAGAATTTCCGCCTCCAAGATTGCACTCTTCGAAGCGGAACCAAGAACCTCTGGTCTCAGAAAATCCCGTCGCAGCTATGCTGCAGGATTTAAAATAAATTAGATTTGTTCCCCAACCTCTAATAGCCCCGACAGAACCGGAGAAAGAACAGCTCTCAAAGAAACACGGCGGGCAACCATAGAAGAAGAAACTATAAACAGCATTTTGAACAGTCAAATATTTTGCATCAATGCGAACACCTGTCTCAATGTCCCCCATCTTATGGCTTGCGTCTCTTCCCCGAATTGTAACTCCATAAGCTGCAGTGCCTTTGACGTTAAACTGGATATTATCATGGAGAAGAAGAAGATCAACGCCATCGTTTGCAGGATTGCCCAAGATCCATGTTAAAGGCTCGCCATGCGGCTCAACATTCAGTTCTGACGTTATGACTGTTCCAGGATAGTGCTCCCACGCCCATGTCTCCACATCTTTATCAATAAAGACCTTGTTATTCCACTGAATCGTCAAATTGAAGCTGATCTTCACATATTCAAGATGCCAATAGCTAGCTTGATTAAATGTTCCCTTTGTCTGCCAGTCAACCTTATTGATCGATGAGCCTCCGGCCCATGTGCATTTTCTGTCAGCAGATGTGTTTTGGATCGTTATGGTCCCGTTGTTCACTATCTTGGCGAGAGCATCATCCTTGAAAGATATCTTCGTAGCTCCTCCTGAGCACTCGAAGACTAGGGTTCCTCCCGGCGTGCCCGTATTGATCGTCAAGGATAAGCATTGAGCGTTCTCATCGCGGATCGTTACGGTGTGGCCGGCCGCTATAATGACATCATCGTTGATTGTTGGTACTCCTAGATCCCATGTGCTGGCTTGATCCCAATAGCCAGAAGCAACGCTTGTGATCGTTGCCATTCCACTTCAACTCAAGATGGTCAAAGAATCGGCATGACGAAGGGCAAGCAGTTTGCCCTAGAGCAAGCTTCCATCAAAAGGCAGAAAGAATTTCCACGTCATATCCAGCGTCGAGATATTCCTTCAACTGTTCGCTCGTAATGACCTGTTTGGCGCGGTTGATCTTGGCGACTATGTAGTTGCCTTTCCAAAGCGAATATTGTTGACTCATTTCATTGCCCTCTCTTTCAGCGATGTAAGCGTCGCAATATCATCTTCAAGTAGATCTGAGAGCCTTTGCAGGTCAAGATCGTAATGCTGGTTCTTCCCTTCTTTGCGGCCGAGTTTAACAAGGCCAAATTTTTGCGGTCGTCTCAAATGATCTATAGTGCTCGGAGGACGTATTTTCATCTCATGAGCTAAAGTTGTCGGTGTTGTTTTTCCATCTAGAAGAGCCTCGATAACTCTTAGTGTTCTGCGATGAAAAAGAATTTTATTAGACTTCAAGGCGCTACGAGTCCTCCTCGATAGGTTGGAACCTCGCCTTTCGCCTCAGCTTCCTTGACGACTGCGACCGTCAGCAGCTTATGAATATAGCCCATCGCTTCGTCGTAGAAGCTCTTCTCCTTCTCCAGTTGCTTCCAGAGGAAACGGTAGCAGTAGCTGGCTGCTAAAGCGATGCTCGCCCTCTTCACCGTTCCGTATTCTGGGTCAGCAGGCAACCAATGTGTCGTCGTCTTACCGGACATAATATCAATCAAAGTATCTGCAGCCGTAATGAATGCGGTTATCTGAGCGTCTGAAATTTCGCTTGTATTGAATCCGGTTGCATCTCGAACCTCTTGAGCTGTAGCGTAGGCCATCCTTCAATCATCTATCCATAATGATTACACGCCCCTCCACACCGCAGGGCGATGCGTATGCGCGTTATTAAAATAACTGCGGCATGGAGGGGTTTCGCGTATCCTCAATCATTTATCCATGAAGCATTTCTGGTTCTTCCAGTGCGAGAGATATTCCTCGCGTATAACCTGCTCTTCGCCAATGAATATGTCAGCCATATGAAGACACTTGACGCTTGTATCGACGTAGTTTCTGAATCCGGTTTGCTGGGCTTTCCAGAAGAAGTAGAAGTCTTCGCCGAAGCCAGCTTCAAACTTGAACCATGGTTCACCGATTTTCTCAAGGACCTCGCGGGTTATTAATACGAAGCCTAAGCCTGAAGCATCGACCTCGACGAGCTGGTCACGCGGATAATTCTTGGCGAACTCAACGTCCCAACGAATGTTAGAATCTTTAATGTCCCATGGTTTATTCCGGTCAATTCTTCTGGCGGCTAGAGGCGTGTATGGAGGGCGACGATGCTTGATTAATCCTGACACGATAGGAAGAGCGGCTCGATAAAGCTTAACGAAACCTGTGGCTGGAGGTAGAACATCATCGTCTAGGAAGAGGAGATAGTCCGCTTGCCAATTCAAAGCTTCTTTAACGCATGTGTTCCGGGCTAAGTCCAGAGGCATCATAGTGTTAAAGTTCCAGCTGACATTCTCGAAGCCTGCGAGCATGAAAGCAGAGCCTAGGATAGAGCCGAACGTTGCAGCCCATTCGGGCTTCAAGTCGCGTCTAGTGCAAACCGCTATGTAGATTCTACCGATCTCCACTAGAAGTTTTCACCTCTGAAACATGCTCAAAACTTTGCCGAGGAATCTAGCTTTTCCAATGCGAATTTCCGGAAGTTCCCATTTACCTTGGGCGACAAGTTCATGTTGGCATGGTTCGAGATGATAGCGTTTATCGCCTCGAATCACGTAGGGTTGCTCTTTGATCGGTTTGCCACAGTAATCGCATTTCATTATAGATACGCCACCGTGATATCGCCCGGAGTTGTTCCAGACGTGACAATTGTGAGGCCAGTTTCAAAGTAGGAGTTGAAGGCGAAAGATCCAACTGAGCTTCCGTCGATCTGAGCAATGATCTCGCCGCTTCCCTGAGTGTTGTCGTACAGTGTTATGGTCCACGCGGTTCCAGCCTTATTCACAGTGATGAGATGAATTATGCCAGCAGAGTTTTTCACTACAGTGGTCGCGTTACTGTTGATTCTCGCGCTGTTGAAGGAGACTACGCCTTCAACCATGCCGACTGCGCTTGGAACAGCTCTAAGACTCATCTACATCACTTTAGGAGTGTGAATAGGTGTAACAGGCCATATGTGAACCCTGAACTTCTTAGCGGCCGGAGGAGCTCCTGGAATCTTCTCGATTTCGATGCTATCGCTGAATGAAAGCGATGGCTCTGAAAGCACTCTTGCGATGAATCGAGCAAGAGTTTCTTCGGGAATCGACACGGATGCTTCAGATAATTCTCGGTTTACTTCTCTTTTCGCAGTTTCAGCTAGAATCAATAAGGCAGGTTCACTGAGCGGCTGCGATACTTCCCTCGCTAAACTATCGCCGAATGAAATAGATGGTTCTGAGAGAGATTTACTCACCTCTTTGATGAGGGAGTCTGCGAATGATAGAGCTGCTTCTGAGAGGGGCCTTCCAATCTCCCTCTTCGCCGTTTCATTTGGAATAGATACGGCGGGTTCGGAGAGAGGCCGCGTCGTCTGCTTTGACAAGCTGTCGCTGATTGAGATGGCTGCTTCGTTGAGGTCTATCGAATAGGTTTCGCCTTTGAAGCTGATTGTGCTTGTTCCGAAGACTACTCGCGTATCCTTAGCGGATGAGCCGTAGCTGAGTCTGCTGAGCGTTTCAGCCTTCGCGGCTGTGCAGTAATACAGGATCTCAACGATGATGCGGTCTCCGTCTTGAGCTGCAACCGAGGTTCCGGTGAAGGAGCCGGAGGTCTCTGTATCTGAGTCAGCGTTCATCTCGGGAAAGTTGCCGTTTGTATGTCCAATCCATCCGCGCACGCCGGAATCATCTGCTTTCCAGACGCCGACTTCAACCTCCCACTCCGCATTTGCGGTGCCGACGTCCTCGAAGCCATGGCAATAGCATGTGATCGTTTCTCCGCCAATCGTTTGAGCGCCGTTGAGAGGTCGCGAATAGAAACGCGCGATCTTGTAGTAGGCGATTGTGGCTGGATGTCCGAAATCTACGTTCTGCTCACTCGTTGGCACTGCGGTGTTAAGGCTTCCTTCTCGGTCGCCTGTTATTGAGCTCGGCTCCGTTAGCGTATGGTAGGTGCTGACGAAGTCGTTTGGCTTAGGCTCAGGTTTGTCTGCTGGATTGCAGTAGAGAGTCGTCGGCAATGCCTACACGACCCTAGCCTTCTTTATCGCTATGACGATGTGAGGCTGAAAGAATTCGAAGACAATAGGATTCTTCCGATACGTCGTCACGTCCCGGCCGGTTTCTTGATCTATGAAACGATAGCCACATGAAGGGCTCATCAATCGATCTGGATACTGTGGATAGCTTTTACACCAGTCTGGCCTAGCGTCTCCAAGTTTACATGATGCTTTAACCACATGCTTCTCAGGATGTTCCAGAATGACATGCTGACAACTAATGCAGCATAAGCCGCAGCGATTACATTCCCCGACTCGAACAACAGGGGGCAAAGATTAACCCATCGGGTAGGTGATCGTCAGCTTAAGCGAATCGCCAATTCCAAGATCGGTTGAGGCGAAAGCCAGTTCGAAGCATGGCTGAGTGTCGGTTCCGTTTTTGAAGTTCGCGTAGCCTTTAATGCCAGTGATCGTGGCACCTGTATTGTTAGTGAAGATGACTACGGTGACAGATGTATTCTGCCCGGCCGTATGAGAGACGGATTCGCCGGTTCCAGTCGGCTGATGTCTAGCCATTCCGGTGCCAGTAACTTCGCTAGGGAAGGTTGTGTCCGTGACTGATGGTGTGAAAGTTGCTGGATTGCAGACCGCGTAGTAGGAGAATCCTGGTCCTTGCGATGATGCGTATATCACAGCTGCGTGGAGAAGATCCCTGCCTCCATTCGTGAGAAGATCGAGAGGATATTCTCCAATCACCTCCCAAGGTAGGTAGGTGCCGAAACGCGGTAGATAGCGCCAAAATCGCTTGGGAATACGTTTACCCCAACTTGGCGGAATCCATCTTCTCCGCTCAACCTTAACGTGGGCATCGGCGATAGGGATTGGATGCTCCCTAAGCTGAATCGATTTCATATCTTCGTTTTCTTTCATGTCTACATCATCGTGAAAACTGAAGATTCTGGGGTCAAGAAAAAACTGGAGGGAATTTTACACGCCGGCGTTCTCATCTTACTAGTCGGGCGATTTTCTATGCCTGTTATCTTTCTGATGGAAGTTGTTTCTACGATGACGATAGGTCTGTCACTTTGACGATGGCTTCCCCGTAGGTCACGACAGGGCTGTACCTTGTCGAGAGCACTACGTCGACCGCGTCGAACTCCTTCTTGACGTCGATGTCGCTGAGCAAAGGTCTCTTCACAACGAAGAACCCTAGCGGCGCGTACGCTGCAGACACGTTTGCTCCCGTGGATAGTATGTATGCGGTTCCAGCTGGTATGACCGGTGAGATGTTGACATCCATGCCGAAGATTGTTCCAATCCGACCGTGCTGGACAACGGGTTCACCGTATTGCATCGCTAAAGTGAACTGAGGCAGCTTGTAAACATCTCTAGCGTTCACTGGGCTGAGCAGTATGTTGTCAGGGACCAGTGCGTATCCTTCAATGATCGACTTCGCCTTCAAGATGTCATACTGGCCCAATCCACCTGTTATGGTGAATAGTGTTCCAGTAGCACCCATGCTTTCACCTGTTGAGGTGAAAGAGTTGCCTGCACCTGAGTCGATGACGCTCTGGCAGTCCTTGTCGATGGTGTAAACCATTCTTCGCGCAAGTCGCCTCAACTGATCCTCGATGATGGGAATATACAGGTCCTCAATGTTCTCTCGCGTTATCCTCTCTCGAAGCGCCTTCTTGTAAGGCGTCACAGTTACCGTTGTGTAAGGCGTGAAGTCCATCATGATCTCTGTGCCTTCAGCTGTCTCACTGATGGCTGCTGCTCTTGAGCCGGATTGCTTCACGAAGGTCGCAGTTTTTCCGGCTACAAGCGGAAACTCTGGGAACAGCCGCTTGACGACGAGAGCTGGCATCGTGAGCTCTATGATCTTCTTGTGTAGCGCTGGATACGCTACTGCTCCAGTGTCAACCCATGTTAATGCATCTCTAACAAAAGCCAATCAAAACGCCTCCTCAAGTCCAGCCGAAGAGTGCGTAAATGACATCGCCGTCTGCGCTAGCTGCGGTGATAGCTCTGCCTATCCATTGTTCAATTTTATCAAGCTCAGCTTGCATAGCTGCTTGACTGTATGTGGCTGGTGCGGCGAGAGCTGCGATGGTTTGAACTTTTCCGTTTGCGGCGCTGCCTATCCTTGAACCGGCTGTGATCGCTCCGGACGCTACGACTCGGACGAGTCCTCTGCATACGACTGAAAGTTTCTTTCCGGCTTTAGCTGTGGTTAAGGCTACTCCGATCGCGTCCTTGCGGGCGCCATCGGTGGGTTTAACCTTCCATGCAGAGCTTTCGTAGACGACTTGTCCGGCTGTTACATCTGCTTCAGCTTCGAAAGTCAGGATGTACCGGTCGCTGACGAGTGCAGTTGTTCCTTCAAGTGTCGGTGCTGCCATTCGAAACGCCTCCTTACTTGAAGCTTTCAACCAATTTCTTGTGGGCTTTAAGGAGGTCTTTGAACCAGTCCACGTCTCCGAGAACATTGCGTTGCGCAGGAATCTCCTCGAGAGCTACGATTCCCCTGCCTTTCGCTTTCGCTTCTTCAGCTTCCTCACTCTCTTCAGATTCTTCTTCGCCTTCCTCTTCCAGCGGTCCTCTTCCAAGAGGACCTCTCTCAGCTTCCTCAGCTTCAGCCTCGGCTTTCTTCTTTGCTTCCTCAGCTTTCTTACGCGCTTCTTCAGCAAGCTTCCTTCCAGCTTCACCAGCCTCCATAGCTCGCTTCAAAGCCGCAACTTCCTCGCTGAGCTTGCGGATCTGGTCGGCGAGAGGCTCAAGCTGCTTAAGGAAATCTTCGTACTTCAGTTCTTTAGGTGGCTGTTCGCTAGGCGCGACATTGACTACGCCCTGTGCTTTCAGGGAAGCCTCCTTAGTCTCAGACATAGGAGACTTCGCCTCCTTTTCGCTAACGGTTTGCTTTTCAGGTTCTTGCGTGCTTACGCGACTAGAACCCACATCCGTCACTTCTTCCGAGAATGACTGGGAAAATTCAGGATGCTTCTGATCTCGCAGAGACTCGTTTAATGCAGCTGCAAATCCGGCAGGCGTGAAAGTCGTCGTCTCATAAGCCGGGGTTGCAACTATCGAGAGCTCGCGTACTCTAGGCCGCTTAACGATCTCCCATGCACCAGGACAGAGGTGAATAAGCAAGCCTTCCTTACGGGTCTGCTTCCTGCATTTCGAGCATACGACTTGTTCGCTATCGACTTGAATGCTTACATGAGTCAAATATCCGCGTAGAATCTTCTTGATGATATTCTCTTCTCCGACCTCTGCTTGGAACTTCACAATGTTCTCTATACGTTGAGCGTTGAAGACTTTCCCGATAACTGCGAGAGCGCTTTCCGCATGGTTCACTCGAAGTTGAGCGGTTCGGAGGCTTTCAGCTAAATAATCTAGGTCCTCTTCAGTTACCTGCCATTTATTCGCGTTTACGCTTTCATCGATAGCTGTGCCTTCAATAGGTAGAAGACACTCTTTCAAAGCCTGTTCTGCTTCAAAGCCTTTCACAGCTGAGAAAGGCACATAATACTTCAACTGCACTTTTCATTCACCTCGAAAAGTCTGAGGTTAAATCAAGTCGGGATAGAATCGGTTTAATCCGCGCATTCGAGCTAACTCACGTCTCGCGGCGTTGAAGGCTTCGAAATCCTCGAAGAACCCTTTCTTGCTGGGCGTGTAGCCTTTGCAGCCGGGAACTTCGCATGGCGGATGCTCCATGCCGAGCTGACGGTAATGGCCTAAAAGATGATCGTGAGCTTGCTTCGCCCATTTCTGCTTAATGTCGGTGTGTGTAACTCTAGCCATCCCGTTCGTTAGATGTGGCAGATCTATCTTGCCGCTTTCATCGTGGTGCGGAAGATGGCGTTTGTTCAAGTCGTGGGTCTTATCGCAAGTGCTTCGGTCATGTCGAGGATCAGTGGCTCGGGGGCATAGATCTGGCTCTATGAAAGCGAACGCGCTGTTCGGTAGACGGTTGATGTAGGCGCGGCTCCATTTGACAGCCCCAAAACTATAGGGTACACTACTCATTTTCTTCAAACCTCTTAGAAAATTCAAACAGAAAGATTCGGCGTGACTGCCAGAGAATTACTCAGCTATCTTGCTGCATGAGAGATACATGTCGAGGAGGCGTCGCCGCGTCTCATTCCAAGCCTTCCAGTCCAGAAGGGTTCTCAGTTCAGCCTTAACGTTTTCCTCAAGCCATTTTCGAACCTGCTCCTTCGTCTTGAAGCGTTCCTTGCTGAATCGGTAGGCTTGAATCTCCCAGCGGTCAGTTCCCTTTACTCTCCCGATAAGAATACGGACGCCTTGAGTGACATCTTTCGACCTGATTCTGTCGAAGCGGTCAGGGTCCTTGACGCGGTAAGCCCACTCATTCGGATACTCATCTAGGCCGGGCAAATTTTTCATCTCGACTCCGCTTGACGTGACATCTCGTCGAGGATCGCGTTCTTCACGTCGTCGACAAGCTTTCTACGGGCTCTCCTCTCAACCTTGACTTCAGGCGCAACCTCTTCCTTGACCGCTTCTACTCGAGGTTTATAGCCCATTTCAGCTCGCGCTTCATCGACCGTGACTACTCCATACTCGAGCAAAAGTGTAACCATCTTGCTCTTCGTTTCAGGGTCTATTTCGAGGATCGGATGCCACTTGATCTTTGGAATCTCGGTGCCTTCGCCAAATTTGCGAGTGATAATCTGCTTGAAGAGAACGCTTTCAAGTTGGTCAGCGATCATCTCCTGCATAACTCTGAGGCGGCTGAGATATTCCTGAAGGACCACTTCAGCTGTGGCGCGGTTCGTCCCTTCACTGTGGCCTGCGAAGATTCTCGGCACGCCTAAAGCGAACTCTCTCTGGCGATATAGGTAGTCAAGCCACCATTCTATGTTCACGTCTTTCGTCAGGCTCGGGATCACTTGGACATCTACGTCTCCGCGGACGAAGAGGTCGCTTGCAACCTTGCGATTAGCGAACGCTTCAGCCAGCGCGGTTAGCTGAGCGTCGCTCCAGGGTCTTTCAGCGGTTCCAGCCTTCACGATGAGCATAGGCTTCGCGTACGTATGAACTATAATAGCCATGTCGTCTTCAAACTGGTCGATTAAAGCTTGAATCTTCAAAAGAGGGCGAAGAATGCTAGTGCCATAAGCTGACTCGTACCACCAAGATTTCCCACCGTAGCGGAAGTGAACTGCTTCTTCAGACGTGAATGCAACTGGCGGGAACGTTAGCAGTTGAATGTAGCCGAAGACGTTCCCATACGCGTCTCGCCGCACTCGCATATGGACCGGGTCCAGAGGTTTAAGCCACCATTCTTCTGGAGGCTGATCTCCGACGCTGCAAATTTCCATGTAGGCGTTTCCGAAAGTCAGCATATCGGTAGCGACTATGCGGAGGGTTTCGAGGATGTTGATTTTATCCATCCAATCCGTGAGGAACTGGCGGACCGATTCTTGGCCTCCCTGAAGGTCGAAGCCCCTGCTTGTCACGAGGTTAGCGGTGACGTCTATGGCAGACTTGATGTAAGGCGTGAAGGTGTACAGGTCCTTGTATTTCGGAAGATCCTCAATCGGAGTGGTTCCCCAAATCTTCTCCCACATCGTTGTGTAGGGAGGGCTAACAAAACCTATGCCAGACCCAGCTAGGAAATGCCGGATCACGTAGCGCCAGAGAACCTCGTCTCCACGCCAAGAAGACGGAATATCCTCTTCAATCTGCTTTAACGCTAGCTCTCGCGGAACCAAACGTTGCGCGAAGAACTTGGCAGCCTTAAGCCTTAACGCGTGGATCGAACCTTTGAAAGAGACCATCTAAACTATTTCTCCTTCTGAGGTTAGAATGACAACTCCTCTTCCAGGCGGCGGCGCTGTTCTAGTCGCGAAGACAGCTAAGGCGAGTGCCCAAAGCCGGTCGTCATGCGTTGTTCCCTCTGGATGCGAGAACTGCATCTGCCCGTCTTTCATCAATTCGAAGCGCTCAACATTGATTTCCGCGATCAGATCCGAGTCGTAGGGAATCTGGATAACGCCGTTCTGCATCTGTTGCTTCAAGTAGCCGAGGACCTCTTGCTTCACAGGAAGCGTTAATGTCACTCCTTCAACGCTGGGAATATTCGCTCGTGCCATATCCTCGACGATATATTCGCCGACACCAGATTGATCGCAGAGAACCTTGCCAACGCTTTTGTAGCGGTCGCACAAGGCTTTTACATACCCGATGACGCTGGCGTATGCGGTTTCAAGAGGAAACTGGTGGAGATGGACCAGCCGAAGCTTATCGCCTAGCTTGTCAATTACCGCTACGACGCTGTGGTCAACCTTCTTTCCAAAGTCGACGCCGACTGTGAACTGGCCGCTCGCATTATACTCGAAAGGATAATAGGTCCAGTCTTGAGTTGCGACCAGAGGTTCGCTTACTACGCATTTGGCGATTAGGTCCTGTGGGAAATATGCGTCGGCATCCTCAACGAACTCGCTGAGGAATTCGCGTCGGAACCTTTCGGTTGGAAGCTGTTTACGCATCTCCTCGATGAAGCTTCTCTTAATTAAGCCGGTTTTGACGACATCGTCCGCGGTCACCACATGCTTGCTGAAATCCGGGTCGTTATTCATCTTGTAGAAGACTGTGTTCTTCCCCCAAGGTGTGGAGCTAACAATTAACTGGCCGTCCGTAGTGGCTAGCATTGGATAGAGCACGTTGTAGAAGACGAGTTCATCTTCGCGGAAGAATGCCGCCTCATCGCATATGACTTGATGTGCGGTGTATCCTCGAAGCAAATGTGGGCTGTTCGGAAGCGCTACGATCTGAGATCCATTTTTGAACCAGATGACGGTTCTCTGCATCTTGCTGATGTAGGCTCTCCGTTTCTCCTTGGGCAGCGCTATCAGGAAAGCGTGGATTCGATCCATCATTATCATGGATTGGCGCATCGATGGGGCTACGATTAAGCTGACTGTTCCCGGATGCCGCGCAGAAAACCATATCGCTCTAACCGCGATCGTAGTCGTCTTTCCAGCTTGACGGCTGAACCTTGCAACGATCCGCTTATGCTGGTCCCTCAGTAGTTTTCTTTGGTAGCTAGTAGGCTCGAAATTCAGGATGCTTTCAGCAAATTTGGCAGGGTCCTCAGAAACCTCAAGCTGTTTAGCCTTAATCTCCGTCCTCTTCTTTTTGGCGAGCCTTCGGGCTATGCTGGAATAACTCACTTTGCTTCAAGTCCTTCAAGTTGCTCGATCAACTCTTCCGTGCGGATATCTTTGGCAGCGCGTAGAAGGCATTGCGCTAACACAGCCAAGACCCGCATCATCTCAAGTTTCAATGCGATGTCGACATCAGGGTCGGCGAGCAGTTTATTCGCTTTCTCGAAGGCTTTCTTCACCTTCACGTAAACTTCTTCACGTTCCTTCGGAATCACTATTGTTAAAGGTTTGAAGTCTAAGCGGATGTACTCCATCCAAGCTTCCTCTTGATCGCAAGCAGTTTTTTATACAGCTCGACTTTGCGGATTAATTCAGATTCCCTATCACCTTTCGGCTGAATCGGAAGATTTCCATCTTCAATGCATTTCAACATGATGCGTTCAATGGCCTCGTTCAAGCGCTTGTAGCCAGCTCGGTCGCAGAGAAGTTTGAATGCTGCGTGGACCTCGGGATGAAGCCTAAACAGGTATTGGCGTCTTCGTCTCATTTGATATCATTCAAACCGTTTTAATGGATATCTTTTCGTTTGGCTTTGATCATTCGTTTCTGTTGACGTTCCAACTCTCCGCTCTCTTCACGCATCTTCTCATAGTCGGCATCGAATGCTTCCCAGACAGCCTTCTGTTTCTTAAGACTCTCATGTTTGCCGAGCTGAAACAGGATGGCTCGTGCTTCATTCAAGATCCGGCTTGAAGATCTTGGCATAAGCCTTAACCTTCTCCGGGTTCTCCGAATATTCGGTTTCGTTGAATCTGGCTGCTTCGTCATATGTTATCTTCCATCTTCCAGTGTAGGCGACCGTGAGAGGAATTATTGGAGCCGGCCCAGGGTGAACTGTTGTCTCGAGAAGATGCCATTGACCTTGAATCTCTACGATCGACCAAGCGTGGAGACCCAACATCCTACGGGTCCCTGATTCAAGCATCGCTCCAAGACAAACGTACGAGTTTTGGCCGAGAATTCTAAGAAGGCTTGTGCAGAGGCATGAAGTGTCGATACATATGCCATATCCAGCTCGAATCGTCTGTCCAGGGGTCAACCAACCATATCTGGCGTACTCATCAAAGAGGTAGAGGCCATCCCACCACTTGAAGAGCTTGACATGCCGTTCAACAGCGGGCTTCCCGCTGAAGTTGAGGGGATATTTGATCTGTTTGCAGACGTAGTCGAAGGCTGCTCGAACTGGGTCTTGACGCCAAGCCTTGAGGGCTGTAGCGATCCTGACAAGTTCAGGATTATCGATTTGGATGAAGTCTGTCACATAAGACTCTTCGCCTAGAAGAGCCATATTGACTGTTGGGATCTTCCTGCTCATCAATTTCAACTCTCGTCATGATTCCAGCATACTTCTTGAAGTCTGTGACGCCGATTAGTTTCGGCATGATGACGTAGGCAGAGTAAACAACAGATCCTGACTCTTTTGCCTTGAAGAAGATGGGGTGAGATTGAGCGTCATGGCGCATGCATAGGATGTCGATGAAGTTCTTCTGTATCTGGAAGAGGTATTCACCAAGCTTCCTAGTCACATGGTACTGGTCGTCTTTCGTGTATTTCGGGCCTAAATCTACATAGAAGTCTTGCAGATAGTATCTTCGTAGATCGGCGCTACTCCATGTTCGAAAGTTTAGGAGCATACCATCCGTGAGCGAGATCACAAGATTCTGCTTCTGCTGGTAGACATCGAAGAATTTTTGGATTTGAGGGGTTGGACAGCCGTATGCGTCGAAGTCTACGAATGTTATCCTCTGCTCTCCAATGTTGCGGAGGATGTTCGGCAGCTGCTCAAGCACGTTCATGTTGTCGTCGTTGATTAGGACAGCTTTCCTCCTGAATCTCGCCATGTTCCTCTTCAAAGCCTTAAACAGATCTGGGTCCTTCTCAACACAGATGATCCGTTTACAAGTGGGCGCGTAGAGTTGGGCCAACAAGCCTTTTCCAGTGAAGAGGTCGAGAACGACCTCCTGAGGAAACATTCCGTAGACCTGCATTCGCAGGCTAGCTTTATCCGGGTCCAGCTCTCCGCCTTTCTTGATTCTGTAACGGGGAGGTTTGAAGAGCCGCTTGGGTAAGCTCCATCGGGTCTCCGGTTCCAAGTGTGAAGATTCCTCAAGTGGTTTTGCCGCCGAAGTAGAATCCGAGGATGAGGCCTTCCATGGGTCCGAAGATTGAGGCTATGATCTTGAGGAGTTCCATATCTTTGAGGGGCCATATTGAGATTCCGCAGATGGCGATGAAGCTGGCTGTGAAGGTTAAGGCTAGGAGACCCCTCCAATCCTCTTCCTCAAGCCTCTCGATCTCGATCGGTGGCGCTAGGACAGGTATACCGCATCTATCGCAGAATTTGTCTCGTTTCTTAAGCAGCCTTCCGCACTTAGGACATTTCAAGGTTGATAATCTTCTTCCCAACAGCTCTTCCAGAAGTCCAGCATGGCTTTGCGTATCTCTGGGGCCTTCCCGTAGTAGCCTAGATACCATGCCATTCGTTTCCGATCCTTCTCATAGCATAGACGCCTGAAAGCTGCGTAGTTCACTTCGACGAGCCTATTCGCTGTGATGTATGCAGGCTTGATGTAGGTCTTCTCAAGCATCTCGATCTGCCATGGAGGATATACGGCTCTCCAGTTGTCAGGCACAAGTATCCATGTGGGTTTGTCTACGAAGGTTCCGAAGAGCGGGCGCTCGTGCATGCGAATCCACTGGTGCTCAACGCCTTGAGTGCCTATCAAAGGTACTGGGGAGGTGGCCCACCTGCCTATCTTTGTTGGCACCGCAGGTCTTCTGATGGTCGGCTCGACTATGTTTATCGCTTCACTCAAGGATTCAGCCTCCTATAAGTTCCCGAATCTTCTTCAGCCTTGCGATGATCTCTTCAGCCTCTTCTCTGCTCAACACATCGTCAGCTAGAGCATCAGCTGTGTAGCTGAGAACGTCTCCAACGCTTTTCACTAAGGCCAAGACCTTCCTGTAGCTGGCATAGTATACGCTACCTGCAATTGCAGCCAAGACAATCGCCAACAAGGCGAGGGATATTTCCAGATACAACGTTTTCTTTCTCACTTCCTGTTACGCCGAGGAACGGCATAACTGCAAAATGTCGAAGGAAGGACGGGCTGGGTTCCTTCCGGCACTCTGTTCAGAAGTCTTTCAAAATTTAATGATCACGATATTTGCTTTACAGTGAAAGATCCGAAGCCTCTCTTCCTTTCCGCCCCCAAGCCTATCCTCTCTCCAGAAAAACTCAGAGCATCAAGAAATCTTTCTACTGAGATAACTGAAGTGGGAATCTTGAATGAAGCTTCAACCCAAGACCCTGGCGGGCAAGCTTCATGCCTCTTCAGACCCGCGCCCCTCGATCGAGCGATCACTGGCAACGTGACTTGGAGAATCGATTTTCCATGAGGAATATGCATCTCAGCGTCTTTGCAGAATACGTAGTTTTCCAGAGTTTCGGGGAGATCAACTATTCGAGCCATCTCTCTGATGAGCCCTCTGAACTGCCCTCGAAGAACCACTATTCTGTTATCATCGGTCCTGTGGAGAACCTCGTCGAACTCATCGGAAGGCTTGCTGTCAAGCCAATACGGCGCTGAGGCTATGTGCCCTCCGAGAAGAGGCTTTGTAAAGGTCAGTTTAGCACTGACTTCCTTGTAGCTTCCATATTTTATCCTGGTGGCCGATTTCATCCTCTTCACTTTGACATTATTCATTAGGTAGTGTATGTGAATGAACAGACATGACCTGACTCGAGAAGAGAGAACTCGAGCGGACACGAAGCGAGTGACTGTGCAGTTATGCCTTGATAATCTTCCAGAACACCAGAATTATCCTTCGATCGGTGCTTTTCCACTCTTTCGTGACCAGTTTTCTGCTCTTGAGTAGGCTCATTATGCGCTCAAGCTGGAACCAAGACGTTTGCACTCGATATTTCTCTTCAAGGATCGCTGCGATCTCAGCAGTCCTCATAGGACCGTATTCTCGTAAGATGTTGAGCACAAGTATTGAGAGATCTGTCAGATGTCTCCATTGACGCATACTCATCTGGATTTCATCTGGCTAGGGTTGAGAGTGAATACGCGAGTATATCTGGATGTGCGGAGAACCTCGCCTTGTACTACATCGAGGAGATTCGATTCAGTCGTTGAGACGACTTCAGCTCTCTCCCGGTCTATGAAGGCTGAATCGAAGACATGTTTAAGCTCGTTGAGCTTCAGGTCTCGAATATGTCTTCGACCTCTGAAGGATTCACGCCTATTCTTCACTGTTGAGAATCCTCCCCTTGAACGGGGCTCGGGATGAATCCGCTGGCATCACGCAAACGATATGCGTCTACAGCGTTGAAGAGAGCGCTTCGACAGGAATCGCCCTCGAACCGCGTCGGCTAGATAATAGTGTATAGAAAATATATGAAGAAGACTATTGAGGAATATTGAAGAAATATTGAAGGTTATTAAGGACAAATAGTTGTCGAACCGAGAAGATAAACAACTCCTTAGATCACTCTCTTCCCAAGGAACCTGAGACTTGACTTCCGGTAGAACGAAGATGACTCTACTCCCTTTTTCAGAACCAGTCCCTCAATCGGTCATTCAGTCAAAAGTGAAGGCACATGCTAAGCGAATATGTTTCTAAAGACTTCCAATCAACCGGGACCATGAGCTTAAAGCCTTAATCAAGAAGGTCGAGGAGACGCTTTGAACAGATGCGAGAAGTGCACCTTTGTTCTTAGCAAACTCATCTAAGATTCACAAACATTTTATCTAAGAACCCGCATTTCCCGCCTATGGAACTCAAGACTTCAAACTTGCCAGAGTCGATTTCCATCGAAAGAGTCGTTGCCTCCGACCTGAAGCCTATCTACGTGACTTCACATCAACTGGCACTTGTTGTTGTATTGATTCTCATTCTGCTGAGTACGGCAACGGTGTACGCGCAGTCCCTTTTTGTGTCTGTGTTGGCTTCTCCTCAAGTCGGATCTGCTCCTTTGAATGTTAGGTTTACGACATTTGTCGTAGGAGGTGCGCCTCCTTACGATTTCTTTTGGGATTTTGGCGACGGAACTACAAACCGAACTAAAGAGGCAAGTATTAACAAGACGTACATTGTTCCTGGAAGTTACGTTGCGATTGTTGAAGTAACCGATAGCTCCTACCCGCCAATAAAGAATCAGGCTTGGGGAGAAATCACCGTGTATCCCACAGGAGCCAAACGCACCCGGTTGTCATTACAAATAACAGAACGTTATGAGAAGGTTATCACTACGTGGGGGTCGATTACTCATCAATTCTACGTACTTACGGCCACATTAACCGATGAGAAGGATAATCCAGTACCGAAAGTCATCGTTACATTCTACATTAACTCTATCTATCAACCCATAGGATCTGGTTTGACAAATAGCGATGGAAAGGCAACAACTCTAATTCCAGTGGACTTGTTGGAAAGCCCGCCCAACACCATACGTGCAAAGTCACGTGGTACCGAGGAATTTCTTCCGTCTGAGGTTTCCTACTATCAACTGTCAGTTAAGTCAGACTATGGCAACGTAACGGGGTCAGGCTGGTATAAAGCAGGGGAAACAGCTACATGGTCAGTAACTCCAACTATGATCGATATGAAGGGATGGTGGTGGCTAGTAGGCGGAAAGTATAGGGCCCTAAATCCAAGCGGATCTGTGGAAATGACTGAACCGAAGGAAGTCATAGTCACTTGGGGCATAGATGACGAGTCCCTACGACAAATTATACTAAATACCTTTGCTCTCACCGGCCTCAATTTAGCGGCAATCGTGTTAATTGCACTAGAAATCAAGCGATGGAGGAAGAAGAAGCAGAAGAAGCATCGTAATTCTCATTCCGTGAGAGGATGGCTGAAGTGAAATATGCAAGAACAGGAGTCCAAGAAGTTCTTCACATATTGCATGAAAGAGGTTGGAAAGATCTTTCTGACCGCGTTGACGCTCGTTTGAGAAACGCGCGACCTTGAGCTTGAAACATTGATTAAGTGAAGGAGACGCTTCAATGCGCCGCGAGAATTGTGGAACTGAAGCAACAATGTCAATCTCTCCGCGTCTTTTGCTGTATGTAGAGTGTGACAGATGCAAGCAGTCGTGGTCGATAGATTCAGGTTTATTGCCAGCTCCCGTCCGGGCTCAAACTCTGACTTGTCAGTCGTGCAAAAATCAGTTTAGTGTATCGCAAGGAATTCTAAACCATTTCTGCTCAGAGAATATTTTTGCGGCATATATTATCAAGAGTTCTTGGATCGAAGTCGGTACGACTAACATTCAAACCGGTCAAATTGCGGCAGTCAATTTTGCCACAACTCCGGCAAAAGTGTTCAAGATCTTTCTGACACCCCTTGGATCGAGGCCGGTAATCCTAGAGCCTACACATACTACTGCGAAGGGTTTCAACATACTAAGTTCAACATTGCCGGGTGAACCACCAACATCAGCAATGGTAAACTGGACTGCATTTGGGGAATCTGAAGGCTACCGTGCTGTTCCTTGGAAACAGGCGCTCGCTGATTCCAAGAGTTACGAATTGCAAAAGGATTCAAACATGGAAGTCGTCACCTCTGAGTTGGCTTTTGAATTGTTTGTTGATGAGTTCCTTAGGAATAAGGTCCGACTCAGACCAAACACTATGGCTCGGCTTCTAAGGCGTACCATAGAGGAAAAAGTTTCCATCTGGTATGCTGAGGCAACAGGTCAAAGTCTCGGAACACAATTCCCCAGCCAATATGCAGCATGGCAGAAAAATACGAAAGAAGTTCGGGATAGAGTTATCCACAAAGGCTATCAGACAAATCCCCAACAAGGTAAAGACGCTTTCAAAGCTGCGATTGAATTAATATCAAGAATTGATGAAGATTGGTTTCTTAGGTGACTCCAAGGAACACTACTTAGGCAATACGCGAAAATAGGAGGGGTTTGAACGCCCAAGGTCCGGTGGAATCGGCGTAAGCTACTTATTGACTAGTTCCTTTTCGCATACCTCTCGTGAATGGTGCAGAGCTAATCCTCCCGCATAGTTTTTAAGAATGTGTCAGAGCGAAAGCAATTGAGAGAACTTGACAAATGTACGGCTCGGCGATATGATTCAATGTATGATGCCAGTTTACAAGTCGATCGACATTCGTACTGCGTGTATAACTGAAGAAGGCCGCTGGCGTAATATTCTCACAGTCATTCGCTTTGCTCACGAAACAAGACAGACAACGGAAGAGAAACAAGCTGGTCTAGCAACAAACTTAGGCAAAATTAGTACGGAGAAATTCAAAGTGGTCCACGAGACTCTTGATATTAATGAGTGGACGCGTCTCAAGGATTGGTTTCTGCAGGGTGAGATCAAGGTCGGCGACCTGACTGTAGTTCTAGACGATAAGAAGGACTTAGACGCGCTTAGTGGGAATCTGAGTTGTTACTCCTCCTATGCGGTGTGCAAGAACGAGTGGAATGTGCTTGAAGCTTACTCGACTACTAATAGAGATCCGCAACAAGTTTTGAGATTAGTTGAATCAGATGCGAGAAAAGCAGGCTTCCGCAGTATCTATCAAGCGATTAATGCACTGCTTGGCGCTAGATATGCGGGCGGAATGACTGTCGATGTGATAGTACTAGCTCCAGCACTGGCGCGGCTTTCAATAGAAAAACTCGATCCGAATAGGCGTTTACTTTCTATTACCACAGAGATTCACAAGAATCTTCGGAATTGCGTGCTCAATGTTATTGTTCAAGAAAACGGAAGACAGAGACCGGAAATGCAAGAAGTCAAATTCAAAAGACAGATATCTCTCAATCCAGATCAAGGAATCGAATCGCGTACGGATTTCAGGAAAATTGAAAGTGGCTTGGAGCTTCCCGAGATTCGACTCAACGATGAATTGGACATTAGACTTGTCGCAGGCGACATCGAAGTTTTTGACGTCTCGGGGTCGATCAAAAGATACTATACGACAGGATTGCTGAAAGTTAAACCTTTGTTCGACATCTTCTCCGAATTCAAAGATGACTTCGAATTCGAAGACTTGCTATTACGAGCTGACAAACTGAAGGTCAAGAAAAAGAACAGGATAATCGAACCTCAGGAAGTCTTCGCGCGTTCGGTCGGCTGGTTGTTGAATTTCCTTGGTTTCACGTCGGTCAAGATGGATGAAAGAGAAACTCTTCGCGAGCCAGAGACGAAAGTGGAGATCGGGAGTGCCGACATCCTAGCCTATCATGAGCTAGAACGGATCTTTGTTCTTGGGAATTGCTCACTGAAGCCACCGAAGACAGAAGATATTATTGCCTTACGAGATTTGAAAAAGAAATTCAGCGAGGGTCTTCTAGAACGAAGAGTGAACCGCGTAGTAGCCGCTTTCTTCTTTTTAGGTGAGGAACTGCTTCAAATCAAGGACAACGCTAGCAAAGAGGGGATCAAGGTATTTGGGGCCTCTGACATTCGGCAAATTCTATCCCAATTCCGCGAAGGAAGCTTCGACATCAGATCTTGGTTCTGATAGGTTAAGGTAGGGAAGTCTTTGAGTCTTCTCTGTTTCCATTCCCAGTAGGCTTTTCTCTCGCTGGGCCTGACCTCCGTGTAGGGAAGGGTTCGGCGTGCTTGGATTCTGGGCATGTGCTTGTGAAGAGGACTTGCCTCCAATGTTCGATGCAGAACAAGGCCCCTGGATGAGGGTCGTTCACGGTTCGGA
>Ga0315312_1000136_pt1 | contig 116626 bp, 104 predicted proteins | sample TDP7_MG_FD_203629 | JGI IMG/M metagenome (GOLD analysis project Ga0315312, IMG submission 203629) | Freshwater sediment microbial communities from Lake Towuti, South Sulawesi, Indonesia - TDP7 | ecosystem: Environmental > Aquatic > Freshwater > Lake > Sediment | place: Indonesia: South...
AAACACTAAAAGTGTATATAGTCGGGGGTAAGGTTTTTAACTTTTTGAGAACCATTTCTTGGATTGATGGATAAGATTTGGCAAGGTGATGGAGAAGCTCGGAAGCCTCTTAAATTGTGGAGCCGGATTGAACGATACGAACTCTCTTTGTTGAGGGGGGAGCGAATTTTCTCTCCCTTTTCCCGAGAAATTTGCCCTGCCTTGCCAAAGCAAGGCAGGGCTTTCTTTGGTTTCAGAAAATTGAAAATTCTTTGAATTTTCCGAATAAAATAGGGTTATTTTGCTTGACGATTAAGAATTGGTATAATGGAAATGGACACAGCATTTTTTATTCTCGACATTAAAGAGCGGCAATTTCTGCTTACAGTGTCGAGAGATGCTGTGTCCGCAGGATTGCCGCTTTTTGATAATTAATTTAATTAACAAAAATATGAACAAAACAAAACAATGCGCAATTTATACAAGGGTCTCAACTGATAACCAAACTGAAGCAGAGTTTTCCTCTTGTGAATCGCAAGAAGAAAAAATTAAGTCATTTATTGAAAGCCAAGACAATTGGCAAATCTTCAAAGTCTATTCTGACCCGGGTTTTACCGGAGCCAATATCAATAGGCCTGCTTTACAAGAATTATTGGAAAATATTAAGGAAAAGAAAATTGATTTAGTTTTAGCTTATAAGATTGACCGGCTGACTCGCTCGCCAAAGGATTTTTATCAATTGATAGAATTTTTTGAGCAGAATGATGTTAGTTTTATCTCTGTAACAGAGAGATTTGATACTTCAACGCCAGCTGGCCGGCTTCTCCGGAATATAATGCTTACTTTTGCTCAATTTGAAAGAGAGTTAGCCAGCGAGAGAACTAAAGACAAAATGTTGGAGCGGGCCAAAAAGGGAATGTGGAATGGCGGTATCCCGCCTTTTGGCTATAAAAAAGAAAATAAAAAACTGGTCATTGATAAAAAGGAGGCGGAAATTATAAGGTTAATGTTTGATACCTATATTGAAACCGGCTCTGTTGTTAAAGTTTATGAGTTATTGAAAAAGCAAGGGGTCAAAAATAGGCAAGGTAATCCTTTTTACAAAAATGTTCTTGGCTATCATTTAAGAAACGTTGTCTATGCCGGCAAAATTAAATATGCTAACCAGATTTATCAGGGGAATCATCAACCTATAATTTCAGAAAAGATTTTTGCATTGGCTCAAAAAATTCACAAAAAGAAAATAAGGAAAGTTAGATTATATAAAGATTTTCTTTTTGGCGGTCTGGTCAATTGTAAATATTGCGGTTCTAAAATGACTTCTTGTTTTACCAACAAAAGACCAAAAGGGAAACTGAAAAGGTATTACTACTATCGTTGCACTGCTACTTTGAGAAAGGAATGGCAAAGTTGTTTAGTAAAACAAGTTAGCGGCGAAAGATTGGAAAATTATATCTTGGGAAATTTGGAAAGAATTGCTCAAGATAGGGATTACATAGAAGCTTTGGTCTTTAAGCTGGAGCATAACCCTGAAAGTTTGAATGCTGAATTCAAAAATTCAGCTCCGCCCCGCCGGTCTGGATTCGAACTAAAGCAGGCATGCCCTATTTTTGACCCGGAAACCATCGTTTCTAACCTTCGGCTATTTCTTTCTTCTCTCGTTACCAAGAGGGGGGTCGAAAGAAATTTGTTAGCAAAAAGGTTTATTAAAGGCATTCTCTACTCCAAGGAAAACATCAAAATAACCCTATTTTATTCGGAAAATTCAAAGAATTTTCAAATTTCTGCAACCAAAGAAAGCCCTGCCTTGCTTTCGCAAGGCAGGGCAAATTTCTCGGGAAAAGGGAGAGAAAATTCGCTCCCCCCTCAACAAAGAGAGTTCGTATCGTTCAATCCGGCTCCGGTGGTCCGACTCGAACGGACAACCTAGGGATTAACAGTCCCCCGCGCTACCATTGCGCCACACCGGAATGATATTTTATTATATGATTTTGATTTTAAAAATCAATAGCCTTTCAGTTTTTTTAGTTTTTGATGCTCTCTAATTCTTTCTAAAGACTTGGCTTCAATTTGTCTAATTCTTTCCCTTGTCACCCCGAATTCCTTACCAACTTCTTCAAGGGTATGGGTAATACCATCATCTAAGCCGAATCTCATTCTTAAAATCTTTTGTTCTCTTGGAGTTAAATCAACCAAAATTTCTTTTAATCTCTCTCTTAATAAACTTCTGGCTGCCTCAATTGATGGCAAAGGTAATTTTGTATCTTCAATAAATTCAGCCAAAAGGCTATCTTCTTCTCCTTCACCAACCGGAGTTTCAAGAGAAACTGTCCCTTGAGAGATTCTCATTATGTGATGAACTTTATCAACATCTATTCCCATCTCAGCAGCGATTTCTTCTGGTAAAGGTTCTCTTCCTAAATCTTGTAAAAGTCGGCGTCTCGCCTGAGTATATTTGGAGATGGTTTCTACCATATGAACTGGGATCCTGATAGTTCTTGCCTGGTCAGCCAGGGCCCTGGTAATTGCCTGTCTTATCCACCAGGTAGCATAGGTTGAAAATTTATAGCCCCTTCTCCAATCAAATTTTTCAACTGCCCGAAAAAGCCCCAAATTTCCTTCCTGAATTAGATCTAATAAGGTTAAATTTGGCGACCGGCCAATATATCTTTTTGCGATTGAAACTACTAATCTCAAATTTGACTGGGCTAATTTTTTCTTTGCTTCTTCATCTCCTTTTTCAATTCTTTTTGCTAATTCTTTTTCTCCTTCAGCAGTTAAAAATGAAAATTTACCAATTTCTTTCAAATACATCTGAATTGGATCTAAGGCAAATTTAGGAACTTCCTTTAAAATTTTCTCTTTTTCTTTGACTTCCAAAAGTTCTTTAGCTTCTTTAACTTCAATTCCCTCTTTTTCTAATCTTTCATAGAGATTTTCCAAGCCTTGAATATCTTTTTCAATTTTTGGAAAAAAATCTAAAATTTCTTTTGAAGTAACAAAACCCCTTTCTCTACCTTTAGTTATCAAGGCTTCGACTTTCTCTGGTAAGAAAATCCTTTTTAACTTAGTTTTTCCCCTCTTTCTTTTTTTTAATTTTTTAATTTTTTTTCTTTTTTTCATCTAATTTTTGGGAATGGAAATTAAATTCCTCTAATAATTTCTGGAGTTTTGAAGAATCTTTTTTGTCCTCGGCCTCTTTAATTTCTTGGGAAATTCTTTCTAATTTGTTTTTTATTTCTAACGATTTGAGTTCTTTAAGACAATTTTTTATTTCTGGGACTATTTCTTTTTCCTCAATCTCTTCGACTTCGGCTTTTAAATAGCAATAATTAATTAAGTTGGCCCATTCAGGAGATAATCCTATTACATCTAATTCTCTTCCATCTACTAAATTTTCTTTGATTTTTTTAAAAATTCCTTGTATTTTTGGCGTAAGAATAGTGATTTCTTCATCGGTAATAAATTCTAAATTCTGAGGAGATTTTGCAATTAAAATCAAGATAATCAATCTTTCTTCTAATAATTCTCTTCGAGATTTAGTAGGAAGATTTATTATTTCTTCAGATTCTAAGCCATAAATTTCTTCGCTTAATTTTATTTTCCTTAATTCTTCGGTCACATCTTCTTCTCTAACTTCTAATTCTTTTGCCAATTTTTGAACCCAGTGGGACTGCTCAATTTTATTTGGAATCCTTTTAATTACTGGCAACAAAATCTTTGAAATTTCTTTTTTCCCTTGTGGGGTTCCCTTATCAAAATGAGAAAGGGTAGTTTCAAAATAAAAATCTAAAATTGATTTTGCTTCTGAGATTAATCTCTGCCAATCTTTGAGATCTTTTGAAATAATATCAGCCGGATCTAAATTTTCAGGCATTAAAATAACTTTAATATTAAATCCCTGGCCCTGGGCCAAATCAATTCCTCTCTTAGTTGCCCAATCTCCGGCAATATCCATATCAAAAGCAGTTAATAAATTTTCCGAATATCTTTTTAAAATTTTTAATTGATAAGGAGTCAAGGCAGTTCCTGAAGTAGAAACCACGTTCTCATAGCCTGATTGGTTAGAAAGGATCACATCGGTATATCCCTCAACCAAAATACAAAAATTCTTTTTTCTAATTTCCATTTTTGCCCTATCTAAGCCATATAATATCTTGCTTTTGTCATACAGAAGGGTATTAGGAGTGTTAATATATTTTGCTCCTTCTTTTTCTTTGAAAATTCTTCCCCCGAAACCAACAATCTGAGAATTCAAATCAAAAATTGGAAAAATGATTCTCCCTCTGAATCTATCATAAAAATTGTGAGTCCCCTCAGATTTTATTACCACTCCTGCCCGTTCTATCTCCTCTTTTTTATATCCCTTTGAAATTAAAAAATCTATTAAACTTCGCCAGGTATCAGGGGCATAACCTAATCTCCACTTTTTGATAGAATCTTCTGAAATTCCTCGATTGAGAAGATATTTTTTTGCCTCTTTACCAATCGAACTTCCTTCCAGTTGGGTTTCAAAAAATCGAGTAGATAGCTCGCAAATTTCGTAAAGCCTTTGTCTTTCAGTTCTCAATTCAGGCCTCATTGGTTTTAATTCAACTCCAGCTCTTTGAGCCAAAATCTTTAAGGCATCTCCAAATTCAACATTTTCAATTTCCATCACAAAATTGAAGATGCTTCCCCCACGATTGCAGCCAAAACAATGCCAAATCTGTCTAGCTGGAGAGACAAAAAAGGAGGGATTTTTCTCTGAATGAAAGGGACAGAGAGCTTTGTAATTTGAACCAGCTTTTTGAAGCCGAATGTAACTTGAAATTACTTCAACAATATCTAATCTATTCTTAATTTCATCAATTACTGAGTCCATATTTTAAATTTTAATTAGATTTTTAATTTTTTTCAAGATCAAATTCTTCCTGTTTTTTCAAGGATTTTTCTAATTTCCTTATTTATTGGTAAATTCAATAGTTCCTCTAGAGAAATTGGCAATCTTAGAGAGAAATTTCTCTTTAAAATTTTTCCTGGCAAATTAATTCTCCAACTTGAAGGTTTTCCTTTTAAAAAATTTCCTAAAAATAGCCATTCAAAAATTAATAGGACGCAGAATATAGAACTCGAACGATTTATGATTTCTAAATTTTTAAAAATGAGTTTTTCTTTTTTTATTTTATTTCCCTCAAAAATAATTTTTAATAAGTTTTCTTTTTCCTCTTTTTTTGCTTCGTTTTCCCACCAATTTAGCCAATTTGAAGTATCGTGAGTAGAAAGAGTGGCAACAGAAAGAAGATTGTAATCTTTTGGTTTTTTAAATTCCCCAGTTTCCCAATTTTTTGTCCATCTTTGAACTGAGACCCCTGGAATTCCGAGTTTCCTAAGGACTTTTGGGCAGCATTTTGGAATAGTCCCTAAATCTTCGGCACAAGGTAGCATTTTACTACTTTTGATAATTTCTAATAAAATTTTTTCGCCCTTCCTTTCCCAAAGATTTTCATCTTCCGGATCAAAAAAACCATTTTTCCCTTTATTTTTTAAAGGTTCTGAAATTGGTATTTTCCAAATCCTAAAGATTCCAACAACATGGTCAATTCTGAAAAGGTGATAAAAATTCTGGGCATATTTTAATTTTTTTTTAAAATAAGCAAATTTATCTTCAAAAATTTTCTCCCAGTTTAAAAGGGGCATTCCCCATCTCTGACCCTTTTTTGAAAAGGCATCGGGAGGAGCACCAGCTGAAAAATTTAAATCAAAATATTCTCTCTTTGTCCAGCAATCTGAACTATCTCTTGAAATTAGCCAAGGTAAATCTCCTTTTAAAAATATTCCTTTTTCATTAGCATAAATTTTTACCTTTTTTAGTTGCTTAAATAATTGCCATTGAAGCCATTTTTGAAATTTTATTTTCCTTTGATGAGATTTTCCAAATTTTTGAAGGGCTTTTTTATTTCGATTTTTAAAGACCTCAGGCCAATTTCCCCAGCTTCTCTCTTTAAAATTTTCTTTTAAAATCCGATAAAGACAATAATCACTCAACCAATAATCATTTTCCTCTATAAAATTTTCAAATTCCTTTGACTTTAAATTTGCCCTTTCCAAAAAAATCTTCCACAAAATTTTCAATTTCTCACCTTTAATTTTCCAATCAACCCTTAGTTTATTAGTTGGAAACTTTTTCGACAACATTTTTAATTCATTTTCTAAATTTTCTTTTTCAATCTCAATCAAATCCCTCAAAGAAAGATAAACTGGGTCTAAGGCAAAGGTACTTTGAGGACCATAGGGAGAAAAATTAAAACCAGTATCATTAATTGGCAAGATTTGTAAAATTGAATTTCCAGTTTTTTGATACCAATCAATTGCCAATTTTAAATCGGGAATTTCACCAATTCCCAAACTTTTTTTAGAAAAAATTGAAAAAAGAGGGAAAATTACTCCAGCTCTTTTTTTTAACCCAATTTTCTGCCATTGATTTTTAAGAGGAGTTTTTAAAAGAAAATTGTAAATATTTTTCATTTGGCTAATTTTTTGTAGAGTTCAAAATATTTTTTAGCTGGTAATTTCCAGGAAAAATCTTTTCTCATAGCATTTTTAATCAATTTTTTCCATTCCCTTTTGTTTTGATAATGCTTTAAGGCTTCTTTTATCGAATTTAAAAAGGTAGAGGTTTTATATTCGTCGAAAAGAAAACCAGTTTTTTTATCTTCAATTATCTCAGCCAAACCTCCGGTTTTTCTGGCAATTGGAATTGAGCCATATCTCTGGGCAATCATTGAGACTAATCCGCAGGGCTCAAATTTGGATGGCATTAAAAAGAAGTCAGAGCCTGAATAGATTTTTTGAGCTGAGGCGGGGTCAAATTTAATCTGTGCAGAAATATGTTTTGGGAAAGCCTTTTCTAATTTCGAAAATTCTTTTTCATATTCTTTTTTCCCTTTCCCTAAAATGATCAATTGAGATGGAATTTTTATCAATTCGGGAGCAATTTCTAAAATCAAATCTATTCCTTTTTGGAGGTCTAAACGACCTATGAAACTAAATAAAGGAATTTCTCTTTTTTGAGGTAATTTTAAAAGTCTTTGAAGATGAATTTTATTTTCTATTTTTTTAGCGAAATTTAAATTTGAGTAATTTATTTTTATGTATGGATCGGTTGCCGGATTAAAAAACTCATAATCGATACCATTTAAAATAGCGAAAAATTTTTCTTTTCTCTTTTTAAGGTCTTCTTTTAAACCTTCTCCTTTTTCTAAAATCTCTTTCTTGTAACTTTTACTTACAGTGGTTAATAAATCGGAATTTAAAATACCCTGTTGTAAAACATTAAAATCACCCTGTTTATCTCTCACCTTCAAGGTAGGGAAATCTCTCTCTTTTAATTTTAAGAAATCTAAAATCTCTTCAGGATTCCACTTTCCTTGATTTAAAAGGTTGTGAATTGTTAAGACTGTTTTAATTTTAAACTTTTTAATTTTAATTAGTAAAGGTAAAATGGCTGTATGCCAATCGTGACAATGAATTATTTGAGGGGAAAAATCTATATAAGGGAAAATTTCCAAAATCGCTTTTGAAAAAAATAAAAATTTTTTAAATACCTTAAAATCATTTTTTTCGTTATAAATTCCATTTTCTCCGAAATATTTCTCATTTTCAAAAAGATAAACAATGACCTCGCTTTTGGGTAAAAATCCCTTATAGATATTGATGAATTCTGAAAAAACTTTTATTCTTTCAATACTTAAATTAAAAGGATATTTTTTGAAATCAATTACTCCATATTTCGGTAAGCAGATTCTGATATCTACTCCTAATTGTTTTAAAGTCTTTGGTAAAAACCCAATTACATCGGCTAAACCGCCAACCTTTACAAAAGGTGCTGCTTCGGCAGCAGCAAAAAGAATTTTCATATTTAAATTAAAATTTTTGAGATTGTTTTAAAAGATTCTTTAACATCTCCTTACTTTTCGAATATTTGTCCTCAAAGCCCATTAAATAGAGAATCATAGAGAAATTAAAATAAGTTTTATATAACTCAAATCTTTCTTTTTCCTCTTTATTAAATCTTTTAGTAAATTGTTGATAATAGTTCAAAAAGTTTTTTACAAATAAAATTCTTTTTTTGCGGGGGATATCGAAGTCAAAACTATTTTCGAGGTGCGAAATAAAATTAGCTGGATCTTCAACTCTATCCCCAAAATGGGCATCTTCAAAATCAATAATTTTCAATTTATTTCTTCTAAAAATGAAATTATAAGGATTGAAGTCTCCGTGGACGAATATCAAATTTTTATTCTTTCTTTCTTCATTTTTTAATCTCTTTTTTAATGTCTTAAAAAAAATTTTTAACTTCTTTTCCTTTTTTAAAAATTTTATAGTCTTTTGAATTGAAGAGAAATCTATACCTTTTTTCTTAATTTTCTTAAAATTATTTACCTTTTGGAGTAAAGCTAAAGATTTAGCAATCATTTTCAAGTGATTTTTTTTCACTTTATGTTCCTTTAAGATTTCTCCAAAATTTTTTCCTAGTAGATTCTCCATCAAAAATAAACCAAGGGGCTTAATATAACAATAGGGTTTTGGAGCTAAATTTTTATATTTTTTAAAAATCAAATTATTAATTTTAAATGCGTATTCCCTCTCTCCGCCTGAGCTTGCACAGCCAACGATTTTTATTTTTTTATTTATTAAATAAACTGCTACTATCTTAAAACTTTTCTCGCTTTTAAATTTTTTTATCAATTCGATTTTAACCTTTTTAAATGGGAAGTTAATATCTTTTGATTTTTTTTGAAAAAAGGAAACAATTTTGGTAGGTGAAAATAAAATTTCAGCTTTTTTAGGAGAAATCATATAAAAGTTAATTATTATTTTTTATATCTCTTTATAACCTTCTGATAAATTTTCTCATAACCTTCGGTCATTTTTTTAATAGTAAAATTTTTCTCTACCCAAGCCCGACATTTTTTCCGGGAAAGTCTAAAAATTTGGTTGACAGCTTTTACCATTTCGGATATATTTTTAACTAAAAAACCAGTCTTTCCATTTTTAATAATTTCTGATGCTGAGCCTCTATCGAAAGCAATAACCGGCGTTCCGCAGGCCATTGCTTCAACCATCAACAAGCCGAAAGGTTCTTCCCATTTTATGGGAAATAAAAGAGCACTGGCATTTTTTAAAATGTCTACTTTTTGTTTAAAGCTTTTTATAAAACCTAAATAAATTATCTTTTTATTTTTCCTGATTTCTTGCTTTATTTTTCTTGTATAGTTTTGGGCACGTTTACCAATGGTGGAAAAATCACCGGCAATTAATAATTTTCTTTTTACTTTCTTTGCTACTTTTATTGCTTCCCAAGTGCCTTTCTCAGGGGTGATTCTTCCCATCCAAAGAAGATAATTTTTTGGTTTTTCATTAAGGAGATAAAATTTTAGAGGAAGACCATGATGGACATAACCAATAAAATTCAAATTTGGATTATTCTTAATCTGTTTTTGGGAAACCGCAACCCACATTACATCTTTTAAATATTTAAACCGTGGAGATAAAGTAGGAGCATGTAATGTAGCTACAAATGGTGTTTGGATTTTTTGTTTTTTAAAAAATCTGAGAATGCTATAACCTATTACATCGTGGATGTGAATTATATCAAATTTTTCTGCCTGAGAAATTAAATTTTGACAGTATTTTTTAAAAAGTTCGAATCTCTCTTTACTTCCAAATTTATATTTTTTGAATCGGGGGTCAGTTGATGGAATCCATCTTGATGCAACTCTTGCAGAAGTTTTAGAATCGGAAGGTACAAAAGCAGTGACATCATGTCCTTTTTTTACCAATCCTTCAGTTAAAAAATAAGCAATGTTGATAATACTATAAGGAGAAGAAAGTAATTTTGGAGAAAAAGGAATTTGATCACCTGGGACTTGGGCAATTTTCATATTTATTTTTTACTATAGAAAGGTGAGGGTCTAGGAATTTTTTCACCAAGCTCTTGAATAATTTTTTTTGTATATTCCATTGATTTTTTATGGGCTAAACCCGATCTTTCCCAATCAAAGGCATTAAAGACAATTTGGCTATATAATTTTTCAGCTTTTTCTTTGACTTCTTTAGGAACTTTCTCCAAAGTCTCAATAACCTTTCTTAAAAAATAGGCTCCTTTTTCGATGTATTCAATTTCCCACCAAGGAACGGCGCCTGCCCACCAATACTGGCAAGAAAAGAGAGCTTTATCCAGCATTTTTCTAACTTCAGAAAATTTTGGATCATCGTAATATTTTTTTACTGTCTCAATTGCTAAATAAGTAAGCTCCCATTGCTTTTGGTGAATTGGATTTCCAGGATGATTCCATTGGACAAAAGGAAGGTTAGCTTTAATTTCTGACTCCATTGAAGCCCAGCTTCCTTCGAAAGGTTCGATTTCTTCACCTTCGGGAAAAGAATCGATAATTTCTGAAATCGTCATTGTTTTTATTTTATTTTCTCTATAAAGCTGTTCTAAAAATTTTTCTAAACCTGGTCGATGATGGCCGAAAGTTTCTCCATCCATGGCCGTAATGATATATTCATTTTCTCTGATTTCTTCTTTTACCACTTTATAAAAATCCTTTGTTTCCCACATTTGACCTCTTTGAATTAAATCACTTAACCTTCGATTGCGAAATAAAATTTTAATTTTTGGTAAATCTTTAAGTTTATAAATTTTAGTTGTATCAACCTTAGAGAAAAGTTTTCCTTTGTAGGATATCTCATTTAAAACTAACCAACGATATCCTAATTTATTGATCACTTCAGCAACTTTTCGATTATAAGCCATTTCCGGTAAATGAAATCCTGCCGGATTATAAAGATTACCGAATATCTTTTTATTAGTTTCCTGATTCAATCTAATCTGTCTTTCAATTTCTTCTTTAGGAAGTAAGGGTAAAAAGGCATGATACTTTGCCGAATCGGTCAATTCAACCTGACCTTTTTTAACTAATTCTTTTAAATCATCAATTAAATTTTGATAACCAAAAGAAATTAACTGCTCGCTTAGACAAGCAGTAAGATTTAAAGTAAGTTTAGCTCGAGAGTTTTCTTTTAGAATTTCAATTAAAGGTTGATAAGATTCAACTACAATTTGCCTTAAAGTATCTTCATGCTGATCAGGTGGTTGATAAATATGTAAAAAATTTGCCCAGATCATAGAGAAATTGCTCTTTTATAAAGCTCTAAATATTTTTTTGCTGAAGCCTCCCAGGAAAAGTCAGTTGCCATCGCTCTTTTTATTAATCGAAGCCAAATTTTCTTGTGTTTGAAAGTTTCTAAAGCCCGAACGATTGCGCCAAAGAAAGCATGGGAACTAAATTTCTCAAAAACAAAACCAGTTCCAGTATTTTTTATTGGGTCGAAATCTTCAACTGTATCAGCCAATCCTCCTGTTTTTCTGACAACCGGTATTAATCCATACCTCATTGCCTCCATTTGGGTGATTCCACAAGGCTCAAATTTTGACGGCATCAAAAAGATATCCGAGCCAGCAAAAATATGTCTGGCTAAAGTAAGGTCTGACATCAGATGACAGCCAATCTTTTTCGGAAACTTTTTATCAATTTCTTCAAAAAAACTTCGATATTTTGCCTCCCCGCCTCCAACAATAACAAACTGGCAATTAAAATCAGAAAGTAAAATTTCCAAGATTGGAAAAAATAAATCTATTCCCTTTTGCTCTTCCAATCTTCCAACCATTCCCAAAATTGGAATATCTTGAGAAACTTCCAAATTGAATTCCTTTTGGAGATGAATTTTATTTAAAATTCTCTTTTTCAGATTTCTTAGACTAAAATTAACTTGTATCAATTTATCAGTTTCTGGATTTAATTCTTGGTAGTCTAAGCCATTTAAAATTCCAAAGATTTTTGTCCTCACTTCTTTTAATAAATCTTCTAATTTCTCACCATATTCTGGTGTCAGAATTTCCCTTGAATAGGTCTCAGAGACGGTATTAACCAAATCAGAATAAATAATTCCCCTTCTCATAAAATTTTGTTTTAGTAATCTTTCAGAAAAAAAGGAAGAGATTGGCGATTTTCCATCATCAAAATCTAATTCTGAAACAAATCGGTGGTCAAAAATTCCCTGATGAGAAAGATTATGAATTGAAAAAATTATTTTAATTTTTGATAAAATCGGATCATTTTTATAATTTGTTTTTAAATAGTTTGGTAGGGCTCCGGTATGCCAGTCAGAGCAGTTAATAACATCTGGAGTCCAGTCTGAAATTCGCAAAAATTCTATTGCTCCTCTCGATAACAAAACAAATCTAATTGGATCATCGGAATAGCCGTAGACATTTGATCTCTTTTCGTAATATTCTCTATTTTCCAGAAAATAAATTGGACAGTCTATTTCTTTAGGGAAATATTTTTTGACATTACAATATAAAAATTTCTTTTCTTCGGCCTCTTCATCAGTTGGAACTTTTAACCCTTTTAAAACTATTTCCAAAGGATATTTTTTCTCATCAATCTTTCCATATTTTGGCATAAAGATTCGACAATCTATTCCCAATTTTTTCAAAGCTCTGGTTAATGAAAAAATTGCCATTCCCAAACCACCAACCTGAGCATAGGGAAAAACCTCAGCCGCTACAAAAAGAACCTTTAAGGGTTTTTTAAAAAAAGTAATCTTTTCTGAAATTGAATCTGACATAAAGTTTTTTTAGTTTATTTTTCTAAAAATTTGATCTACCATCTCAATTTCTTCTAATATTCCTTCAATCAGGTCATAATTTTTAGCCTCTTCAACGCTTACCCAGTTATAATCGACGTTTTCTTCATTTAGCTTAACTTCGCCCGATTTCCAATCGCAATAATAACTTAAAGTAACTACGGGTGTATTATCGGGTCGAATGAAAGTAAGACTTAAAAGATAATTTATTTTCCCAACCTCCAAACCAACTTCTTCTTTTATTTCTCTTTTTAGAGAATTTTCTATAGCAAAATACCAAGCGTCAGCGGTAGTTTTTGGGGTATTAATATAATCTGAAACTTCCAATCCGCCGCCAGGAACCGTCCATCTACCAGGAAAGGTTTTTTTATTAGGACTTCGTTTCACGATTAAATATCTTCCATCTTTGTGAATGATTGCTGTAGCAACGACTCGATGCAATTCTTTAGTTTGAATTTCCATAGCCAATTATTCCTTAATGTTACAAAAAGCACTCAAAATCTTTTTGGCTTTTTTAAGATTTTTTTCTTCAACAAAAAGATAATCGGTTTCATAAGTTGAAACATATAAAATGCTGATTTTGGCATCAGCCAATGGTTTTGACAAAGAAGAAACAATGCCGGTTAAGACAAAACCTAAGGGACCTCTTACTTTAAAAGCCCGCCAATCTTTCTCAAAAATTACGCCGCCGGGAATTTTCTCTTGCGGCAGAATTATAGATAATTCATCACTGGTTCTAGTAATAGAAGTGAAGCTACTCTCCCCTTTTGCCCAATCAGGAAGAGGGCTTTTTTTATCAAAATAACAAATCCCAAATTTTTCAGGCAATATAGAAAGGGTAAGTTTTTTTATTTCCATAGGTTTTTACGGAAGGGGTGGGATTTGAACCCACGATACCCTTTCGGGTATACGGCTTCTCCAGAGCCGCCGAATCAACCACTCTCGCACCCTTCCTATTTTGGCAAATTTGAAATTATTTTTGAAATTAGTGGATGCTTGGTTAAAAATTTATAATTTAAAATTTTCAAAATTGCTAAAAAATCTAAAATTTCTTCTCTTAAGGTTTCTGGGCCAATCAAAATTTCAGCCGCCTCCTTTAATAAATTTTTAGTATAATTATTTAAAATTTCATAATCAGCCCCTTTTCTTAAATATTCAATAATCCTTTTGAATTCCCCTCTGTCTAACCAAATTCCATTACATAAACTACAAATATCAACAATAATTCTTGAATCTCCATAATAAACTTCATGTAATGGCAATCGGCAGGTAGGACACATTCTAATTCCAAGAGAAATTTTAAATTTTTGGCCATCTTTCCATAAATCAATATCTAACCATCTCAATTCTTTGTCTTTTTTGTCTTTAGCCAATCTCAATTCATCTTCTTCGAACCAAAGACCAAGGCAATTTGGACAAAAATCAACTTCCCCTCCATAAAAAATCGCTTTCCCTAAATCTTTTTTGCAAATTGGACATTTCATAATTTTAAATTTTTAATCCTCTTAAGGCTCTAATTCTTTCTTCAACTGGGGGATGGGTGGAAAATAATTTTGTCAGCCAACTCTGGACTTCCTTTCCTCGAAAGGGATTGACAATATACAAATGGGAAGTGGCATTATTGGCTACTCTTAAAGAATTGGAATCCGAAGCAATCTTTTCTAAAGCCCTGGCCAGACCTTCAGGATATCTTGTTAAAAGGGCGCCACTCGCATCAGCTAAAAATTCCCTTTTTCTGGAAATGGCTAATCTCATTAAAGTTGCCAGCAGAGGTGCAAAAATTGCCAGAATTAAGGCGATTAAACCCGTAATTGAACCTCCTCCTCTCCGTCGAGAATCTCCCCTTTGCCAAAAAGATATTCGATAGAAAAAATCGGTTATCAAGACAACTACACCAACTAAAATTACGACAATCGTTGCTAAAAGCGAGTCCCTATTTCCGATGTGAGCTAATTCATGAGAGATTACCCCCTCTAATTCTACTCTTTCTAATTTCTCTAACAATCCTCGAGTGACAGCAATTATACTATACTTAGGGTTTCGACCGGTAGCAAAGGCGTTTGGTTGAGCCTCATTAATTATATAAATTTTTGGTAAAGGAAGGCCGGCAGTAATAGATAAGTTTTCGACAACCCGATACAATTCTGGATTATCTTTTTTCTCAATTGGTCTTGCTCTAGCTAAAAGCAAAACAATTTTATCTGAATGCCAATAGGAAAAAAAACTTATTAAAATGCTCAAGATAATAGCTATCCACAAAATTAACCAGCTTTCCAAAAGCCAGCTTATCAGCCAGCCGAGAAAAATAATAAAAAGAAAAAAGAAGGTTAAATAAAACCAGGTCTTTCGAATATTAGATTCGGCTAAATTATAAAGACTAGCCATAATTCAATTATTTTAAAACTTGACCTTTACCGGTTCTCTTACAACTGCTTCTTCAATCTCAAAAAATTCCAGTTTTTGGAAACCAAAGATTTTGGCAATGATATTCGAGGGAAAACTCTCAATTTTTATATTTAGATCCCTGATATTGGTATTATAAAATCTCCTGGCTGCCTGAATTTTATCTTCGGTATCTCTGAGTTCCCTTTGTAATTCCAGAAAATTTTGAGATGCCTTTAAATCGGGGTAATTTTCGGCAACAGCAAAAAGGGTCTTTAAAGTAGAGTTGAGGAAATTTTCAGCTTCTGAATGCTCTTTCATTGTTTTTGCTCCAATTGCCCTTGCTCTTGCCTCAGTGACTTTTTCAAAGACTTCCCTTTCATGAGCGGCATAACCTTTGATAGTTTCAACTAAATTAGGAATTAAATCGTATCTTCTCCTTAATTGGACTTCAATATCTGACCAGGCCTCTTTAGCTCGGTTTTTGAGAGTAATCAAACCATTGTAAGTTAAAATCAACCAGAAAATAATTATGGCTAAAATAATCCAGAAAATATACATAGATTTTCGACATTAAAAAGATCTTTTAGCGACCTTTCCTTTAATTATAAACCAATAAAAAATTTTGACAATAAAAAAGCGGTCAAGCAAAAAACTGCTTATTACCGCTTGAAAATTTAAAGGAATTAGCGAGTGATACAGATTGTCTCACCAAGTTGGGCAGTGGGGGCACAAATGGTAATTCGGCCAGTATCAGCATTGCGGACGATAGTGTATGCATGGTCGACTCCGCCTTCGATCCGACCAGTGTCATAGTCTGTACAACCAGTAGTGGGGTCCCAGCGCCCCCATTGAGGATCGTAAGGCACAGTGGCTACATAGGAAGGGTGGGGAGGGGTAGCTGTAGGAGCCCCAATAATACATTCACAAATATCATACTCGTTAGTACCAGGATCTCCGTCATCTGCTCTTATGGGTTGAGCAGTGGTAGGAATATCTTCGGTTTCGCAAACATCATATCGAAATCTCCCCTTATAATCCACCATATTCTGAGAAACAGCATTCATTATTGTCGTCACTCCACTCCATCTGGCGGCATTGTTTGCCATGGCAAATTGTCTAAAGGGATTAATAGCTACCAAAGTAGCCGCCATTAAAATGACAACAATTCCAATGACAACTAACAATTCAATTAAAGTAAAACCTTTCATTTTTTAAAATAATCTTTTAAAATTTTAATCGACCTTTTTATTTTTAGTATAATAAATTTTATTTAAGATTGGAATTTCAATTCCTTTAATAGATTAATTCCAACTTCTTTAGGATTTTTCTCTAACCCCCTCAAAGCTGAACCAATAACTGTTGAATATAAAATTGGTTCAATTTCTAAGGCTTCTTTAAAATGTTCCTCTGTTTTCAAAATATCAGTGTTTATTTTAAACCAGGGGTCGGCAATTTTAACTTCCTTTTCCAAATTTTCAGCTAAATATTCTGATAAATAAGGCAATTTTGCCGAGCCACCAGCTAAAATTATTTTTTCAATGCTCCGCCCGGTTTTTTTCTGAAAAAAATCATCAATTTTTCTAATGTCTGTGATTAACACCTGAATTGCCTCTTGTAAAATCAAAAAAATTCTTCCCCCTCTTTCTTCGGGATTTAAACCTATCTCCCTCTTGATTTTTTCAGCATCCGAGGGGAGAAGTTTTAATTTTTCAGAAATTAATTGGGTAAATTTATTTCCAGCAATTGGGGTAGAAATACTCAATTTCAATTCTCCTTCATCAAAAAGGCTAAGATTAGTCATTCGGGCTCCAATATCGGCAATTAAAATTACTCCTCTTTCTCTTATTAAGGCTCGACCCAGACTAAGGGATTCAACCTCTAAGGCTAAAAGTCTGATCTGGCATTTTTTAAAGATTTCTAAATAATCATTGACAATTTTTTTCGGGGCAGCAACTAATAAAACTTCATTATTTCTAATTTGGAAATCAAGATAAATCTCGGCCAAATTGAAAGGAAAAATTTGGACTGCCTGAGACTTAATAAATTCTGAAATTTCTTCTTTTTTGAGACCTTCTGGTAAATTAAAAATATGAGTAAAGCTTTTTGATTCTGGCAGAGAAAAAATAAATTTTCTTGTTTTTATTTGGCAGAAACTGGGTTCTAAAATTAATTTTTTTAAAAATTTTGTTAATTCCTTTTTTTCAAAAATTTTACCATCTTCAAAAATGCCTAAAGGTAGTTCAGTCCTGGCCAGAGCTAAAAGACAAGGATTTTCAATAGTCCCCGAAAGCGAAATAATTTTGATCGAAAAATCGGAAATATCTAGACCAAAAGGTTTTTGAAAAAAATTGAACATAGTGGTAATACTAAAAATCTGCTACTTCTTGCCAGGAAGAAATTATCATTTCGGGATTAACCTGACTAACTACTATTTTAATTTTTTTTATTTGATTTTGGAAATTAGCTAAAACATTTATAGTCCAATTACCCACAACCGAAATTTCACAACTTCCTCCTTCTATATTGGGTTTAGTTTCACCAGTATAACTTCCATTGGTTTCTTTTAGTTTCATTAATGCATCTTCGGCACATAAATTAGCCAAAAAATAGGCCTGGGAAGATTGGCTTTTTTTTAATCCCATAGTTGCCTCACTAATACTAAGAAAACTAACACTCAATCCAACTAATAAGGCTACAGCTAAAATTATCAAAACTGTTATTAGAGCAATAAACCCCCTAGAAAGTCTGAAGTTTGGAGTTTGAAATCTGAAGAATTTTTTAAAGAATAATTTAAGCATCTTTTAAATTTTATTCTCCCCCATCATCGTTTCTCCATCGATAATGAAGCTGGATAACAAAAGGAGGAGCTGCTGCTCCACCAGCAACTAAAGTAATACTTGATTTTAAATTGATCGAAGCTTCATATTCAGTTCGAGCTCCGGGATTAATGTGGTCAATAGTCATTTCTATCCGAATTGTCCCAGGGGTATCAAAGTAAGAAAGATTAGTAAATTGAAGATTACTTACTATTACCTGATCAGAAGTTAAGTAAGAAGAACTACCATTTTGGGTGATTCTTAACTTTCCGTCTACCACATCAAATGTAGTAGTGACACCTGCTGCCATTAAAAGAGAAAGATTGTTAGAAGAAGAACCAGGAAGAGGGCTATTTATTCCGGTGGCTTTTTTTGCTTCCTGAGTTATTTTTGCTAAGGCAAATCTGCCATTCTGTTGAACTTCTTGATAAGAGGTTTCTTTAAGGGAGCCAAAAATAATATTCCATAAAAATCCAATCATTATTACTAAGACAGTAACCAAAATGCCCATATAAAGCAAAATTTCAATTAATGTAAACCCCGTTAGAAATTTGCGATTTCTAATTCCTGTAGATTTATAGCTTAGATTTTCTAACGGGGTAAATCCTCGCATAATTTTATTATGATTAAGGAATAGCAATTTGTAATTCAGGATAAACAGGATATTCATCTAAGATAGTTCCAGCATTAGTTAGTCTAAAGCAATAACTTCCGTCATTAGTAGCGTTGGTAGTAGCCTGAAAAACAAATTCAATTTCGGTATAGTTTTCGAAAGGCAAAGTAAGATATCCAGAAGAATTGGAAGGATCTTCAACCATTCTACCAGGAACAAAAGTTGGACAGCATGGGGGAATAGTCAATTTAGCAGTGGTTGGTTCTCCATTAGTAATATAGGGGCTATCTGTCATCTCAAAAGGCTCGGTGGTGGTGGCAACTGGAACAGCAATAAAACTTCCGCAGATAGCTCCAACTTTTGGAGCATATTCTAAAAGATAATCATAATTTGTGGCCTCAGATCCAGTATTGGCTACTAAAAATCTCAAACGAATATTCTCATTTTTATTAACATTAGTAATGGGGGTATCCTCAGCTGCCTTCCAGGTAGCCGGAGGAACCACCAAAGTATAAGTAATATTTACCTCAATGGCTGTTACTCTTGCTTGAGAAGTTGTATCAGCAGCACCAGTCCTTGTATAATCTTGTCTTAACCTTATTCTTGCTCCATCCCAAGTTGTTTTATCATTGGTCCCGGTAATAGATACTGATTTGGCATTTATGGTGTAGGTTCCTTGAGTAAGTCTTGTTGCTGTTGTTTCGGCAGTAATTACTGTTGCCTCATCGGATTGAAATATTTGATAATACATATCGATCACATCGTTTCCTGTTCCATCCTCTTTATGCTTTACCTTAATTTCTATAGTATCAGCGCTGCCAAAATCAGCAGGTGTATCAGATAAAAGAACGAACATTGAAGCATCTGCTCTATTTGGCCCTTGAACATAGGTAGTATCATCATCAGCAGCATCTGGGTCATTATCAATTTCAGTATAAAAAGTTGCGGCGGTAGAGGTCCAAGTACCCACTGTTCCATCACCATTTGGTCTTAAAGTTGTATCAGCTGCCTTCGCTTCTTCAATTTTTGGCGGGATCGGTGGTTTTTGCCAAAGGCGCGGCCAGCCAGAAAAAATCCAACCCACTACTATCAAAAAAATAAGTAAAACAATTAAGAAATTTCCTAAGTTATTTTTAATAATTTTTCTCATATTTTTCCTCATCTTACTCTCCTCCATCATCTGCTCTCCAGCGATAATGGAGCTGGGCAAGATAAGGGTTTGTTTTTGCCCAATTAGTTAAATAGGTAACTAATCGAATTTCTTGGGGTCTTGCTTGGGTAAATTGCCAGGTTACTCGGGAAGTAACTTTTTTTCGATCAATACCAATATCTTCAACAAGAATTAGGCGGGTAAATTTATCTATTATGTCTGGAGAATCCTGGAAGACCCAATTCCCTTGGGGTGAGATGGTTAAACCATAATTTCCCGGAATTAACCCTTCCCAATCATTATCTCTAATTGATCTGGTTGCTTCTATTCCTTCTTCCGCCAAAAAATTGGCTATAGTTATTTCTTGAGCCAACCTGCCAGAAACATAACTATCAAGAATGAAAAAGGCTAAAGCACTAATAGCAATGACAAATATTCCTATGGCAACTATTAATTCTATTAAAGATTGTCCTTTTTCCCAATTCATAATTCAGACTACAACCCGCCCACCACCCTCCCATTCGCGAGGCGGATGGGCCCCATTTATTCTCCTCCATCATCTGCTCTCCAGCGATAATGAAGTTGGGCAAGATAAGGGGGTGGAACGGCTGGAATTAAAGAAATCATTCCAAATTTATTAATATTTATTTTCCTGCTCTCGCCATTGCTATTTAAAATAATATTTCCGGTGACATTTGGTCTTCCTTCAAATTTGGAAAATACAACTTCAGAAAGCCCACTAACTTTAATGATTTTTGGTAAATCGAAAATCTCATCATATTGAGGATCGTGATCAGGACTGGTGTAAGAACTTCCTTTAAATAGAATATAGTTTTCATTAGTTAGATAAACTCCGAAACTTGAATCTGATTCAACTGACATTGCTTTTAATTGGGCCTTTCTTAATGTCTGCAAAATCCCCTGGCTATGGATTTCTAATTGCTGGCTTTTATAAAAATTCAGGCCTAAAGGTAAAGTAAGGGATATTAAAATGGAAATTAAAACTATAATGATTAGAATTTCAATTAAAGTAAGACCTTTCATTTTAGCGGAAGCGCAAGGCTCCGGTAAATCTATAAATTGGCAGAATGATTGATAGGGTAACAAAACCAACAAAAATTCCAACTAAAATTAGTAATGCTGGTTCTAAAAGAGAAGAAAGGCTTTTTAGAGTTGAATCAACTTCTTCTTGATAAAATTTGGCTAAATAAAGATAGCTTTCTTCTAAAGTACCGGTTTTTTCACCAACTGAAACCATCTGGGAAAAAATTAAGGGAAAAATCTTTGAATTTTTTAGACCCTGACTAATTTTCCCTCCTCTTTCAACCTCATACTTAACTAAAATTAGATTTTTTTTAAAAACCTCATTTGGCAAATTTTCTGAGCAAATTTCCAAACCCTCAAGAATTGGCATTCCGCTTTTTAAAAGAGTAAAAAAACTTTGGGAAAATCTAGCAAAATTGAGATTCTTTTGAATTTGACCAAAAAATGGTGAAGAGAGAGAAATTTTATCAAAATGAAATTTAAAAAATTTTGATTGCGAGAAGATTTTAAAAAGAAAGGTTAAAAAAAATATAAAAATTAACAAAGAAAACCAATTTCTTTTAAGAAAGAGGGTACTGCCAATTAAAATTCGGGTTGGCAAGGGCAATTGAATTGCCAAAATCTGAAAAAGATTGGTAATTTTTGGTAAAACAAAAAAGGTAATGAAAAGAGAAATTACCAGAGCCAAGAGGACAATGATTATTGGATAAATTAAGGCTCCTTTGACCTTCCTTTTCATTTCATATTCTGAGCGGAGTTGATCGGCTAAATATTTCAAATTTCCTTCCAAATTTCCAGTTTCTTCGCCAATTTTAATTATGCTTTGATAAAAACGATCGAAAATTCTTGGGTATCTAGAAAAACTTTGGCTGAGTTTTTCTCCAGCCAAAACTCTTCTTAAAATATCGCTTAAGACTTTTTTAAAAGTCCTCGATTTCGATTCTTCTTTTAGAGTCTCTAAGGCTTCAGAAAGCGGTATTCCTCCTTTAATCATTAAAAAAAGATGTTGGGTAAAAAAAATTTTCTCTTTGGCTAGACTAAAAAACATTTTATTCTTTTATCGCTCTTAAAACTTCTTCTAAAGTAGTGATTCCTGATTCAACTTTTTTTAAACCATCGTCAATCATTGTTATCATTCCCAATTTTTTTGCCTTCCCCTTTATCCGATCGGCATCGGCCCTTTCCATAACCAATTTTTTAATCGGGTCACTAATTTCTAAAATCTCAAAAATCCCAATTCTTCCCAAATAACCAGTTTGATAGCAAAGAGGGCAACCTCGACCTTGAAAAACTCTCACCACCCCCTCTTTAGTTCTTGGTAATTTTGAGGCAAATTCCTTCCCTAAGACTCCAGCCAATTTCAAAAAAGAAACTTCTTTTGACTCAATGCATTTTGGACAGATTTTTCTGACCAGTCTTTGAGAAACTATCATATTAAGAGTTGAACAAATTAAAAAGGGCTCAATTCTCATATCTAATAACCTAACTAAGGTGGTGGCTGAATCAGTGGCATGGAAGGTTGATAAAACTAAGTGACCAGTCATTGCCGCATTGACTGCCAATCTGGCTGTTTCCTCATCCCTGATTTCCCCAACCATAACAATATCCGGATCCTGTCTCATTATTGCCCTTAGGCCTTTAGCGAAGGTCAAATCTTTCTTTAAATCTACCTGAAGTTGATTTATTCCCTCGATATCATATTCAATTGGATCTTCAATTGTAAAGATGTTGACTTCCCGACAGTTTAAAATTTCCAAAATTGTATATAAAGTGGTGGTTTTTCCACAGCCAGTTGGACCAGAAGCTAAAATCATTCCCCAAGGTTTTTTAATATTTTTTTGCAAAATCTCCAAATCTTTTGGCTGAATGCCGAGATCTTTAAGTTTAAATCTCCGAGCTTTTTCTGAAAGTAGTCTCAGGGCAACTTTCTCTCCTTCCTCAATTGGAACAACTGAAACCCTAACATCAACTTTTTCTTCTAAAACCTCAAATGAAAAATGACCTTCCTGAGGAGCCTCATGTTCATCGGTTCTAAGTTTTGCCAAAATCTTGATTCTAGAAACCAAATAATCATGAATTTCTTTTGGTAGACTCAAGAGATCGTGCAAAACCCCATCAATTCGATATCTCAAAATCGTTTTATTAGCAGAGGGTTCAAGATGAATATCTGAAGCCCGGTTTTCATAGCCATAATTTAAAATTAACTCCATTATTTTAATTATCGGTAGAGGCTGAGAAATTTTGCTTTCTAATTTTTTAAATTCCTCAAGGGACTTACCAATTAATTCCTCAAATTCTTCTTTGATTTCCTTTTTATAATATTTTAGGGCAGATCTGATATTTCTTTTTGTTGTAAAATAGGGGAGGACTTTCTCACCTGTTTTCCTTTCAATAAACTCGGCAATCTTAATATCTTCAGGTTGAGTCATGGCCAATTTCAGTCCTTCCTTGGTTTTTTCAAAGGCGATAATTTCTTGCTTTTTTGCCACAATTTCAGGAATAATTTCTAAAATTTTCCTATCCATTTTTATTTTTTCCAAATTTATAAATGGAAAACCAATTTCGTCAGAAATTATTTTTCCTAATTCTTCATCAGAAATCAGCCCTTTTCCAACAAGAATCTCTTCAGGAGTCATTTTTTTCTCTTCAGCTTCCTTTTTTGCCAAATTGAAATCTTGCTGAGAAATCAGTTCAGAATCAACTAAAATTTTTTTTAAAAATTCTTCAGTAATTTTCATATTCAACTGAAGGGAGAATATCTTAGAGGTATAAAAATTTATTTTGCATAACTCATTTTTACCAGGCATTCCTTTATTCTCTCGACAACTTCAGATAGACTCACTTCGAATTTAACTAAATAATCCTTAGCCCCAAAAGAAAATCCTCTTTTAATATCAGTTTCTTGACCAAGATTGGAAAGAATAATTACTGGAATGTTTTTAGTCTTTTTGTTTCTTTTCATCTCAATTAAAACATCGAAGCCGCTTTTCCTTGGCAAAATTAGATCTAATAAAACTAAATCAGGCTTTTCAGCAATGACTTTATTTAAACCTTCCTCACCATTTAGTGCTTCTTGAAATTCAAAGCCAGCCTGAGTCAATTTATTTCTGTAAATTTTCCTCAAAAACCTATCTTCCTCAATCATTAATATTTTTTGTTTTTTCTCATGGCTCATTTTTTAGGTATAGGTAAAGAAAAACAAAAGGTCATTCCTCTTTTTTTATTTTTGAAAAACCAAATTTTTCCTCCCGACAATTCAACAATGGCTTTATTTATATAAAGACCTAGACCAGAACCTGAAGGATCAATTTCCATTGCCTTTTCCGATCGATAAAATTTAGTAAAGACCTTCTTAAAATCTTCTTCGGGAATGCCAATTCCATTATCTTTGCAGTAAAATATAACTTCCTTTTTCTTCTTTTCTAGAGAGATTGAAAGCTCAATTATTCCTGGACCAAGATTATACTTTATGGCATTAGATAAAAAGTTTTCAATTACCTGGCGAATCTTAATTGGATCGGCCAAAACTAGGGGTAATTTTTTTGGTTTTTTAAAAATAATTTTACAGTTAGAAGCCGTAGCCCAATGAAAAAAATCGGCCAAAACTTCAAAGGCAATTTCCTCTAAGGCCCCCAATTTTAAATTTAATTTATATTTCCCCTCCTCAATCATTGAGACCTCAATTAAATTATCTATTGTTTTTGACATCCTAGTAACATTGCTTAAGGCATCAGAAAGATATTCTTTCTGGGCAGGATTTATTTCTCCTCGATCACCAGAGATTAAGGCCTCAAGATAGCCCTTAAGAATGGCAATGGGATTTTTTAATTGGTGGGCAATAATCGAAATTGCCTCGGCTATTTTATATTTTTTGCGAGCTTTAGCCATTAATTTAATTATAACAAAGATTTTAACAAAAAAAAGCCCCTTTTAGGGCCGGGGAAATTTAAAACCAGTAGAAACTGGAATGAGATTACTCTTTTAATATTCTTCAGGAATTTCAGGAGTTTTTTTCTCTTTCTCCGTCTCGAGCTCGCCGACTACCGCCTCGGTAGTCAAAAGCATAGAGGCGGCTGAAGCGGCATTTTCTAAGGCAGTCCTAACAACCTTTGTTGGGTCAACAATTCCAGCTTCAAACATATTTTTAATCTCTCCTCTGACAGCATCGTAACCTTTAGCCCAGTCCATTACTCCAGTTCTTAACCTTTCTAGTTCTCGTTGTTCTGATATTTGATAAAGAATAACTTCATCTGCACCAGCATTTTTTATAATCTGTCTTAACGGCCATTGGCATGCTTTTACAACTATATCATGACCTATTAGATATCCTTTTACTTCAGTTGCTGCTAAAGGTCTTCCCTCTTTGGGTTTTTCTCCAGAAAGTCTTTCTATTCTTAATTTTGTCAAGAAACCAGAAGCTATTGCTAAAGCTATTCCTCCACCAGGGACTACTCCTTCTTCTATTGCGGCTCGTGTAGCAGCCACGGTATCTTCGATTTTGCGTTGTTTAGCTTTTTGTTCAACTTCAGTTGCCGCTCCAACTTTAATTACGGCCACTCCTCCTGCCAACTTAGCCAATCTTTCTTGTAATTTTTCTTTGTCAAAATCAGATTCAGTAATTGCTAATTCACTTTTTATTTGTTTAATCCTTGCCTCAATTTCTTCTTTTCTCCCTTTTCCTTCAATAATGGTAGTTTCATCTTTAGTAGTTATTATCTTTCTGGCCGATCCTAAATCTTCTATTTTAATATTTTCTAATTTCAGCCCGGCTTCTTCAGAAATTACCTTTGCTCTAGTAACTACCGCAACATCTTCTAATATCTCTTTTTTTCTTTCTCCAAAACCAGGAGCCTTTACTGCTAAAGCATTAAATATTCCCCTAAGTTTGTTGACAACCAATGTTGCCAAAGCATCGCCTTCAACATCTTCAGCAATTATTACAAGATCCTTTTTCCCTGTCTGAGCTACTTTTTCCATTACTGGTAGAATCTCAGTTAGAGCTGAAATTTTCTTATCAGTGACTAAAATATAAGGATCTTCCAATGAAGATTCCATTCTCTCAACATCGGTTATCATATAAGGGGAAATATATCCTCGGTCAAACTGTAAGCCTTTAACAATTTCTCTTTCCAAGCCAGTTCTCTTAGATTCTTCAACCGTTATTACCCCATCCTTTCCGACTTCGGCAAAGACATCAGCAATTAAGTTTCCAATATTTTGATCTAAGGCGGCGATGGTAGCAACTTGGGCTATTTCTTCTTTTGTTTCTATTTTTTTTGAGCTGTCCGTTAAAAATTTTATAATTGCCTTAGTTTTATCTTCTATTCCTTTTTTAATACTTAAGGGATCGATACCTATTTCCACAGCCTTAAGGCCTTCTTCAATCATTGCTTGTGCTAAAACTACGGCAGTTGTTGTACCATCACCAGTAATATCACCAGTCTTCTCAGCCACTTCTTTCATAATTTCTGCTCCTAAATTTTCGATTTTATCCTTTAATTCAATTTCTTTAGCAATTGTTACCCCGTCATCACAAATTTCAGGTGCTCCAAAACCCTTATCCAAAACCACATATTTACCTTTTGGACCCAAGGTGACCTTAATTGTATTGGCTAATTTATCAATACCAGCCTTTAATTTTTTTCTTGCCTCTTCATTAAATAAAATTTGTTTTGCCATATTAGAGCGAGGCGGGCTGTGAGGGTGACACTTCGCAGCCGAGCCCAAAAGGGACTTTGAATTTTTTTAGGACTATTAAGGCTCGGCGAGAAATAGCAGCGGCAGAGGATAACTTTGTCTTACTAATAAAGCCGACTGCGTGTCACCCGAATCAGTCTGCCGAGCGATTATTCTATTATAGCTAAGATATCTTCTTCTTTGGCAATTAAATATTCTCTGTCATTTATTTTTATTTCATTTGGTCCATATTTTGTAAACAAAACCTTATCTCCAACCTTAACTGAGAGAGGAATAATTTTGCCTGAGGAAGTTTTTCTTCCAGGACCAACTGCAATTACCTTTCCCTGTTCTGGTCTTTCCTTTTCAGCAGTTTCTGGAAGCAAAATTCCAGTTTTTGTTTTTTCCTCCTTTTTTATTGGCTCAATCAAGATATGATCTGCCAATGGTTTAATTTTCATATTAAAAATGTCAGACACTTTAAATTAGCAGTTTCAACAATTGAGTGCTAATTCTTTTTAATTTTAGAAAATCAAAAATCTTTGTCAAGCCTTTTAAAGAATCTTGCCAGAAAAAACTTCTCTCAAGTATTTACCAGTATAAGATTTACTATTTTTGGCGATATCCTGGGGAATACCTTCAGCTATAATTTGACCTCCTTCATCTCCTCCTTCCGGGCCCAAATCTATAACATAATCCGCATTACGAATAATGGAGAGATTATGTTCGGTGACCAACACCGTATTCCCTTTATCAACCAAACTTCTTAAAATAAAAATCAATTTTTTAATGTCATCTAAATGCAAACCGGTAGTTGGTTCATCTAAAATGTATAGAGTTTTTCCAGTTGCCCTTTTTGATAATTCGGCTGCCAATTTTACTCTTTGAGCCTCCCCTCCTGATAAAGAAGGAGCAGGCTGTCCCAATCGAATGTAACTTAATCCAACATCATATAATGTTTTTAATTTTTGATAAAGGCCTGGAATTGCCTTGAAAAAATCAAGGGCTTCTTCAATCGTCATCTCTAAAACCTGAGCAATATTTCTCCCCTTATATTCAATGGCTAAGGTTTCTTTGTTAAACCTTTTCCCTTTACATTCTGAACATTGGACATAAACATCTGGCAAAAAATACATTTCAATTTTGATTTGGCCTTGGCCTTGGCAGACTTCGCAGCGACCCCCTCTGACATTAAAAGAAAATCTACCTGGTGAATATCCCCGAATTTTCGCCTCCCTTGTCTGGGAAAAGAGAGTTCTAATGTAAGTAAAAGCCCCAGTATAGGTTACTGGATTTGATCTTGGAGTCCTGCCAATTGGAGATTGATCAACCAAGACAACCTTATCCAAAAATTCTGTTCCTAAAATTTCTTCAAATTTCCCTGGCTCCTCCTTTGCTTTATAAAATTTTCTCATCAAAGCCTTTGCCAAAATATCTTCCATCAGGGAGCTCTTTCCAGAACCAGAGACCCCGGTAATACAGACAAATTTCCCAAGAGGAATTTTAACATCAATATTTTTCAAATTGTGTTCTCTGGCTCCTTGAATTACCAAATAGTTTTGTCCACTTTTTATGCGGCCGTCTGCAATGTAGACACTTTCTTTATCTTTAGGGATTTGTTTTCCAATTTCAACTTTTTTTCTGCCAGATAAATAATCCCCGGTAAGGGTATGGGTCCTTAGGAGTTCTCTTGGTATTCCTTCAAAAACAATTTTCCCTCCGTTTTTTCCTGCTCCAGGCCCAACATCGATTATCCAATCTGCTGCTCGGATAGTTTGTGGGTCATGTTCACAGACAACCACCGTATTCCCCAAATCCCTTAATTTTTTTAAGGTCTCAATCAATCTTCCCTGATCCCTGGCATGCAAACCAATTGATGGCTCATCCAAAATATATAAAACCCCAGTTAACTTTGAGCCAATTTGAGTGGCTAACCTTATCCTTTCTTCTTCTCCAGCAGATAAAGTAGCTGCCTTTCTATTCAGGGTTAGATAATCCAAACCAACATCGATTACAAATTGGAGCCTATTTAAAATTTCCTTTAAAATTGGTTGGGCAATTTTCAACTCATTTTCACTAATTTTCTGACTTTTTATGCGATCGTCTAATTTGTCAGAAGATTTGAGATTGAGTAGATTTTGAAAAAACTCTTTCAATTTATTAATTGGTATTTCTACTATTTTATCAATTGAATATCCTCCTACTCTCACTGCCAAAACTTCTGGTTTTAATCTTTTTCCTTTGCATTTTTCACATTTTTTTTCAACCATAAATTTTTCAATTTCTCCTCTGGTATATTCGGATTCAGTCTCATGATATCTCTTCTCTAACCAAGGAATCACTCCATCAAAATTTTCTGAGCCATATAAAATTAAATCAATTTTTTCTTTTGATAAATTTTTAACCGGAGTATATAAATCGATATTCTCTCTTTCTGCAAGTTCTTGCAATTGCCACCAGAAAAAAGATTGTCTACCAATTTTGTGGGAGGCATGGGCCCAGGGAAAGATTGCCCCTTCAGCCAGAGATAAATTTTTATTTGGGATAACGAGTTTGGGATCAACTTCCAATTTTTCACCCAGACCCTGACAGGCTGGGCAAGCACCGTAGGGAGAATTAAATGAAAAAAGTCGAGGTTCTAATTCTGGCAGAGAAATTTGACATTTTTCGCAGGCAAAATGCTCAGAAAAAACTAAATCTTCGGATTTAGTCTTTAAATTCCCAATTTTCAACCCCGCACCAGAAACTTTGTTTCGGTGCGGGACTAGTCCAGCACCGAGCTTCGCTCTGGTGCTGGGTTTACAATTTATAATTGTGACGCCTTTTCCCAGTTTTAAGGCGGTTTCCAAAGAATCAACCAATCTTGATTTATCCAAATCTTTGTCCAAAATCAATCTATCAACTACCACCTCGATGTTGTGTTTTTTATAGCGAGCTAACTTCAACTCCAAGGCCTCCTCAATTCGATAAATTCTGCCATCAATTCTCACTCTGACAAATCCTGATCTTTGAATTTCTTCCAAAACTCCAAGATGTTCTCCTTTTTTCCCTCTAATTACCGGACCAAAAATTGTGATCTCGGTCTTTTTCGGTAATCTCAAGACTTGCTCAGTTATCTGATCAATTGTCTGCCTGGAAATTTTCCTTCCACATTTTGGACAATGAGGTTCTCCTATTCGCGCGAATAAGAGACGTAAATAATCGTAAATTTCAGTAATTGTTCCAACAGTAGAACGAGGATTATGGGCGGCCTTTCTCTGATCAATTGAAATTGCCGGAGAAATTCCCTCGATTTTATCAATATCTGGTTTATCCATCACTCCCAAAAATTGCCTGGCATAGGCAGATAAACTCTCCACATATCTCCTTTGCCCCTCGGCATATAAAGTATCGAAAGCCAGAGATGACTTTCCAGAACCTGAGATTCCAGTAATGACTACCAATTTATTTTTGGGTATGTCAATATTGATATTTTTTAAATTATGAACTCTGGCTCCTCTGATTTTGATATATTCTTCTTTCGCTTTCATAAAGACTATTATATCCGAAATTTCAAAGAATTTCAATAAAAACAGGAGGTCTTCAGAAATCGTATTTTAAAATCGAGACAATCCAGAAATTAACAGACCGAGGTTGACATTATTAATTGAATTTAGGAAAATTAAGTAACAAAGGTCGAAAAAGCTGGAGTTTAGATTTCGAGGACACAAATGTAAACTTCAGCAAGTTCATATAAAAGCTCTAATTAATCTTTTAAAAATACTGAGAATATGAATGTCAAAAAAGCAATCTTGATTGTTGTTCTTTTAGTCTTGGTAGTCGGATTATCAAAAGTTGATCTTCCAATTGCTAAAGCCCAAACAATTAAAGAGGTGATAGAACAAATCAGTCAGCTCCAGAGTCAATTAAACGAACTCTTAGAAAAAGAGCCGAGAGCCTGGTGTTACAATTTTGAGAATGATCTCAAGCAAGGAGGTCACGGTCCAGAAGTTAGGGTTCTTCAGGCTGCCTTAGAAGCAGAAGGATTCAAGATAGAAGAAGGAGAAAAGCTCAATAATTATTTTGGCAGTTCAACTCTCTCAGCAGTCATCCTTTTTCAAGAGAAATATAAGAAAGATATTCTTGAGCCCTGGGGGCTTCAAACTGGAACTGGTTATGTCGGGAAAACCACCAGAACAAAGTTGAATGAACTTTATGGCTGTGCACCAGCTCCCAAATCAGAATCAGAATACAAATGCCCAGATATTAATGGAGATGGAACAGTAAATATTAAAGATATCAGTGCTATAAGCATCAATATTGGAGCTTGTCTGGGTGATGCAAAATACAATGCAACAGCTGATGTCAACTGGGATGAATGTCTAACTACTGCTGATACTGATTTTGTCGGCAAATTCTATGGAAAGAGTATCAATCAGATTAGCCAATGTACAGGAGTAATCTATTATTCCCTAACTATCAAAGTTAGTGGCCAGGGAACTACTGCTCCAAGTTTAGGAACTTATACTTACAGAAAAGGAGAAAAGATAGGAATCACTGCCACTCCTGCTTCTGGCTGGAGATTTAATTATTGGACGGGGGCTGATTCTACTTACGACAATCCTACTGCTGTTACTCTCGATTCTGATAAAACAGTAACTGTTTTCTTTAAAGAAAAACCTTTACCCAAATCAGAATCAGAATACAAATGTCCAGATATTAATGGAGATGGAAAGGTAGATATCAAAGATATCACGGCAATATCTGCTAACATAGGTGTTTGCGAAGGTAACCCAAAATACAATGCAACAGCTGATGTCAACTGGGATGAATGTCTAACTACTGCTGATACTGATTTTGTCAGCAAATTCTTTGGGAAGAGTATAGATGAGATAGAACAGTGTGGAGGAATATCAAAGTATTCTTTAACCATAAAAGTTAATGGCCAAGGAACTACTGAACCTTCTCCTAAAAACTATCTTTATTTGAAGGGAGCTCAAGTATCAATTACCGCTCTCCCTGCTTCAGGATGGGAATTTAGATATTGGACAGGAGCTGACGACAATAATCTCAATCCCACTACCGTCACTCTGACTTCAGACAAAACAGTAACTGCTTTCTTTAAAGAGAAACCTTTACCCAAGCCAGCATGTATTGATGCTGATAGAGATGGCTATTTTGTTTTTGATGAAATTTATTGCCTGGCCGGAAATGATTGTAACGATGCTAATTCAAATATCAATCCCGGAGTTATTGAGATTTGTAACGATGGTATAGATAATAACTGTAATGGTTATGTAGATAGTAGAGATCCTTATTGCCAACCAGCTCCCAAACCAGAATTAGAATACAAATGCCCAGATATTAATGGAGATGGAACAGTAAATATTAAAGATATCAGTGCTATTGCCAGCAATCTTGGAGCCTGTTTGGGTGATGAAAAATACAATGCAACAGCTGATGTCAACTGGGATGAATGTCTAACTACTGCTGATACTGATTTTGTCGGCAAATTCTATGGGAAGAGTATCAATCAGATTAGCCAATGTACAGGAGTAATCTATTATTCCCTAACTATCAAAGTTAGTGGCCAGGGAACTACCGCTCCAAGTTTAGGAACTTATACTTACAGAAAAGGAGAAAAGATAGGAATCACTGCTACTCCTGCTTCTGGCTGGAGATTCAACTACTGGACTGGCACTGATAACAATTCAATTAATCCTACTACAGTCACTCTTACCTCTGACAAAACAGTCACTGCCTACTTTAAAGAAAAACTAGCTCCCAAACCAGAATCAGAATCCAAATGTCCAGATATTAATGGAGATGGAACAGTAAATATCAAAGACATCAGTGTTATTGCCATTAATCTTGGAGCCTGTCTTGGTCAGCCAAATTACAATCTGGCAGCTGATGTCAACTGGGATGAATGTCTAACTACTGCTGATAGTGATTTTGTCAGTAAATTCTTTGGAAAGAATACAGATGAGATAGAACAGTGCGGAGGAATACCAAAATATTCTTTGACCATAAAAGTTAATGGTCAGGGAAGCACTACTCCTCAAATAGGCACCTATACTCACAGAAAAGGAGAAAAGATAGGAATCACCGCTACTCCTGCTTCTGGTTGGCTCTTTAGCTATTGGACCGGGGCTGATAACAATAATCTCAATCCCACTACCGTCACTCTGACTTCTGATAAAATAGTGACTGCTTACTTTAAAGAAAAAGAAAAACTAGCTCCCAAACCAGAATCAGAATACAAATGCCCAGATATTAATGGAGATGGAACAGTAGATATAAGGGATATTTCAACAATATCTCTTAATCTCGGAGCTTGTGAAGGTGATGCTAATTATGACTCTCTTAAAGATGTGAATTGGGATGGTTGTTTAACTACTCAAGATACTGATTTTGTCAGCAAATTCTTTGGTAAAAGCGCAAGTCAAATAGAACAATGTACAAGAGGGACTACTTTAAAATTCATAGAGAGTGCGGTAGCTTCGATAGCTAATTCGATTTCTCAAATATTGGAAGCGATAAAAGAATTACTTAAATAGCAGCAGTGATGAACGGAGTGAAAAAGAGACCGGAAAAAAAAGACCGGAGGGGTACTTTTGTATACTCTCCGGTTTTTTACAAAAATTGGGCTTTAGGAGTATCTTTTTCCAAAGCGACGTGCAGCTGCGGCAATATCTCTTATGTCAATTGCTCCATCGCCATCTAAATCGTAGTTGGCTGCGTACCTTGGACCTCCTTTCTTAGATCCGTATCTAATTGCTATCGAAGCTATATCTCTGATGTCCACCATGCGATCTCCGTTGACATCGCCCACCATTGTTACCAGCACTGTTCCACCTAGACCGGTATTATCTGCCAAATCTGTTTCATTTAAGACAGGATGCAGATAAACTGAAATTGTGTAGTTTCTGTATTCTTGATATCCAGTAGTATTCCAGCTAAAAGTGACAACTCTTCGCTCTCCACTGTTTAAGGTCATTTCTTTGGTTTCTATTTCAGAAGCATTGACATAGCAAGTTACAGTGAAGGTTTCGGTGTAATTGCCTTGATTTTGAACGATTACATCGATGGGAACAGAATAGCCCTTCCCTACTATTGTCTTTGAAACAACGTTAATTATTGCTCCGTCATGGATACCAGCTGCGATAGCCAGGTTTCCATTTTCCAATCTATTGTTTGCTATATTGGTTTCCTCTTCTCTAATAGTGGTATTGGACCAGATTTTTGCTTCACCCAAAAGTCCAGGTGGTATTGTCCAAAAGATAGTCAAATTCTCTTTAGTATTTGGTGGCAAGTCGATGACTAACCTTGTTCCTATCTGAAGTTGGCCCCAGTAAGCAGATACATTAAAGGTCTCATTTCTCACCGTTCCATTATTCAAAACAGTGACTAAGATATTTATGGTTTGTTCTGGGAAAGCGATAGTAGTAGAAGGTTCGACACCAATTATGGCTACATCGTAGACAGGAGGAGGCGGTGGAGGTTTGGGAGGCAAGACATTAATGATTACTTTCCAGGAAGGATTAGCCGAGGTGGTATTACCAGCATTGGCAATGATTAAGGTGATGTTTTCGAAGGTATCATAGACCAAACTGAGGTTGCCATTTTTTTGGGCATCCAGTTGGAATATTCTTTCGCTAATATTTCCAGCTTTTTTGGTGGCTAATTTCACTAAGTAATTAGTGGTGAGGTCGAGTCCGTCAAAAAGAACGACATAAGTATAGTCCGGCTTTGAGGAATCGAGTTTCAGAGTGATATAATCGGTTGCCCATTTGTCCATCCAGGCGTCTCGGTTGACATTGGTGCTGTCGATAGTCAAGTTCAGAAAGGCGTCATATTGGTATTCCAGCCAAACTCCTTTGAAGGTAGTCCACTTAGTAATGGCTTGTCTATAATCTGCTCCATCAACATACATGTCTTCCAAAAAGAAATTGCTAGTGACAAACCGGCTAAATTCACTGACCAGACTGGAATTTTTATGGACTAAGATATTATTGATTGCCGTCAATCCGCTACTATTTACCATTTCTTCCCAGATTTCTCTGATGATATCGTCCCCAAAGTCTTCTGATAAACGCTTAGCAAAGATAAAGTTTCCGTATTCGTAGAATCCGATAGTACTCTCGAGACCATTGTCTGGAAATTGGAACCATCCAGGGAGGTATTGATAGTTGTCATTGACTTCTGGATAGACTTCGTCTTCCATATGGGTGGCAGTAGCCTCCATCCACCAACGTTCTTCATACAAATCAATACCAAATTGGATGGCATGGAAAAACTCATGAGCTGCTGTTACTTGCATAGCTTCTAATCCCTGGGTTCGAAATCCGGCATAGTCGTTTTCGACAGCAATGTAGCTGTAAGAAGAGGAGGTCCACTGTTCTGGGTCAGTGTAGCCATAATATCTCATATTAAAGATGAAAACATCGTATCTTCCATCAGGATTTTTTCGGTTAATATCGTCAGGTTCGGCTAGATCACTGGGTGGGGCAGGAAATCCTCTTGTTGTTACCTCAAAGGTCCAGACATTTTCAAAGATTACAGCGAAATTTTCGACATAATCTGGAAAACCGCTCATATCAGTATCATCTAAAGGTACGGCATCGGTAGCCCTACCACCATCTGTACCATTTGTCCAGTGAAGTACGAAGTTGGTCGTGTTGTAGAGCTTTGGCAACAAATGCTGTTTATCATCAATGCCACCGTTAGGATCAGTTGGCCTTTGAAGGACAAATCCTAACTGGTTTTGAGTCTCCGAAGTTAGAAGATGCCAGTTCTCCCTTATTTCTAAGATAGTCATGGTTGCAGTTTTGCTTTGAAGTGAAATTTCTTCAGATGATAACCGGTATTCTCTCGGTAATCTATCTGAATTAGAAACTCTCCAAACTTTGTAGAGCAAATATTTATTGAGAGATATTTTCCCGGCTTGGTAATCAGCTTCCAGTTTATCTAAAGCAGAGAGAGGTCTTTGATTAATCGGATCTTTCGAAAATGCTGAAAGAGGCGATGGAACATTGAAAGTCAAAGTAAACCCAATTATTACGAGCATTAATCCATAAACTATCTTTCTTTTCAATTTCTTTCCCTTCTTTTTGTCTTTACATTTCTTTCCATTCAGCTCTTTTCATTCTTTAGTTGTCAAAGGGCTGAACTATCTAAATTTTACCATAAAAATAAATATTTTGTCAACTAAGTTTTATGCATTGTTGTTGGAAAGGTGTTGAAAAATCTTTTTTATTCTTAGTTGAAAAAATAAGAGGTTTGAGATAAGTTAAAATATGAAAACGAACTTTAAATTCCTACCAAAAGAAAAAATTTCCAGGCTATCAAAAGAGCCGGGAGTTTATGCCTTTAGAGATGAAAGAGAAATTTTATATATTGGTAAGGCTTCCAATATCAAAGAAAGGATAAAAAATCATTTTCAACAGCGGGGTTTTAAAGAGAGTCTTTTTTTAGACAAAACTAAAAGTATAGGCTATATCAAAACCGACTCTGAAATCGAGGCTCTGATTTTAGAAGCGAATTTAATTAAAAAATATCAGCCGAAATATAATGTTGTTTGGCGAGATGATAAAAATTATTTTTTTGTTGGCATAACAAAAGAAGATTTTCCTAGAGTATTTATTACTCATCAAACTTTCAAATTGGAAATTGGAAATTGGAAATTGGAAATTAATTATGTCGGCCCTTTCGTTGATGGAAAAGCACTAAAGCAAACCTTAAAAATTTTGAGAAAGGTATTCCCCTATCGTTCCTGTAAAACTTTGCCAAAAAGAGCCTGTCTCTGGTATCATCTTGGAAGATGTCCAGCTCCCTGCCTTTTAAGATCAAAAATTTTAGAAGTTCCGAAAATTAGAGAAAAATTAAAAAAAGAAATTCAAAGAAATGCCAATTTAATCTTTGAAATAATTAGGGGAAGAAAATTACAAGTCTTAAAAGAGTTAAAAAAGGAAATGCGAGAGGTGGCCAAAACTCAAGATTTTGAGAAGGCAGCAAAAATTAGAGATCAAATTTTGGCTTTGGAAAAAGTCCTAACCCAGGCAAAAATTTTTGAAATTCAGCCTATTCAAAAAGTAAATTGGCTTCAAATTCAAAAGAAATTAAAAAAAATTTTGATCCTAAAAAGAGCAATTTCTAAAATAGAGGCTTACGATATTTCAAATATTCAGGGAAAATTAGCTACTGGATCGATGGTAACTTTTATTGATGGAAAGCCGGAAAAAAAATTTTACAGAAAATTTAAAATAAAAATTTCTGGCGAACCAAATGATATTGCGATGATAAAAGAAATTTTGACTCGTCGTTTTAAACATCCAGAGTGGCTATTTCCCGAGTTAATTTTGATAGATGGAGGAATCGCACAGCTAAATGCTGCGCTCAAAATCAAAAATAAAAATTCAAAAATAAAAAATAAAATGAAAGTTATGAGTTTAGCAAAAAAGAAAAATAAACTTTATCTTGAAAATCTAAAAAAACCAATTTTACTAAAGAGTTTACCGAGAGAAATTTTCAATTTGGTTTTGCAATTAAGAGACGAAGCTCACCGCTTTGCTATTTCTTATCATAAAAAATTAAGAGAAAAGGAATTATTGACACCAAAATAAATTTCTGCTATCTTTAATACTGTGAAACGTTTGATCTCTCAAATTTTAGCTGGAATTTTAGGATTATATTTGGCAATCCGATTTATCTCTGATGTCGAATTTGCCGGTTCCTGGCAAATTTTAATTTTAGCTGGAAGTGTCCTCGGATTAATTAACTTTTTCTTAAAACCTATTTTAAAATTCATCACCCTTCCCCTAAGGATATTAACCTTTGGCCTCTTTACTTTTTTAATAAATATTGGAATAATCTTTTTTATTGATTTGATTTTTCCTCAACTAAAAATTCCAGGAATTTTAAATCTCTTTTTAACAAGTTTAATTATCTGGGGGTTGAATTTTCTTTTTTCAATTTTATTTTCATGAAAAATTATCTACCTTTCTTTCAAATTGGCACCGCTTTTCTTTTAATTCTTTTAATTTTGCTCCAACCAAGAGGAGCTGGCCTCGGATCAGCTTTTGGTCAAAGCACACTTTTTTTTGCTACTAAAAGAGGACTTCAGAAAAAAATTTTTCTGCTAACTTACTTTTTAGGATTTCTTTTCATTTTGCTTGCCCTTTTGAATTTAATTTTGAAATAAATGGTAATCAGTTTAAAAAATTTTGGAAAATGGCCGACCTTTAAGCAATGGAAGCAGTTTTTTAAAATTTTAAATAAAGGGGAGCGAATCTTGTTTTTCCTTTTTTTAATTTTAGTGGTCATTACCTTTTCTTTCCTGACAATTACTTTTTATTTTGAAAATACGGAAGTAAGACCCGCCTCCGGTGGAATTTATATTGAAGGATTGGTGGGCTTCCCAAGATTTATTAATCCGATTTATGCCCAGGCCAGAGATGTTGATCGAGATTTGGTTGAATTAATTTTCTCTGGTCTTATGAGATATGATTCAAAGGGTCAAATTATTGAAGATTTGGTTAAAAATTTTGAAATAAGAGAAGAAGGTAAAATTTTTGAAATTTATTTAAAAGAAAATCTCTCTTGGCACGATGGAAAAAAATTAACTGCTGAAGATGTCATTTTTACTATAAAGACAATTCAGGATTCAGAATTTAAAAGTCCTCTAAGAGCTGCTTGGTTGGGAGTTGAAACTGAAAAAATTTCTGATTTAGCGATTCGCTTTAAATTAAAAAATCCCTCGGCCAACTTTCTGGAAAATTTGACCTTAAAAATTTTACCAAAGCATATTTGGGAAGGTATCTCTCCAGAAAACTTTCCTCTCTCAGAATATAATCTAAGACCAATTGGTTCTGGACCTTACCAACTGAGAGATTTAAAAATTGAAAAAGAAAAAATAACCTCCCTAGATTTAATTAAAAATCGAAATTACCATGACAAATTACCCTATATTGATCAGATCACCTTTTATTTTTTTACCGATGAGGAGGAGCTAATTAAAAACCTAAATAAAATTAAGGGATTTTCCCCAATCTCTTTTAGAAATTGGGAAGAGGAGAAATTTCAGGAATATTTTATCTCTTTGCCAAGATACTTCGCCATCTTTTTTAATCCGGAAAAAACTAAAATTTTTTCTGAAAAAGAGATAAGAAAAGCTTTAAATTATGGAACAAATAAATCGGAAATTTTAGAAAGAGTAATTAAAAAGGGCAAAATTGTAAATTCACCAATTTTACCAGAAATCTTTAACCTTCCTCCCCCTTCTGAAATTTATGAATTTAATTTAGCATTAGCAAAAGAAATTTTAGATAAGGCTGGTTTTTTTGAAAAGGAAAGTAGCCTAAGGGAAAAAATTATTCAAAAAGAAAAGGAATTTGAATTTAAAAATGATTTAAAATTGAGCTCAAAAGGAGAAGAGGTCAGAAAGCTTCAAGAATGTTTGGCCAAAGATCCCGAAATCTATCCTGAAGGAGAAATTACAGGTTTTTTTGGAAATTCAACCAAAAAGGCAGTAATTAATTTTCAGGAAAAATACAAAGAAGAGATTTTAGAACCCTGGGGATTTAAAGAAGGAACAGGAATAGTCAGTAAAACTACTAGACAAAAACTAAATGAAATTTGCTTCCCAGGAGTGAAGGAAACGCTATCTCTTAAATTTTCCCTAGCGACTGCCGATCAGCCAATCTTGATTGAAATTGCCGAAATTTTGAAAGATCAGTGGAGAAATCTAGGAGTAGAAGTAGAAATTAAAAAATTTGACCCGCCGACCTTAGAAAGGGATATTATCAAAAAAAGAGAATATGAAGCTCTTTTATTTGGTCAGGTGCTTCCACTAATTTTAGATCCCTTTTCTTTCTGGCATTCTTCCCAAAAGATAGATCCTGGATTAAATTTGGCCCTGTATGAAAATAAAACTGTTGATAAACTACTCGAGGAAGCTCGTCAGAGTTTGGATTCTGAAGAAAGAGCAAAAAAATATCAGGAATTTCAGAGTATTTTAATTGAAGAAGTTCCGGCTATCTTTTTAGTCAGTCCAGACTATCCCTATTTTGTCTCAAAGGAAATAAAAGGAATAAATTTAGAAAAAATTGCCAATCCTTCAAAAAGATTTTCTGAAATTGAAGGTTGGTATATCAATACAAAAAGGGGGTGGAAATGAAAACTCAAAATTCAAAATTCAAAAGGCAAAACTACAACTTAAAACTAAAAATAAAACCCAACATTCGATATTTGGACGATATGAGGATGGTTCTTTATGATAAAGAGTGGGCAAAAAATGCATCAAATCTTGAACTTTATTATATGTATCGAGGAATTAAAAAAAAGGGTGGTTTAAGATATGATATTACTATCCTCCCGGCAAAAATGTTAGGTCAAGAGTTTGTAAAAACTAAAGGGCATGAACACTCTGGCAGTTATGGCGAGGTTTATATTGTACTTGAAGGCAAAGCAATCTATTTGCTACAAAGAAGCCAAGGCAAAAAAATTAAAGACGTCTATGCATTACGAGCTAAAAAAGGCGAGGTAGCCGTAATTCCTCCTTACTATGGTCACGTGAGTATTAATCCTTCCAAGAAAGATCTAAAAGAGGCGAATTGGTGCGCTGAAAACTGCAAAAACAATTACTATTTATTTGAAAAAATGCGCGGCGCCTGTTATTACTACACAAAATCAGGGTGGATAAAAAATAAAAATTACAAAAGTGTTCCAAAACTTCGTTTTGAAAAACCACTAAGATCGATGCCAAAAAATTTGAATTTTTTGAAGCGGGCATGGCGGAATTAGGATACGCGTAGCGTTCAGAACGCTATGGGAGAAATCCCTTGGAGGTGCAAATCCTCCTGCCCGCACTAACAAAATTAATTTTTAATTCTCAATTTTTAATTTTTAAACTCTAATGGTTTTGAACATTAAGTCATTAAAAATTATTTAAAAATTAGAAATTAAAAATTTTTAAGATATGGTGAAATTAAAAAAACAAAATAATTTGAGGATTATTCCATTAGGAGGATTAGGCGAAGTAGGAAGAAATATGATGCTCCTCGAATATCAGGAACGCCACCCACCCACTGTCCTCCCCTCAAAAGGGGCCCCTATTTTAATTATTGATATGGGTCTAAGATTACCAGAGGAAGATATGCCGGGAGTAGATTATATTATTCCCAATATCAGTTATCTTAAAGGGAGAGAGAAAGATATTCTAGGAATCATCTTCACTCATGGCCATTATGACCACATTGGAGCTATTCCCCATTTGATTGAGCATGTCTGGCGGAAAAATCTTCTAATTTTTGCCTCTCCTTTAACCCGGGGAATAATTTTAAAAAGACAGGAAGATTTTCCAAATCAGCCAAAATTGGAAATTAAAGAAGTCAAGGATGGTGCGAAAATAAAACTTTGGCCTTTTAAAGTTGAATTTTTAAGGACGAATCATAATATTCCTGATAACCTGGGTTTACTTATTGAAACTCCAATTGGCAATATTTTTCATACCTCTGATTTTAAATTTGATAAAAATCCAATAAATGATCTGCCAACTAATTTTAAAAAGCTAAGAGAAATTTCAAGAAGGAAAATTTTACTTTTAATGTCTGATTCGACTGGAGCCGAGGAAGAAGGCCACTCTCTTTCAGAAAAAGAAATTTTGGAAAACTTAGATGAAATTTTTAAAAAGGCAAAAGGTCGAATTATTGCTACTACTTTTGCCTCATTAATCAATCGAATCCAGCAAATTATTACTCTCTCAGAAAAATATGAAAGGAAAGTAATAGTTGAAGGCTATTCAATGAAAAGTAATGTTGAAATTGCTAAAATTTTAGGTTATATCAAATCAAAAAGAGAAACTTTAATTAGAATTAAAGAAATTTCAAATTTTCCTGATTCAAAAATAACCATTCTAACTACCGGAGCCCAGGGTGAACCAGAGGCAGTTTTAATGAGAATTGTTAATAAAGAACATCCCTTTTTGAAACTGAAAAGAGGAGACACAGTTATTTTTTCTTCCTCGGTCGTTCCGGGAAATGAAAGAACGGTTCAAAATTTGAAAGATGAAATTCTAAGACAGAGGGTAAAAGTTTTCCATTACAAAATGATGGATATTCATGCCGGTGGCCATGCTCAGAAGGTTGAATTGGAAAGAATGATAAAAATTATTAGACCAAAATTTTTCCTACCAATTCATGGCCAGTTCTCAATGCTGATCTCTCATGGAGAGATTGCCAAAATTTCTGGAATAAAAGAGAAAAATGTAATAATTGCTGAAAATGGCCAGATAATAAATTTAAATCAAAAAAGATATTTTATTGAAAAAGAGGGGGTTCCTTCAAATTATGTGATGATTGATGGATTATCGGGTGATGTTGGAGAAGTTGTTTTAAGGGACCGCCAGATGTTAGCCAGAGATGGAATGTTTGTGATTGTCGCGGTGGTTGATAAACAAAAAGGTAGGGTTAGAGGAAGTCCAGACATAATTTCAAGAGGCTTTGTTTACCTAAGAGAGTCAAAAGAATTGCTTAGGGAAACCAGAAAAAAAGTTGTGGATATTATTAATAAAGCGGCAGGAAGTGGAGGAGCAGTAAATTGGAACTATATTAAAGAGGAAATTAAAAATAAAATCGGCCAATTTTTGTTTTCTAAAACCCAGAGAAGGCCGATTATTTTACCAGTGGTTATTGAAGTCTAAAAAACATCAAACCATATAAGTAAAAATAAATTTAAATGTTAAAATACTTAAATGAGGGTTTTTAGTGGTATTAGGCCAACTGGAGAATTACATATCGGAAATTATTTAGGAGCAATAAAACAGTGGCTTTCTCTTCAAGAAAAAAATGAGTGCCTTTTTTGTGTTGTTGATTTACATGCCATAACCACTCCTTTTAATCCTCAAAAGCTTCAAAAAAATATTATTGAATTGGTCATTTCCTATTTAGCGGCTGGTTTAAATCCAGAAAAAAGTATCCTCTTTATCCAATCAGAAGTCAAAGAACATACTGAATTGGCCTGGCTATTGGGAACAATTACTCCCTTGGGAGAATTAAAAAGGATGACCCAATTTAAAGAAAAAACCAAAGCCCATCCAGAATATATCAATGCCGGGCTCTTAAATTATCCCCTTTTGATGGCAGCTGACATTTTACTTTACAAAACAGATTTAGTTCCTGTTGGTCAAGATCAAGTACAACATGTTGAATTGACCAGGGAAATTGCCAGAAAATTTAATAAAATGTTTGGCCAGGTTTTCAAAATACCTGAAGTCATCCTGCCAAAAATTGGCCAAAAGATTATGTCCCTCCAAAATCCAACAAAAAAAATGTCAAAAACCGATGATCCAATGGGTTGCATTGGACTTTTTGACACGCCTGAAGAAATTAGAAAAAAAATAATGGTGGCAGTCACCGATCTTGGTCGAGAAATCAAATATGACCCAAAGAAAAAGCCGGGAGTCTCTAATTTGCTGACAATTTATAGTCTATTGAGTGGGAAACCAATTAAGGAATTGGAGAGAAAATTTAAGGGCAAAGGGTATGAAAAATTTAAAAAATCCTTAATCAAAGTTTTAATAGAATCTTTAGAATCGTTTCGAAAAAAGAAAAAAGAGTTTGAAAAAAGAGAAATCTATCTTAGAGAAATTTTAAATAAAGGAACAAAAAGGGCCAGAATGATTGCTCAATTAACTCTGGCCGAAGTTAGAAAAAAAATGGGCCTAACTTGAAATTTTATTCAGAGATTTTTTCTTTTCCAATCAGAGCTATCAGCTCTTTTTTCTTTTCTTTTAAAAATTTTTTTGTTTTAGCCTCAATCGTCAATCTTAAAAATGGCTCGGTTTGGGAAGAACGAAGATTAAACCACCAATCATCATACTCTACAGTAATTCCATCCAAAAAATATTGCCTTCCGTTAAAATATTTTTTTCTAATTTTACTTAATACCTTTTCTTTTTCTTCGATTCGAAAATTAATTTCTTGACTTTTTGGATAAAGTGATAATTCTTTTACCATTTCCGAGACTTTTTTTTCACTCTCTGAGATTAGTTGAAGCAAAATCAAAAAGGGAACGAAGGTAGAATCTGAATAAAAATTTTCTTTGAAACAATAATGGCCTGACAATTCTCCACCCATTATCCCTTTTTCACGGATCATCCCGTCCCTAATATTAACAAATCCAACAGCTGTCCGAATTGGTCTACCTTTCCATTTTTTAATGATTTCAGGAACGGCCTTGGAACAAATTAAATTATAAGCGATTGCAGCACCGGGATTTTTTTTCAAAAAGTACTTAGCCAAAAGTAAAAGGGTGATATCGCCTCTTACCAAATTACCCAATTCGTCTATCAAAAAAATCCTATCAGCATCACCATCAAAGATAAAACCGAAATCGGCTTTCTCTTTCCTTATAACCCTTTGAATTTCCTTAATTGCTCCTTTGGCCAAAGGATTGGGAGAATGGGCAGGAAAATTTCCATCTAACTCAAAATTTAAAGAAATAATTTTAATTGGTAATTTAGGCTCAATTAGGGGAATAACTTTTCCCCCCATTCCATTTCCAGCATCTATTACTACTTTAAAAGGTTTTATTTTTTTAATATCAGCGAAAGAAAAAAAATGATTTAAATAATCTTGCCAAATACCAATTTCTCTAATTTTTCCTTTTTTTCTAATTTTTGGGAAATCCATTTCTTCAATTTTTTCCCCAATCTCTGTTCCCCTAACCCAAATTACTCCTTTTTTAACTAATTTAAAACCATTATATTCTTTTGGGTTATGACTGGCAGTAATCATAATTCCTCCATCAAAACCATATTGTCCTACAGAAAAATATAAACACTCAGTGGGAATCTGACCAATATTATAAACATCACTGCCTCGCTCGATAATTCCTTTAGTCATTGCCTCAAAGAGTGAAGTTGAAGAAAGCCTACAGTCTCGACCAACTACCACCTTTTTAGCTTTTAGATATTCAACAAAAGCTTGACCAATTTTAAAAGCAACTTCTTCATTTATCTCTTGAGGATAAATCCCCCGAATATCATAAGCCCTGAAAATATTTGGATTGATTTTCATATAAATTTATTATATCATATTAATATGTCATTTTCAGTTGGCATAGTCGGCCTTCCAAATGTTGGCAAATCTACTCTGTTTAAAGCTCTAACCAAAAAGCCAGTTGAAATTGCTCCCTATCCCTTTACTACCATCCATCCCAACTTTGGTATTGTTACTGTTCCTGATGAAAGATTATTAAGTATTGCCAAAATTATTCAACCAGAAAAAGTTACTCCAACTATTATTGAATTTGTGGATATTGCTGGGTTAGTTAAGGGAGCTCATAAAGGCGAGGGTTTGGGAAATCAATTTTTAGCTCAGATTAGAAATTGTGATGCTATTTTGGAAGTGGTAAGATGCTTTGAAGATTCGAAAGTTGAAAATGTTTTGGGTGAGGTGAATCCAGAAAAAGAAATTGAGATTGTGAAGATTGAACTTTTGATGAAAGACCTCGAAACTTTGGAAAGCTTAATCTCAAAACTGGAAAAGAAAAAAGATAAAAAAGCACAAAAGAAAATTGAATTTTTAAAAAAAATTAAAGAAGGAGTTTCTCAGGGAAAATTAATTTTGGAAATTAACTTAACTGATGAAGAAAAATTAGAAATTAAGGATTATCAGTTTTTAACCCAGAAACCAATTTTTTATATTTTGAATACTAATGATAAAGGCGGATATTTAAACTCGAAGTTTAAACACTTGGAGATGAATTTGAAAGAAGAGGAAGAAATTTCTGAATTGTCGGAGTCAGAAGTTAAAGAGCTTGGACTAAAATCCCAAGTTGACCAACTAATCAAGGATTGTTACAATATTTTAAATTTAATTACCTTTTTCACGGTGGCCGGAGGAAAAGAAACCAGGGCTTGGACAATTAAAAAAGGAGTAAAAACTCCAGAAGCTGGAGGAGTAGTCCACTCTGATTTTGAGAAAAAATTTATCAGGGCAGAAGTCATACCCTGGCAGAAATTAGTAGAAGCCGGAAGTTGGTCGAAAGCCAGAGAAAAAGGTTGGTTAAAAATAGTTGGTAAAGATTATCCTGTGGAAGATGGCGATGTTATTGAATTTAAAATTTAAAATATTATGAAGTATTACGAACTAACCTATTTGATTTCTCCTGAGTTATCAACTGAGGAGATTGAAAAATTTCAGGAAAAATTAAAATCCCTGATTGCAGAGGGTGGAAGTTTGGATAAAATTTCAAATCCCATCAAAAAAAAGTTGGCTTACCCGATTAAGAAAAAAAATGAGGCTTTTTTAGCTACTCTAAATTTTTATTTCAATCCGGAGCAATTAACAAATTTACAAAAAAAATTAATGGCGGAAGAAAAAATTTTACGTTTCCTCCTTTTAACTAGGAAAAAACCAAAAATTTTACCAGAAATTCCAATTAAACCTAAAAAGGTTATTAAACCAAAGGTCGAATTAAAGGAAATTGAAAAGAAACTAGAAGAAATATTAGGTGAAACTTAAAAAGGTCGACCGGTCATTCGACCGGTCGCCCCGTCGAATGACGGGGCGAATTAAAAGAAATTGAAAAAAATTAGAGGAAATATTAGGCGAATAAAAAATGAATCTCAATAAAGTTTTTCTCGTTGGTCGTCTTACCCAAGATCCCCAAGTAAGAACTACTCCTACTGGCCAGACAGTTTGCAGTTTTGGATTAGCTACCAACAGAATTGGAAAAGATCCAACTACTGGTGAAACTAAAAAATCAACTGAATATCATAATATCGTTTTGTGGCGGAGATTAGCTGAGATCGCCTCCCAGTATTTAACTAAAGGAAGTTTGGTTTTAATTGAAGGGAGAATTCAGACAAGGTCTTGGCAGGATCGATCAGGTAATCAAAGATCCAGAACTGAAATCGTTGCCGAAAGAATGCAATTGGGGCCTCGGGCAGCTGGAAAAATAGTTCCTGGAGAAAAAGAAGAAGTCCCTGAAGAAATCCCAATTATTGAAGAGGGGGAAATCGACGTCAAAGAAATTCCATTCTAAGGAAGCGATGAATTGCTATTTTTGCCAAAAAGGGATAGAAGAAATTGATTTTCGAGAAACTGAGATTATCAGAAAATTTCTTTCTGCCCTAGCCAAAATTAAGTCAAAAAAGAAAACTGGTCTTTGCTCAAGACATCAGAGAAATTTGGCCAAAGCAATAAAAAAAGCCAGATTTTTAGGGTTATTACCTTTTGTTGTTAAATAAAATCTGGGCGGGTCTCTGTCAGAGTTTTCCCATAAGGGAATTTTTTATTTTCTCAGCTATTTTTGGATTTTCCTTTAAAAAATTTTTAGAAACCTCGATTCCCTGGCCTAATTTTATTTCTCCATATTCTAGCCAAGAACCGGATTTTTTAATAATTCCTTCTCTCAAAGCGGTATTTAAGATATCAACCAATTTGGATATTCCCTCATTATAATAAATATCAAATTCAACAGTCTTAAAGGGTGGGGCAACTTTATTTTTAACAATTTTGGCCTTAATTCTAGAGCCGATAATTTCCTCACCATGCTTTATCTGGGCTATTCTCCTCAAATCAATTCTGACTGAGGCATAAAATTTCAAAGCTAAGCCCCCAGGAGTTGTCTCGGGATTTCCAAACAATTGACCAATTTTCATTCTAGTCTGGTTGAGAAAAATAACTGCCGTTTTAGTTTTTGAGACATCGGCCGAAAGTTTTCGAAGGGCCTGACTCATCAACCTTGCCTGAAGCCCAATTTGGAATTCTCCCATTTCTCCTCCAATTTCAGCTTTGGGAACTAAAGCCGCCACTGAATCAATAACAATAGCATCTACTTGGCCAGATTTAACTAATGTCTCAACAATCTGCAAGGCTTCTTCTCCAGAATCTGGTTGGGAAATTAGTAAATCCTCGACATTTACTCCAATTGTCTTTGCCCAATCAGGATCTAGGGCATGTTCAGCATCGACAAATGCTCCAACCCCTCCTTGTTTTTGAACCTCAGCCAAAACATGTAAGGCCAAGGTAGTTTTTCCTCCTCCCTCTGGGCCATAAACTTCAATTACTCTACCCCTGGGAATTCCTCCAACTCCTAAAGCCTTGTCTAATGCTACAGAGCTAGTGGAAATGACATCAACCGCAACTGGCCTTGCCTCTTTCAATTTCATAATTGCTCCCTCGCCAAATCTCTGTTTTATCTGGGAAATTGCAACTTCTAAATTCTGTTTTTCTATTTTTTCTTTTTTCATTTCCTTTTTTAGTTTATTCTTTTTCTTCAAAACTGTCAAGATAAACCTCCCTTGGTTTAGCCCCGTTAGCTGGTCCGACTATTCCTCTTTTTTCCAAAATGTCAATTAATCTAGCTGCTCTGGCATAGCCAATTCTTAATCTCCTTTGTAAAAGAGTGGCCGAGGCCTTTCTAGCTTCAATAACCACCTTTTTTGCCTCCCCATATAAAGGATCCTCTTCAGAAAAAATCTCAAATTGAGGTTTTTCTTCTACAAGACTTTTTTTTAATTCATTGGCAATTTCCATTTTTTCCACCTTTATTTTAGATTTTAGCCAATTAACTACCTTTTTTACCTCCTTTTCCGAAACATAGGCTCCCTGGATTCTCTTTGGTTTAACAATTTCAGCTGAGACAAAAAGCATATCACCTAAACCTAAAAGTTTTTCTGCTCCAGCCATATCTAAAACAGTTCTGGAATCAACCTGAGAAGCGACCTGAAAAGTAATTCTGGAAGTAATATTAGCCTTAATTAATCCGGTAATGACCTCAACCGATGGTCGCTGGGTGGCTAATACTAAATGGATGCCAACTGCCCTTGATAATTGGGCTAATCTGACAATTGAAGCCTCAATTTCCCTTCCTTTGGCGGCCATTAAATCTGCCAATTCATCTACAATTAGAATAAGATAGGGCATGATTTCAAACTCCTCAGGCCTTTCATTAGCCAATTGATTATAACTAACAATATCTCTGGCTCCGGCCTCAGCCAAGATTTCAAATCTCCTTTCCATTTCCGAAATTAGCCATTGCAAAGCATTGACTGTTTTTTGAGGATCGTAAATTACTGGACATAAAAGATGGGGTAAATCATTATAAATTGGGAATTCAACTCTCTTTGGATCGATTAGAATAAATCTTAAAATTTCCGGAGAATTTTTGTAAAGCAAACTTAAAATTAGAGAATTCAAAAAAATGGTCTTACCAGTTCCAGTTGAACCGGCGACTAGCAAATGGGGCATCTTTTGTAAGTCAGTATAAATCGGAATACCAGAAACATCTCGACCTAAGACAAAAGTCAAATTGGAAATCGATCGTTGAAAATTGGGGCTTTCAATTAAATTTCTAAGTCTAACTAAGACTCGAACTTTATTTGGAACCTCAATTCCAACCAAAGATCTCCCAGGAATTGGAGCTTCAATTCTAATTGGGTGGCTGGCCAGGGCTAGGGCTAAATCATTAGAAAGGGCGGTAATTTTTGCCAACTTTATTCCTTCAGCTGGTTTTAAGGTATACTGAGTAACTGTTGGACCAATATTTATTTCTGACATCTCAACTGGAATATCAAAATTTTGAAGTGTCTTTTTAATAACTACTGAATTCACTTTTATATCGCCACTGGTTGGAGCTCCTCTATCCTCCTCAAGCAAATCAAGGGGTAGACCTTGCCAAGTCTTGGGAAGAGGAGGGAGTTCAATTGGCCTGGTCTCTAATTTTAGGGGAGAAATCTTAATTTCTTCCTTAGGTGTAATTTCTTTAATTTTAAATTTAGGAGCGAAAATTCTTTTAACCAAAGAGGGTTGGGGAATTACCTCTTTTTGAAATTCTGGCTGGGGCTTCCTTAAAGTCTGCCAAAAAATTGAAAGGCTAATAATTATTATTCCAAAAAAAATGATTTGGCTGAGATAAAATCCAAAGAGTCTTAAAAAAAGAAAATTTAAAATCTGACCAATTAAACCTCCTTGCTGCTTTATTGGATTAAAAGCCCCAAAAAGACCAGAAATTCCAAGGATTAAAAGCAAATTGGCTAAAATTACTGAAGGGATAAATCTCTGAGATTCTCTATTAAGAATTAGCAATCCTAAAAGGCCAGAAACTAAAGGAATTAAAAAGGTTGTCTTCCCAATTAAAAAGAATGAGCCTTCCATTAAAACTTTGCCAACCACTCCAGCTAAATTAAAAAAGCCCAGACTAAAAATCAGAGCAATTAGAAAAAATAAAAAACTGAAAATTAACCTCTTTGTGGAACTATCTAAATTAAATTCTCTTTTTTCTGATTTATTTTTTATTATTTTCATTTAATTATACCTCTCACTCAAATAAATTATAACATTATTTTACTTTTTAAAACCAGTTCCGGCTGGAATCAGTTTTCCGATAATGACGTTTTCTTTCAGCCCTCTTAATTTATCTTCCTTACCTTCCAGAGATGCTTTGATTAAAATCCGAGAAGTCTCCTGAAAAGAGGCAGCCGATAAAAATGATTCGGTAGTTAAGGCCACTCGGGAAATTCCAAGCAAAATTGGAGTGGCTTTAGCCGGTTTTTTCCTTTCTCTTTTTAAAATTTGATTCTCTTCTAAAAATCTGGCCTTCTCAACTATCTCCCCAGTGACAAAAGAAGAGGCTCCAGGATCTTTAATTCTTACTCGGGAAAACATCTGGCGGATAACCACTTCAATGTGTTTGTCATGAATAATTGCTCCCTGGGAAACATAGATTTTTTGAATTTCTTTAAGAATATAGCGCTGACATTGAACATTTCCACCATATTTTAATAGCTCCCTTAAATTTAAACTCCCTTCAGATAGTTGTTGGCCACTTTTAACTGCCTCCCCTTCCTTTACTAAAATAGTTACATTTGGTGGAATTTTAAATTCGATAATTTCTGATTTCTTTGGCCTTATTTTAATAACTCTTTCAGGAGTTATCTCAATCGCTTTTCCATCAACTGGAGAAATCTCGGCCTTTCCTCTTGGTTCCCTAAGCTCAAAAATTTCCTGGACTCTAGGCAAACCAAAAGTGATATCACCACCGCCGGCTACTCCCCCGGTATGGAAAGTCTTCATTGTCAACTGGGTACCAGGTTCACCAATTGACTGAGCAGCTAAAACCCCTACTGGTGTCCCCAATTTGACCAATTGATTTGATCCCAAATCCCAGCCATAGCATTTCTGGCAAATTCCCCTGATTGTTTTACAACTCAGAGGGGATCGCACTCGAACTTTTTCAATTTCCTCATCAATTATTCTTTCAGCAGCCTGCCAACCAATAACCTCTCCTTTCTTAACTATCATTTTGCCTTTTTTTGTTTTAACATCTTCTAAGGCTACCCTCCCTAAAATCTTAAAGAGAAAATTCTGGCCAATTTCTTTTGCATCTTCTAAAAATAACTCAATTCCCAATTGATCATGGCAATCCTCTTCAGAAATTATCACTTCGTGAACAACATCAATTAATCTCCTGGTTAAGTAACCTGCTGAAGAAGTTCTCAAGGCGGTATCAGCAGTTCCTTTTCTAGCCCCATGGGTGGAAATAAAATATTCCAGGACATTAAAGCCCTCTTTAAAAGAACTTTTAACTGGTAACTCAATGATCTCGCCCATTGGATTAACTACCAGGCCTTTAATTCCAGCCATCTGAACTGGTTGAATCCAGCTGCCCCTGGCCCCAGAATCAACAATCTGAAAGACAGAGCCTGATTCAGGTAAAATTTTTGGAATCAGTTTTTCAATTTCCGATTTAGCTCTTTGCCAGATCTCAATTGCCTTTAAATATTTTTCCTCTCTAGAGAGAAGGCCTTTTCTATAATGGTCGGAAATTTCCTCGATTTCCTTTTCGGCCTTGGCAATTATTCCTTCCTTTTCTGGAGGTAAAATAAGGTCTGTCATTCCCCAAGAAATACCTGATTGAGTAGCCGCCTCAAATCCCAAATCTTTGATTTTGTCCAAGCTCTCAACTGCCTTTTCTCTTGGGTAATTTTCAATAATTTCACTAATTAGTTTTTCCAGCCGCTTGGAATTTACTTCTTCATTAATAAAGGAGTGTCCTTCGGGCAAAGCCTCATTGAAAAGAATTCTACCTAAACTTGTCTCAATTAATTTTTGATTTTGTTTTAATTTTATTTTAGCCTGAAGATCAATCTCTCCAAATTCATAGGCTAAATTAGCTTCCTCAGGATTTCCAAAAATTTTCCCTTCGCCCTTAGCTCCTTCCCTTATTTTTGTGAAAAAATAACAACCTAAAACAATATCTTGGGTCGGAGTAACAATCGGCAGACCGGTAGCTGGTTTTAATAAATTTAAAGAAGATAGTATTATTTCCTTGGCCTCTTTTTGAGCTTCCTCTGATAAAGGTAAATGAACAGCCATCTGATCACCATCAAAATCGGCATTAAAGGCCTTACAAATCAGAGGGTGAATTCGAATCGCCTCTCCTTCAATTAAAACTGGCTGGAAAGCCTGAATTCCTAATCGATGCAGGGTCGGTGCCCGGTTTAATAAAACTAGTTTATCTTTGACAACCTCTTCCAAAATTGCCCAGACTTCTTCAGTTTCCTCTTCAATCAACCTTGAGGCTCCCCTAACATTGTAAGCCAGTTCTTTTTCCAAAATTCTTTTGATGACGAAGGGCTTAAAAAGTTCTAAGGCCATTTTTTTGGGTAGACCACATTGATTAAGCTTTAGTTCTGGGCCAATAACAATGACCGATCTTCCAGAGTAATCAACCCTTTTCCCTAAAAGATTTTGTCTAAATCTTCCTTGCTTTCCCTCAAGCATATCAGCCAGGGATTTCAATAACCTTCTTCCACCAGTTGTTGCCCTGGTAATTACTCCCTTTCTCATCCCATTATCAATTAAGGCATCGACTGCTTCTTGCAACATTCTTTTTTCATTTCTGACAATTACCTCTGGGGCATTAATTTCTAAAAGATATTTTAATCTATTATTTCGATTGATCACTCGGCGATAAAGATCATTTAAATCTGAGGAGGCGTATCTTCCACCATCTAACTGAACCATCGGCCTCAGATCAGGAGGCAAAACTGGTAAGACAGTTAGAAACATCCACTCTGGTCCAACTCCAGCTCTTTCCATTGCTTGGAAAATTTTTAACCTCCTTAAAATTCTCCTTTTGGCAATTGGACTTGCCTTTTCTATCTCTTTTTTTAACTCCTCAATCTTTTTTTTGAGATCGATTTTCCCAAAAATTTTCCTTAGAGTCTCAGCACCTGTTCCTGCCTCAAAAACTTCCCCATATTTCAAGGAAAGATCGTGATATTCAACCTCAGATAAAATTCTTAAGAGTTTAATTGCCAAAACTTCTTCTCTAGCCCTATCTCTGGCCGCTTTAAGTTCCTCAATTTTCTTTTTGGTTTTCTCTTTTCCTTTTAGACTCTTAATTTTAGCCTTATATTCTCTTTCAATCTCTCCTAAAACCTCTTTTTTCGCTTCTTCATTGACCTTAGTGATAATATAGGCAGTAAAATAAATTACCTTTTCCAGTTGAGGCATTGGGATATCTAAGATAAGTCCCATCCTTGAAGGAACTCCTCTTAAAAACCAGATATGGGAAACTGGTGAGCATAACTTAATATGGCCCATCCTTTCTCTTCTAACTGAAGACTTTGTTACCTCAACCCCACACTTATCACAGATTATCCCTTTGTAACGAATTCTACGATATTTACCACAATAACATTGATAATCCCTTTCCGGCCCAAAAATCTTTTCACAAAATAGACCATCTTTCTCCGGCCTCTGAGTCCGATAATTGATTGTTTCCGGATTAGTCACTTCACCATGGCTCCAATTCAAAATTTCCTCAGGTGAGGCAAGAGAAATTTTTATTGATTCTAAGTCGGCTACTCTCATAGTTTTTCTTCTTTTGGCTTCTCTTTAATTTCAATATTTAAACCTAAAGCCTTTAATTCATTAACCAAAAGGTTAAAGGAAGCTGGGATATTTGGATTTTTAATTTCTTCCCCTTTTAAAATGGCTTCGTAAGTAGCCGCCCTTCCTGGGACATCGTCAGATTTGATGGTTAACATTTCCTGCAAGGTATGGGCAGCTCCATAACCTTCCAGGGCCCAGACTTCCATTTCTCCAAATCTCTGACCGCCAAATTGGGCTTTACCTCCCAAAGGTTGTTGGGTAATCAGAGAATAAGGACCAATGGATCTCATATGGATTTTATCCTTGACCATGTGGATCAATTTTAACATGTAAATGTAGCCAACGGTTACCTTTTGAGGCAAAGGAAGGCCATTTTGACCATCAAAAAGATTAACCTTGCCATCTTCAGGAAGGCCGGCTCTTTTTAATTCATTTTTAATATCTTCTTCAGTCGCCCCAGCTAAGGCTGGAGAAATAACAAGGAAACCCAATTTTTTGGCCGCCAATCCTAAATGGGCTTCTAAAATCTGACCTAAATTCATTCTTGAGGCAATAGAAGAAGGGTTTAAAATGATATCGACCGGAGTGCCATCTTCAAGAAATGGCATTTCTTCTACCGGTAAGACCTTAGAAATTACTCCCTTATTTCCATGACGGCCAGTCAGTTTGTCACCAGCCTGAATCTTTCTGATTTCGGCGAGCTCAACCTCAACCCTTTTTATCACTCCCGGCTCCAACTTGTGGCCCTTTTCTCTCTCAAAAACTTTCAGATTAATTATTCTTCCTTCTTTACCATGTTCCATTAACAAAGAAGTATCTTTAACATCTCTGGCCTTTTCCCCAAAAATTGCTCGCAATAATCTCTCTTCAGAGGTTAAATCCAATTCTCCTTTTGGTGAAATTTTCCCAACCAAAATATCATTAGGCCCGACCTCTGCCCCAATTCTGACCAATCCCTCTTCGTCCAAATTCCCCAATTTTTCTTCTGCGACATTAGGAATATCTGAGGTTGTTATCTCTGGACCTAATTTTGTTTCTCTTATATCGCAGAAAAAATTTTCAAGGTGAACTGAGGTAAAGACATCATCTCTGACTAGCCTTTCGGAAATAACAATAGCATCTTCAAAATTCTCGCCCCGCCAGGAAAGAAAAGCAACTAAGACATTTCTACCTAAAGCTAAGTAGCCCTGAGAGGTTCCACCACCCTCAGCCAAAACATCTCCTTTTTTAACAAAATCTCCTTTTTTAACTAAGGGCCTCTGATGTAAGCAGGTATATTGATTTGTCCGATAAAAAGTTCTCAGATGATAAACCTTCTCAGAATTCTTGGTCTTAATTTTAATGTGATTGGCATCTACTTCTAAAACTTTTCCTTCTTCCTCGGCAATTATGATTTCTCCAGAATCCGCTGCTACCCTTCCCTCTATTCCGGTACAGACCAGAGGAATTTCTGGTCTGAGTAGAGGAACAGCCTGTCTTTGCATATTTGAACCCATAAGAGCACGATTAGCATCGGTATTTTGTAAAAAGGGTATTAGGGAAGTACCAATTGAAATTGATTGGTCAGGAGAGACATCAATGAAATCAACTTTTCCTCTATCAGCCAGGCCAGGTTCACCTTTTATTCTGGCTTCAACTTTCGGTGGAATGATATTTCCTTTTTCATCAATTTCTATTCCGGCATGGGCAATGTTGTATTTTTCTTCCTCTATGGCATTAAGATAATGAATTTCCCTAATTAATTTTCCATTTCCAACTTTAAAATAGGGGGTCTCAATAAAACCATAAGGATTAATTCTGGCAAAAGAAGCCAAATGACCAACTAATCCAATATTTGGACCTTCAGGAGTCTGAATCGGACAAATTCTTCCATAATGGCTAGGTTGGACATCTCTAACTTCGAATCCAGCCCTTTCCCTGGATAGACCGCCAGGACCAGTGGCTGTTAACCTTCTTTTGTGTTCTAACTCGGCCAGAAGATTTTCATTATCCATAAATTGAGCCATCTGAGAGGAAGTGAAAAATTCCTTGATCACTGCCATAAATGGTCGGGGATTTATCAGTTGAACTGGGGTAAGGGTGGAGATATCTAAAATTGACATTCGATCCTTGATGATCCTGGCCATTCTCATTAAACCAACCCTCAATCTATTTTGTAATAATTCATTTAAGGTCCTGACTCGGCGATTGCCCAGATGATCAATCTGGTCAGGTTTCCCTTCCGGATCGTTATTAAGTCTGACAATTTCTCTCAGGACGGCAACGATATCTTCTGGAGACAAGACCCGCTCCAAGACTGTAATTTCTTCTTTTTCAGCTGGATTTTTAACTCGAGCTTTTCCCTTAATTTTTAATTTTTCATTTTTAATTTTTAATTTTAATTCTGGCAGCCTCTGCCACATTCGCCACCTACCAACCTTAGAAAGATCGTATCTTTCAAAATTAAAGAACATATTCCAAATTAGCTCTCGGGCAGTATCTGGGGTAACTAATTCCCCTGGTCTTAATCTTCGATAAATCTCAACTAAAGCCTCGGCCTGGTTACGGGAAGGATCCTTGGCTATTGTCTCTCTGACATATTTGATCTCGGGATCAACATCAACATCTTGAAAGGTCTCCTTAATTTTTTCATCTCGATCAATTCCAAAGGCTCTAATTAAAGTGGTGGCTGAAACCCTCCTTTTCCGATCAATCTTAACGCCAATAAAACCTGAAGGGTCAGTGTCAAATTCTAACCAGGCTCCTCGGTTAGGAATAATTTTAGCCCCGAAATAATTTTTGCCCCTAATTTTCTGAGAAGTAAAGAAAGCCCCAGGAGAACGAATCAGTTGAGAAATTATCACTCTTTCCACTCCATTAACAATAAAAGTTCCCCTTTCAGTCATTAAAGGAAAGTCTGCCAGAAAAACCTCTTGTTCTTTAATCTCCTTTGTCTTGAGATTGATTAATCTTGTTCTAACTCTTAAAGGTGCTTCATAGGAATCATTATTTTCCCTCGCCTCCAAATCAGTTTTATATTTTGGCTCTCCTAATTTATAATCCAAAAACCAGAGTTCCAATTCTTTCCCAGTATAATCTCGAATTGGCGAAACCTCAGAGAAAAGTTCTTTTAAATCCCTTTGCCAAAATCTCTGCCAGCTTTCTTTTTGAAGACTTAATAAATAGGGTAGAAAAAGAGAGACTTTTGATTTAGAAAAAATTTTAAATTTCATAAATAGAAAAATTACCCTAAACTTCCATTTTTTTAGGGCAACGTCTTTCAATACGGAATTAAAATTTTACCAAACTTAATTTTAATCCTTTTAAAAAATTTGTCAAGGGCAAAAATTTCAAGGCCTTCTTTCTGGTGGCCTTTCCTCAATTGGCGGTTGACCAATTGATATTCCTTCAAGGGCTGCCTTTCCTTCTCTCAAATTTGCCAAAATTTTCTTGACTTCTTGATTTTCTGGATTTAATTTCTCAATTTTTTCAAACTGCTCAATAGCCAAATCTCTCTCCCCTTCTTTATCATAAATTAATCCTAGAAAATATCTAGCATTGGAATAATTTTCATCAATCCTGACTGCCCTTTCAAATTCAGCCTTAGCCTTATCTATTTGATTATCATTGTAATACAAAAGGCCAAGTTGAAAAGCTAAGCCCGGATCGAAAGGAGCTATCGATTTTGTCTCCTCTAATTTTTTGATTGCCTCTTTTGTCTTTCCCTCCGTCTGATAAATCATTGCCAATTGGAAATTGGCTGGAGGATAATCTGATTTCAATTCAATTGCCTTCTGGAAATTCTCTCTCGCTTTTTCTAAATTCTCAGAAATTTCTTTTTCCTGACCACCGGTCCTGCTCAAAAGGCCAACTTTAGCCAAATAAACTAAACCAATTTCAGTAAAAATATAGGGATTTTTTGGTTCCAATTCAACTGCCTTTTGATAAGAATCTAAGGCCCAATTTTCAGCTCCACCAACTAAACCAATTAGATTTCGATAGATAAATCCTCGGACATTCCAATTGGCAACATTTTCTTTTGAAATCTCAGTTGCTTTCTTTGCTGAATTTATAATTTTATCAGTTAAAAAATAAATTTGATTTGTCAGTTCCTCTTTGGAAGTTTGAGCCTCTCTCAAAACCCCATTTAATTTAGCTAAATAAAGTTGAGAGATATCTCTAAAGTAACTATCTAAACTTGGATTAAAATTAATTGCTCTTTCTAATGAAATTATTGCCCTATCTCCCTCCCCTCTCTGCCAATATCTCAGACCTGAAAAATATCTTACCTCGGCTAAATAGTTCCTAATCAAAAGAAGAGAAAGACTAGTTCCAAAAATAAAAACCAAAACTAAGGAAATAACTGGAATCAAAAAACGGTTAAAAACTAAGCTCTTTATTTTAAAATTTAAACTGGAAAGAAAAGCCAAAATTAGCCAGAAAAGAAAAAGCAAACTCAAATTTGCTGGATAAAGAAATTGACTAAAAAATAGAGAAATAAAGCTCGAAAAGATTGCCAGGGAAAGAAAATTACCTTTTTGAAGATTTTTCCAACCAAACCGAAAAAACACCCAAAAGATAAAAAACAAAGATAAAATTCCAAAAATTCCGGTGGTTACCAATTTATCGAGAGTTTCTGAAGCCCCGCTATTAAATCTGATATTCCAAAAAACCGTCCGATTTATCTCTAAAGGTTTAAATTTTGAATAATTGAAAACAAAGGTTGAAGGTCCTGATCCTAAAAAGAAATTTTTAAAATTTTTTAAAGAATTTTTAGCAATCTGAAATTCAGTTAGCTGGTTTGGTAAAACTTCAATTGGAATTTGAATTCCTGGCAGAGAAATCCTAAAAATAAGGAAAGTTAAAGCAATAATTAAAAGAATTGCTGACGGAAAAACTAAATTTATTCTCTGAGGATTCAAAAGGCCAAAAATAAAAACTATTGAAGTTGAAACAATTAAAATCAGCCAGGCCGAGGGAAAATTGATAAAAATTAGAGAAATTAAAAAGAAAATGGTAAAAATTGCCAAGAAATAGCGAAATATCCTTTTTGAAATAAGGGCTAAAATAATTGTTGATGGTAAAAGAACAGCCAAAAATATTGAAAGTGAATTTAGGCTACCGAAGGTATTAAAAGAGGGGGTCTTGGTGAAATTCCAGGGCAAAATGAATTTACCAAAAATCTGAAAAATTGAAAAAAGAGTTATTAAAAAGCCAGAAATTAAAAATAGAAAAAAGAGGTTAAAGATTTCTTCTCTTTTAAAAATATTAGCTACTAAAAAATAAAAAAGAGTAAAATAAAGAAGAGTTAGGAATCCTTGACTAATATTTAATGGCCAGCCCCAAAAACTTCCATAAGGAAAAGAGGAAAAAATTGTTGAAAGACCGTAAATTAAAAGAAAAATCAAAACCGGAATATTCAGAAAATTAAAATTAATTTCAACTCTACCAGAAAGAAAAACTTTTATTGACCAGAAAAGGAGGGCTAAAAAAATTAAAATAAAAAATAAAAACTGTTTTTGAAAATCGAGAGGATCAACTGTAAGAGGTGAAAAGAAAATCGGAACTAAAAAAACCAAAAGATAAATTATAATCTTATAAATTTTCTCAGAAACTTTAATTACCTGTTCCGTAGGTCCCCTACTAAATTTTAGCGGAGGGGCCTTCGGAATTTTTTGAGATCGGGTTTTGATTTTATTTTCCATGTTTCTATTTTAAGAAATTTTAAAAAATTTTCAAAGTCTAATGGACTTTGATACTCTCTAAAATCCCTAAACCTATGAAAGTTGCAATTAGATTAGACCCCCCGTAACTTATTAAAGGTAAAGAGATCCCGATTATTGGTAAAAGTCCTAAATTCATCCCGATATGGATAAAAATCTGAGAAATTAAAAGAATTACTAAACTTGAAGAGAAAAGTCTAGGAAAATTACTTTCAGCTAAGAAAGCAATTTTTATTATCCGCCAAATCAAAATTGAAAAAAGAAAAAACAAAATAAAAACACCTATTAGTCCCATTTCTTCAGCAATGGCTGCGAAAATAAAATCGGTTTGGGGTTCGGGTAAAAAACCATATTGGGTCTGAGAGCCTTTGAAGACACCTTGACCAAAAAGACCACCTGAACCAATGGCAATTTTTGATTGAATTTGGCTCCAGCCAATTCCCAAAGGCTCAAATTTTGGTTGAAAAAAACTAATTATCCTTTGTTTTTGATATTCTTTCAAAAAAAATTGCCAGCCCAAAGCTAAAATCAAAAGAAAAAGAATTAAAAGCCAAAAAAAATGCCGAATTTTAATCCCGGAAATAACTAAAATTCCAAGCCAGAGCAAAATTAAAATTAAGACTGAGCCTAAATCTGGTTGGAAAAAGGTTAGAATTGAAGGAATCAAAAAATAGAGACCGGAAATTAAAATATGCTTTGGGCGATACATCTCAACATGACGCATTGAAAAATATTTAGCCAACAAAATTATTAAAACAATTTTGGTAAATTCAATTGGATCAATTGAGATTTTTCCTAATTTATACCAAGATCTTGACCCTCTAATTTCTGGAGCAAAAAAAAATAGACCAGCCAAACTCAGAATCGCAAAAAAATATAAAAACAAAATTAAATAAGGGTCTTCCCTCAAAATCCGCCAATCAAAAAAAGATAAAAATATCATCAAAAAAAATCCTATCCCAAAAAAAATAATTTGTTTTTTAAAATTAAAAAAATTTCCTCTTGAGGAACTATAAATAGATAAAAGCCCCATCCCAACCAACAATATAGTAGTAATAATTAAAATCCAATCCAATTTTTTAAAATGAATTAAAACATTTTTCATAATCGTTCTAGAGTCTGCATTTTAGACGATCGCATTAAACATAGGAATTAGAGGTGATTAGATTATCTTAGTATTTTTAAAAATTCTTTCTCAGAAATAATTTTTACTCCAAGTTTTTTAGCTTTTTCATATTTTGAGCCAGGTTCTTTACCAACAATGACAAAATCAGTCTTTTTTGAAACCGATTCGGAAATCTCCCCACCTAATAACCTAATTTTTTCTTTTGCCTCATCTCTGGTTATTGTTTCAAGGCTTCCAGTTAAGACAAAAGTTTTTCCTTTTAAAGGTTGGTATTTTGGCTTTTTCCCTTCAATAATTTCAACGCCAACTCTCTCCAATTTTTCTAAAAATTGAAGGTTTCTCTTTTCCTGAAACCAATCGTAAATAGATTTTGCAACTACCGGACCGATATCCATGACTTTTTGTAATTCTTCGAGGTTTGCCTCTTTTAGTTTTTCAAAAGAGCCAAAATATTCTGCCAAATCCTGGGCAGTTTCTTCGCCAACATTTCTGATTCCTAAGGCATAGATGAATTTTGGCAAGGTAATTCTTTTTTTGCTTTGAATTGCCGAAATTAAATTTTTCGCCGATTTTTCAGCAAATCTCTCCAGAGGTAAAATATCGCCTTCCTCTAATTTGAATAAGTCAGCCGGGTCTTGAATCAGGCCTTCCTCAATTAACCTGCCAACAATTTTAGGACCCAAGCTAACAATATCAAAAGCTCCTTTTGAGACAAAAAAATAAAAATATCTCCTTTCTTTTGCTGGACATTTTGGATTAGGACACCTCGAAACAACTTCTCCTTCTGGTTTAATAACTTTTGTTCCACAAACTGGACATTTCTCTGGTATTTTAAATTCTCTTTCCTTACCAGTCCTCAATTCTGGTAAAACTTTAATTATATCTGGAATAACATCTCCTGCTCGGCCAATGATGACTGTATCGCCAATTTTCACTCCAAGTCTTTTTATTTCATCTTCGTTATGCAAAGTTGCTCTGGAAATTGTCACTCCCCCGACCTCAACTGGTTTTAAAACGGCAACCGGAGTTAAAGAGCCAGTCCTCCCAATTTGTAAAACTATATCTTCAACAATTGTCGTTGTCTGTTTTAAAGGAAATTTGAAAGCAATTGCTCCTCTCGGGGCTTTGCCAACTACACCCAATTTTTCAAAAATTTTATTATTGTTAACAATGACTGTAATTCCATCAATCTCATAGGGAAATTTTTCTCTTAATTTTTGAGTGATTCTATGAAGCCCAAAAACCTCTTTTAAATTTTGGCAGTATTTTGAATATTTATTATTTGTTTTAAAACCTAAAATCCTTAAAATTTTGTGTTTTTCTTCGTGAGTTTTTTGGCCAAAATCAGTTAGTAATTCATAAGTATTTGAATCCAATTTTCTTTTGGCAGTCATTTTTGGGTTTAATTGCCTAATTGAGCCAGCAGCCAAATTTCTAGGATTAGCAAAAGTAGGAAGACCCAATTTTTCTTGTCCTTTATTTACTTTTTCAAAATCTTTTTTTGCGATGATTGCCTCTCCCCTGACAACAACTTCTTTTAATCCTTTTTTCTTTATATTTTCAGCTATCTCTTTTAATCCAGGGGCCCGCTTGCCCTTGGCAAGCGGGACTCCGACCCCCCCTCCTCCCTCCCAGCTCTGCTGGGCCCCTCGGGTGGTGGGTGGGTCGTAGTCTTTTTCTAATTCTTCTACTACTTCCTCAATCTCTCTTAATTTTAAAGGAATGGCTTCGATTGTTTTTAAATTTTGAGTAACATCTTCGCCAAAAATTCCATCTCCTCTTGTTGACCCGGTTTTTAAAATCCCGTTTTCATAAATTAATTCAATTGCTAATCCATCTAACTTTGGCTCACAATAAAAATCGAGTTGATTTTGCTCTTTTAGAGTTAAAAGTTTAGAAATTCTTTCTAACCAATCTTCCATATCCTTTTCAGAAAAAGCATCGTTCAAGGATAGCATTGGTAGGGGATGCCTAACTTTCTCAAATTTTTCCAAGGGCTTTCCACCTACTCTCTGGGTTGGTGAATCAGGGGTAATAAATTCAGGGTATTTTTGCTCCAAATCAAAAAGTTCTTTTTTTAAAGAATCCAAAGCTGCTTCAGAGATTTCCTGGCGGTCTAAGACGTGATAGAGATAGCGGTGGTGATTAATGAGCTTTTTTAGTTTCTCGATTCTTTTTTTAGCTTCTTTTTTATTCATAAAAATTTGCCAAATTCTTATTGCTCAAAGCAATAAAGTCTGTTCACCCCATTACAAAATGCTCCTAGAGAGTCAATCCAAGAATAATCGGTTTGCCCGCTGTTACCTGTCCATCCTACATAGTTTAAACTATGTTCACTACTTGTCCAATTTAAACAACTACAACCCCCTGAAAAAAAAGGGTCACAAGAATATATTCTTCCATATATATCAGTGTTTGTCCAAACTTCCTCATTATTATTAACCCCACCTATTTCATTAACATTAATTGGGTTTTGAATTGTCCCGTCTGTTAAATCATTCCAATCATTGGCAATAAGAACGCCAGTAACTGTCTTGTAAGGCGCTTTGCTAAAGGTAAAGCGAGGGGGTATAGGAGGAGTGGCGTCAGGATCTCCTGCTGGACTATTTATCGAATCTGATAACCAGGCTTTATAGGTACCAGGCAATCCAGCGGCATTAGCCAGATTCTGACAGATTGAATCGGCACCAGCTAAACGACCAAGATTACCGCCATAAGCTCCACTAGTGACAAAAACTTTTTTGGGGAGGAAGTGGGTAACTTTAATTGCTCTTTTTGTTCCTTTATAATCTCCACTGGACTTAATTGTAGTCATTCCTCCACTTACTGTAGCCTCAACACGATATCTTTTCCCGTTAAAATCACTTTCATAAATAATAGTACAATCAGTACAGGTTGTATCACCACAATCTTTATCAGTTCCATCCGGATTCTCACCACAACCAGTACAATCCCAAATACAATCAGGAGCAGTGCAATTAGAATCCATATAACAAAGTCCCCTTGCTCCATCAGGTTTCACCTGATTATCATAAAAAACAGTCTTTTCAATTCCAGTATCAGCAGCATAAAAAGCAATTACTGAATCTTCCATTCCTCTTATCATTTTCATTTGGCTAATAATAATTGTGCTTATTCCCAAACCAATGGCCAGCAAAATAATCATAATCATTAGACCGAGGTAGAGAGAAACGCCTCGTTCCATTGTCTCATTGTTATATTGTTTCATTGTTAAGCTTATTGTTTTAATTTTTGATTTGTATATTGAATAAGTTGGTTGATGGATTTTGGTAATTTTTTTAATTCTTCTAAGATATAATTATATTCTTCCTCTTTTAAAAGCTTTCTAATATTTGCTTTTTCATTCCAATCTAAAGTTTCATTAACCGAACCATAACTTATCCGATAAAAATGAATTTTGTCTTTCTTAAAATATCTTCCAAAGCCCTCAGCAATATTCGCTGAGATGGAATCAATAGCTCTGATAAATTGCTCGCCAATAGTTCTTTTGGAAAAAATGTCCCATTTAATGACAATATTCCAAACATAATTGGCTAAATTAAAGGCAATTTTATAGGCATCGAGGTTGTTTAATTTCAAATATTTCTTTTCCATAATCAATGAAGTAATGAAGCCATGAAACAATAAAACCATGAAATCATTTAATATTGGACATCTAAACTTCTTTGGGAAATTGAGGTCTGAATTTGGATTTTTGGCTGTTCCCCAGCTGCTCCTCTTCCTAATATTTCTAAAAAAATAGTTACTCTTGGCTGAAGAGTATCCCCTTGCCCCCAACCAGACGGAGCAATATTAAAGGAGTTAACTTGAAGTTTAGCCGAGGTTAATTCCCAAGTATTGGTTCCTATTCTTTTTTTTAACCGTCCGCCTTCTAAGCCTTCTAAAAAAAACTCGGTACAGACACCATTATAATCAATAAATTTTATTCCATTAGTTATAAGTTCATAATTATATCCATATCCATTTGTGGTAAGACAACTGCAAGTGGCTGGATTAGTTTTATCAGTACAGATTAACTCTTTTCTTGCCATTCTCAAAGCCCTTCCCATATATTCTAAGATATAACTCGTCTGATCTAAAAGTTCCTGAGTGGCTAAAACTCTTCTTTGAGAGCGAATTCCAGAAATAAAAAGTCCAGAAATTGCCCCAATGGTTATTGTAAAAATAGTCACTGCCACCAACATCTCAATTAATGTTACCCCTCTGGATTTAATTTCTCCATTTTTATATTGTTTCATTGTTTTATCTCCAATTATATAAATTTTCCTGGGCAGAAACCCGATGAATTGTTCCTTTTTCTTGCCACTCAACTAAAACCGAAACTCCTAGAATATAAGCCTCGGGCTGAGCTATTGTAATTTTTCTTTTAAATTTTGTTGGAGTGCCAAAATCGTAGCCATAAAGACCAGTTGCCGTTTCGAGGTTTAGAGGATTTTCAGTGTAAGGGGACAAATCCTGATCATTATAATCGGCTTGCCAATCCCCTGTCCCCAACCCATCATTCCAAGGAGGATTGGTAGGGTCTAACCAATTTGTATCCCTTATATTCCTGACAATCTCAATTCCTTCCTGGGCTAAATAGGCAGCAACTAATTTGTCTTTAGAAATAGTGGCAGAAGAAATTGTCATAGTAATCAAAGCATAGGTTCCAACAATTCCAACCGTGATTAAAAAAATTGCCACAATTGCCTCCATTAGGGTAAACCCAGTTTTTTTTATTTTAACATTCAAACATTTAAGCATTTTAACAAAATTGAGATCAACTTGTTTATAGGTTTAGATGTTAATATGTTTAAATGACTTTTATTCTATTTCAATTAGGCCAGCTTGGTTTACTTGAATTGTTTTAGTTTGATTATTGGCGCCAATTAATTGGATTCTTCCGAGTGAACGTGGACCCCCTGGATCCCTAATCTCGGTTATTGGATCAGGGGGCTTGAAAGCGATCCAAAGTTTAGTTTTGGGGCCAATAGTAAAAAGTTCATTAATACTCACCCCTTCTTCAAAGGTAATTCTTTCAACTTCATTGTCTGGCGGTTCATAGGTGCCATTATCATTCTGATCGGCAAATAAAATATAAGAAGTTGAGGTAGCAGTTGTAAACTCAAGCCCATACCGAGGTGGAACCGACCCCTGATATTCCTTTGCTCCCATCGCCATTGCTTGGGCTCTTCTTATATCTTGAGCTAATTTATTAGCTGATCTCTGAAGAGCAAATTGTTGGCCACCTGCCCGATAATTAGCAAAAATTATTCCTGACAACAAAATGATAATAAAAATAGAAACCAAAATCTCAACTAAGGTGAAACCGGCTATATGGTTAAATTGTCTCATTGTCAAATTGTTAAAAGATTTAAATACCAATTTATTATTTGATTTCCAAAAAACAAAGCAATAAATGTTCCTGTCACTAAAAATGGACCAAAGGGAATCTCTGATTTTAAAGTTTTTTTGCCAGATATTATTAACCCTATTCCTATTATAGCACCGATAAAAAAGGCGAAAAATAAAGCTACCAAAATATTTGGAAAACCCAAAAAAAGACCCATAAAAAAAGCTAATTTGACATCGCCAAAGCCAAGCCATTTACCTCGGGAAACAAGGAATATCAAAAGAAAAAAGAAGGCAGCCCCAAAAGCGCTTAAAATTGAGTAATTAAAAATTGAAAATTGTTTAGAAATTAAAAATTGAAAATTAAAAATTAAAGCGATTATTATTGCAGGATGAATTACCTTATCTGGGATAAGGAAATACTTTAAATCATAGACAAAAATGATAATCAGAAAACAGATAACAATTAACAGATAGCAAAAATTTACGAGGTTTGAAATTGTTAACTGTTCACTGTTTACTGTTAACTGGGCTACCGAAACAAAAAGTATTCCAGTTGCCAATTCAACTAAGGGATACTGTACGGAAATTTTATTTTTACAATATCGACATTTTCTTTTCAAAATCAAAAAACTCAAAATCGGAATTAAATCTTTCCAGCTCAAAATATGTTTACAATGAGGACAATAAGAGCGTCCTTTTAAAAAGCTTTCATTTTTTTCCAAACGATAAATCACGCAATTTAAAAAAGAGCCAACCATCAATCCAAAAAGAAAAACAAAAAAATAAAAAAAGAGAAGACAATTCATTTATTTATTATAACTAATTTATTATAAACAAAAAATGGGGCATAGCCCCATTTTTTGAGTCGTTAAAATCAATCAAAAACAACCGGTTTTAAGGAGAAGCGCAATCGAAATATGTATCTTCGCAATCAGCACTAGCAATTATTCCAGCATAGCCAGTTGAATCTAAACAATAATAACCGCTAATAATTAAAGAAGATTGAACACAATAAGTATCCTCAGTGGCATAACAAGCTGGATCGGTACCGACAAATTTTCTAACCTCAGCTTCTATTATGGCCAGATTGGAATTGGCATTATTAAGAGTACCAGCATCACAAAGTTCAGTGTAGACATCAGTCCGATTTTTGATTAAAGTAGCCTCTACTCTTACTTGAGATAAATTAGCGATAATTGCACCTTCCTTACCTTTATTTCGAGCACTAATTAAGGCAGAGGTACCAATACTAGCTAAAAGCCCAATAATGAACATAACTACCAAAAGTTCAATTAAAGTAAAACCTTTTATTTTCCTAAGGAAAATTAACATTTTTTGTTTAAAAAACAAATTCTTTTCCTTTAGTAGATCTAAATTAACAAACCTTTAGGTTTATTATCCCTTTTAGATTATGGAGGACAATTAAAAACGGCAGCTGCACAGTAAGTAGTAATATTATCAGGAGCAGGGATAGGTGTATCTATGGCTCTCCCTTCATCAATACAGAAACGTCGGGCAGCAGTAGCTAAAGGAGCATAGGCACAGTATTCACTAGCACCTGCTTGATAAGTCGGACGGGTACCAGTTCCACCACCACCATCCTTATTCTGGGCTGCAATATCTGTACAAAGGGTACAAATATCCCTTTGATAGCCTACAGGTAAAGTAGTACAATCAGCTGTACCACAAAGAGTTGCCATAGTAGGAGTCCCGGCATAACTACCTAGGACAGAATTATAAATTTCAGCCTGGCTTCGAAGCTGAGCCATAGCCGCTATTACTCTGGCATCCCTTGCTCTGGTTCTTGCTCCACCTAAACTGACCAAAACAATCGAGGCTAAAATTCCAATGATGGCAATAACTACCAATAACTCAATTAAGGTAAAGCCTTTCTTTTTCATCATTTTATTTTTAATTATTTATTATTAATTTTTAATTATAATTTATCTTTTCGACCTTTAGATTTTTAATTTTAATCACGTCTGACATAGTAATTCTTTATTATAGCAAATTTTTATCAAGTCAACTTGTGGAAAACCCGAGTTACTTTCGGGACTTTAAAATCCTGCCAAACCAACCTGATAAATTGGCATTAAAACACTGATAATCAAAAGGGCAACAATTCCACCTAAAAAGACAATTAAAATAGGTTCCAGAATGCTAACAAAATTATCTAAGGTTCTATCTACTTCCTTTTTATAATAACTGACAATATTCATCAAGGCCGGAGCCATCCTTCCAGTTCTTTCACCAACAACACACATTTGAACAACTAAGGGAGGAACGGCCTTTGGATACCTAACCAAGACTGAACTAATTGGCTCTCCTTTTCTGACATCATCCCTGGCCTCAAATAAAATTCCCTTATAAACTTCATTGCCAACAACTTCCCCGGTAATTTCTAAGGCCTGGGCAATTGGCAAACCCCCTTCAACTAAGGTTGATAGATTTTCAGCAAAGCGAGATAAATAAACCTTTTGGAAAAAAGGGCCAATTATTGGAATTTTTAAAGAAAATCTATCAAAGATTCTTTTTCCTTCCTCAGTTTTTAGATAACGGAAAAGAACAACAATAAAGGCTAAAAAAATCAAAATTGCCATCCAGCCCCAATTTCTTAAAATAGCAGAAAATCCCAAGACCATCTGAGTAATAAAAGGCGGCTCAGCCCCCATTTCTTTTATAATTTCTCCTAATTTTGGAATGACAAATAAAATCATAGCAGCAGTCACAGCCATAACAACTAAGAAAACCAAGGCCGGATAAATCATCGCCCCAATTATCTTTGAGCGGAAATCCTGCTCCCTTTCTAAGTGATCAGCTAAATATTCCAGAACTTCTGAAAGAGTGCCTGAGGCCTCACCAGATTTAACCATACTGACATAAAAGGGACTAAAAATCTTTGGATGCCTGAATAGGGCTGAAGAAAGAATAGTTCCTCCCTCAATATCCTCGGCAATCTTGATAATCTTTTCTCGAAAGATTAAATTTCTTGTCTGCCTGGCTAAGGTATAAAAGATTTCAATAATAGGAATTTTTGACCTGAACATTATTGCCAGTTGCCTTGAGAAAGCAACAATTTCTCCTCGAGGAATTCTCTGAAAAATTTTTATTTTCTTGTAAAGAACAGGAACGGCTTCGGCCTCCTCTAAAAAAGTGACATATAATCCATATTTTTCTAACAATTCCAAGGCTGCCTCTCCTGAAGCAGCTTCAACAACTCCTGTCCGAACCTGACCTTCTTTTGTTCTGGCTTGATAGTTAAATGTCACCCCCACACCAAACGAGCTTATGCTTTAAGACTAAGTTTAATTCTATTCTTAAGCTGTTTTAAAGCTTTTGCTCGTAGTTTAAGATTTTGTTCTCTTTTGACTGCGTCTTCTCTTGCAGCATAAGCTTCATAATACATCAAATACAGTGGTCTTTTTGATTTTGTTGAATTAACAAGTCCTAAATTATGTTCTTTTAATCTTTTCTTAAGATCGTTTGTATATCCTAAATATAATTTTCCATCCTTTTTACTCTTCAAAATATATACAAAGAACATAATTTAAAGCTCGTTATGGTGTGGGGGTCATGCCCTAACTAATTTTCTTAATTCAGATGGATTTAGAGAATAAATTAGGCCATTTTCCAAAGTAATTTCTTTGGCCCTAATTAAATTGGCTAAAGACCTATTTAGAGAAAGCATCCCTAATTCAGCCGAAGTGTCAATAACCATTGGAATCTCATGAACTTTATTTTCTCTTATTAAATTGGCAATGGCTGGCGTATTGAGCATTATTTCGCAAGCTGGAATTAGACCACCTCGGATTCTAGGAATTAACCTCTGGGAGATAACTCCTAAAAGAGAACCTGATAATTGAGCTCTAATTTGAGGCTGCTGCTCAGGAGGAAAAGAGTCAACAATTCTATGGATTGTCTGGGCTGCCGAATTGGTATGTAAAGTGGCAAAGACTAAATGACCGGTTTCAGCAGCGGTAATGGCTGTAGCCATGGTTTCTGGGTCCCTCATTTCCCCGACCATAATGACATCAGGATCTTGGCGAAAGGTCGATCTTAAGGCTCTAGCAAAAGAAGCAGTATCTGAGCCAAGTTCCCTTTGATCAATGATTGATCTATCATCTTCAAAGATATATTCAATTGGGTCTTCAATGGTAACAATGTGCTCTGATCTAATATGATTTATTTCATCAATTAGAGCAGCTAAAGTTGTTGATTTGCCATGAGAAGAAGGGCCGGTAATTAGGATAAATCCCTGGCTTGGTCTAGTAAATTCATGTAAAATCGAAGGTAGATTCAATTCGGCAATAGTTGGCACCCTGGCTGGAATTAAACGTAAGGCACAAGCCACATTACCACTCTCAAAAAAAATATTGATTCTAAATCTGGCTTTTCCTTCAAAGTTATAGGAAAAATCAATTTCTCTTTCCCGCAAAAATCTCTCCCTTTGCTCCTCGGTTATTAACTCAAAAGCCAGACCCTGGGAGTCTTCCGGAGTAATTTTTTTTATTTTAAGCAGGGGAACAAGCCGACCAGCTATTCTCAGAGTCGGGTGGTGGCCAACCGAGATATGTAAATCCGAGGCCTGTTCTTGGGAAGTTAGAGTTAGTAATTCTCGAAGTTGAAGAGAATAATCTATCATTTTAAAATTTTCTTTATTTCTCTGACTACCTGGCTGGGAGTATAATGAGCCTTAATAAAATATCTCACTATGCCAAATTCCAGACCTTTTTCAACATCAATTTTTTGATCTAGATTGGACAAAACCACTACTTTTAAATCTCTTAATTTCTCATTTCTCTTAATTTTATCTAAAAGTTCCCAGCCATCAATATTTGGCAAGACAATATCTAAAACTAAAAGGTCAGGTTTTTTTTCCATTATTTTTTTTAGGGCCTCTTCACCATCCTGGGCAGTTTTAATTAAAAAGCCGGCATTTTTTAATTTTTTGGTATAAATATCAACTACAAATGGGTCATCCTCAACTAATAAAATAGTTTTCATATTATTTTTCTTCAGCCACTTTCAAGACCTCCTCAATTGAAGTAATGCCTTCTAGGACCTTTAAAATTCCATCTTGTTTCATAGTAATCATCCCCTGCCTTTTGGCCTCTCCAGATATTTTGGCCGCTGAAGGTTCCTTTAAAATTATCTCAGCCAATTCTGGAGTCATCTCTAAAACCTCAAAAACTCCTATTCTGCCTGAATAACCCTTGAAATTGCATTTTTTGCAGCCGGCAGGCTCATATATTTCTAAAGTTTTGGGAATTTCAACCTTAACTTTGGCAGCTTCTGGGATTGCCTCAATTTCCTTTAAAATTAAATCTCTAATTTCTGATTTCGGCTTGATCTTTTTTTTACATTCAAGACAAAGTTTTCTAAGCAATCTTTGGGCAAGGGCCAGGCTAAGAGTTGGTGGAATCAAATAGGCTTTAACCCCTAAATCAACTAATCTGGGAATTGTCCCTAAGGCATTGGTAGTATGCAAAGTTGATAAAACAAGATGACCAGTTAGAGCAGCATGAGTGGCTAAAGCGGCTGTCTCCTCATCCCTGATTTCCCCAACCATGATGATATCAGGATCTTGCCTAACAACACTCCTTAAACCCGAGGCAAATTCATAACCAATTTCCGGTCTAACCTGGGATTGATTAATTCCCTCAATATAATATTCAACCGGATCCTCCAAGGTAACAATATTTACACCTTCTTCATTTAAGAGTCTTAAAACGGCATACAAAGTGGTTGTCTTCCCAGACCCAGTCGGTCCGGTAGCCAAAATCATTCCATAGGGTTTTCCAATCGTTCTTTTAATTGCCTCGAAATTTCGGCCAACTAAGCCTAACTGATCAAAACTTAATAAACCAGTGGCGGGATCTAAAACCCTAATTGCCACCTTTTCCCCCCGAGTAGTTGGAAAAGTGGAGATTCTATAATCAATTTCCTTGTCATCGAATTTTGTTGAAAAGCGGCCATCCTGGGGAACTCTAGTTTCATCAATCTTTAAATTGGCCAAAATTTTGACTCTGGCAATTATTGCCGGATGAACTTTTAAGGGTAGATAAATTGCCGGATGCAAAATTCCGTCCACCCTAAAACGAACCTTCAATCTATCTTTAATTGGCTCAACATGAACGTCAGACGCCCTTCCCTCAACAGCCGATCTCAACATAACTGCCACCACCTTGGAAATTGGAGCTTCTTCAACCAACCTCTCCAATTCAGCTGCCTCAAGGGGTTTAGCCTTTTCAATAGCCAATTCAGTCTCCAATTCCTCTAAGGCCCTGGTTACTTCTTTTCTTAGGGTTCGATACTGTTTTAAAAGCTTGTTAAAGGTTGTTGGGGTAATCAAAAAAATCTGATATGGTAACTTTGCTTGTCTAGCCAAAAATTTCAGGGCTTCAAAGGCCTTAATGTCTTCAGGATAGACCATTCCCACTTCTAAGGTGTCATTCTTTCTGGCCAAGGGAATCATCTGGTAATATCTGGCTGATTCTTCAGGAATTAGCTCAAGGACCTTTAAAGTGACATCTTCAGGATAGACTTCCCGCAATGGTAATTTTAAATTCTCACTCTTCAAGGAAAACAAAAGATTTTCAGGAACTAAATCTTTTTCTAAGATAATCTCTTCCTCTTTTTTACCAGAAGTCTTTATTTCGACTTCTAAGGAAGTTGCTTTCTCTTTTTCTAAGATTCCTCTTTTGACTAGGGTCGCAATTAAACTTGGCATAGTGGTAATACAAAGCGAAGTCGCTCCGCTCCCTCTCACTTCGCTCCGCTCTTTAGACCCCGCCATAAATTTTATGGGCGGGGCTCCCGACCCCTCTCCGATTTGGGATGCTAATAGGGAACAAAAGGATTTTCTCGGCCAATTTCTCCTTCGAAGGGGAGAATCTCTTCAAATAGTTGAAATTCTTTTAAAATTGGAGTTTCTAAAACTTGAAAATTTATTTTTATTTCTTTTGGAGGAGGCGGTGGCAAAATTTGAGGTTTCGGTTTAAAAAAGAAACTATACCAACCAAAAAAAATGGTGGCAAAAGCTACTAAGGTTAAAAGTGGAACTAAATATTTTTGTTTTCTTCTTGCAAGAGTGGGAATTTCCATTTTAGTAAGAAAAGGTTTTAATTTTTAGTTTAAAAGAAGGGGTCTCCTCTTTTTCGACTGAAAAAGAAAGAGATTCAACTAAAATCAATCTGGCTGATTTTTCCAAAGTTGATAGAAAATTTTTAAGGGCAGAATAGGAACCTGAGACCCCAAAATCAAGAGAAATTTCCTTAAATTCTGGCGAGGCTTTTGGCATTTCTCCAACCGGCCCTTCCAACTTTTTTGGTAAAATAATTGAAAAAGTTCCTAAGTCTTTAAAAACCAGGCCATTTTGGCTACTGGCTTTTTGAAGAAAATGCAATAAAGATGGTAAATCAGGCCTAGGAGGTAAAGTTGAATCAATCTTGGAAATTTCTGGCTGGTATTTTTTTAATTTTTCGGAAAGATCATTGAGGTGTTTAAGATAATTTTCCTGATTTTCAATCTCAGTTTTTTTTACCTTAATTTCAATTTGCAAATTTCTTAACCTCTGATATTGTGGCAAAAGTAAAAAGAGAGCTAAAATCAGGGTTAGAAAGAGGAAAACGATACTACTTAATAATCTTGGCATATTATTGAAAATATTTTACTGGGTAAAAATTTTTGGATCGAAAGAAATCTCTAAAGAAAAATCAATTTTCCCTTCTTTGCCAATTTTTATCTCGGCTAATTTTAGACCTCTTAATTTCTCTTCCTTTTGAAAAATTAAAATTTGTTGGCCTAAGGTCTCAAAACTTTCGGTTTGACCAGTTAAGGAAACCTTACCTTCTTTAGAACTCAAATTTAATTCAGAAAAGAAAACCTTAGGGTGGATAATCTTTTCTAAAAAATCAAAAAATCTTGAAGATACTCTATAATCGGCTAAGAGTATTGAAAAATCATCAATTTTTTTCTGATAAGTTAAAATTTCTTTTTCTAAGGCCTTTTTTTCAGTTGTCATTCCTTTTTCCAAAGTCTCCTTAAGGTTATCGAGAGTTAACTGAGATTTTTTCTCTAAAAAATTTAAAATTAGAAGACCGGAAAGACAGCTCAAAAACAAAACTAGGGAGAAATAAAATAAAATGTTTTGCCATAAAGGGAACTTTTTTGCCTCTTTTGGAATTATTTCAATTGCCATATTATTTTAATCCTCTTAAGGCCACGCCCACGGCGGTGGCATAGGCTGGCCCCATTTCCTTTAAAGTTTGCTCTAAAATTGGAGGATACAAAATGTCCAAAAAGGGATTAGCAATTTCCACTTCTTTTTTAAGATTTTCTGAAAAATAATCTTTCAGACCAGGAAGTAAAGCTGAACCACCAGCCAAGATAATTTTTTGAACCTCCTTTTTTTCTGCCTGAAAAAAACTTAGGGAAGATTTCTCAACTTCTAGTAATATCAGATCGATTAAAGGCATTAAAATTTGTCTAATTTTCAGAGCAATTGAAGGAGCTTCTTTACCAGGAAAGGATAAACCATATTTTCTTTTTAAATTTTCAGCCTGCCAGTAATCAATATTTAATGATTTTGCCAAAAGGTGGGTTAATCCATTTCCGGAGATATCGAAACTGTGAGAGATTTTTAAAATCCCTTTATCAACAAGACTAATTGTTGAACTCTGGGCTCCAAAATCTAATAAAGCAATTACCCTGGGATCCTCTTTGACCAAAGACCTGGTTAACCCAAAAACCTCAGCTTCTAAGGTTTGGAGCTCCAAATTGGTTAGACTGGCAATTTTCTGATATTGGGAAATAATCTCATTTGGAACAGCTACTAATAAAATTTTCAATGGGGTTTTTTTTCGATTAATCTCACCTTCAATTATTGACCAATCTAAAGTAACTTCTGAAAGAGGAAGAGGGATATGATGCCTGGCCTCAAATCTGATTGCCCCAGATAATTCTTCTTTAGTCATTGGCGGTAATTCAAAATTGGTAAAAAAACTGGCGAAATCAGGAATAGAAAAAATTGCCTTTCTTTCAGAAATTTTTGCTTCCTCAATAATTGCCCGGATTGCCCGGGAAATGTCCTGGCCGGAAAGTAAAAGGCTACTTTTCTCGAATGTCCGGAATGGTTTTTCATAAAGAGTCTGAATGGAAGTCTCACCATATTTTTCCAATTTTATTCTTTCACCCCGGAGAACTAATTCAACAATCTTAATTGCCGATGTTCCAATATCTACTCCCAGGCAACCTCTGGCTGCCATTTTAAAAGGAAAAGGAGCCATCTTCTTTATAATAACATTTTAAAAGAAAAAAGGTAATGGAAATTGGGGAAACTTTTTTAATTCTGAGTGACAGTAAAGAATCAAGTTCTTGCCAAAGGCAAGGTTCTTATAATATTATAACTCAAATGGAAAAGATTTTTAACAGAATTGGAAAATTTTTATTGGATCTCCTTTTCCCGAAATCTTGCCTTGGTTGTCAAAAAGAGGGTGAATTTTTATGCCAGGATTGCCTCTCAATAATTGAAATTTTAGAATACCAATTTTGCCCTTATTGCCGAAAGCGAGTGATTGAAGGAAAAACTTGTCATTCCTGTAAAAAATTTACTAAATTAGATGGGCTTTATTTTGCCACTTCTTATCAAAATTATCTTGTTAAAAAATTAATTTTCAAATTTAAGTATCAACCATTTATCAAAGAACTTAAAAAACCTTTAGCTTCTTTAATAATAACACATTTTCAATTATTGGAGATAGGAAAATCCGATTTTTCTGATTACCTTTTAGTTCCGGTACCTTTAGAAAAGAAAAGGCTAAAATGGCGGGGATTTAATCAAGCTGAAGAAATTGCAAAAGAAATAGCAAAATCTTTGGAAAGGGCAAGAGTAATAAATAATGTTTTATTTAAAATAAAAGAAACCTTACCTCAGATTGAACTTTCAGAAAAAGAAAGAGAGGAGAATGTAAAAGGAGTGTTTCTGGTAAAAAATAATGAGAAATTAATAGGAAGGAAAATTCTTTTAGTTGACGATGTTTATACAACAGGTGCTACTATGAATGAATGTGCTCGAATTTTAAAGGAATCAGGTGCCAAAGAAGTCTGGGGAGTAACAATAGCCAGAGAATAATAAAAATTTTCAGTTTTTATAATTTTAAAACCGGCTTAGCCGGTTTTAAAATTGCGGAAGCGGGAGGATTCGAACCTCCGATACCCTTACGGGTATAACAGTTTTCAAGACTGCCCCTTTCAACCACTCAGGCACGCTTCCAAAATTACTCGAAGTTCTTGTTGGCGGTGGGTGCAGGATTTGAACCTGCGGGAGACTTTTTAGATCCCCACGGGTTAGCAACCCGCTGCTTTGAACCAAACTCAGCCAACCCACCAGTATTTTCATTTTACCTCTTAAAATTATTAAAGTCAAACTTGAAAAGTAGCCAATTTTGTGATAATTTTAAAAAGTATTCGCCCTCGTAGTTTAATGGAAAAAACGGGAGTTTGCGGAACTTCAGATAGGGGTTCGATTCCTCTCGAGGGCATATGAATTTAGATACTCCTATTGAACAAATTCCGAGGATTGGACCCGCTTATCAAAAAAGGTTAAAGAAATTGGGAATAAAAACAGTTCAGGACCTTATTTTTCATTTTCCTCACCGTTACGAAGACTTTTCGAACTTAATTTCTATTGCTAAAGCCCAAGTAGGGGGTCCTTTTTGTTTCCAAGGAGAAATCTTGGAAGTAAAAAACATCAGAACCTTTAGAAAAAAAATGATTTTAACCCAGGCCATTTTAGGAGACAAAACTGGCAAATTAAAAGTGATTTGGTTTAACCAACCCTATCTTATAAAAACCTTTAAAAAAGGAGATTATGTTTGCTTGGCAGGAAAAGTTACCAAAAAAGAAGGTTCAAAGTATTTGTCTAATCCGGCTTATGAAAAAATCCTGGCAAATCTCCACCAGAACTCGGAATTAACCCATACTGGAAGATTAATTCCGGTTTATCCAGAAACCGAGGGGCTTTCTTCAAGATGGTTGAGATTTATTGTAAAACCCGTTCTCCAAAAATTAAAAAATCAAATGTTAGATCCCCTGCCAGAAATTATAAGAAAAGAAAATAATTTTCTACCACTCCAAAAAGCAATTTGGCAAATCCATTTTCCCGATTCTTTAGAAGAAGCAAAGGAAGCAAAGGAAAGATTCGCTTTCGAAGAATTGTTTATTCTTTCGCTTTTTATTTTGAGAGAAAGATTAAAATTGGCAAGAGAAAAAGCAATTGCTATTTCTATGAATCTTGATCTTATTAAAGAATTTGTAAAAGGTTTACCCTTTGAGTTAACCGATGCTCAAAAAAAATCAGCCTGGCAGATATTAAAAGACTTATCGAAACCTCGACCGATGAATCGCCTTTTGGAAGGCGATGTGGGTTCGGGCAAAACAGTAGTAGCGGCTATGGCGACTTTGAATGTTGCTAAAGCCGGCTATCAGGTTGTTTTTATGGCGCCGACTGAAATTTTAGCCAGACAGCATTATAAAACGATAAATAATGTCTTAAAAAAATTTAATTTGAATATCGGATTAATAACCGGCAAAGAAAATTATTACAAAAATAAAAAAATTAGCCGTCGGGAACTCTTGGAAAAATTAAAAAAGGATGAAATCGATATTTTAATTGGCACCCATGCCCTGATTCAAAATTCGAATTCTCCAAATTCTTTCCAAAAAAATAAAACGGTTGGGGTAAAACTCAATAATTTGGCTTTGGTCGTTATAGACGAACAGCATCGTTTCGGAGTAGAGCAAAGGGCGAAGCTCGTTACACGCGGAACTGACGTGGAAAGAAAAATTCCTCATTTGTTATCAATGACTGCCACCCCTATCCCCCGCACCCTTTCTCTTACTATTTACGGCGACCTCGATTTATCAATTATTAATGAGTTGCCAAAAGGCAGAAAAAAAATAATTACCAAAATAGTTCAGCCAAAAGATAAAAAAGAAACTTATGATTTTATCCATCAGCAAGTGAAAGAGGGAAGGCAAATTTTTGTAATTTGTCCTCGTATAGAGCCGGCAAAAAAATCCAGAGATATTTTAGAACCGGAGCCCGATCAGCAGGTTCTAAGTTGGATGGAGGTCAAAGCGGTTAAAGAAGAATATGAAAAGCTCTCAAAAGATGTTTTCCCGGATTTAAGAGTCGCCATGCTTCACGGAAAAATGAAAACCGAAGAAAAAGAAAAAATAATGAAAGATTTTAGAAATAAAAAAATTGATATTTTGGTTTCAACCTCGGTGGTAGAAGTAGGGGTCGATATCCCCAATGCCTCGGTGATGATAATTGAAGGTTCGGAAAAATTCGGTCTAGCTCAACTACATCAATTCAGAGGTCGGGTGGGACGTTCAGAGTATCAGTCTTATTGTTTTTTATTCACCGATATGCCGGGTATAGCAACTAATAGAAGATTAAAAGCTTTGATATCCTGCGAAAACGGTTTCGAACTGGCGGAAAAAGACCTTCAGATTCGCGGTCCGGGAGACTTTTCCGGTTTAAGACAGTGGGGCATTCCCGATTTAGCCATGACTTCTTTAACTGATACTTTTTTGGTAGCCCAATCTAGAGAAGAAGCTAAAAATATTTTGGAAAAGGACCCGGAATTAAAAAAATATCCTCTTTTAAGAAAGAGGGTAGAGAGATTTCAAAAGAGAATTCATCTTGAATAACTCCTACGAATCCAAACTAATTACTAATTACGAATTCGGGAAATTCCTAATTTGGTAGAATTTTTCTAAATTTCTCAGTTGGCCAAAAGACAAGGTACTTTCCCAGCATCAATCTCGTCTGGGCATCTAAAGCTGGCAAAGAAGTAAAAGCAACCATTATCAAAGGAAAAAGAAGCCAGCCAAAAATAAAAATTAAATATTTAAATTTACCATACTCTGGAGGCCTTGGTGGAAGTAAAATAAGGCTAAAATAGGCAGAAAAAATCAAGCCAATCATAGCTAAAGTTAAAATTTTGCTTGTAATTTGAGGTAAATTATAAGCAACTAGGGTCTGAGAAAATTCACTTCCGCCAAGGACTAAAGGCAACCAGCCTAAAAGAAAAATTAGCAAGGAGGCAGTCGCCCAGGACCAATGTCCTTCAATTAATTCAAAAGCTAAAGATAGTTTCCGAGAAAGGGGAATTTTTTTCTTTTTCAAAAAACCAAAAAGAAAATATGGAATGTCCCCTACCCCATAAGCCCATCTCCTTTGTTGTCTGTAGATATTTCTAATTGTCCGCCAAAGACTTTTTGCACAATTAGCATCCATTGAAACTGGATAGAAAAAAGGTTTGACTCGATAATCTCCACTGTATTTTAAGAAACACTGCCAAAAAATTCTTGAATCATCAGAAATAACATTTGTTTGTTTAAAACCAACATCCACTAAAGTCTTAAAGCTCATTGAATGAGAAGAAAAGGTAATCAATTTCTCTGGCCTTTCTTGATTCATAGTGTGCCAGAAAGTCGAGGAAAAAGAAAAAACTCGAGAAAAAACCGGTGCCTGCCAGATGTTATTAATATATAAAGGGATGGGCTGAAAACTGGTTCGGGTTGATTTTTCTGAAGTTAAATAATAATAAGTCAAACAGCTAAAATATTTTGGGAAAACAAAAGTATCGGCATCAAAAGAAGAAACAATAATATTTTCGTAAGGAATTTTCATAGGGTCAATGATGAATTCCTTAGCTTTTTTCCCTGCCCAGGCATCGTTTGAACCGTGTCCTGCAATTTCTCCAGGCAAATTTGCTGGATGAAAAATTACTAAAAATTTAAAAAATTTATTTCCAAACTCCCTTTCTATTTCCTCTGCCATTTTCTTTACTTCCTTTCCTCCTCTTTCTTCGCAGGACAAAACTATCATTATTCTATCTTTAGGATAATCCGTTTTTTCTAAGGCTTGAAAAGTTCCCTTTACAATTTCTAAAGGCTCCTCGTAAACCGGGAACAAAATTAAATGATAAATATCTCGCCAAGAAGAAATTTTCAGCTCCCAATTTTTAATGTTTAATTGCTTAAGTTTTTTCAACCAGTCAATTTTCTCATTTTCTCTCATCTTTTGATAACCGGCTCGAAGATGAAAAGAAAGATAAATTGTTCTAACTAACCAATAGAGCACAAAGGCAATAATAAAAATAGCAATCCAAACTGGTTTTTTCCAGGAAAGAATAGTGACTAAAAATAATGTCCCTAAAGAAAAAGCTCCAGGAAAAATTTCAAATAATCTAAAAATAGCCCTTTCCCAGGGACTTTTTAAATCCGAAGCTCGACCAATTTTAAGATAATAATCTTCCTCCATAAAAATGATGTTTTTGAAAAGCACTAAAATTATTTTAAGCCGCGCCGTATTAATCCCTCAATCCAGCCCTTAATTTGATAGAATTTTTAGATACATCTAAAGCTTTTGCTATTTCTCTATAACTTTTTCCTCTTTTTCGCAATTTAATTACTGCTTGATATTTTGGATGCATGTGGCCCCAATGGGAATTGAACCCATCTTTTGGCCTTGAAAGGGCCATGTCCTAACCGATAGACGATGGGGCCTCGCGCCCTCCGCGCCTCAAATAATTTTAGCTTAAAAATTGAAAAAAAGCAAGGCAATGTTAAAATTAACCTATATGAAACTAGCAAAAGTTTATAACCCAAAAAAAGTTGAGAATAAAATTTATAATTTCTGGTCGAGATCCGGTTTTTTTAATCCTGATAGATTACCAAAACGCCATAAAAAACCTTACACAATTGTCATTCCTCCTCCAAATATTACCGGAGAACTCCATATGGGTCACGCCCTAAATGCAACAGTTCAAGATATTTTAATTCGCTGGAAACGCCTTCAAGGATATAAGACTCTTTGGCTCCCGGGGACAGACCATGCCGGAATTGCTGCCCAAAATGTAGTGGAGAAAGAATTAAAAAAGGAAGGTAAAACTCGATTTGATTTAGGTAAAGAATTATTTATCAAGAGAATGTGGCAGTGGATGAAAAAATATGGAAATATTATCATAAATCAATTTAAAAAAATGGGGGTCTCCTGCGATTGGTCAAGAACTAGATTTACTCTGGATAAAGAATATATAAAGGCAGTAAAAGAAGCTTTTTCCCATTATTACAAGAAGGGTTGGATATATCGAGGAAAAAGAGTTATCAATTGGTGCCCGAGATGCCAAACCGGTCTTTCAGATTTAGAACTAGAATATAAAGAAGAAAAAGGAAAGCTCTATTACATTAAATATCTCTTATCAACGAGACCCGGCCTCGTTGATGAAAATTATATTATGGTGGCAACTACCAGACCAGAAACAATGCTCGGGGATTCAGCTGTGGCAGTAAATCCAAAAGATTTAAGATATAAAAATTCAGTTAATAAGAAGGTTATTTTACCTTTAGTTAATCGGGAAATTCCCATTATTGCAGATAGATTGGTTGATCCAAAATTTGGAACAGGAGCAGTAAAAGTTACTCCGGCTCACGATTTAACTGATTATGAAATGGCTCAGAGACATAATTTGGAAATTATCCAAGTTATTGATGAAAAGGGTAAAATTACCAAAGCCGCTCCTCTTCCCTATCAGGGATTGAATACTTTTGAGGCCAGAAAAAAAATCATTGAGGATTTGAAAAATCTTAACCTTTTAGAAAAGATTGAGGATTATGTTTACCAAATTCCTCGATGTTATCGATGTGACACCATAATTGAATTAATCCCCTCTGAACAATGGTTTTTGAAAATGAATGCGCTATCAAAGATGGCAATGGAAGTTGTAAAAGCCGGAGAAATTAAATTCGTTCCCAAAAATTTTGAGAAAGTTTACTTTGATTGGCTAAAAAATATAAAAGATTGGTGTATTTCAAGGCAGATTTGGTGGGGACATAAAATCCCTGCTTGGCATTGTCAGGTAAAAATGCCGCCTGATAAAAAAATGGGCTTTCACGAAAGCGTTGTTCCTCAAGTTTTAAAGGGGAAAATAAGTACTTGGCGTCTTCGCAATCACAATTTTAAACCTGGCGATGTCGTTGCATTTAAAAATAGTCAAACTGGAGAAATATTCGGTTATGGAACAATTACAAAAATTGTAAAAACAACTGTCGGCAAAATCGATTTAAAAGATAAAAGCCACTATAAAACCTATAAAAACAGAAAAGAGCTTATAAAAGTATTCAAGCATCGTAACCCAGATTATGAAGTAAATGAAAATACGCCAGTTTTTGCCTATGCATATGCTTTTAGAAGGATAACTGCTAAGGATGGCGGATGTGGGAGAATTATTATTTCTAAGGAAAAACCAAAAAAATGCCCGAATTGCAAATCAACCGACATTGTGCCTGATGCCGACGTCTTAGATACCTGGTTTTCTTCGGCTTTGTGGCCTTTTGCCACTTTAGGTTGGCCCCGTATCAAAATAAGTTCGGTATGGGGTAAACCAAAAAAAATTAGTGATCTTGACAGGTTTTATCCGACCGATGTTTTGAGCACTGACCGAGAAATCATTAATCTCTGGGTGGCTAGGATGATTTTTTCAGGAATGGAATTTTTAAAAAAGGTTCCATTTAAGACTGTTTATATTCATCCCACTATTCTCACTAAGGAAGGTCAAAGAATGTCAAAATCCCTTGGCACCGGAATTGACCCAATAAATCTTATTGAAAAATATGGAGCTGATGCCAATAGGTTTGGAATTGCCTGGCAAATCACGGGCGGACAAGATATTCGCTTCGTGGAGGATAACATCGCCATGGGGAAAAAATTTTGCAACAAATTGTGGAATGCAGTTAGGTTTGTATTACTCCAAATAAAAAATAACGGAGAACTGTTCTCGGTTAGAAATTTCCGATGGGGAAATGAAAATTTAACTTCGGCGGATAGAAAAATTCTCAAGGCTTTAGAAAAAATAACAAGATTAGTAAATCAAGATTTGGAAAAATTTCGCTTTGGCAATGCAGCTCATAAAATCTACAATTTTTTCTGGCATGATTTCTGCGACGAATATATAGAAAATGCAAAAAAACAACTTGCTGGTAATTTAAACGATCGTAGAAAACATCAGCAAGAAAAAACGAGGAGAATATTACTTCTTGTCTTATTAACTTCTCTGAAGCTTTTACATCCGTTTATTCCTTTTATCACCGAGGAGATTTATCAGAGATTACCACTTAAAAATAAAAAGAAATTTCTAATGATTGAAGAATGGCCCGGCTAGCTTTTAGCTAGCCAAATTAAAAACGAAAAAAGAAAAACTAAAAACGACAACTAAAAAGTAAAATAGTTTTAAATTTTTCCTTGTCATTTTACATTTTTAGTTTTTCATTTAATAATGAATTTTTTTATCTACCTTATTTTTGGCCTTTTGCCAAGCATAATCTGGCTCCTTTTTTATCTCCAAAAGGATATTCATCCTGAACCAAAAGGAATGGTTTTGAAAATTTTTTTTTATGGAATGTTAGCCGCTTTGGCAGCGGTTTTTATTGAAATAGGAATTTTTGAAGAGTTAGTTAAAATAAGACTGCCAAAAATTTTAATTTCTATCCTTACTCTTTTTCTTGAAATTGCCTTAGTCGAAGAAGTTTTGAAGTATCTAGTAGTTAGAGAAAAAGTTCTCTTCGATCCGGAATTTGATGAGCCAGTAGATACTCCTCTCTATATGATAATCTCGGCTTTAGGTTTTGCTGCCTTCGAAAACATTTTAATTTTTTTATCCCCGGAAATCTTTCTCTTACCTCTTGAAGAAACCTTAATTTTAATTTCTTTCCGCTTCATTTCAGCCACTTTTTTGCATGCCCTTTCTTCGGGATTATTTGGCTATTTTTTAGCTTTATCATTTTTTGAGAGAAAAAGGCAATTTAGACTAACTGTCATTGGCCTGATTTTAGCCACAATTTTCCATGGCTTTTATAATTTTTCAATAATGGAAATGGAAGGAAAGCTAAGATTTCTAATTCTCTTAATTATTTTAATCAGCCTAGCCTTTATTGTTTCTCTTGGCCTAAAAAGGCTTGAAAAAATGAAAAGTATTTGTAAAATTAAATATAATGGCTACTTTTTTTGAAAAATTTAAAAGGGAGACGAAAATTGAAGAAAAAAAGGAAGAGAAAAAGGAAAAAATCTTTGAAAAAGAAGGGCAGTTAGCCGTGGATGTTTTTGAAACCGAAACTGATCTTTTTATCCAATCAGCTATTGCCGGAGTGAAAGTAGAAAATTTGGATATTTCAATTGAGAGAGATAGATTGATTATAAAAGGGGAAAGAGAAAAACCAGCTGAAGAAACTGAAGAAAAAAGAAATTATCTTTATCAGGAATGTTATTGGGGCCAATTTTCCAGGGAAATTATCTTGCCAGTAGAAGTTGATCCCTCAAGGGCAGAAGCCTCAATGAAAGAAGGGATTTTAACAATTAAGATACCAAAGATCGAAAGGGAAAAAAAGAGAAAGATAGAAATAAAAGAATAAAATTTTAAATTGCAAATTGTAAATTAAAAGTCGCCTTTAGGCGACTTTTAATGTGTCCTCGGCAGGATTTGAACCTGCAACCCTTTCGGGACATGGTCCTAAACCATGCGCGTATTCCAGTTCCGCCACGAGGACAAAAATTGCGGGGCGTGTTCCCCAATTTCGCCACCTCGGCAAATTTTGACGAATGCATTTTCCAGTTTCACCACGTCCGCAAATTTATTTTAATCTTTTTAAATAAAAAATCAACCCCGCTAAGTGGGGTTGATTAAATCTAAATTTTTTCTTTCTTTTTGAACAGAAAGTTAGAATTTTCAGCCAATTTCCCCGTTACTATCCTATTCCTAAGATTGCCTTTGCAATAGATGGAATGGCCTTGGCAAAAAGGGCAACTACCATACCAATTACGGCATACAAGATATAATTCCTTCCGGCTGTTACCTTCTCAGGTGCTCCACCAGCCGTAACAATCATAATTGCTCCCATAATTATCATAATTCCCACGACACCTCCTATAATGGCTGTTAACCAGTTAGTCATAACATAGATTGAATTAAACAGGCAACACTGTCCATATGTCTCTATGTCTACATCTGCACCCTTTGTACAAGCTGCATTAATATCGGTCAAATCTACCACTAGATGACATGTTGTCACCTGAGCAAAAGCTAGTATTGGTAAAAGCAGAGTTGCTAGAATTAATGCCGAAACAATTTTCTTATTCATATTTTTATCTTTACTTTAGTCTTTAACCTCAGACCAAGGGCCTAAGGTCATTTTATTTTTCGACCTTTATTATTTACTTTTGAATTTTAAATCCACTGTTATCCTCCTATTATTTCTTTTACCACAGAAATTATTCCTTTGGCAAGTAGAACGATAACTAATCCAATCACTGTATATAAAATCATATTTTTGGCAGTTCTTATCTTATCAGGATTTCCACCGGATGTCAAAAAAAAGAAACCAGCAACAATAATCATTATTGGGGCGATGGCTAGGGCAACCCAAAAAATAAAATTAATAATTCCTTCTATAACTTCTTCAATTGTATCCCAGCATAGGGGATTTTGGATACAGAAGGTTCCACTACAAACTGTTCGGCACCTGCCACATCTACATTCTAGACCCGGATCACACGGTGCACCATCACAGGGTTGGCCCAATCCTACTCCTTGAACTAAAAAAGGTATTAAAAGAGCAAATAAGAAGGTTAAAAACAATAATTTTTTAAATAAATGGGACTTCATGAAAAGATTAATTAATTTTAGCAAAACCTAAAACTTTGTAAAGACTAAACCATAATGATAATCTCCAGCCTTGAATTCTTTTTCCAGTTTCAAATTTAATTCTTTAGCTATTTTTTTCACATTCTCAGGAGAGACTCTTCCTTTTTCTGGACCTAAAGAAGCCTCTGGAAGCCAATCGACGACTAAGATTTTCCCATTACTTTTTAAGATTCTTTTTGCTTCAGAAAAAATTGATTTCTTATCCTCTGCTTCAAATAAAAGATTGGTCATTAAGACCAGGTCTAAAAAATTGTCTTTCAGTTTTGAGCCTTTTTTATTTTCAACATTTGCAAGAATTGTCTCAATATTTGAAATTCCCTCAATTTCCGATTTACTTTTCAAGGCTGATAAAGGTTCCTCCAATATATCTATAGCATAAACCTTTCCATCTTCCAAGATTTTTGCCAGGGGAATTGCCCAGCCACCAGAACCTGAACCAAAATCAGCCGCAATCATATTCTTCCTCAAATCCAATTTCTTTAAAACTTCTTTGGGATTTAAGAATTCCATATTAAATTGAAATTGCTGAAGCTACTTTATCTCCTTCTTCTAATTTTATAATTCTTACTCCTTGGGTATTTCTTCCCAAAATTGAAATAGAAACAACTTTTGTCCTGATTACCTGACCATTTTTGGAAATTAAAATTAAATCTTCTTCACCGGTCAATACCTTTGAAGTCATTAAATCTCCAGTTTTTTGAGTAATTTTCGCAGTCTTTATCCCCACTCCACCTCTTCCTTGTAATCGATATTCTTTTAAATCTGTCCTTTTCCCAAACCCATTTTCACTAACCACTAACAATTTTGCATTTTGCATTTTGCATTTTGCATTTATTACGTCCATCCCCACTACCTCATCCTCCTTTTTTAATCTTATTCCTTTTACTCCCGAAGCTGGTCTTCCCATCTCCCTAATTTCTTTTTCTTTAAACCGGAGACTCATCCCCTTCTTTGTCACTAAGATTATTTCATCATTACCTGTGCTTTTTGAAACTTTCTTTAAAAGGTCTCCCTTTTTCAATTTAATAGCAATCAATCCTGATTTTCTCAAATTTTCAAATTCTTCAAGAGGAGTTTTTTTAATTATACCATTTTTTGTGACCATTACTAAATGTTTTGCTCCAGTTTCCTTCTTTTCCAAACTTATCATAGATAAAACTCTCTCCTCAGGAGATATCTCCAAAAAATTTAAAATACTTCTTCCTTTGCTCAATCTTTCTGCTTCGGGAATTTCATAAACCCTGGCTCCAAAAACCTTTCCAGAATCGGTGAAAAAGAGCAATTTATCAAGAGTTTTAGCTAAAAGAAAATGTTCGATGATATCTCCTTCTGGGGTTTTTGCTCCCAAAATTCCCTTTCCCCCTCTTTTTTGAATTTTGTAGGTAGAAGGGTTCAGTCTTTTGATATAGCCAGTTTTTGTTAAAATAATGATTGTATCTTCTTCAGGATATAAATCTTCCTCAGAAACTTCTTCAATTTTTTGATAAAAAACTTTTGTCCTTCTTTCATCACCAAAATTTTCCTTAATTTCTTCTAATTCCCTTTTAATAACCTCCTTTATTTTCTGGGGACTTTCTAAAATTTTCTTCAATTCTTTAATTTCTTTCCTTTTCTGGTTTAATTCTTCTTCAATTTTTTTCCTCTCCAATCTGGCCAAAGAGGCTAATTTCATTTCCAAGATAGCATTGGCCTGAATCTGAGTCAGTCTGAACCTTTTTATTAAATTTTTTTGGGCATCTTGGCGATCTTTGGAATTCTTAATGAGCTTAATTACCGAATCAATTTTAGCCAGACATTTTTCAATTCCTTCCAAAATGTGAGCTCTTTCTCTTGCTCTTTCTAAGTCAAATTTTGTCCTCTTTAAAATAACTTCTTTTCGATGAGCTAAAAAGTAATTTAAAATCTCGACCAAATTTAAAACCTTTGGCTGAATACCTTCAACCAAGGCTAACATATTCAAATGAAAGGTCTTTTGTAAATCAGTAAATTTGTAAAGAAAGTTTAAAATTTTTTGAGGGTTAGCTTCTCTGGAAAGATCAATAGCAATTCTCAGGCCTTCTTTATCTGATTCATCCCTGATTGCTCTTATTCCATCAATCTTTTTCTCTGAGACCAAATTGGCAAATTGGGAAATTAAGGCTGATTTTTGAACCTGGAAAGGGATTTCCCTAATTATTATCTGAATTTTTTTTTGCTCCGTCTCCAAAATTTCGGCTTTCCCTCGAATTAAAATTGGTCCCCTGCCCTGAGAATAAGTGGAAATTATTTCCTTTAAATTATAAATTTGGCCACCGGTTGGAAAATCCGGACCTTTAATAAATTTAAGGAGATCTTCGGTATCTGCCCTTGGATGAAAGAGTAAATAGATTAGGCTATCCACAACCTCAGAAAGATTATGAGGCGGAATATTGGTTGCCATGCCAACAGCAATACCAAGACAACCATTTAATAAAAGTTGGGGAATTGGCGAAGGTAAAACAGTAGGTTCCTTTCTTGTTGCATCATAATTATCTATAAAATCAACTGTATTTTTCTCAATATCTCTGAGAAGTTCTTCGCCAATTCTTGAAAGTTTACATTCTAGGTAACGCATCGCCGCCGGTGGATCCCCATCAATCGAGCCTACATTACCTTGAGGAGCAATTAAAGGGTACCTCATTGAAAAATCCTGAGCCATTCGGGTTAAGGCATCGTAAATTGGAATATCACCATGAGGATGGTAGCGAGACATAACACTACCCACAGCCATGGCTGCTTTCCTAAATTTTGCGTCATGCCCTAAACCATCTTCTAACATTGTATACAAAATTCTTCTCTGAACTGGTTTCAGACCATCCCTGACATCTGGAAGAGCCCGGGAAATAATCACTGACATGGCATAGTCAATATAGGATTCTTTCATCTCCTCAGTGATTTCTCGAGGTTTTAAATAACCTACTTCAATTTTTTGGTTTGGATTTTTCGCCATTTTTAGGGTTTCAAAACTATAATTTTCATTTCCTCAGCCGGGAGATCTTTTTTCTTAATCAAGAGTTTATTTTGGGGTTCAATTGATTTTTGACCCATTATTTTTAGAAATTTGCTTAGCTCATCCAATTTTATTTTCAGTTTTGGCAAGGAATAGTGCATTGGAATTAAAATCTTTGGTTCAATTTGAGAAATTATCTTTTGGGCCTCCTTAGCTGAAATTGTATAAATTCCTCCAATTGGGGTCATCAAAATATCAACATTGCCAATTTTATCTAATTGCTCCTCGGTTAATTCTCTTTGGCCAAGATCTCCCAAATGACAAATTCTTATTTCCTCACTTTCAATGGTAAAAATTATTATTCCCCCTCTTTCTTTGCCTTGAAAATTATCATGAAAGGCCGGAATCCCCTGAATAAAAGTCTCTTTTATTTCATATTCTCCTGGCTCATTTATTAAGAATGGCAAACCTTTTACAGCCTTTTTATTATTATGGTCATAATGGTTATGAGTAATGAGCAAAACATCAGCCTCCAATAAAGGAAGTTTCAAACCAATTTTTTCATCAAAGGGATCAATTACAATTTGAATCTTTTCCCCTTTAACCAGACTGGAAATTATTTGAAAACAGGAGTGACCATGCCAAATAATTTGCATAATCCAATTTTATCAATAACCCTTGAAAAAATCAACAAAGTCTGTAATACTTACTAATATGAAAGGATTATCGGAGAAAGAAAATCTTTTAAAGCCACCAAAAATTGGTGAAATTATTGAAGGAAAAATTATCGGTAAAGGCAAAGGGGCCATCTTTTTAGATTTGGGAGCCCTAGGAACAGGAATAATTTATGGAAAAGAGTTTTTTGAAGCTAAAGAAAATCTAAAAGACTTAAAGATCGGAGAAAAAATTCTGGCTAAGATAATCAATCTGGAAAATGAAGAAGGTTATATTGAATTATCAACCACTCAGGCTTCTAAAGAAATGGCCTGGCAAACTTTAAAAGAAAAGAGGGAAAGAAATGAGACCCTAAAAGTTAAAATTTTGGGAGCCAATAAAGGAGGCTTATTAGTGGAAATATTTGGAATTCCCGGTTTTATACCCGTCTCCCAGCTCTCTTCTGCGAATTATCCAAGAGTTGAAAATGGCGATAGTTCAAAAATTTTAAAAGAACTTCAGAAATTTGTAGGCCGGGAATTGGAAGTGAAAATTTTTGATATTTCCCAAAAAGAAGAGAAATTAATTTTATCAGAGAGGGCCGGAGAGGCGGAAAGAATAAAGGATGTCTTTAAAAAATATAAAGTTGGAGATATAGTTGAGGGGAAAATTACGGCGATTTTAGACTTTGGGGCCTTTTTTAAATTTGGTAAAGAAAATCTTGAAGGTCTAATCCATATTTCCGAGTTGGATTGGCAAATGATTGAAGACCCTACCCAGGTAGTTAAAATCGGTCAGGAATTAAAGGCGGGAATTATCAAAATTTCTGGTGACAAAATTTTTCTTTCTTTAAAGGCCTTAAAAAAGGATCCCTGGCTAAATATTGAAGGGAAATACAAAAAAGGGGACATTATCAAAGGTAAGGTTATAAAATTCAATCCTTTTGGAGCCTTTGTTGAAATTGAACCTAAAATTCAAGGTTTAATTCACATTTCGGAATTTGGCTCTCTCAAAAAAATGACTGAAATTTTGGAGGTTGGTAAAAAATACAATTTTAAAATTTTAGCAATTACACCTACTGAACACAAAATGAATCTAAAATTGGTGAAATAATTGATTTTTTAAAAAAACTCTGTTAAAATTAAAGAAATGAGGTCTCTAATTAAAAATTTTGCTTTAATTTTTCTCATTTTCCTAATTATCTCAGCTGTTTTTATTTTATTTTTCCAATCCCCAGAAAAGGAAAAATATCTTTCTTTAAATCAATTAGTTGAAGAAATCAACCAAGAGAAAATTAAAAAAATCATTATTTCTGGTAATGAACTCTTTGTGATTTATCATGATCAAACAAAAGCCAGAGCCAGAAAGGAAACTGAGATTTCTCTTTCCCAATCTTTGATAAATTTTGGAGTAGATAAAGAAAAATTGAAAAAAGTGGAGATTGCACCTGAGGCAGAAGAGAAAATTTTGACCTGGCTTTTACCAATTTTATCCTTTTTCCTTCCAATTTTAATTTTTGGTTTATTTTTCTATTTTATTTTCCGCCAGGCCAGAACTGGAGTTAGTCAGGCCTTTGATTTTACTAGAGCCAGAGCCAGATTATTCGGAGCTGAAGGTCAGCCGAAAGAAAAAATTACTTTCAAAGATGTAGCTGGTTTAAAAGAGGCTAAGCAAGAATTGATGGAAGTAGTTGATTTTCTAAAAAATCCAAAAAAATATTTACAAATTGGAGCGAGAATTCCCAGAGGAGTGATGTTAATCGGAGCTCCAGGAACAGGAAAGACAATGCTCGCTAAAGCGGTTGCCACCGAAGGCGGTGTTCCATTTTTCTCTATTTCTGGGTCTGAATTTGTAGAATTATTCGTCGGTGTCGGAAGTGCCAGGGTCCGAGATTTATTCTCTACAGCCAGAAAAACTGGAAGAGCAATTATTTTTATTGATGAAATAGATAGTATAGGGAAAATTAGAGGAGTTGGTATTACCGGTGGCCATGAAGAAAGAGAGCAAACTTTGAATCAAATTTTAGCTGAAATGGATGGAATTGGTAGAGAAGAGGGAATAATTGTAATGGGCGCGACGAATAAACCCGAAGTCTTGGATCCCGCCCTTTTGCGTCCCGGGAGGTTTGATCGAAGAATTGTTTTAGATTTACCGGATGTAAATGAGAGGGAAGCAATCCTAAAAATTCATTGTCGGGGCAAACCCTTGGCTTTAAATGTTAATTTAAGAGAGGTGGCGGAACGAACGCCTGGTTTTTCTGGGGCTGATTTGGCTAATGTTGTTAATGAGGCGGCGATTTTAACTGCCAGAAGAAATAAAAATCAAATTTTCCAGGAAGAACTTTTAGAATCAGTTGAAAAGGTTTTATTAGGACCTGAAAGAAAATCCCATATTTTATCAAAGAAAGAAAAAGAAATTGCTGCCTACCATGAAGCAGGTCATGCTTTAGTCTCCAGTTTTTCACCTAGCGCAGAACCGGTTAGAAAAATTTCCATTGTTGCTAGAGGGATAGCGGCTGGTTATACTTTGAAGATGCCGAAGGAGGAAAGGAAAATTAAAACCAAATCAGAATTTCTGGCCGAAATGGCAACTCTCTTGGGAGGATATTGTGCTGAAAGATTAAAATTTGGTGAAATCACCACTGGAGCAGCAAATGATTTGGAAATGGCTTCGAATTTGGCCAGGAAATTGGTCAAAGAATATGGGATGTCATCTTTGGGCCCAATTTCTTTTGGCGAAAGAGAAGAATTAGTATTTTTGGGACGGGAAGAAGAATACCGAAATTATTCAGAAAAGGTGGCAGCTAGAATTGACCGAGAGGTTGAAAAATTTGTTAAGGTTGCCGAGAATCAGGCAAAGAGAGTTTTGACCAAAAGGAAAAAATTGCTTGAAAAAATAGCCAAGACCTTAATTGAGAAAGAAACAATTGAAAAAGAGGAGTTTGAAAATTTAATAAGAGGAAGGGTCAAAAAACCAAAGAAAATTAAAATTCCAAAAATTAGCTCTTTAAAGGTGAAAGAAATAAAATAATGCGCACGTAGCTCAGTGGTAGTAGCACGTCTCTTATAAAGACGGGGTCGTTGGTTCGAATCCAACCGTGCGCACATATGTCTTTTTCACAAATTTTAATTTTGGGCATCATTATCTATTGCGGTTTGTATTATTTCAAATGGAGAAATAAAAAGAAACGAGAAGAAGAATTTTCTAAATGTTCGTGGGGTGAAAAGATTGATAACTTATTACAAAGAATATTAAAACTCCAGGGGAATATTGACAAATACACAAATACCCTTTGGTGGGCAAGAAATAGCAGATCTATCAATTTCCTTTTAGATCTCAGAGGCTTTCTTGAAAATTTCTATGAAATTTTAGAAAATGCCAAGGAAAACCAGCTTAACATATCCTCAGAGAAGGAGAAAATTTTTCGTTATTTAAGAAATACTTTAAGGCGAGCCGAAATGGTTGAAAAAGCTTCTATGATTCAAGGTAATGCTGCCCTTATGAGTTTCATTGGTGATATAAAATTACAAATTAAAGATTTATACCGCTTATCAAATCTTTTATAGTATGCCAAAAATAGCTTCAATTAGGGAAATTTCTGCAAAATATCACTCGAGTATAAACTCCTCAAGTTTTATCCGAAACGTAATTATTGCATATTTAGAGGGACGACAATCTGAAAGGTGGACAATTGGTGTACTTAGAAGCAGGGATTTAAATCTAATTTTAAGAATTCTGGATTCAGAACGAAATAGAAATCTTCCTAGAGTTCGAGTATTAGAAGAGGAGTTACTGAAATAAGAAAAATCGTAATATGGGCACTTGGCGCAGTGGTTAGCGCGCTGCTTCGACATAGCAGAGGTCGTGGGTTCAAATCCCTCAGTGCCCACAAATTTAAATTTTATGATAGCGGAAAAGATATTACGGAAATTATACTGTGATCAGAAACTATCTATGGTAGAGGTAGCTAATAAACTTTGCACAACACCCCACGTTGTTGAGTATTGGTTAGAAAAATATGGAATTTCACGAAGATCTTGGAGTGAAAGCGCTTATGTAAAACAAAACCCTAATGGAGACCCCTTTACAATAAAAAGAAATTTAAGTCAAAAGGATAAAGAGCTTTTAATTGCAGGGTTAATGTTATTTTTGGGTGAAGGAAATAGAAGAGATAAATATAGTATTCAATTAGGGAACTTAAATCCTATTGTAATTCAAATATTCACAAAATTTCTCCGGCAAATATACAAAATCAATGAGAATAAGTTTAAATTATTAGTAAGATTACATAAAAAATTTGATAAAAATAAAGCACGAATTTTTTGGTCAAAAATACTTAAAATGCCTAAGCGACGAGTATTGATTTATACTCATAATGATCCACGCAGTAAAGATGAGCAACAAAGATCAGAATATGGAATTGCTACTTTAATGTTCTGTAATATGAAATTAAAGAAGTGGCTTAATGATTCTTTAAATAAATACATTCAAAAATTACTTAAATAGAATGAAGGAAACAAAAATTCCGATCCTTTATGAAGATGAGAATTTATTAGTGATAGATAAACCAGCTGGAATTATAGTTTTTCCTGAAAAAGCAACATCTGAAAAAACTTTAATAGATTATCTCTTAGAAAAATTTCCCAATTTAAGAAGTGTCGGCAATTTCCCCCGATATGGAATAGTTCACCGTTTAGATAAAGATACCTCCGGAATTTTGTTGGTAGCTAAAAATAATAAGACCTTAGATTTTTTACAAAAACAATTTAAAGAAAGGAAAATAATTAAAAAATATTTAGCCCTGGTCATTGGAAACATTAAGGAAAATCGAGGAAAAATTGAAACCTTAATTGGTAGATCTCCAAAAAATCGAAAAAAACAAAGAGTTTATTTTCCTCTCGAACCTTCTTTAAAAGGAAAAAGGAAAGCAATTACTGAATATAAAGTTTTAAAAAGATTCAAAGATTATACTTTGGTCGAAGTTATTCCAAAAACTGGCAGGAAGCATCAAATCAGATGTCATTTTACTTATTTAGGCCATCCAATTGCTGGAGATAAGTTGTATGGATTTAAAAAACAACCAAGGCCAAAAGGTTTAAAAAGACAATTTTTGCATGCCAGTTTTCTCAAAATAAAATTGCCAGATGGTAAAGAGCTTCGATTAAAGTCGAATTTACCAGAAAATTTAAAGAAAATTTTAAAAAATTTATGAGGAAAGTTGAAGAATTTTTAAAGCCAATTTTAAAAAAAGAGTTGCCAGAAATTCGCTCTGGCGATACAGTTCGGATAATTCAGAAAATAAAAGAAGGAGATAAAGAGAAAATTCATCAATTTGAAGGAGAAGTTTTGGCCAGAAAACATGGTAAAGAGATTGGAGCGACAATTACTCTCAGGAAGATAATTTCTGGGGTCGGCGTTGAAAGAATTTTTCCAATTCATTCTCCAACTATTGAAAAGATAGAAATTTTAAAAAGAGGAAAAACAAGGAGGGCAAAACTTTATTATTTAAGAAAGGCTAAAGGGGAAAGCCGAAGTTAAAAAGAGAAGAATTCATAACAAAAGAGGTGTCGCAACAAAAAATGAAACCAAGAAGAACTCAGAAAATTGAATGGTCACCAGAACTTGCTTATGTGGTTGGGCTTATAACAACAGATGGGAATTTATCACTCGATGGACATCATTTAGAATTAACATCGAAAGATACCCAGCTTTTAAAAACCTTTAAAAGATGTTTAGGAATAAAGAATAAAATTGGTTTTAAAACTAGCGGCTTTTCAGATAAGAAATATTCTCGAATTCAATTTGGAGATGTTATTCTATATAATTGGCTACTAAATGTAGGACTAACTCCTAATAAAACTAACAGTATAGGAGAGTTAAAAATTCCTGATAAATACTTCTCTGATTTTTTAAGAGGACATTTTGATGGTGATGGAAGTTGCTATGGATATTGGGATAAAAGATGGAAAAGCAGTTTCGTATTTTATATTTATTTCCATTCGGGAAGTTCTCTCCATATAAAATGGCTTAGACAAAAATTAAAAAAACTCTTAGGTATTCAAGGATCAATCTCATTTACAAATGGTGCATGGCGCATAAAATATGCAAAGAAAGAATCCAGATTAATATTTCCAAAAATGTATTATAAAGAAAATTTGCCTTGTTTGAAACGAAAATATAAAAAATTAAAATTACTTTTGAATACTGACCTAAAAGAAGCGAATTGAATATTAGAATTAAATGGGCGAGTGCTGTAACTGGTAGCCAGGCGTGTTTGAGGTGCACGTGGGAATTTTCCCGTGTGGGTTCGAGTCCCACCTCGCCCACTAGCATGATAGAATTAAGAAATTTTTCCCTTACTGACCTAGATCAAATAATGAAAATAGAAAAGATTTCTTTTCCAGATAGGAAAGCTTATTCTAGAAGTTATTTTGAGACTCTTTATAGAAACTATCCCCAAGGGTTTATTATCGCTGAAGCTGAAAATAAAGTTATAGGTTATACAATTTGCCGGTCAAGAAATGGATTTGCCGAAATTATTTCTTTGGCCGTTGATCCAGACTGGAGAGAAAAGGGAATAGGAACGAAACTTATTAATTTTTTAATTAACCATTTTAAAGAAAGGGGATTTAAGAAAATTATACTTCATGTCCGAACTGAAAATAAAAAAGCTATTGTATTTTACCAAAGTCTCGGTTTCAAAATTTTAAATATTATTGAGAATTACTATTCAAATGGAAAAGATTCCTATTTAATGAAAAAGGAAATCATGGGCGGTTAGCTCAGTGGTAGAGCGTTTATCGTTTTAGACAGGGGCAATTAGCTCAGTGGAGGAGCGCGTCGCTTACATCGACGAGGTCGCAGGTTCAAGTCCTGCATTGCCCATCTTTGCCGTAATCGAATTTTTTGTGATATAATACAACAGGTTTTTAATTTTTATTTTAAAATTTTAACTTGACTGAAAGGAACGGGCCGCAGTAGCTCAGGTAGTAGAGCGAGCGCCTGAAAAGCGTTAGGTCGCCGGCGCAAGTCCGGCCTGCGGCACAGGATTGCGGGTGTAGTACAACGGTTAGTATACAATCTTGCCAAGATTGAGAAGAGGGTTCGACTCCCTTCACCCGCTCATGGTAAAAAGGAGATATAAAATAAAAAATCATTTTGAGGAGTTGGAGGAATATCTAAAAGATTCGGTTTTATCTGGGGAGGCTAAAGAATTGATTGAGATTGGTGGAAAACCAATAAAGTTGCCAAAGAAAAAAAGAAAAGAGGCAAAGGAGGCCTATTTTAGATTTCCAGAAAGATTCAAGCAGGCAAAATAAAAAATTTACTCTTGACAAAGCCTCTTAAATAGACTAAAACCCCTTTAAGGGGTTTTAAAATGAATAAAAACTTAAATCGATATAGGAGAAAAAATAGGAACAAATTTACCAAGCCAATGAAAGAAGGAGATGGGTGGATTGTTTTATTAATAATGGTTGGAGTTTTGATCAGTTTTTTACCGATTTTCAAGTTAGAAAGTCAAAATGTTAAAGCTAAATTTGATATTAAGAAAATAGAAAACTTCGAGGAAGAATTGGTTATTATCCAAGGAAATAGCCTTTTGCCGATTTCTAATCCTTTAAATCCTGAACCAAAAGTTATTCGAAAAATAAATGTAGTAATTACTGCTTATTCTAGCACTCCTTGGCAAACTGATGATAACCCCTATATTACCGCTGCTGGCACTCAAGTTCGAGAAGGAATCGTAGCAAATAATAAATATCCTTTTGGAACAAAAATAAGGATACCCGAGATTTTTGGAGATAAAATTTTTGTTGTTGAAGATAGAATGAATTGGGAGAAAGGAAAATATCACATCGATATCTGGTTTTCTTCTTATTTTGAAGCCAAAAACTTCGGCGCCAAAAGAACATATATTGAAGTTTTGGAAGGATAGCAGCTGCCGAGCAACTTTAAATAAAAACCACCTTTTGAGGTGGATTTTTATATTGAAAATAGTTCGAAAACCCTGGTAGTAAAACAAAGTTTATTATGGGGCGCAACGGGCAGGTATTTTTAGAGGTTCTAAAGAATATAACCTCTAACCCGTTGACTTTTTCTCGGTGGTGCCCGGGGAGGGATTCGAACCCTCACGAGCTAAAAGCTCACAACATTTTAAGTGTTGTATGTCTTCCATTCCATCACCCGGGCTTAATTTTAATTCTTTTCATTCCTTTCTTCTATTCCTGCCTCGATAGTGTGGTTGTAAACTATGACAGTTTGGACATAGAATCCGTAAATTTTCTAATCGGTTATCATAAACATCGCCATTAATGTGATCAACCTCTAAAGGAAGGCGACCATCGGGTGTCCTTTCGGCCCATCCACATATCTCGCAATGTTGGGGTTTAAGATTTGCTTTGAATAATCTGTTCTTTAATTTATAACTCTGATAAGTACTATTTTTTACTAATATTTTCTCTAATGGAATCCGAGGCTTCCCAATTCCTTTCAATCCTTTGTTCCATGCTCGACCCTTGAAATGGGAAGTATCCAATTTGAGCTCCTTAACATATTTTTGAAGCTGGAAATAATTCCCTCCAGCTTCTCGCAAGCTAAGTTTTTTTAATACTTGGCGAAAACTTGTTGAATTTTCAACGGCTTCCTTAAGTTGTTGAGTTGTCCACGATCTTTTTCGCATTGCTCTATCATAGCAAACGGCAAACAGATAATCAATAATAAACCATTACCTTTGCCAATTCTATTGTTTGGAGAATCTCAAAAAAAATTTTAAGGCACGGATGGGAATTGCACCCATGTATGTTGGTTTTGCAGACCAACGCCTTTGCTACTTGGCTACCGTGCCATTTATATTTTATCTTATTTTTCTGTTCCTTTCAATCTTTCTAAAATTTCTTCTATTCTGGCTGCCTCTTTTGTTTTAGTTTCGATCCAAAAACTAATTTTTGGCACGAATTTTATTTTCAGAATTTTATTAAGTTTTTGCTGGAGGAAATAAACTCTTTTATTTAAAATTTTAACGATTTTTTCTGCTTGCACTTCTGGTAAAACAGAAATCCAGACCTTCGCCTCACTTAGGTTCGCTAAGGTTTCAACTCTGGTTATGGTAATAAAAATTCCTTTTGGAAAATCTCCTTCTCGAAGAAGAATTTTCCCAAGTTCTTCTTTAATCAGTTGATTAAGGCGTTGAATGCGTTTTGTCATCTTTATAATTCGCCTTTTCTTCTTTCCTCCTGATAAATAACTAAAATATCGCCTTCTTCAATTTTGGTATCACCTTCATATAAAATACCGCATTCCTGGCCTTTTATGGCTTTTTCAACATCCTTTTTATTTATTTGAAGTGAGATTAGTTTCCCCTTTCCAATTTTTTCATCTTTTCGGAAAACCTCAATTGAGGTACCTTTTTTAACTTCTCCCTCAATAATTCTACCGCCAACAATCTGGCGATTTTTTTCCGTCCAGAAAATAATTAAAGTCTTAACTTTTCCTAAATTTATCCTGACAATTTCTGGCTCTAAAATTTTTTCAATTTCAGAATGGAGACCCTCAACTAAATCATAAATAAGATCAAACTTCATTATCTTAACCTTTTCCCTCGCAGCTAAATCCTGGGCAATCAAGTCGGTTTTTACTCTAAAGCCCAAAATTTTTGCCTTGGCTGATTTAGCCAATTTAATATCCGATTCATTAATTTCACCAGCTTCGGCTTTTAAAATTCTTAACTCGACTTTTTCCTGAGGGAGATTCTTAATAACTTCCCCAATTGCTTCTATAGAACCTAAAACATCAGTCTTTAAAATTAAATTTAAAATCTTCTTTCCTGGTTCAAAAAAAAGAACTTTTGAGGGAGGTTTCTCTCTCTTTTCAACTGATTTTTTAGCTGTCTCGATCTCAGAAAAAAATTGAAATTTTTCTCCCACTCCCGGAACTTCTTCAAAACCTAAGGAAATAACCGGCATTGAAGGAAGAGCATTTTTAATTGGCCTTCCTTGAAAGTCCTCTAAAATTTTGATTTTGCCAAAAGTTGATTGAGTGCTAATAATATCGCCAACTTTTAATACCCCTTCTCTTAAAATCAGGGTGGCTGTTGGTCCTCGGTGACTATCCAAATAGGATTCAATAACCACTCCCTCAGCCGATTTTTGAATATCCCCTTTTAATCCTTCCATCTCAGCTATTAATAAAATTAACTCCAGAAGATCAGAGATTCCCTTGCCAGTTTTTGCTGAAACCTCAACCAAAGGAATTTTCCCACCTAGCTCCTCAACCAAAATACCTTGTTTTGAAAGCTCCCTTTTGATTTTTTCTGGATCGGCTTCGGACCGATCAATTTTATTAATGGTAATAATCATTGGAATACCAGCTTTTTTGATATGGGAAATGGCTTCCTTGGTTTGGTCTTGAACTCCAGCCACTCCATCAACTACTAAAATAGCAATATCAGCTACTTTTGCTCCCCGAGATCTCATAGCCGAAAAGGCCTCATGACCTGGGGTATCAATAAAAGTAATTTTTTTACTTTGGAACTCAACTTCATAGGCACCAACATGCTGAGTGATACCGCCGGTTTCTTTTTCAGCAACATGGGTCTTTCGGATGGCGTCAAGAATAGACGTTTTCCCTGAGTCAACATGTCCTAAGACTACAACGACTGGTGGACGGGTTATTAAGTTTTCGTTTTTTGAAGTATTCTTCATAAGATAGCGAAAATACAAACAGAGGTTATTATATTGTTTAATTGTTAAATTTTTATTCTTTAGCAATATAGCCATTTAACAATTTAGCTCATTGCCTTTTTAATAGCTTCTTTTTCTTCTTTGGAAAGTGGGTAGATAGAATTTCCTTTTTCAATTGGCTTAGCAAAAACTCTATTTCCTTCTCTGGCGTAAAGACTGGTAATAACAAGACCATTCCCCCGACCATCAAGCAAGGCAATTGAAAAACTTTGGTCACCGCCAATATCGGAAAAAGGATTAAATCTAATAAGACCGAATTTTTGAATAGGGAATTTAATTTCTTTTTTTAGATTTTCAACATCAAAAGAAAGTCTTTCAACACTCCCTTCCAATTTTCTTAAAATTGCTAAAACCTCTCCAAGATTCTCCGGTTCCTTTTTCTTTTTAAAGAATTTGAACATGCGGAGGGTGCAGGACTCGAACCTGCAAGGGCATTTCGCCCACTGACTTTCGGGGTCAGCGCAATACCGTTCTGCCAACCCTCCGATATCTCTCTTAAATAACACTTTTTAAATTAAAAATCAATATGGTATAATTTTAAAATGAAAAAAATAGCCATAATTGGAGTTGGAGGTAAAACTGGAACAATGTTTGCTTTTGAACTTAAGAATTCAGCTGAAATTTTAGGAATTGGCAAAGAAAGGGAAGTAAATTTAATTAAAGAAGGGAAAATTTTTATTGGGAGGATAGAAAAAAAATTAGAATTATTTGAAGAGAAGGTCTTAAAAGATAGCGAATTTAGAGAAAATCTTCAACCAGATATTATTTTTTTGACAACGAAAAATCCTGTTTCTCCGCCAATTCAATTTTATTATCAAAAATTCAAAAATAAAGAAAAAATACCTAACCTTATTCTTTCTCAAAATGGAATTGGAGTCATCGATGAGGCAAAGAGAGTTTTAAGAGAAATTTTTGGCGAAAAATCAGAGGAAATCAGAATAATAAGAATTGTCCTTTTTAATCCGGTGGATAAAGAGGAAATTGAAGATAAAATTCAGATTAAATATTCCTTACCAATTCGAATTGCTATAGCTAAGGTTCAAGGGCCTGGAGAGATTAAAGATATTGTTGAGATTTTTGGAAAATCTGGCTTTAAAGTTAAAGAACTCCCAGAAAAAAAAGCAAAAAATTTAGAGTTTTCTAAACTCTTTCTAAATCTAATTGGAATAGCTGCTTCTTCAAGAGGATTTTTAATTGAGGAAGGATTTAAGGATTCAGAAATAATAAAGGAAGAAATAGAGGCTTTAAAAGAATATATTAGAGCAGTAAAAGCCGCCGGAGGAAAATTTCTCAATTTCCCTGATTATCCGGTGAAATTTTGGGCTATTTTATTAAATTTTCTTCCAATTAATTTCTTTTTAGCCTTTAGAAAAATTCTTGCTAAGGGAGTTAGCGAAAGAAGAGAGGAAAAACCAAAAGATTTAGATGAAATTGAATTTTACAATGGGAGGGTGATGAAACTTGGAAAAAAATTAGGAATTGAAACTCCGATTAATGAGAAAATTTATAAAAGAATAATGGAAAAATTAAGTGAATAATGAAGAGAAAATAAAAACGCCGAGGGCTGGCGTTTTTAAATTTTCGTGGTGGACCCAGGGAGAGTTGAACTCCCGACTCGTCTATGCCGAAGACGTGTTTTACCACTAGACTATGGGCCCATGCCCTTGAGAGGGCTTGAACCTCTAACCTAGACGTTAGGAGTGTCTCGCTCTATCCTGTTGAGCTACAAGGGCATCCTCGATATTTCAAATATAACAAATTTTCAACTTGTTGACAATGGATTTGGATGATAAAATAAAATATATGCCAGAAAAATCTCCCATTGTCGAAGTTGCAAAAAAGACCTGTCCAGCAGTAATTACCATCGTTATTTCTAAAGATCTTCCAAAAATCGAGGGTTTTTATTTTTTCCCTTTTGGCCGAGAGGGTTTCATTTTTCCAAGAATTGGAAAAGGGAAAAAAGAGAAAACAAAAATTGGTGGAGGCTCAGGCTTTATTATTTCACAAGATGGCCTAATCTTAACCAGCCAACATGTTGTTTCTGATCTTGAGGCTGATTATACTGTTATTTTAGAACCGACAAAAAAATATCCAGCTAAAGTTCTTTCCAGAGATCCAGTTAATGACATTGCTATTTTAAAAATTGAGGAAAAAAACCTACCTTATTTAGAACTCGGCGATTCAGACAAAATTGAATTAGGAGAAACGGTAATTGCTATTGGCAATCCCTTAGGAGAATTTCATGATACAGTCTCGGCCGGAATTGTCTCTGGTCTTTCAAGGTATATTACTGCCTTTGGCGGTTTTGGTGAAGAAAAAGCCAGATTGAAAGGCCTAATTCAGACTGATGCAGCAATTAATCCAGGAAATTCTGGGGGGCCCTTGGTCAATATGGAAGGAAAAGTAATTGGAATTAATAGCGCCATGGTAATGGGAGCTCAGAATATTGGCTTTGCTATCCCAATCAATTATGTCAAGAGAGATTTGGAAGAAATTCAAAAATTTGGTAAGGTCCAAAGGCCATTTTTAGGAATAAGATATATTCTTTTAAATAAAGAGGTTGCTGAACAAAACAAATTGTCAGTTGATTATGGAGCCTTAATTATTAGAGAAAGATTGGGCGAAGAAGCGGTGGTTAAAGGGAGTTCAGCCCAAAAGGCTGGTCTACAAGAATACGATATAATCTTAGAAATGAATGGTGAAAAAATAACTGAGAAAAATCCCCTGGCTGAGATTTTACAAAAGTTTGAAATTGGTCAGGAAATCAACTTAAAAATTTTCCGAGAAGGTCAAGAAATAAATTTAAAAGCGAAATTGGAAGAGAAAAAGTAAGGAATAAAAAATGGCTCATTAATGAGCCATTTTTTATTTGGGTGCTCGACGCGATTCGAACGCGCAACCACCTCGGCCACAGCGAGGCGCTCTGGCCAATTGAGCTACGAGCACCGTTGCCCCCACGAGGAGTCGAACCTCGATCTAGACCTTAGAAGGGTCCTATTCTATCCGTTGAACTACGGGGGCAAATTTGACCGGATAAGATTAAACTACGGGGCATTTTGCGTAATTATTATATTCAAAATGAATTACTCAGTCAACCCTCCCACCAAAGAAGCACATTTAAAAATTTGCACAAAGTGCAGTGCTCCTTATGGTGTGGGGGTCAATTCTTCTGTTAGAGTCGGCCCTCGAAATGGATCTGGATATTCTTTAAATTCAGCTTCTTCAAAATTTCTCTGCCGCTCTTCCCAAATTTTCAAAATTTCCTTAAAAGTCTCTTCTTTGAATTTTAAAGGTTTTTCAAAAATTTCTGGTTCTTTTCTTTCTACCAAAACGCTATATTTATAGAAAATAAAACCGCTGAAAACTAGGCTTAAAAGAAGTGAAACTAAAAATGTTAAAAAAGCCTGCTCCCCTAAAACTCTTGGTAACTTCTTTAAAATTTTTTTTACCCTATCAAATTTTATCAGGCTGATTTTCATTTACTATAGGTCTTTATTAAAAATGAGGCATAAATATCGCCCTCTGCTAGAGGAGGTTTGATTTCTCCCGCAGTCAATTTTTTTAAATTAAGATTGGAAATTTCAATTAAGTAGGGACTATTTTCCAATTTTTCAAAAAACCTCAAAAAATTAGGGAAAGAGCCAGAAAGGGAAATTTGAAAGGAAAGACTAGGCCAGGGGTCGGTTTTTATTTCCTTTCTAGGTAGGGGAGAAATTTCAATCTTACCCAATTGAAATTCTTGGGCTTTTTTTTCCAAGGATTCAATAAATTCAATTGGAAATTCGGGATTAATAAAAAGCTGATCAATTTTTTCTAAATTTGGTTGATATTTTTTATAAAGAGATTCTATTCCCTTAAGATTTTCCATTTCTTTTTCAAATAAAATTAGTTTTCTCTTCTCCTCGACAAAATCTTCAGAAATTTTTTTGATCTGGATAAAGGAAGGATAGATTACAAAAACAATTAATAAAACAGAAAAGATTCCGAAAATCATTAAAGATATATAAGTTTTTCTTTTTGGGCTCATTTAATTTTAAAAGTCACTGAAAAATCCTCCGGTTTGAACCAACTTTCAAGTGAAAAATTAACATCTTTAAATTCATTCTCTAAATTTTTCTTTAATTCATACAAAGTCTCTCGATCAGGAGAAAAACCGGAAAGAGAAACTAAATAATTCTCTTTTGTGAAAGAGAGAGAGTTTAAATAGATTTGCTTGGGAATATTTTTGGAAATTTTCTCCAAAGATTCAACTAAAGGAAATTGTTGTTGATAAAAAGTCTCTAATTTTGAAAGTTCTTGATTAGCCATTTTAACTTTCTCTCGGAGAGCCTCAATCTCAGAAACTTTAAGTTGCCTTTCTTCTAAGTCGGCTAAAACTTTTTGAGATTCTAATTTTCCAGAAATATAAATTTTTATTGAAAACAAAACTAAGGTTAGAGAAAGAAAAAAAACTAAAACCAAAATTTCCAAAATTAAAACTAATCTAAAATTTTCTTCCATCTCAAGAACTTTTTTTTCTTCCGGAGGCAAAAGATTAATCATAACCCTATGAATTACGAATTAGTACGAATATACGAATTATTATTTTTCCTTTATACCTCTAAGTGCTAAACCAAGTGCTGTTGTATAACTGAGGGATTTTTCATAAGATAATTCTGGCAATTCTTTTAATGGCTCTGGTAAAATATTTATCCAGGGATTACCTAACTCAACTGGAATTTTAAGTTCGGGAGAAAGAAAATCAGTTAGCCCTTTTAAATTAGCACCTCCTCCACAAAGAATAATTTTTTCTACCTCTCTCCCATTGGGAGGTAAATGTTCGTGATGGGCGTGGGTATGATAATAACTAAGATGAATTTTTATTTGTTCTACCAAATCGGTTAAAGGAGGAACTAAAGCCTCGAAAATTCTTCCTCTCTCCACTTCTTTTTTTGTCTGATTTTCAACTTTTAATCTATACTTTTCACTCAGACCAAATTTTATTTTCAATTTTTCAGCCTCAACTAAATCAACTCCTAAATCCTTAGAAATGGCCTCGGTAAATTTTTGAGAGGAAACTGGAATAGAAGAGGTAAATCTCGAAGAATAGCCAGAAAAAATAATAAAACTGGTTCGGGTTGCTCCAAAATCAATTAAAAGAATAGGAAAAGGACTAACTTCATTTTTTACCAAAGATCTGGTAATAGCCAGAGATTCAATCTCTAAGATTCCAGGAATAAGTCTGGCTTTCTTTAGACAAGAAATATAAGAATCAATTATCTTTTTTGGTAGAGCAGCAATTAAAACATCTAAATGATCTAAATGGTTATAAAGAGGTTTAACTATTTGAAAATCTAAATAAACTTCAGCCTCTGGTAAGGGAATGTAGTTTTCGGCTTCGAAATAGATAGCCTTTTTTAGTTCTTCTTCTTTCATTATTGGAAGGGGAACTACTTGCAAAAAGGCCTTTTCTTCAGGCAGGGAACAAATTACATAGTTTGTTTTCAATTTTTCCCCCTTAACTTTCTTAAGGGAAACTTTTATAATTTCAGCCAAGGATTTTTTATCTTTAATTTCTCCCTCTTCAATTATTCCTGAAGGAATTTCCGTCTCACCAAAAGAAGCCAAACCAAAAATTCCCCTCTTTTTTTTAAGTTTGACAATTTTTAAAGATAAATCGGAAATATCGAGGCCGAAGGCCTCTGGTTTTAAAGTTAAAAATTCAAGCATTTTCAATTAAATTATATCACTAACTAAATAAAAATAAAAAGTGGCCCTAAACCACTATTTATAAGTTTGAAATAAAATTTTTATTCAATTTCTTTCCAACTGGCAACCTCCCAGGATCCGCCAGGACCAGAAGAAAAGGTGGCCTCTTCTAAACCAGATTCGTATAAAATTTCGGCATTATTATCAAGAAAAACTTTATATCCAGTTACTTCTCTAGCTTTAATATTATTTCTTAAAACAATGAGACCTTGGGTTGTATAAAAAATGGCAGCATCGGTATTATTATCAATCTCGATAGCCGGATTTGAAGTATCGAAAACCTCGGGGTTTGTTGATAGAAGTAAAAGATAGCTTCCTTCTCCCCCGCTTCCTCTTAAATAAGTTCCTGGTCTGACCTTAATCTTACCATCAACAACTATTACCCCACTCATTAAACTATAGGAATTCGAATCAAGTTTAATTGTTGAACCATTATCAATCCCCAAATTTCCAACTACCCAGATAGTTCCTGTCATATTTAAGGTGGTATTATTGTCAACCAAAAGGTTACCAGTAATTTTCACTGGTCCTAAATTTTGGGTAACTTTTCCAGAAATAGTGTAATCGCCAAAGATTATTCCTCCTCCTTCAGCCTCTTGTTTCCAGCTATCAATTTGACTTTGGGGAATTGGTAAAGGTATAGCTGGAATTTCATTTGGCTGGGTATCTATAAATTCACCGGCGGTACAATTTTGGAGACTTCCTCCAGAAACATAAGTTAAAGTACCTCCAATTGTTGAATCTTTACAAGTATGGGCTTTAGCATCTTCACCAACTATTAATCCTTCAATCCTATTGCCATTTATAGCAACAATAATCGTCTCATCAATAAAACCCTTGTCACCGCCTTTGGCAGGAATGACGCTTCCGTTAGAATAAACATTGCCACTAACTCTTGAGTTATTTCCCATTAACATTCCTCCTTCTCCTATTTGAGCTCCGTAATAAAAAGAAATTTTTTGGCTAGAAATTTTATAAATAATCTGAATTTTTCTGATTCGATTTGAAAAATTTCCGGTTGAGGTAATTGTTCTTGAACCACCAATAGCATCTGAAATTTCAATGGTAGCCGCGCCACCACCAAGATTTAAATTATAGGGGCTCGACCATTTCATTTTTTTTGCCAGCCTTAAAAGAATATCTTCAATTCCGGCTTCGGCAATGAAATAAGATTGATTTGACTTAGTAATATTTCCAGAAATTCTTTGTTGGCCTAAAGTTAAAAAGGCAAGGGAAATAGCAATGCCAAACATTACTGCTAAGACCAAAATAGCTATGAAAAAAGCAGCAAATCCTGATTGATTATTTTTTTGATTTAACATTTTAATAACTTCTTAAAGAAGTAATTGAAGTTAGATTAACCGAGGCTTGATATTCTGGCCGATTTGTCGGATTTTTATAATCGATTTTTAAATCAATCTGGATAGAAGGAATTTGACCAGTGACAATTTGAGTAAAAACTAAGTTATTTACCTCAACACTATCTGAAGTTAAAGCAATTGGATTTTGAGATTCTTTTTTCAAACAAAGTTGAGTTCTGCAAAGATAAAAATCAATGTAACTTGTTTTTTCTCCTTCCGGCAAATAATGGATAGTTTCTAAAGAAAGCTGGCCAGGATGAGAACCAAGATTACTAGTTGGAGTATAAATACTCTTTGCCTCCTTTATTTCATAGTTCATAATTTCCATTGCCCTTCTGGCATTATCTAAGGTCTCCCTCATTACCTTTGCCTTGGTATTAGAATGGATAGACCAGATTAAAAAAGAGGAAACAACCATTATCACAATACCCAAAACCCCAATATAAACTAAAATCTCTATTAAGGTAAAACTTTTCGTCATTTTTATTTCCAATTAGTTAAATAGGTAGAAATTTCAACTTTTTTCCCTTCCCAAGAAACAGTAACAGTCACCTTTTTTGTATTTAGGTCATTTGTTCCACCTAATTCAACAATATTATCATTGATATCTCTTTGGACATTATAAAAAACAACTTTTCGAGTAAAACCGTTAATTGTCTCTTCGCCCTGAATTAATTGCCATTTTGAAGGTGTGTCGCTGGACTTTTCAGGGTGATAGGCAACTCCGGTATTGACAACACCTAAGCCATCATATTTATTTTGTGGGTCATCATTATTCCAGGCTATCCCATCTCGAAAATTTCTGACAGCCTCAATTGTCTCTTGGGCCAAGTTATTAGCCCTAGCAGTTTCTTTAATTGATATAGAAATACTTAATGAAAAAGTAGCCACCCCTAAAAGAGTGACTAAAGCAATAACAATAATGGCAATAACTATCAAAATCTCAATTATTGAAGCTCCTTTTTTACCCGCCGAAGTTTTTTGATAAAAAATTTGGGCGGGTTTGTTGCTATTCTGGTTCATTAATAGAAAAACTATTTAAAACTATGACTATAAAAGATTTCCCAATTTTCAGAGGAAATCATTTCATCCCATACTACATGGAGGTAAGAATTATTGGAAGTAATGGCAGGCCATCTCGAATATCTTGGATTATTAGAAATATTTATTGGAGTAGACCAACCAGTTTTATCTAATCTACTATAAAAAATCTCCCCATTTTCAAGGGTATAATCATTCCATACTACATTAAGATAACCTAATTCATCTGAAACAAGACTAGAAAATCCTGAAACTCCATAGGTATTCGAAATATTTATAGGTAAAGACCAATCTTCACCTTCTTTTTTTGATGCATAGAAAATTTCACTTTTAAGTAGTGGGGGAATCTCTGTCCATATCACATGAAGATTATTAAAAACAGCAACAATATCAGGTCTACCTGAATATTCCGAAGTGTTAGAAATATTAATAGGAGAGGACCAATAAATACCGTTCCATGTTGCGTAAAAAATTTCTTGAGTATCGTCATCTTGCCATACCACATGAGGATATTGAAAATTATCTAAAGTAATAGCAGGGTAAACGGAATGCCCCCAAAGTTTTTTTGAAATATTTATCGGAGAAATCCATCCGCCTTCATACTTTTTAGTGTAAAAAATTACGGTATGGGCAGGGGTAATGGGTTGATCGTTCCATACTATGTAAGGATAACCCAAGTTATCAGTAATAATATCAGGGTTACTTGAATATCCAGGAGTATTTGAAACATTCACAGGAAGAGACCAAATAATATTTTTTGTTGTATAGAAGATCTCAGTATTTTGAGAAGTAACCTGTTCTTCCAAAACTACATGCAGACGACCGAAAATATCTGAACTAATAGCCGGATGATTCGAAATTTCTAGTGTATTAGAAATATTTAAGGGGCCAGACCAACTAATCCCATTCCACATTGAATAGAGAATTTCAAAATTACCAGGTGTGTTATCTACCCATACCAAATGGACATTGCCAAAAATATCAGAAGTAATGTCAGGGAATAATGAAATACCCGTATTATTAGAGACATTAACCGCTGGAGACCATACTGGAGGCGGCGTTATAGGATAATTTGTAACCCATATAGGATTAGTATAGACAACCTGACCATTTGAACTTTCGCCAACTAATCTAAAGTAAGTGGCTTCGCTAAGTGGGTATGAAATAACTGTAGAACCACTGATGGTTTGAATATCTTTTGTGAGTCGGTCCAAAACTTTACCATCTTTAGAAATAACTTGAATTTCTTTCATTGGTCCGAAATCTTCATTACTTACCCACTGGATATTAAGAGTAGCTTGCTCACCGGGGGGAACATTAATTGTCTTGCCAATAACCGTATCATTAATAGTGAAAGTAAGAAGAGGACCGCTAGTAATGATAGCATTGCCATTCTTTAAAGCATTATAGATTGAATTATGAGTAATAGGACCTTCAATATATAAGTAGGTTCTTGTCTTCCCTATGTCTTCTGGCCAATGGGCGTCGCTATTCCCGATTATAACTGGCTTCTGACCAATTTCTAATTGATCATTCCATCTATGTATAGTTTTAACTTTTGCCTTTTTATCTTCTCCTCTCAGCACCTCATAGCCTTTATAGTCAGTAACATCCCAATTCTTCCAAGGAAACGGTTCTGTATCAGGATGGGCGATAAAACCGAAACCTCCGGCAGCTTTAGTTTTATCAATCATATCCTGAGCAGAAAATGGGCTAGCATCCACATATGAATCTATATCGTAAGCCAAATAATGACCCTGGCTTATTTTAGGAATAACACTTCCAACTTCTTCACCCATCATTACCCGGATATTGTAGGTATTTTCTGCAATCTCACATTCTGTTAATTCTTTAATCCATTCATTAGAATCCAACATCTCTTCATGATATGATTGCTTTTTAATCTTCTTTCGAAGATACCCTATTATTAGACCAATTAGACTACCTAGTATTCCCCAAACAATAGCTGATGTAATCATTATCATGAGCCAAATAATAATTAATTGATTTTGACTGGGATCTCTGGAAAAAGGAAAAATAATATATAAAAGATATCCCGGTAAAAGAATTAAATAGCTAATCTCACGTTCCGGCATCTCGAGATAATTAAGAAAAAATATTACTATAAAAAACGAAATTATTCCTATTCCAAATCCAAATAATATTACTCTTCGCATATTGTTAAATTATTGTCGCTGGGGATCTCCAGCTTCTCCAGTCGCGAGAAAAATTGATGTGCCCCTTGATTCTTGACCATCGGTAGTATAGCTAATTAAGCTACCGCTTCCATCTCCACTAATAGTAATAGTTAAGGCCTTATTATTGTATCTTCTATCTCGATGAATACAAAACTGGCTATCTGGATTATTCAATCTATGGGTATGGATTTTTATTTTTTGAGTTTGACCTAAAACATCAATCTCCCCTTCCCAATAGATCTGGCCGTCCTTTAAATTTTCACTAATTATAATCTCTTTGGTAACTGGTCCTTCAAAAGTTAAAGTTAATTTTTCAGTAGCCGTATCAATCACCCGACTATAATCAAAATGAACATGGCGAGAATCCTCGATGTGATCGGTATCGGTTGGTAAAGCTTCTTCGCTTAAGGTTATTTGACCAGAAGATTGAATAGCAATTGTTTTAATTTTTGATGGATCGGTTTTTAATCTTAGAGAGATTTTACCAGATTGAGAAGCTATTCCCGTCACCCGAACGAAAGCTACCTCTGACCCTCCTAAATTAATTTCCGATATTTCAACTGAACTTGGTAGTTTATGAATTTCATCAAAGGAACTATTTCTTGAGGCATAGCTCGCTCCTTTAAATAAAGTATATTGGTTAGGTGAGGTTAAGTTATCAAAATAGACTCCGTATTGAGAAGCTCCTTCTGAGGCCAAGGTCTTATTTTGGGCTAACCTTAAGGTATTAATGATTTCTTGGGCTGAATTTTCCAAATCAGATTCCTTTTGAAAAAAACGAAGATTTGGAATAGCTATAGCAATTAAAATCAATAAAATTGCGATAATTACTAATAATTCAACAAGGGTAAAGCTTAATTTTTTTTCCATTTTAAATTTCACTTTATCGCCCCTAGCATTGAATAAATTGGCTGAATCATTGAAACAGCAAAAAAGCCAACCGCTGCTCCAATTAAGAGCATTAAAACTGGTTCAATTACCGCAGATAAATTTTTGGTAGCATTAGCAACTTCTTCTTCAAAGAAATCAGCTAATTTTGCCAAAACAGCTGAAGTCTCACCAGTCTGTTCACCAACGGAAATCATTTGAATAACCCCTAGAGGATAAAGATTTTGATAAGGCATCAAGGCCTCAGACAATTTTGAACCTTTTCTAACTTTCTCAGCAGCCTCTGCCATTGATTTTTGAAAATAGAAATTTTCTAAAGTTGAAGAAACAATTTCCAAACACCTGACAATTGGTACTCCTGAGATAATAAGTGAACTTAAAGTTCTGACTGCCGAGGCTGAATTTGTTTTTCTAATAATTGGGGAGACGATTGGTATCTTTAAAATTAAACCATCAACTAATCTTTTCCCTTCCCTGGTTCTCAAAATTATTCTAAGAAAAAGTAAAAAGACGAAAATCAATAAAATAAGAAGGTACCATCTTTTGGCTAGAAAATTACCCAGGAAGATTACAAATTTAGTAGTCGGTGGAAGCTCAATTGCTAATTCCTGAAAGGTCTCAGCCAATCTTGGCACAACCATGACTAACATTAAAATTCCAATCCCAATCATTGCTAAGATGATAACAGCTGGATAAATCATTGCTCCTTTGACTTTTGATTTTAATTCGTGCTCCCTTTCCATTTGCTGGGTTAAAACTTTCAAATTATCTTCTAAAGTTCCGGCCTCTTCCCCCACTTTTACCATGCTACAAAAGAGCTCTGGAAAAAATTGAGGAAATTTGGCCAAGGAATCGGAAAAACTCTTCCCTTTAGTCACTTCCTCAATTATCTCTAATAAAGCCTCCTTAAATTTTTTACTTTTTGACTGCGAAGCTAAAATTTCTAGGGCTTGAGGTAAAGAAACCCCTGCCCTAACCATTACCTGAAGATTTCTGGTAAACATTATTTTTTCAATCAAAGAAACTTGACCAAAAAAAGGAAAACTAATTTCCAATTTTCTTTTTTTTATTTCCGGTTTTTCCAAAGTCGCCGAAATTAAAACATAGCCTTCTTGATGCAAAATCCTGGCTAATTGATGCTCATTTTGAGCTTCTAAAATTCCCGATTTTGTCTCGCCTTTTAAAGATTTAGCAGTATAGAAATATCGTGGCATATTATTCAATAATTACTCTTAAGACTTCCTCAATTGAAGTAATCCCCTGAGCAGCCTTCAAAAAGCCATCTTCGACCATTAATCTCATTCCTTCTTTTCTGGCCTGTTCTTGGATCTCATCAGAAGTTGCCCTTTTAACAATTAACTCTTTTATTGATTCGCTTATTGGTAAAACCTCGAAAATTCCAATTCTCCCCCGGTAACCATCAGGACAATTTTTTGATGGTTTTGGTCGAAAAAAGAAGATATCTTTTAATTCCTTTTTTGGCTCAATTACTCTCTCCTCTCTTAAAATTTTTAAAATTCTCTCTAAATCACAATATTTTTTAAGGTTTTCTATTTGGGAATCTTTTAAAGTGTATTTTTCCTTCTCTTCACAAAGTCTTCTAACCAGTCTCTGGGATAAAATTAGATTCAGGGTTGAGGAAATTAAAAAGGGTTCAACTTTCATATCAATTAATCTGGGAAGAGCTCCAGCAGCCGTAGTCGTATGCAAGGTTGATAAAACCAGATGGCCAGTCAAAGCAGCATTGATAGCCAAAGAGGCAGTTTCTTCATCCCTGACTTCCCCAACCATGATGATATCAGGATCTTGTCTAACTAAGCTTCTTAAACCAGAGGCGAAAGTTAAGCCAATTTTTGGATTGACCTGGGTCTGATTGATTCTGGGCATCCGATATTCAATTGGATCTTCAATAGTTGAAATGTTAACTGCAGGAAGGTTCAAAATTTCCATCATCGAATAAAGAGTGGTTGTCTTTCCACAACCAGTTGGACCACAGACCAAAATCATTCCCACCGGCCTTCTCAAATTATCCTGAACTTTTTCTAAGGCCTCTTCTCTTAATCCTAAATCCTCCAGAGTAAAGGCCTTAGCGGTTTCTGGCAATAACCTCATGACAATCTTTTCTCCATCAAAGACTGGCATAATTGAGACCCTAACTGAATATCGATAATCTTCAGCCTCAATTTTGAATCTCCCATCCTGGGGAAGCCTATGCTCATCCAATTTCAAATTAGATAAAACCTTAATCCTGGCAACAATTCCCGAACTAACCTGCTTTGGTAAGACCATGGCCTCCCTCAAAATTCCATCAATTCGATAACGGATAAGGACCTCCTTCTCGATAGGTTCAATATGAATATCGGAAGCCCTTTGCAAAATACCATGTCTTAACAGAGTGTCAACAATCCTAATTATTGGTAATTCTTCGGCTACTTTTTTTAATTCCTCTTTTTCCTCAACTATCTCCTCTTCCTTTATTGGTCTGATTTCAGTCACTTCCTTTTTGATAATTTTGCCGAATTCAGCTTCCAGGCTTTCTTGATATTGCCGAAGAACATTTTTCATTGAATCAGGAGTGGTCAGCCTTGGCAAAATTTTTAAATTAGTTGTCTTTTTTATAAACTCAATTGTCCTTAAGTCTTCAGGGTCTAACATTGCCACCTCTAGATTTTGGCCCTTTTTTCTAAAAGCAGTAATATTATGGGCCCGGGCGATTGGCTCGGGAATAATTTTTAAAACTTCCGGAGAAATAGTTTCCTTTTCCAAGTTGACAAAAGGAATTCCTAAAATATAGGCCTCGAGTTTAATTAGTTCTTCCTGGGAAATTAAATCTTCGGAAACCAAAATATCACCGACTTTCTGTCTTTTTTCTTTGGCTTTTTTTTGAGCCTCCTCAAATTGCTCTTCAGTAACCAAGCCAGCATCCAATAAAAAGGCTTTTAATTGTCCAAGTTCAACTCTCATATTCCCTACAAATTACGAATTAGTACGAATATACGAATAATTTTTAAGCGAGGCAACAAGACTCAAAGTAGCTTTCGGAGGCGGCTGAGCATGGTCTCCGAGCGAAGCCACGTCTGACGTGGTGAAGCGAGGAGTCAGCCGCCGAGAACGCAGACCCAAAAATCTCGCTGGGATTTTGAGGGTCGGTACTTTGAGGATTGGCTGCCGAGCGTTATTCACCGAGGGCTTTTTTAATTTTTCCCAAGACCTCTTCTAAACTATATTGGGCCTTAACTAAATAGGTGGTTGCTCCTAACTCCAAGGCCCTATCAATATCTTCAAGCCTTTCCAGATTAGTCAAAACAATTATCGGAATTTCCTTCGTTTCTTCACTTTCTTTCAATTTCTTTAAAACATCAAAGCCATGAAGTTTCGGTAAAATCAAATCGAGTAAAATCAAATCTGGCTTTTCTTTTAGAGCTAATTCCAGACCAGTCTTACCATCAAGGGCCGAAATCATTTCGTAGCCTTCTTTTTCTAACAAATCTCTAAAAGTTTTCTGAAGAGCCGATTCATCTTCAATGAATAAAATTTTCTTCATGATATTCTCTTACGAAAGTACAAAATTTTTACGAAAATACGAAATAATTAAAATAATAATGTTTCTTGATTTTCGTAATTTCGTACTCCTTTCGTAATTTCGTAGGTTATTTTATTGGTAAAGTAAACCAGAAAATTGAGCCCTTTCCTTCTTCTGACTTAAAACTGATTTTCCCAGCTAATTCTTTTAAAATTGATTTTGTAATATAAAGGCCGAGGCCTGAGCCATATGGTTGCTGACTTATCACATTTTTTGCCCTAAAAAATTTTTGAAAAATGAATTTTTGATCTTCTTTAAGAATACCAATTCCCTCATCTTTAATTTCAAAATAAATATTTTTTTCTTTCTGGCCTAAAAAAATCTTAATCTCTCCTCCTTCTTTATTATAACGAATAGCATTATCTAAAAGATTCTCTATCACAATTTTTATTAGATTTGGGTCAGTAAAAATCTCTGGTAAATTTTCAGGAAAATCAAATTTTAATTTCAACTTTAAATTAGAAATTGAAGGCTGAAATTTAAAAATGAAATCTTGAATAATCTTAACTAAAGAAATTTTTTCTTTTTTAATAAACAGGGTCTTCTCTTCAATCTTGGAAATGGTAATTAAATCCTGGGTCATCTCTCTCATTCTTTGAATATTTTCTTTTAAAATTTTTAAATAAGCCATCTGATTTCCCTCAATTTTTCCTATTCCTCCAGAAGATAAGACCTCGATTGCCCAGCTTAGATTAGTTAGGGGCGCAGATAATTGATGGATGAGAATATTGGTAAATTCCATTCTTAATCGAGTTACTTCAGCCATTCTTTCAAAGGATCTAATAATAATAAAAGTAATCAGAAATAAAATACCAGCTAAAAAAAGGATAATTAAGGCAATAATTTCTGGCTCTTCAATATAGCGAATACCAATAGCATAGGAAGTTAAAACAATAATAATAATTAAAATTCCCATTACCAAAAAAAGAAAATAAGGACACTGCCAAAGAGAAAGTCGATATTTTTTACACTGAGCAACTACATTTAACTCGTAAAGAATTTCCTTGAAGGTCATATTTTGATTACTATTTTATTATATCACGCTTAGCGTGATTATACTATAAAATTGATCCCGTACCAAATTTGGTGCGGAGTTGACCAAAAGAAAACAAAATGATATAAAGATTCTAGTAAAGCTGGTTTAAAAATTCTTCCTCAATGAAAACCGGGGCATGGTGTAATGGTTAACATTTGTTTGCCGCGCACTAAATTTCGGGGGCTGGTGTAATGGTTAACATAAGCGCTTTGGGAGCGTTTGATTCGCGGTTCAAGTCCGCGGCCCCCGATCATTTTAAAAAATCTCATTTTGCTCTTTAAAATTTGAACATTCGATTATGTTTTGATATAATAACTAAAACAGGTTCGAAATAATAGACAGATATTTATGAAACCTTTGAGTTTAAAAGAAAAAGCTATAGATTACCGAAAAAGAGGTTATTCTTATAATATGATTTCCCAGAAATTGGGATTAGCTAAAAGTACTTTAAGTAATTGGCTTCACGATATTGATTTTGTTCCCAATAAAGAAGTTTTATTAAGAATTGAAAAGGCCAAAAGAAATTTGGTAAAAGGGATGTATGAGAGACGAAGAAAGATTTTAGAGACTCGAGAAAAAATTAAAAATAATGCAAGGAGGGAAATCAAAAATCTTACTGAAAAAGATTTATGGTATGTAGGAGCCATACTTTATCTTGCCGAAGGCTATAAAGCACAAAAGGATGTAAGGCTTACAAATTCTGATCCACGGGTGATAAAACTTTTTACTATCTGGTTGAGAAAAATATGTAAGGTACCGATAAGAGATTTTCGAGCTGAATTGCATATTTATCCAGATAATAGCGAGAGAGAAGCAGTTGCTTATTGGTCGAAAATAACAGGTATTCCTCGATCACAATTTTCTAAAACTCAGATTGATAGAAGAATTAAGAAATCAAGATTTAAACACGGGTATCTTCCTTACGGGACACTCCATATCAGAATACGAAAGAGTGGTGAGTTATTTCATAAAATCTTAGGTTGGATTGAAAGAATTTTAGAAATTACTGAAAATGCGGGTGTCGTATAGTGGATATTACCCGGCTCTTCCAAGGCCGTGACGAGGGTTCGATTCCCTTCACCCGCTCCTGTATAGTCAGACACGAACTCTCTTTGTTGAGGGGGGAAGAAATTTTCCTTCCCTTTTCCCGAAAATTTTGCCCTGCCTTGCGAAAGCAAGGCAGGGCTTTCTTTATTTTCAGAAAATTG
>Ga0315312_1000137_pt1 | contig 116527 bp, 90 predicted proteins | sample TDP7_MG_FD_203629 | JGI IMG/M metagenome (GOLD analysis project Ga0315312, IMG submission 203629) | Freshwater sediment microbial communities from Lake Towuti, South Sulawesi, Indonesia - TDP7 | ecosystem: Environmental > Aquatic > Freshwater > Lake > Sediment | place: Indonesia: South Sulawesi...
ATGGAGCGGCGTGGCAGGAGGTAGCCTTTGTTACGACAACCTCTTACATAGACAAGTGGACTGAGGAGGGGAAGGGATACAGGTACAAGGTTGCGGCAGTCAACATGGGAGGAGTTGAAGGACCCGCTACCGTGCCGACGGACGAAGCGAGGATAACCATGGAGCTGAGGGAGGCGGAGAACTTCAACTTCGGCAGCGGGCAGTGGCCGGGATACCAGAACTGCCCCGCTGCTACGGAGGCGACGGCTGCCGATCAGGTGCAGTGCACCAACGACTACTGGCATCCCAACACTGGAGGTCCGAGAGACTACCGTCCGAACGATGATATAGGAATCGAGACTGTGGAGGAGGTTGACAGACCCGGAACTTTCCACACCAACATCGGGTGGATAGATGCGGGGAGCTGGTATAAGTACACCTTCAATGTTCCTGCGGCGGGGTGGATAAAGCTGACGTTCAGGGTTGCGTCTCCGAGCGGAGGAGTGCTTGCCGCTTACTGGGATGGTAACCTCATAGGGACTACAAGCTACGTTACCGGCAACTGGCACATCTTCACCTACGCTGCAATCGAAGAGGAGGTTCAGACGACCTCCGGGATACACGTCCTGAGAGTTGAATCCGTTTCGGGAGAGCTGAACCTTGACACCATCGGAATCGGGTACAACTGGACGCCTCCGAGGAGGCAGGCTATTTTCGAGGACGACTTTGAGTCTTATGCGACCCTTTACAGCAACGCCGACATTATTGCCGGGGGCAAATGGACCATTCAGGGGACAGCCGGTGCTCTTGGCGCATGGAGGCTCTGGATTACCACCGGCGATAAGCTCGGAGACGAGAGTCCTGACATATCCGACGTGGACAACAAGTACGTGATAACCGACACCGACCTTGCGGGCGCTGTTGATGCCGACGAGCAACTTATCACAAAGGAGATTGACTGCACCGAGTGGATAAAGCTGCGTCTGAACTTCGACAGGAACTACAGGGCATACCTGGAGGATACGGTTCATGCCCAGACAGCCGACGTTGACGTGAGGGTGATTACCGCAGGTGTCCCCGGAAGCTGGGTTAACCTGCTGCATCTCGACAAGTCAATCTTCGCGCCCGGAACAGACCCCGCGATTGACAGCGCGGCGGAGGAGTTCGACCTCTCCGCATACGACGGAAAGAAGATACAATTGAGGTGGCGTTTCTACAATGCCAACTACGACTACTGGTTTGCGGTTGACAACGTGAAGCTAAGCGGGGAGAAGAAACCTGTTGAGAAGGGAGCCATCCAGCAGATGAGGCTTGCTGCCGGAAAGGTTGAGCTGAGCTGGAGCGCCTTTGGCCCGGGCAACTACACCGTTGAGTACACCGACGACATTGCGAAGGGAGATTGGAAACCCGTGACAGGGACCTGGCCGAGCACACAGACGACCTGGCCGGGCGAAGCGACAACCGGCATCAAGACGAGGTTCTATCGCGTCCGCTCTCAATGACGATAGCCACAGATTGCGAGCAAGAAGGCCCCGCCCCTCGGCGGGGCTTTTCTTTCCTTTGATTGTGTTGTGCGAGTTGAAGGACAGCCTGTTGCGGGTGACCTTTCGGGCCGGGATGAGTCTTTTGCCCTCGAACCACTCGGGTGCGGCTGTATTTGGGTGGCGTGGGCTTCGTGCTTGCGCCCGGCTCGGCCCTATGGTGCCGTTACAGGGCCTGGCGGCATTGGAGAAACGGCTCTCCCTGGGCTTCGCCCTGGGCTATTCTGTGCCCCGCGCCGCCCAGGGAGGGCTGCACATAAATGATCGCAGCTGTGAAGGAGCGGCATAGCCGTATGGCACCTAATCGCGGCCACACCCGTGGCGGATGTGTTGTGGGTAATCACGGCGGGATTTCGTAGAATGATGCGTTTGCACATCCTGACGATGAGCGCTGGTCAAAGGGGAAGGTCTGGCAACGGAGAGCGTCAGGGGAGAGACTGGCGGCAGGGTGGTTTGTTCTTGTGTATGGAAGTGGTTCGGTCAAAGACCGTGCCGCGAACAAGATAGTGGAGGAGACGCAGACAATGAAAGATTCGTCGAACAGGCTAACAATCGGAGTCATCATTGCTTGCATGGTGGTGATTGTTGCATGCCTTATCGTAGGGCGGCTTCGCCGGGGCGAGCCGGAGAAGACCGCGGCGTCTGGTCGGACGCCTGCCGTTAGCGAGACGGGGCGCGAAGTCCCGCCTGAAGAAACCCGAGAGTTGGCTTCTCCGCCGGTGCTGCCGGAAGAGAAAACCGGGTCGCCAGCGCCGCCAGAAATTCTTGTTCTCGAGGAGTTCGACATAACAGGGACGGTCGTTGACAAGGGGAGCAAGCCGATCGGAGAGGCGACGGTGAAGGTGGCTTTCTATTCGCTGAAAAACTTCTCCATGGAAAGTGGGACGGGTATTCAGGAAAGCAAGCCGCTGGAGCAAAAGACGAAGGAAGATGGGAGGTTCGGGTTCAAGTACGAGGAAGGGAACAGGTACGTCTTGAGCGTCGAGAAGGAAGATTATGTGCCGGTGGCGGAGAACTTAGCTGAACCGCGGAGGGATATGGTCATCACGTTGACGCTTGGCGGGGCAATCGAGGGGAAAGTCGTGGATGCGGTGACGCTGAAGCCTCTGGACAAGTTCCGGATTATGACTTCCCAGGAAACTGGTTCTGCACCGGGGATGAGCTTTTTCAAGAAGAAGGAGATTGACATTCACCTCCAGAGCGAGGGGAAAGAGTTTAGCAGTCCGGAGGGGAAGTTCCGGGTATCGGGTCTTAGCGAAGGGGAGTACAGGGTCACCTCCCTGGCAGAAGGGTACGCACAGTCGTACAAGTCAGGGGTTGACGTGAAGGCGGAGAAGACGACGAGCGGCATCCTCATCAAGCAGCAGCCGGAAGGAGGGATTAGCGGCCATGTCGTGGACGCAATAGGCAAACCGATTGGAGGAGCGACCATCGTTCAGAAAAATCCGCTTCGGTCGGAACTTTTCGGGGAGTTGAGGCTTCCGCAGCAGAAGGTTCTGGCGACGAGCGACCCGAAAGGAGAGTTCCGGATTGGCGGTCTTCCGGCGGGGACATTCACGCTGCAAGCGCGGCACACGGATTATTGCCCGGCGGAGAAAGAGGTGAGGGTCAACAAGGGGGAAACCACGCAGGGGGTGGAGTTCCAGCTCGTTCAGGGAGGGAGAATATCGGGGGTTGTTCTGGCAAAGGTGGACCTGCAACCTATTCCGGAGGCGACGGTAAAAGCAAGCACCGCCTCAACGTTTATAATCCCGGCCATGGGGGAGGCGGAAGCGAAAACAGACCAGAACGGGATGTTTGACATCATCAAGCTGGAGCCCGGGACATACACTCTGACCGTTTCGGCGGCGGATTTTGCCGGAAAAACGATAGAGAACCTGAAGGTCGGCGAAAACCAGGCCATCACAAACCTCATCATAGAACTCTCTCAGGGCGGAAGCCTCGTGGGAACGGTGAAGAACCTTTCCGGCAAACCGATGGCGAATGTCATGGTCTTTGCGGTGGGAGCGGCTGGGCAAAAGGTCTCGCAGACCGACAGTCAGGGGAACTACGCCATAAAAAACTTGAAAGAGGGGGCCTACATGGCGGGAGCAGTGGAAGTATCCGGACTAACGGGGTTCGGGGCAGGGCGGTCCGATTCGTACTTAGTGCGGATTGAGAACGATAAAGAGACTCGCCTGGACATTGTGGCGGGTGGGTCGCTGAGAGTTTATGGGAAGGTGACACAGGATGGCGAGCCGCAGGCAGGTGTTATAGTGGCGATTGAGAGCACTTCGAAGAGCGTTGCGTTCAGCAAGCAGAGCAGGTCAGCCACCGGCAAGACGGACGAAGAGGGGCTTTACGAAATCAAGGACGTTCAACCGGGGCAGTACAACCTGACGGTTATGAAGGCTGTCGCCATGATGCCGAGGCGAATCTTGACAACGGAGATCGAATTGACGAACAGCGACCTTGAGAAAAACATAGAACTTCCGGGCGGTGGGATAGCGGGGAAAGTGATGGACGCTGAGAGCCACCGGCCAATAGAAGGCGCGAAGGTCTCCTTGGAGCGAAAGCGAGCCGCAAACGTTCAAGAGGCGGCGATCACAAAGCTGGGGCTGTACGTCGGAGGGACCGAAAACACCGACGCCGACGGGAAGTATAAATTTGCGACCGTGGAAGATGGGATGTATATGGTCGTGGCGAGCAAAGAGGGGTACGCGCCGCAAGGATTGACCGCAGAGGTCAGCAATTCGAGGGGGCCTTCCGGTCTCGATTTCTCCCTCAGCGCGGGAGGGACCCTTCGCGGGCAGGTTAGAGGAAGCGACCCCTCCCGGCCTGTCAAACAGATATTTCTCTCGGTCAAAGACTCCGACGGGAATCTCGTGTGCTCAAGGAAAATGTCGCTGTCGGAAGAGGGCGAATACGAAGGAGTTGTTTTGGGCGCGGGGGAGTACACGGTCTGCGTGGATGCGACAAAGTATGCTTCTGCGTATAAGAAAGTGAGAATTCAAGCCGGGGCTGAGAACAGGGCTGATTTCGTCTTGACCGCGGGTGGAACGCTTATGATCAGAGTTGTTGATGAGAGAGGAAAACCGGTCCAGGGGCCGGTGGTCTCGCTGATGGATGAGCAAGGGAGCTTTGTCCTGGGGTGGTTTACGGACCTGAAAGAGTTAATGAACTTAGCTTTCGAGGCAATCTCGCGGGCGGACGGCGTGGATGTAACGGAAAATGTACCCGAGGGGCAATATCGCATGAAGGTCGGCGGGGTGGGGTACGAGGACCAGTTCGTCAACGTCGCGGTCCGTGAAGGGGAACAAACCGACGTGACGGTGACACTCAGGGAATCCAGGTAGGGAGAGGCATCGGCGGCGGGGTGGAGGGGGAAATCTTTCGGCTCACCGGTGTTCTCATTCGCAAATTCGACGGCATTTTTCTACGACAGGATAAACAGGATTTCTCGGGAGGGAATGCGAAGGCCGACGAGCTGAACGGGCATGGAACACCATACGCAAAATCCCGGTCATCCTGTTATCCGTCGGAGAGATGCGTGATCGAAATAGGGAATTTGAGCACCGGGTCAAAAAGGAGGCGAGGAGGGAGAGAACAAGGCACCTGAAGGGCCACGGTGTCAGCCTTGTTTTTTGTTTTCGGTTTCCCCTTTCGGCCTTGTCTCCTCCTCCTCGTCACCTTCAATTGATCGCAGCAGGGACGCTTCCTCCTCTTCGACAGGCAGTTCATGACAGGGACGTGCCGGGCCGGAGCCCCGCGTTCCGCGGGTTTGGGGCGGACACGGCCACTCGGGCCGGGTTGGATTGGGTGGTGTGCGTCTCCTCTGACCCGGAACGTCCCTTTATTCGCCTATTCAGTTTTCGTTAGAGCGACTGGATTTTGGGAGTCTTTGACCATCGCCGCGTATTCGCGAACCGAGATGGTAAAGAACAACAGTCGTGCCAGGAGGCCGAGAGGGGATGGCGGCGACGCCGTTTTTGGTGTAACAACTTGGAGGATAAGAGGATGCGGCAAGAGGCTTGTTGGCTTCCTTTTATTTTGCGGGCGGGTTACAATGGGCGGCGCTTGCCGGGATGGAATACCTAACTTGCCCCGATGGAATATTCTCGGCAGGCGGCTGCGGGTGTATAATCGCGTTAGCGTGCAAAAGACAATGGGAGAGACGGAGAATGGGTGAGAGCGCGGAAGAGAAATTGTTGTCGGGTTCGTCGGACAAAGAGAGATTGGCTTCGGGGGGATGCGTGATATTCTTAGAGAGGGAGGAGTTCATTGACATCCTGAAGAGGCAAGAGGACCCGATGGTTGTGTGCAATCTGAGGGGGACGCTCAGAAACCTGTACACGTACCTGACGTGCTACAGGGGTTTGGTTTTCGCCCACAGGAGCAGAAGCCCGATTCCTCTTGAGGGATACGAACTCATCAATGCCGAAGAGATACGGTTTTCTGGCCGGCGTCTCCGATGATGGGCACCGCGAAGCGGAGACGGGCGACGAAAGAGAACAGTGGGGATCCGCAAGCGTCCCGCGAGCGCCTCTTGTCGGTCAGGGGAGGCTCATGGATAGCTCTCGGCGGGCTGGGCGTATGTGTACGGCAGGCGTGGAACAAGCCGACGAGGATGGGCACGAAGCGAGGAGCGAGGCAACGGCAAAGGGAAAACGAGGGATGTTGGCCGCCCGCCTGGGAAGCGGCGCCAGTCCGGGGGGATTGGCTTGAAGAACGCCAAGCCTTGGAGGCGATACCGGCTGCATGGCCAAGCGTCAAGCGGCGCGGGCACTGCGCAGCCATGCAGCGCAAGGTCTCGGAGGGTTTCGTCTCTATGGTCATCCCTACCTGCGGGCACGCGGGTATGATGCAGCGTGCTCGGCCTACCGACGAGAATTAGCGGCGGCCGCTGCGAGCCGTCCGCCGGGGCGATTTGTTATTGAGCCTTTCCCTGCCAAAGGAACAAGCTCGGAGTGCGACGATGCCAGCCGATGCGACTCGTGGCATCCCGCCCTTGGCCCCGGCAAAAGCGGGGTGAACAAGCCAAGATCATGGGCAAGATGCCCATGCCACACGCCAAAGCATCTCATTGGCTATGCAGGGCTCAATAGGTCTCCATCAATCTTTCTCTTATCCAGCTCGGGTTTCTGCGGCAATCAAGGACAGCAAAGACTACGACCACATCGTCAATAACACGGTAATACACAGCAAATGGAAAGCGCTTGGAGAGCTGGCGATGGTATCCGAAAACCACTCGGTGAGCACCGCCGAAGTATGCGAGGGAGTCAATATCCGAATAGAGGGAATCGAGAAAATACGATCCCAGGCCGGCAGATTGCGACTCGTAGAACCGGTATCCCTCTTCAAGGTCCTTTTCAGCTGCCCTGAGGATTCTTATCCTCATGACACCTTCTTTTTAATCCTTTTTTTAGCTTGTTCCCAATCCGATACGGTCGCTTTGCCAGCCCCAAAGGCCTCCTCTCGATCCCTCAGGACCGTCTCATGCCAGGCCGGCGATTCCAGTTTTTTTTCGTCTCGGGTCAGGTCTGCCCAGAGGGTCTCCATCAAGTCTAACTTCTGGGCGAGTGAGAGTTCGGAAAGGGGTAAATCAACTCTTTTCATGGCATTTCCTTCCTTGCGCTAAGGACAAAAACGAGCGCCGGCGGTCAGCGGTCGGCCGCACTGACTTCCCAAGCGTTTACTCAATAGGTTCGGGATGCTTTCCCGAATCGTAAATCTCATATCGCCCATCGGGTCGGAGAAACAGAAATTTGTCGGTTGGCGGCCATTCATATCGGGCAGGTATCAAGTTGACTGCTGTGCCCATTAAGTGACGCCATATTGTAATTTCTTTCCACGAACCCCGCCGCTTGACCGCCGTCATGATCTCACTAAAAGACAAGGGTCCAGGATTGCCTGCAAAACAGGCTTTAATCGCCTCCGCACACGACTGTCCACTGAACCCTTTTGTCATGTTGTTTGTTCTCCTTGCCTATTATGGTTTATATGGCTTCTTCGTAGCGCCTTTGGGGCGCGCCCGTCGGCCTGAGGCGTCACGGTTCTTCGGTTTCAACCTTCGTATTCGTCCTGGCTGGAAAGGCACGTGTTTCCCCCGCCTTCGGCGGGCCTTTGACATCGCGTTCTCATCTGCCTGCCGAACGATGACAGTATATCAAACCCTGGAGCGATGTCAAGCGGGAGGTGCCTGCGCGGCCCCGGGGAGCGGGTGGGCGGGCGGAGTGAGTTCTGACCGCATGTCGCAGGGGGGCGTGTAGATGTAAGAACGAGTCGCGGGGACACGGGGCGAGCGGTTGACATGGGCGTGGTTTCAGGGTTGGCTGCGGGGAGCGTTTCGGGGAGGCGCGGGGATTACTCTCTCAGCTTTTGCTCGAGCATGCGAATTGAGCAGAACTCGCTGCACATGGAGCAGGCATCGTCGAGCTTGGATGGACTTGAATCGTGGTACTGGCGTGCTTTTTCGGGGTCAATGGAAGCGGCAATTTGGCCGGCCCAATCCCGTTTCTGGCGGAGGAGAGAAAGAGCGAGGTCTTTGTCGCTGGCGCCCTTGATTCCCTTTGCAATATCGGCGGCATGAGCAGCTATTCTGGCGGCGATGACGCCTTCCCGGACGTCCTCGACGGTTGGCAAGCGAAGATGCTCGGCGGGGGTCACGTAGCAGAGGAAATCTGCGCCGACCCAGGCGGCGATTGCTCCGCCGATAGCGGAGGTAATGTGGTCGTACCCGGGGGCGATGTCGGTAACGAGTGGGCCCAGGACAAAAAATGGAGCGCCGCCGCATAGTTCTTTCTCGAGGCGAACGTTCTCGGCGATCTGGTGAAGGGGGATGTGGCCGGGTCCTTCTATCATGACCTGGACGCCCCTGTTCAGGGCGCGCCTGGCGAGGTGGCCAAGCGCGATAAGTTCCTGGATTTGTGCCCGGTCGGTAGCGTCTGCGATGCATCCCGGTCGCATGCCATCTCCGAGGCTGAGGGTGACGTCGTACTCGCGGGCGATTTCGAGGAGTCTGTCGTAGTGAGAATAGAGAGGGTTTTCGGCGTCGTTTTCAATCATCCAGTCAACGAGGAGCGCTCCGCCACGGCTTATGACGCCGAGGATTCGCCCCTGATCACGGAGCGCGCGGAGCGAAGTCTGGGTGACGCCGCAGTGAACCGTCATGAAATCAATGCCGTCTTTCGCGTTCTGCTCGATGACCGCGAATAGGTCGTCGGCGGTCACTGCGGAAAAAGGCCTTCCGGCTTCGAGGGCCTGGACGGCGGCCTGGTAAATGGGGACGCTGCCGACAGGGACCGGCGACTTCTCCAGGACTTTTTGGCGGATGGCATGGAGGTCGCCGCCAGTGCTGAGGTCCATGACAGTATCGGCGCCGTACTTCACCGCTACTTCCAGCTTACGAAGCTCGTACTCCGTGTCGCAAGCGTCCCTGGAAGTGCCGATGTTTGCGTTATTCTTCGTGCGCAGTCCCTTGCCGACGCCGATGACTTTTTTTCCATGTCGGCGATTGTTCTTGAGGACGACAATTGTTCCTTCGGCGACTCCCCTGGCGACTTGCTCCGCAGAGAGTCCTTCCTCGCGGGCGATCAGCTCCGCCTCGGGGGTGATGTTGCCTTTTCTCGCTTCGTCAATCTGTCGCATGGTGTTCACCTGTCGAAACCCTGCCTTGACGGGCGCACCGACGAACGCAGAAGCCCACTGGTCTGTGATGATATTGTCCCAAAACCGACAGGGGCTGTCAAGGCTGCTGACCGGCGACATGGATGCCGAGTGGGCTATCTCTTGCGGTGTGGGGCCTTTTGCGCTGAAATAGGACTTGAACCGGATGCAGGCGCGCTGACCTGCGTCTGCATGGAAGGGATTGCCAAATTGGGAGGCCGTATTGGGAGAAGGGTGAAGTTCCCGGGTCGAGCGCGGGAGACCCCGCTGGTGGCGGGCCTGCCGCAGCTCCGACAAACGGGCGCACGGGGTCAAGGCCGCTTGCGAAACAGAATAAGCTGAACGAGGTATACTACCGCGCCGGCCGCCAAGATGATAACCGTGGCGAGGGCGTTCTGCGTATTGTTGTTCAGGTCGGTGCCGACCACGGAGGCGCACATGCCGAGCGACGCCGCGACGAAGAGGACCGGTACGACAGGGTATCCCCAGACGCGGAATGGACGTTGGCGTTGGGGGTCGCGGACTCGCATGACTACGACCGCTGCGGCGGTCAATCCGGCAAAAGCCCAGTAAGCCAGGCCCGTATATAGAAGGAGGCTGAATGGGTCTTGTAAAGCGAGGACTGCTACGACTACCAACATTCCCTGAATTGCCAGGCTGCGAATGGGCGTCTTTGTGCGAGGGTGTGTACGGGCGAACCAGCGGAATAGGGCCTGGTCGCGCCCCGTGGCGTAAGCGATGCGGCCACCCGTGAGGGCGTATCCATTGGCCGCACCGAGGGTTGAAATCATGAGGGCAAGGTCGAGTGCCTTGCGAGCTCCGGGGCCGAGTGCTCGGCCCATGGCCACGGTGGCGGTCACCCCGGCAGTGCCGGCCATCTCAGAAGGCGAAAGAATGGAAAGATAGGCGGCGTTGACCAGGACATAAAGGAAGGCGACCGTCCATAGACCACCGAGAATGGAGCGAGGCAGGTTTCTCTCGGGATTGATGACCTCTTCGGCGACGAAGGGGGATTCCTCCCATCCTCCGAAGGTCCACATGACGGGGATCAATGCGGCGCCAAGGAGCAGAAGGAGTGAGCCTTCGTTGTGCTTGGCCGGTTCAATGGCGACCTGGTGTGGTTCAAGAAGACCCATGGCGAAACTCGCTGCGACTCCAACAATAGCGACAAGGCAGAATATTTTGGCCGCGGTCAGGACGTTCTGGAGCGTCGCGCCCGACCGAAGCCCCACTACATTAACCGCTGAGACGAATGCCACAACGGCGACGGCGATAGTCTTTGTGATCCAGGGTGACGCTTTGAGGTTCAGGCCGAGGAAATCGGCGAAAAATCCAGAGAAGGCAACTGCGTAAATGGCAAGCGTGCCCACCTGGGTTATCAGAAACTTACCCCATGAATAGAGGAAACCGACGAGCGGCCCGTAGGCGCGGCATAGAAACACGTAGATGCCGCCTGTTTGCGGGTAGGCTGCGGCGAGCTCTGCAAGGGAAAGAGACCCGCACGTGGCCACGGCCGCGCCGATGACCCATGCGCTCAGAATCCAGGTGCGATTCGGCAGACGAAGAGCAACCTCGGACACGAAAAAGAAAATGCCCGTGCCGATCATGCAGCCAGCAATCAGTGCGCTTGCGCTCCATAAACCGAGCGCCCTATGAAATTCGCGGTCTGCGGGTTCTTCCATCTCGATCCTCCTTAAGCGGTGTTCGGAAAAGGCACCTGGCTCGCGCCTGCGTGAGCCGCAAGCCCGGTCATTCACAAACGGGCTCGGCTTGGCTCATGTGGACGGCCATCAAAAGCGCCCATTGTAAGCTTGGAATCCAACCGTGGCAAGGTGGTCAGGGAAGCATCGCCGTCGCTTCAGCGGGCCGCTCCCGGGGGCGATAGGAGTTGGTTCTCGCTCCTCTATTCGCCTTTGTTCTTTGCGGCGGGCGTTGCGGGTAATACCCTGAAGGGTCCCTTGCCATCCGGCAATCTGCCAAATGCGGCGTCGGGTTTCTGCTCGCCGAATGTTACCGAGTCGAGGAGTGCGTTTCCGCGTTGGTCCGCGTCAATCAGTATCACGGTTTCGCCGCTCCTGGAGAGCTTGAAATTGGCGTGGAGGCCCGAATCAGCGTTTCCGTGTTCGTCGGCCCAGATGATGAGGTAGGCACCGGGGGCCAGTGCAGTGCCTTTAGGGAAAGCCCATTTGCGAGGATTATCCTTGCGGTCGGTCAAGTACATCCCTGAAAGGTCCACGTCGTGGTCGCTGACGTTGAGCAACTCAATCCAGTCGTCATAATGTCCCTGGGGATCGCGTATGGTCGTCTGGTTGGCAGCCATCAGCTCATTGATGACGACTGAGGATGTGCTGGCGACAGGCGTGGCCACGCGGTAGGTCAGAGCGGCGAATTCGGCCTTCGGCGGGTAGAATGTCGTTGTTCCCACCGAGGCCGGAGACCTCGCCTCCACATAATAATGAACCTCAGTTCCGGCAGGAAACGGAGGGATATCGCCGCCGTAGAGAGCATCTCCTGCTTTGCCGTCGCCATGTGCGCCATCGTCGAACATCAAGACGCAGCCGAAAGGCGCCTGGCGTGCTTGCGCATAATACAAGATCACGGAATGCACATTGACCTGGCCACTTATGCTCGCGTTGACGTGCACGGATTCAGTTGGCAGGGGAGCGGCGGGATTTTCCGACGCGCGGGCCGCGACCTTGTGCGAAACCTGCTGAATCACGGGGTAGGGTTTGTTGATCTCAGGATGGTTGAGGATATATTCTCGACGTTCTTCGACAAAACGTTTGAGGCTGGGGGTGACTCCGAATCCGGGGCCGCCTCCGCCGCCGGGTCCTCGTCCGGGACGACCGCCAGCTCGACGCCCGCCGCCCGGAACAGCGAGATTGCTCTGAGAGAGTTCGTCCCTGGTGACGGCGCCGTCGCCGTTGCGGTCGAAGTCCTGGAGAAACCGCTTGTCCTGCTCGGGGACCTCATCCTTCGAGATCATTCCGTCGCTGTTCGTGTCGAATCGGCGGAGTATCCATTCGCCACCAAAGGGTTGTTCTGGGCCTGGCGGGGCCTGTCCGGGTGGTCGCCCTGCTGGGGCACCTTGCCCCACGGGACCCTGGCCGGGGGGCGCTCCACCGAATGGCCCTCCCCCGGGTGGCCCTTCTCTGGTCTGATCTTCAACATCGCCTCGAATGAATCCCTCGTAAGAGTACAGCTTCTTGGTATCGGCCTTCACTTCCTCCGCGATGAGGTTCTTGTACCTCTCGACGATGGGGGCGAGCTTGTCCCAGCTGAGGGATTCATTGACAATCGTTCGCACGTGGGCCAGATAACGTGCCCGCAGATGGGGGATGGAAAGGAGACGACGGATAACCGGGCGGGAGTTGTCGTCCGCAAGGGCGAGGGGGTCGAGCTCTGCCCCTGAGATCCTCAGTCCAAAGAACGGTCCGCCCCCATAGGTGAGTGTTTCGTTGTTGTCAATTGACAGCATGTGAAAGCGCCCATATCGGGCATCCGTATAGAGGGCATAATCGGCGCCTCGCGTAACGTAGCCCTCGTCTATGAAGATGTTTTCGAGCGCGATGAGCCAAAGGGCTTGATCAACATCGAAGATGGCATTGAGGGAAGTTTCCAGTTGCTCATCGGGCGTTTTGTTGAGCGTCTCGCACAGTCGAATCAAAGCCGCCCAGGCGTCCGGCTCGTCCCTGGATTTTATCTCGTAAGCGCGCTTGTAGGCGGAAGAGTCGGGGCCGAGCCAGTCAAGGGCGCTGGCGCTGCCAAACCCCATGCCGACCTTCCACCGAAAACCTCTCCCGGCGCCGAACCAATCCCGGACGAAATCAGTGTTGAATTGCTGAACATTTGCATAGATGCCCCAGTTCTCGCCGTTGACCACCAGCTTGACGAAGTTTGCCTTCAGGGCAGGTGTGTACTCGCGGGAAACCCGCGAAAAGAGCACCTCACGAAGGAACGTGGGGTCCTCATGGCAATTGTGGAGGTTGAGCGTCCTGTAGCCATAAAGACGTTGATTCTCGTCGGCGAAGTCGAGGGAAATATTGAAGGGTTTCTTCTGAGAGCCTCCGGCCATGTAAGAAGTGTTGCCGCGAAAGTGAACGCCGACGGCGGGATATGTGATGCCATCTACCATCAGGTCTGCCGGCACCTCCACATCGGTCCGGTAGAAGTCGCCGAGTTCCTCGTACCAATCGGAGTCGGCGAACTGGAGATAGAGTGTGCGGAGCGTGTCGTCGTCGTAGAGGTCGGTGTTTGGCGCAATCACACCCGTTGTGGGAGGGACCAATTTCTCGGCGGGGGTTTGCGTCTCGGATTTGGGAACCTCAGCCTGACGGCCGAAGGGACCAAATCCACCGCGTCTTTGTTCCCGTGCGAAAGCGCGGGCGGCGGCTCTCTCTTTATCGTTGAGTCTGCCGTCGCCATCGGCATCGAATTTGGCGACAAGCTGCGTTCGTTGAGAACCAGGGCCGCCGGGTGGGCCGAAGCCACCAGGGCCCCCGGGTGGACCAAAGCCACCGGGGCCGCCGAATTGCGGAAGGGATTCTTCGCGGCTCAATTTGCCGTCGTTGTCCTTGTCGAGCTTTTTCAGGGCGGCCGCAGCGTTCTTCATCTCCCCCGCTGAAATCTCCCCGTCATCATCGGTGTCGAGCGCCGACATCAACGGTATCGGTGGAAAGCGAAAGTCCCTCCCTGCGCCGCCGGGCGGACTAAAGCCGGGTGGGCCGAAAGGTCCAATATCGCCCCCGGGAAAGCCAAACTGCGGGCGCAACTCCTCTGCACTCAGTTTTCCGTCGTCATTCTTGTCGAGCTTTTTCAGGGCAGCGGAGGCATTCTGGATCTCGGCAGCCGAGATCTCGCCATCGTCGTCGGCATCGAGTGCGAGCAACAAAGGGATGGGAGGGAGGCGGAAGCCGGGGCCTGGACCGCGAGTGCCGGGCCCCCGGTCCTCAGGGAGAGCCACAGCGCGCGCGGGAGGTTCAGTTTCTCCTTTCCCGCCCGCGTCTTCGACTCTCTTTTCCTCGGGACCGCCCGGGGGGGAAGCGACGATGGCGCACAGCACGTACGCCAGGGCCAAAACCAACAGCGTTGAAAGAAGTTTCGACATCTCTTTCTCCTTCACGAGCCTGACGCGCCACCTAAAGGTGGAGCGCGTAAGCCGTCTCCTCGACCGGTCCTGTACCGATGAGGTGTACCCCAGGCAAAAATTCGCTCAAAGCATCACCATTTGAAGTGAGCGGACCGACAAGGACGCATCGCTTGCCCTCTGACTTGAAACGAGGCGCCTCCTCTGAAGGTTTATCGTCCTGAGCGCGCCGGGCGATCCGCAAGAGCAACTGCTAACGCGACCAGGATCACGATTACATTCATTTTTGCGCGTGCTTTCTTGACGGTTTCCACTCATGGACTGTCTGGTTCTTCGCGCGCTCGCGGAGCAAACTCAAGGCCAGGAATACAATGGCCTGATGCCACGGTAGTTGTGGCGATGGCCGGTGCAAAAGTTGCACTCCTGTCCCAGTTGACGCTGTGCAATTCTTGCACGACACGCGGGGCGAGCGCAACAGACGCCGGTTTCCTCTTTCCGACAAGAGAAGTTGGGGCCGCGTAGCTGTCACTTTTCCCTTGAGTGGGAGAGTTCTCTCGAAAAGTGCGGTTTCACAAAATCGGGCGGGCTTGATGGACGTTGGCGGGTGTGGGCGGCAGCACTTTTGGAGGGAAGGCTCGTTTTCATTGAGGGCCTCGGGGGATCCTCGGGCAGGGGAGTTCAGCTAAGGCGTGATCTTGCGCTCGATTTGCTGTGCAAGCTCCTCCTCTCCGGCGGCACGGGCAAGAGTGAGCGCGATGGCAAGCGTCTGGCGAACCTTGGCGTTGCTCGGATCAAGGCGGAGTGCTTCAAATAAATGGTCCGTGGCCTCGCGGAGGCGCCCGGTGGAAAGCAAGGCAGCCGCAAGGATGCGCTGGACGTCCACGGGGTTGTACACCGGCTCAAGCTTGGGGGTGTGTGGCATGAGTCTCAGAGCCTGAGAGAGGTGGGCGATGGCCTGGGGGAGGTCTCCTTCGTTGAACAGCGCCATGCCCAGGTCGCAGTGTGCACGAACATCGTTTGGGGCGAGTCGTATGGCGTCGCGAGAATGGGCGAGGCCCTCCTTGCGCATCTTCTTGACGTGGTAGAGAAGGAACCCCAGCCTCTGGTGCGCCTCCACGTTGTTCGGATTGAGTTCGAGGGCTTTTTTGTATTTTGGTATCGCGCGATCGGGGTCACCGGCTCTATCGAACTCGTTTCCGGCTCTCACGTAAGAGAAATCATCCAGGAATCGGTCCCTGATCTTCTTGATTGCTGAGGGCTCAGCATTGACAAACTCCGGTATGTTGGCGGCACGGTCCGGGGACGTGAGGTGTGATAGCACAACCGGAGGGCTGCTGTGCCCCTGCTGGTCTATGTGGGCGAGGAAAAGCTGGGTGTAGGGCGAATTGGCCTTGGAGGAAAACACCAGCCACTTTCCGTTCGGGGACCAACTGTGCCACGAGTTCATCCGGCTGGTATTGCATTCCAGTCTTCTGGCTTCTCCGCCCTCGGCGGGGATGATGTAAAGTTCACTGTCCGGCTGAAGGAGCATGTAACTTTTCGCCTTGCAGAACACGATCCACTTGCCGTCCGGGGAGTACCTCGCGAAGAAGTTGCTGAGGCCGTTGTTGGAGGCACCTTGAATTGGCTGGGGGTCGCCTCCTTTTCCGTCGTTAAATGGGATTTTATACAGGTCGAACAGAAAGGGCTTTCCATCTTCAAGGAATTCGCTGCATTCTTCGGGGCTTAGAAGGACCTTGGCGGGGTCTGTCTCGCGTTTGAGCTTGTAGGCTTTGGCTCTGGCGAAAACGATGTACTTGCCATCAGGGCTCCAGGTGGGGTTGCTCTGGACGTATTGGGGATCATCTGCTCCGGGCAGGGAAAAGAAGGCGCGGGTTTGCCTGTCATATACGCACAGAATGCCTCTAATAGGGAAGAACAGTTGGGAGAATTCCAGGCCCGGCTTGGGGACAAAGACCGACCTATCTTTGACGGTGCTCACCACGAACCTGCCATCCGGAGAAATCTGAGAAAGGAGGCCGAAGGTCAGTTGCTGATCTTCCCTCCTGTAATCGTACCACGTTATGATGTCACTGGTGGCGAGAACCATTTGTTTTGCGACCGGCGTGATAACGTATGAACCCTTGCTGTTGGCATAATCAACATCCATAGCCAGGATTTTCCCATCCCTGGTAAAGGAGTGGCAGTTTCCGCAGACCGGCAAGTTCTTCAGGACAATCGGGGGCTTCGCCGGGGAAGAAATCGGCCCAAAACGCCACTGGATGTGCGAGGGGTCCTTGACGGCATCAACGAACGGCAGGTTCACTTCCCGGTAAAAGAGGGGCGCTCCAACCTCGTCCTGAGACGTCTTAATTGAGATTCGTCCTGCGGAGAGGATTTTTCCGGGGTTCGAGCGTCTGAGACCCAGGATGGCGACGGTGGCGTCTTTTTCCAGGGAGCGGCTCTTTATGGCTTCCCACTGTTTTGAATCGGGCGTCCACTTTGGTGCGTGGGTGAGGAAGCTCATGCGCCGCTTATCGTCTCGGAACTTCATCGTGATGAGCCAGGTATCGGATTCGCGTTGGCTGTCTTTCCAACGAAATGTGGGGGGCACGATTTCCGGGGGAAAAAGAGTCTGGTCAAGGGGATGGAGGATCGTTAAGCCGCGGTACTGTCCGTCATCCCGATAAGCTGCGAGTATATCCTCTGCGCGCGGCTCGGGCTTGCGGGAAGCGATTAGCAGCGCAATCGCGGTGCTGACCGCTACCATGAGGATGCCCAGGACAAGGTGCGTGGCGGACTTACGCGTAACCGCTGGCATGGCGCCTGCCTTTGTTCACTACGATCTTCGCTGCCTTAAGGACGTGCTTGCCAGAAGGTCCCTTGGGTGCGCTGGCAGTGTTCCAAAAGAGCACGTCGTTTCGCTGACCGGGGGCAGCAGCAAATGCCGAACCTCAGTAAAAGAGGATCACCTCCAGCTCTTCGTTTCTCAGGAAAATGAACTCGATGCTCGAGAAACAGCGTCTAACCCCTAAATCTTCGCCTGGCGATATCGAATCTTACGCGGTGGTGGGTGCCCCGTCAACCATGACGTTGGCGTGGGCGCGGCCGTATTTAGGTGGTGCCAGGCGTGCCCCGATTTGGGAACCTTGGGAGAGGTCTTGGCCGCCATCAGCGGTTTCTTCGCCGTTTCCGTACTGTTTTGGGACGAGAATTCACGTCAACGCCCGGGCTTTTTGGCGGGCTTCTGGTCAGCTGGTCAGCGTTTCTTGAGAGTGACGCCGATGCCAGCGGCGTTCTCACGGACGAACGTGGTTTCGAGGTCGGGACTGGTGGTGATGGCTTTGAGGTAATCCTGCATGCCCCCTGCCATGCTCGTATTGTGGGCGAGGATGAGTCCGCCCGGACGCACCAGCGGCAGGAGCTTATTGAAATAATCTATGTAGCCTTCCTTGTCGGCGTCGAGGAAAAGGACGTCAATCGGCTCCTTGAGGTTCTTGACTGTCTCGTGGGCGTCGCCCTCGACGAGGGTGACGATCTGGTCAACGCCAGCTCGCTTGAAGTTCTCACGGGCAAGGGATGCGCGATAGCGGTTAATTTCGTAGGTGGTGAGCTTGCCGCCGGTGGTCCGAAGCGCCAGGCAAAACCAGATTGCGGAGTAACCGTTTGAGGTGCCGATTTCCACGACGTGCTTGGCTCCTACTGCTTCCGTAAGGAGGCGGAGAATCCTGCCGTCCTCAGGCGCGACGTTCATCATTCCTCTTGACTGGTTCTGGTACATGTCTTCAAGGATAGCGAGGATTTTCTTCTCGGCGTCGGTCTTCGGTATCGTTCGCGTGGCTATGGCCTGGCTGGCAAACGGTTCTCTGGGGGGCCGGCCCTCGCCGGGTGGGAAACCTCGGCGCGGCCCTCCCATAGCGGGCCTGATCTGGCTTATCTGCGTCAGAAGCTGCCCCATCTTTTCCCTGTCGTTTTCCTGGTAGGCCTTTGTGAGGTCGTTGAGCAAACTCTCGAACGTCTGTCGAGGAGGGGGCGGCGCTCCCTCGGCAGGAGGCGGAGTTTCTGGCTCTTGCTGGACGGCCGCCGCGGGAGCAGGCCCGCCCTGGCGGGGTTCCGCGGTCTCTTGTTCGGCAAGAACCATCGGCAGATTCGCTCCAATTATTGCTGCAACCAGGATGCTCAGGATGGTCTTCATTGGTTTCTCCTCTGTTCCGGATTGGACTGGTATAGTTCTGTTTTGTCGTTCCGCAAGTTTAACGGAAGCCCGTGGCACCTGGTTTATTCAGCACTGGCGGACACATGAACGGAAAAGCTGGGGAAGGGGCTTGACGTTCGGGGAGAAGATGGCTATATTAATGGGTGATCTTCGGGGCAGGGTGAAATTCCCGACCGGCGGTGAAAGCCCGCGAGTGCCCCGCGTTCCGCGGGGCATCGAGCCGGTGAAACTCCGGAGCCGACAGTGAAAGTCTGGATGGGAGAAGATCGCAGGCAAAATCAGGTTTGCGAGTTTGGAGGCCCCGAAGGCAAAGCTGTTCGGGGCTTTTGTGTTGGCTGATGGCGTGAGGAACGCCGTTGAGCTGCTGCGCGGGAGGATTAGCTACGGGAATGACCGCCTGGGCTGAAGCCCGCTCCTCGGATACGCCCGGCGGGCAGATTTCTCTGGCTGAAAGGGTGTGGAAGAGAAATATGGGAATAAGTAGTGTTGAGGAAATCATTGAGGATTTCAAGGCGGGGAAGATGGTCATCGTCGTGGACGATGAGGAGCGGGAGAACGAGGGCGATTTCATCATGGCGGCGGAGAAGGTGACTCCCGAGGCGATAAATTTCATGGCGAGGCATGGGCGGGGATTGATATGCCTACCGGCGACGAGGGAGAGGCTTGAGGAGCTGGACCTTCCGGTGATGGTTGACCAGGTAACGGCACTGCACGGGACGGCTTTCACGGTGACGGTGGATGCGAAGGAAGGGACGACTACGGGGGTTTCGGCGGCGGACAGGGCGAGGACAATCAAGCGGTTCACGGAGTCGGATGCCAGGCCAGGTGATTTTGCTCGACCGGGGCATGTGCATCCGATACGGGCAGTGGAAGGGGGTGTGCTGCGCCGGGCGGGGCACACGGAGGCGGCTGTGGACTTGGCGAGGCTGGCGGGTCTTTTCCCGGCAGGGGTTCTGTGCGAGATAATGGACGAGGACGGGACGATGGCGCGCCTCGGCGGGCTTCTGAGGCTCGCAGAGAGGCACGGCCTGAAGGTCGTTACGATAGCGGACTTGATCGAGCATCGGCGGAGGAGGGAAAAGCTGGTCAGGAAAGTGACCGAGGCGGACCTGCCCTGCGAAGCAGGTTTTTTCCGGCTGCATATGTACGAGAGCTTGATAGATGGCGAGATTTACTTGGCACTTGTGATGGGAGAGATTTCCGGGGAGGAGAGCATTCTTGTCAGGCCGCATTGCCAGTGTCTGACAGGCGACGTGTTTCATTCCGAGAGGTGCGATTGCGGGCCGCAGTTAGAGATGGCGATGAAGATGGTTGCCGCGGAAGGGAAAGGGGTGATTTTGTACATTCCGCACGAGGGGAGGGGGATAGGGCTGGTCAACAAGATAAAGGCCTATGCACTGCAAGACCGAGGTCTGGACACGGTGGAGGCGAACTTGGAGCTCGGGTTCAAGCCCGATTTGAGGGAATACGGGCTGGGCGCGCAGGTTCTTTACGATCTGGGGCTTAGGAAGATAAGGCTTGTGACAAACAATCCGAGCAAGTACGTGGGGCTTCAGGGATATGGGCTGGAAATTGTGGAGAGGGTGCCGATAAAGGTTCGGCCAACGAAGTATAACGAGAGGTATCTTCAGGCGAAGAAGGAGAAGTTGGGACACGTGCTGTAAAGAAGTATGAGGATTTCTGAGAGGATTAACGGGATGGATGGGATGGAGTGATTTTCCCGTGAGCGGATTGTGACGGTCCTGTGAATCCTTTCGAAAGAACATCGGTGTTCTACTCCGGGAGGGTTGAAATGGGAAAGGTCTATGAAGGAAAGCTGATCGCGGTAGGGAAGAGGTTCGGGATAGTGGTGAGCCGGTTCAACGATTTCATATCGAAAGAGCTGTTAGAGGGGGCGATGGATGCACTGGTGCGGCATGGGGCGAAGGAGGAGGATGTGGAGGTGGCGTGGGTGCCAGGCTCGTTTGAGATACCGGGGACGGCGAAGATAATGGCGGAGTCGGGAAAGTGCCACGCGGTTATTTGCCTTGGGGCGGTGATTCGAGGTGCGACGCCGCATTTCAGTTACATCGCCAGCGAGGTTGCGAAGGGAATTGCGCAGGTTTGTTTGCAGACGGGCGTGCCGACGATTTTCGGTGTGATAACGGCTGACACGATTGAGCAGGCGATAGAGAGAGCCGGGACAAAGGCGGGGAACAAGGGATTCCACGCGGCGGCGGCAGCGATTGAGATGGCGAATCTATACCAGGAACTGAGAGGGCGGTAGGGCAGCATCTTCGACGGGATAACAGGATTGTCAGGACGTTGAGGAAATGCTGCTCAAGGGGGCGTGGTGTTTCGCTCGTGGGAAGCGGTGTGAAGCATCGGTGAGGAAGAGCGCACTGGAGACCCGAGTACAATGTTGAGTCCAGAGGATGAAAAGGTCGCGCGAGAACTGCGAGGGCGGCTGTCAGGCTTCGCAAAGATCGAAGAATTCTGGGTGTATGGTTCGCGTGCTCGCGGGGATGCAACTGAGGAGTCGGATTTCGACATCTATCTCGTCGTTGAAGACCTTACACCTCTCTCCCGACAAAAGATTGACGAAGTGATCTGGGAGGTGGGATTTGAGCGGGATCGGGTCATTACGGCAATCGTGGTAACACGAGACCAAATTGAGCGAGGGCCATTCGGCGCCAATCCGCTTCTGCGTCTCATCGAGCAGGAAGGAGTGGCGATATGACGTTCCAACCCGAGCAACTGCGCGCATTGGTCCACTACCGGATGGGTCAAGCGCACGAGACCGTCAGGGAAGCAAGGATTCTCCTGGAGCAGGATGCGTGGCGCGGAGCGACGAGCAGGGCGTACTATGCGATGTTTTACGGGGTTCTTGCGCTCATGGCAACGCGTCAGTTGAGCGCTTCAAAGCACAGTGGGGTGTTAGCGTTGTTTGACCGTGAGTTTGTGAAAGCGGGGTTGTTACCGCGCGCGTTATCGCGGTCGCTCCGTCTGGCGTTCGACCGTCGGCAAAGGTACGACTATGGAGAAATCGTCGAGTGTGATCGCCAGGGGGCCCGCGAGATGGTGGACAACGCGCGCGCTTTCGTCAGCACGGTGGAGGAGTTTCTTCGTTCGCAAGGATACCTCGGGACAGGTGACGGTGCGCAATGAGCGACGCAGTGCGGGACGCCCCACTCCAATTATGTCGCTGCGGATGCCAGTAACGAAGCGGCCGACAGGACAAACCGTCGGCGGTAAAAACTCCTTGATTCCGCGATGGCGTTGGTCTATTTTTCAGGGCAAGCAGACCGGTAAGAGGCAAAGAAGCGAAAATGATGGTGTATCGTCGGAAATGGAAGAGAGAAAGGATAAGGAGAATGGCGATGAGAAAGTGTGTGCTTATTGTTGCAGCGATTGGGCTTAGCCTGAGCTGGCTGTGTGCGTACGGCGAGGAGGAGAAACCGCCCGCCGAGCCGGAAGAGGCGGCTGTGGCGCCGGAGAAGCTTCCGGTAGTGGCGAAGGTTGTGGAGTGGGAGAACCTGATCGGGTTTATTCCGAAGGCACCGAAGGGATGGAAGGCGGCGAAGCCGATTGGGAATACCGACAGGCCGGGCGGGCCGTTCGCGCTGTCGAGGGTCAGCCAGACTTATGCGAAGGGAAAGCAGCGGGTCACCTTTATCCTGGAAGACCTGGGCACAAGCAATCCGTACTTCTCTATGGAAGAGCCGTGGAAGCCGACCGAGAGGAAAATGGGCGGCTGGCAGACGAAAAAGGCGATGCTCGGGAAGGTTGCCGCGGAGGAGAGTTTCAACAGGAAAGAGAAACGGGGGACGGTCTTCCTGGTGTTCGAGAAGCGGGTTCAGTTGAACGTAAGCGGGACAGGAATCGAGGATACGAGCATTCTCGTGCAACTCGGCAAGAGCATCAATTTTGAAGAGCTGAAGAAAACGCTGGAGGAGAAGTCGAAGTAGGCGGCTTGAAGTGTCTCGGCGGTGTAACCATAGGTTGGTGTTAAGGGAGGATAAAGAGAGATGAGAAGGTGTTGCTTAATGGTGTTGGCGGCCGTGGGGTCGGTGGTTTTGGGTGCTGCGGCATTCGGGGCCTTCCAGGAAGGCGTTAGGCTGAAAGCTGACGGGGAGGTGATTGACGTTGAGATTGGGCATCTGGTGCCGTGCGTGACGGACTGGAACAACGACGGGAAAAAGGACTTGATCGTCGGGCAGTTCTCCGGCGGAAAGATACGGCTCTATCTGAACCGCGGGACGGATAGCGCGCCCGCGTTCAAGGATTTCACCTATCTGTCTGCGGGAGGCGAGGAAATCAGCCTCCCCGCTGGCTGATGCATCGGTTCATATCCACAGGTTGTGGATTGGAATAACGATGGGAAGAAGGACTTGATTGCCGGAGACACCCAGGGAAACGTCACGCTGTTCCTCAACACGGGAAGCAAGGAGAAGCCTGAGCTTGCGAAGGGAAAGCTCGTCGAGGCGGACGGCAAGCCGATCAAGGCGGGCAGCCACAAGCTGGCTGATACCTATTCCAAGATTCACATGGCGGATTGGGACGGCGACGGCCTGAAGGACCTTCTCGTTGGGCACAGCGAAACAATCGTAATGTACAAGAATGTGGGGACGCAATCGGGTCCTCGTTTTCAGGCGCCGACTCTGATGAAGATTCCGGAAGGGAAATTTCCTTTCCGCCCGTCACCGTACGTGGTTGACTGGGACGGGGATGGGAAAAAGGACCTTCTGGTGGGGGCTGAAGAACCCAAAGTCTATTTCTATCGCAACATCGGGACTGATAAGAAGCCCCAGCTCGCCAGCGGGAAGGAATTGGAGCTCAAGGGACCGGGCCAGGATGCGAGCTACAGATGGCGGATCGAAGTGACTGACTGGAACAAAGACGAGAAGAAGGACATTCTCGTTGGGAATATCTACAGCGGCCGCGGAAGGGCCGGCGGGAACATCTGGCTGTTCCTTGGAAAATGACAGAGCACCTCTGATGTGCTGGTTGTGCCTGGACATCTTATAGTCAAGGAGCGCGATGGGGAGACGTATCGAAGCCCTTGTGGACGCCAAGCTGCTCACGTGGGCCAGAGATAACTCAGGCCTGGGGTTGGAAGTGGCGGCCAAGAAAGCCCGTGTTGCGCCGGGCCGTCTGAAAAACTGGGAGGCCGGGATTGCGCGACCGACGGTTAATCAGCTGCGCGGATTAGCCAAGGCATATAAGGTTCCGCTGGGCGTCTTCTACTTACCGGAGCCACCGCAGCCCGTGCAGCCGGTTCGCGATTTTCGTCGCCTCCCCGAAGGCGCCCCGCGTGTCCAGTCGCCCGAACTGAGGTTCGAGATACGCCACGCGAGGGCCCGACGGGAGATCGCGCTGGAGCTCTACGAGGCCGTCGAGGGTCATCTGCCCCAGTTCGACGCCGAGGCGAGGCTTTCAGAGGACGCGGAGGCGGTGGGCGCCAGAATGCGGAACCTTCTGGGCATGACACGGGACCGTCAGGCAGGATTCCGCGACGACTACGAGGCCTTCGACGCGTGGCGGTCCGGCGTTGAGAAGGCGGGAGTGCTGGTCTTCCAGGCACGAGGGGTGGACGTGTCGGAGATGAGAGGTTTCTCCATCGGTGAAACCCCGCTCCCGGTGCTCGTGGTGAACATCCGGGACGGGGTCCGAGCCAGAATCTTCAGCATGCTCCACGACTTCGTTCACGTCCTGCTTCGCGAGACCGGGCTGTGTGACTTAGGCGAGGAGGGCCGCCCTGAGGAGGAGCAACAGGTCGAGGTCTTCTGCAACAGAGCAGCCGGCGCGGGCATGGTCCCGCGGGACGACCTTCTCCAAGAGGACATTGTATCCCAGAAGAGCCGGGCAAAAGGGCCGCCGCAATGGTCTGACGTGGAGTTGTCGGAGCTTGCGAGGCGGTACCGAGCAAGCCGTGAAACGGTACTCCGTCGCCTGCTCATCTGCGGATTGGCGACGCAGAGCTTCTACAAAAAGAAGAGGGCCCAATTCCAGAAGGAGTGGAAGCCGTCGCCCAAGGGTTTTGCTCCCCCTGCGCGCGCTGCCGTGAGCACCGCGGGCAAGCTCTTGGTTCGTCTTGTGCTTGACGCCTACTACCGGGCTAACATAACAGCGAGCGACGTGTGCGACTACCTGGGCGTCAGGTTCAAACACGTCGGAGAGATAGAGCGCGAGGTCATGGGGGCCTCAAGGAGAGTTGGAGAAACCGGTTGATCTACAGCATCGACACCAGCGCAATCCTACACTCTTGGGTAGTGGAACATCCCCCGGACGTCTTTCCCAGCGTGTGGGTTAAATTGGAGCAGCTTATCGGGGCAGGCGCGCTGGCGGCACCCGAAGAGGTACTAAACGAGCTTCACGGGAAAGACGACCCCGCGCTCAAATGGGCCAAGCAGCGCAGGCATATGTTTGTGCCCGAGGATCCACGTATCCAAGCAACGGCCAAGGAGATTCTCCGTGCTCACCCCCGGCTGGTTGACGAGCGTAAAACGGGCCCCCAAGCCGACCCCTTTGTGATCGCTTTGGCCAAGGTCAGAGGGTGCGCCGTCGTTACGCAGGAGAAGGCAACCGGCAATCCCAAGAGACCTCACATTCCTGACGTGCGCAGGGCCCTGGGAGTACAGTGCCTCACCATGGTGGAGCTGTTTCGGGGCCAGGGGTGGAGCTTTTAAGTCGAGCGGAGGGCCTGCAAGTGCCGGGCCGGAAGGTGAAGGAGAATCCGGGCAGGAAACGCCAGCGGAGGGACCTGTGCGTTGTCGGGTGAGGCTGAAAACGGAGGTAGGGCCTATGAGGATCGTAGCGATTTTGGCGGTGCTCTTGACGGTGTCGGTCGGGGGAATGGGGGATATTTCGATCACCATCATCAAACCAACCGAGAATGGATTTTCGGGTGACCCTTTGACGGTCGTTGCCACTGTCCAGTCCACGTTCGAGTTGCGGACGATCGCGGCCCGCGTTGAAGATCGGGAAGCTGAGCTGGTTTTCTCACAAGAAGCGTATTTTGATTATCGGATGACGGAATGGCGGCCCGGGTGGACGGGGCAGGTTCCCCTATCCGGGCTCGCGAAGGGCTCGCAAAGGGTCTCGGTAACGGCTCAGGATGTGTTCGGCTCTTCCGGATCGAAGGAGGTCGGCTTCATCTTCAACGAAAAGCCCATTGTCACCGTGGAGGAGCCGCTGTCCGATTCGGTGGCCGTGCCGATAATCAAGGTGAGGGTATCAAGCAGCGATGACGACGAGGCGGATTCTCGCATCGAAATATGGGCTACGGACTCCCACGGGAGCAAATTAGGGTTAGTGTTGTCGGGCGGCGAGCTGATTGATGAAGAGGTAGACCTATCCAATTTTGACCATTCGTCCATTAGGCTGCGGTTCAATGGAATTGATTCGGCAGGGCAGGTCAGCTCGGATGAGCGGGTGGTCTGGGTGGAGTCGAATCCGAGGCTGGTGCACCTCCAAAGCGTCGAGGGTCGGATTTTTGACGTGCAGGGAGACCGCATTCTGTACCTCGAAGGAGATAATCTGAAAATCCGGGACACGGTGAGCGGCGAGGAGTCCGTCATCGTGACAGAGCTGCGGCCCTCGTATGGGTTTCTGACGCCAAAAGGCGCGATTTTCGTAGGGGGCGACGATGTGATAACCTGGCGCGTTTTCGACTTTCGCGACAGCAGCCTGGTTGATCTGGGCCCATGTTGGTCCTCTACGTTGAAGGTTCGAGGCGACTACGCGGTATGGAGCGACCGCAGTAGCCTTGTGCTGCGAGACCTGGTAAGTGGAACGAACACCATTGTTGCTGAGACTGGTTGGCCAACCCCCGGCGACGTTTCGGCAGGAGGTGTGGTGGTGTACTCGAGTTACCCGGACTCCCAGGTGTTTCGCTACGAAAAGGGCAGCACTTTGCAGCTCACGCATGACAAGGACTTTTGGAATGGCGGGGCGCTTACCGACGGAACCAACGTCATCTACTATAAGTCCAGACCGTATGCGTCGGTTGAAGATCAAACTTATGTCATCGCCATGCACGGTCCGCAAGGTGAAGCTATCCTCGCTGGGCCGTGGACCCCGCGCGTCATCCCAAGCTTTTTCTACGCGGCCAACAATGGATGGCTTGCGTTCCCGAGGCCAGGTACAGGCGGCGAGCTGCAGGTGTGGACTCGGTCGCCTTCCGGCGAGCTGGAGCAGCGCTCTTTTTTCGGCACTTCGAGCTACGTAGAATGCTTGAATCCATACGGAGAAGTGGTATTCAGAAACGACCAAACCAGGTGCCTGAGCGTTCCCGGGCAGAGCTTTTTGAGCTTGGGGCGCTTAGCGCGCTACCCAACTCTCCGCCCAATGTTCTGGCAAGATGGGCAGTGGTTGTTGGTGATTGGCCGATCGCTGTTTTCGGTGGACACCACTCCGGCATCCATCCGCGCAGTCAACCCCGCGATGAAGTCCGGAGGTGAGTTCGGCTTGCAGGTAGAAGCCGTGAACCTGAGGAAGGTCACAATTCAGGTCTCCTCCGACTTGAGCACATGGGAAGATGTAGTTACCGAATGGGTTCGGGACGGAGTGGCGAGCTTCGTGGATGCCGACGCCGGGAGCTTTTTGGGTCGCTTCTACAGGGCTAAAGGCCTTACAGAGTAAGAGGGTCGGCGGCCCACGATATGCAGGCGGGCGCTACGAACAGCATCCTCAAGAAGGCAGGGCTGAGGGCACACAAGACATGAGAAGGTTTCCTGTGGCCATTCAGAGGGGCGAGAACAGCTGCGGAGCCTGCTCGCCGGAGCTGCCGGGTTGTGTCAGAGAAAAATGTGCGAAGCCATCGGCTTCCATCTCGAAGGGCTTAAGGAGGAAGGCTTGCCAATACCAATGGGTGAGAGTGTGGGGGAGTATATAGTGCTTCCCGACATCGCGTAGCTCGGTGTTTATACCGGCGCTGGGTAGGTGTGTCAGCCGTTGAGTGGAACCAGGGATATGAGACGCGGAGGACGAAGGTTCTGGAGGTCGAGATTAGGAGAGGCCTGGAGAAGATGTTGGCCGCGCGAGATGCGGAGTTAGCGGGGCAATGTAACATGGAATCCGGGACAGTCGAGCCGCTGCGGGATTTAATTGCCGACTGAGGTCGCTGGTTTCGGTCACGGGACAAAAGGCTTGAAGGTCAATGAAAGTTCGAGAGGTGATAAGACTCGTTGAGGATGACGGGTGGTACCTGGTGCGTACGACGGGAGATCACCGTCAGTACAAGCACCCATCGAAGGAAGGACTTTTGACAATCTCGGGCGGCATGGGCGGGACATGCCGCCGGGGACGTTGAACTCTGTTTTGAAGCAGGCGGGTTTGAAAGGACACGAAAAATGAAGAAGTTTCTGGTAGTGATCGAAAAAGGCGAAGACAGCTACGGGGCCTACTCCCCGGACCTGCCGGGGTGCGTGGCGGTGGGAGCTACGAAGGAGGAAGCCGAGGAGAGAATGTGCGAAGCCATCGCCTTCCATCTCGAAGGGCTTAGGGAGGAAGGCTTGCCAATACCAATGGGTGAGAGCGTGGGGGAGTATATAGTGCTCCCTGACATCGCGTAGCTCGGGATTCATACGGGCGCTGGGTGGGTGTGTCAGCAGTTGAGTGGAACCAAGGAGTTGGGACGCGGAGGAGGAACGTTGCAGAAGTCAAGGTTGGGAGACACTGAGACAGGAATTCTGGCCGCGCGAGGGGAGTTACCGGTGCCCTGTAACCTGCAATCCGCTATAGTCCCGCTGCGGCGGGACTGAGTTCCCGATTGAGGTTCTCAGCTTTGGTCGGGGAACCACGAGGGAAAGCGTTGAGTTTCGGGTCTCATGCAATGGAGTGTTGTGAACCCGGTCAGGACCGGAAGGTAGCAGCCGTAAGCAATTCCTCCATGTGCCGTGAGGTGCGGGGTATCGAGAGGCAGGGCGCCGGGGCATTGCGCTGGCCAGGGTAATGCGGCCCTAAGCCGTGCGGAACTGGACAGGCGGCGGGCGTCGGAGTATAAAGAAAAAGAGGAGGGTTTTCTATGCCCAACGAGTTTACAGCGGTGATCGAGCGGGAGGCCGAATGGTACATAGCGTATTGTCCCGAGATTCCGGGGGCAAATGGGCAGGGCAAGACGAAAGAGGAAGCCCTCGACAATCTTGCGGAGGCCATTGCCCTCATTCTCGAGGATAGGCGAGAGGAAGGTCTTCGCGGGGTGCCCCCGGAAGCGATACGCGAGACCGTGAGGCTCAAGTGAAGAGGGAGGCTCTGCTAAGGCACCTGCGCGTTCACGGTTGTTTTCTGAAACGGGAGGGAAGAGCGCACTCGCTGTGGTGTAGTCCCAAGACAGGGGCGGTAGAAGCGGTGCCGAGGCACTCCGAGGTCGCAAATAAGCTGGCAGAAAAGGTGTGTCGCGGTCTGTCTGTCCCTGCCGTTGGCCGGAGGCAGTAGCAGAGAAGCCGTCGGTTTTGACGAGCTGGAGGAACGCGCATAAGAAGGACGCATTCGAACGGAATTGAGAAGGAGCATTGGCCGCGCTAGGTGGGGAGTTAGCGGTGCCCTGTAACCTGCAATCCGCTATAGCAGGGCTTAATTCCCGATTGAGGTTCTCAGCTTCGGGCGGGGAACCTTGAGGGAAAGCGTCGAGTTCCGGGTCTCATGCAATGGAGTGTTGTGAACCCGGTCAGGACCGGAAGGTAGCAGCCGTAAGCAATTCCTCCATGTGCCGTGAGGAAGCCCGGAAGGAGCGGACTCTCCTGGGAAACCGTCCGTGAGCGGAGCCGATTGAGGGTGCGCGGCCGATTGTTGTAGGAGGGCGGAACCGCAGAGAGCGCGGAGAAGGCAGAGAGAAACAGGGTGGCACGGGCGTCTCGCCCCTGAACATACCGCAGGCGTCCCCGCCTGCATCGCTCCAACATCGGCAAGATGCCCATGCCGCGCGGAGCCTGGGCGCGGAATGACCGTTCGTGAGGGTTTAGACCGCGAAAGGAGCAGACAGAGAATACACAGTGGTGAAGAAAGAGGGTACATATCAGGTTTTGGCGCGGAAGTGGAGGCCACAGACCTTTGAGGAGGTCGTCGGACAGGAGGGGACTGTCCAGGCCCTGAAGAACGCGATTGCCATGAAGGGCGTCACGCACGCCCGTCTTTTCTCCGGTCCACGGGGAATTGGCGTGACGAGGACTGGGAGGCTTCTGTCCAGGGCGCCCGAACGGCGAGAACTTCGGGCGCCAGCCCAGGGCGGCGGGACCGACGCAAGGGTCGCCGGCCAATAGGGAGGGAGGTGCTATGCAAGAGAGGACGCTGCCGGCTGAACTGGTTTCACTAGTTCATTACGTAAAACTGAACGAGGCAAAGTGGTGGGACAAGGCGATGCGGCAACTGATAGTCACGATGGCCTGGGTTCACGCGGGGGGCCTCACGCTGGGGGGAATCCTAGAGCAGCTTCGCAAGGGGTTCTCTGTAAATCTACCCAGGCGCAAGGCGAGCGCGTACGTCGAGGAGCTTTGCAGGGATGGCGTGCTCGTGCAGATGTCGGACGCTAGGCTGAAGGTCTCGGAGGCCTCGCTCCGTGTTTTCGAGCAAGGCCGGACAAGGTGCCTCGAACTGGAAAAAAGAGCCGCGGACAAGTTCATGGAGTCGGTGAAGGCCTGCTGTCCAGCCGCGGACCCGCGTGAAGCCTGGGCCGGATTCAATGATGGTTTGCTGATTCCCGTCATTCGTGAAATGGGTGCCAGAACATACGAGTTGGTGTCGGGAGCAGCGGGGCGAATTGAGACCACGGCGAGCCTCGCTGACTTCCTTCAACGATGGCCGCCTGAGCTACGCCAGGGCCTTCGAGCTGCGGCGCTCGCTTTCCTTGACCCCAACAACGCGGATGTGAGGTCCTATATCCTCCGTCAACTCAACGCCCATTTTTTGCTCGAGGCGGGCAACCTGAGCGAAGAAACGCTTTCGGGGTTGGCCAGGGCAATCGAAAGATCCCCAGGCCTCTGCCTCTTCCTGGACACCAACTGTGTGTTCTCCGTCCTCGGGCTTCACGAGAACCCCTCAAACGAAGCGGCCCGCGCGCTCATGCGCGCGGTCAAGTCCGCGCCGCCGCAGGTGCAGGCCACGATCTACGTCGCGCCCATTACGGTGGAAGAGACAAAACGCGTTTTGCGCGCGGGGGCTGGGTGGCTCAGGCCCCTCGGTTTCACACCGAACCTCGCCGACGCTGCTCTCAGGACCGGACTAACCGGTCTTGTGCACAGGTACGCGGAGGAAGCGAGAAAGGGATCGGGGGTGCTACGCGCAGAGGACTACTTCCGCCCTTATTCCACCGACCTACTTGCAATCTTGGGCTCCAAGGAGGTGCAGTTGCTGGACGAGAACCTCGACCATTACAAAACGGACCAGAGGGTTATCGACGACCTGATGGAGCAGATGGAGTTCGAGAAGAAACAGGGCGAGCAGAGGAGGCTCGGCTTCCGCCCTAAGGGCTACGAGCAACTGGAGCACGACATGATCCTGTGGCACTTCGCTAACGATAGACGCCCGGAGGTCTTGGAGTCGCCCCTATACGCCGGCTGTTGGGTGGTGACCGTCGACTACAGGTTCCTCGGCTTCGACGCGTACAAGAGGAAACGGGGTGCGGCCGACATCCCCGTGTGTGTCCACCCCGCGGCGCTCGTGCAAATGCTGCAGTTTTGGGTCCCCAGGACAGAAGAATTTGAGCAGGCCGTGCTACGGAGCCTTAGCCTGCCTTTCCTTTTCCAGGAGTTCGACCCGGAAGCCGAGAGAGTGACCATCGCAATCCTCGAGGCTCTCGCCAGGTTCGAGAACGTTGGGGACCTCAGCACGGAAGCCATAGGCCGCATCCTTGTCGATGGAGCGCTCCGGTCGAAGCTCTCGGGAGACCAGGACATCGCAGCGCGCATCGCGCTCGTGAAGGAGGCACTGATCGAGGACAACCGCAGGATGGCAGGGGAACTGCAGCGCGCCCGAGCGGATGCCGGGGCCAAGGGGAAAACGATTGACGCACTGCAAGAGAAGTTGGCAAACTTGGAGAGGGAGCTGCAGGCGTCCAAGGACCGGGACCGGGCAAGGACGGCGCTGCTCAAATTTGGTCTAACGTGGGGCCCCCCTCCGCTCCTACTGGTCGCGGGCTGCATCGTGTTCGCCGTACTCGCGGTCGGCGTAGGCGGCCGGTTGTGGACATGGCTCGCAGCCGCTTGTGTTTGTCTCGCCACCGTTTCGTTGTGGCTGGCTGACCGCAGCGGGTCGAAAAGCGCGTCGGTGGCCTCTTGGAGGCCCTTCGCCGTCTTCCACAGGTTCCGCAAATGGCTGTTCGGAATCTTGGCCGCGGTCGCACTGGGCCTCCTGATCGACGCCCTTTCCGACTTTTTGAGAAGCAGGCTCGGGTGAGGCTTCTCCGCCCACGTGGGCAGAAGTGGCTCAGCCAGCAGCCCGCGACTTGGGGGGGGAAAGAAAGTGGCGAAGGGAGAGAGCACATATCAGGTTTTAGCGAGGAAGTGGCGGCCGCAGAGGTTTGAGGAAGTGGTCGGGCAGGAGGGGACTGTCCAGGCGCTGAGGAACGCGATTGCGATGGGGCGGATTGCGCACGCTTATCTTTTCTCGGGGCCGAGGGGGACGGGGAAGACGACGATTGCGAGGCTATTGTCGAAGGCTCTGAATTGCGTGAAGGGGCCGAGCCCGGATTTCTGCGGGGAATGCGTTCCGTGCCGGGAGATAGCGTCGGGGATGAGCGTGGACGTTCTGGAGATTGATGGGGCATCTAATCGCGGCATTGACGACGTGAGGGCTCTGCGGGAGCACGTGAAGTTCTCGCCGAGCGGCAGCCGATTCAAGATATACATCATTGACGAGGTTCACATGCTCTCGCGGGAGGCTTTCAACGCTCTTCTGAAGACGTTGGAGGAGCCGCCCGGGCACGTGAAGTTCATATTTGCGACGACGGAGCCGCATAAGATGCCGGCGACGATTCTTTCTCGGTGCCAGCGGTTTGACCTGCGGCGGATTTCTGTGGAGAAAATCGTCGCAAGGCTGAAGAAGATTGCGGCTTCGGAAGAGGTGGAGATAGAGGAGGAGGCGCTGACTGCTATCGCGCGGAAGGCAGAAGGGGCGATGCGAGACGCAGAGTCAATCCTCGACCAGGTGATTTCGTATTGCGGGACGAAAGTTGACGCGGAGAGCGTTATTTCGCTCCTGGGGCTTGTGGGGACGGAGACTTTTTACGAGATTGACCGGGCGATTATGGAAGGGGACGTCGAGGCGGTGCTGAAAGTCGCGGGGGAGATTTTCAGCGGAGGGAAGGACATCCAGCATTTCATTGACGAGCTTATTGAGCATTACCGGGAAATTCTGATTGCGAAGGTGACGAGCGAGCCGGAGAAGATTCTGGAAGTCTCGGCGGAGGAGCTAAGGAGGCTTTCGGAGATGGCACGGAATTTCTCGGAGGAGCAGTTGACTTACGCGATTGACCTGCTTGCGGAGGCGAAGGGGAAGCTTTCCGCACCGGGGTCGCAGCAGATTGTCTTAGAGGTGGCTCTTCTTCAGCTCGTGCGGTCGAGAGACCGGATTTCAATTGATGAGCTGATAAAAAAGATAGACGAGGTTCAATCGAGGGGGGAGAGCGCGGGTTTATCGGTCGAGGGCATTGTGGGCTTGCCGCCCGGCAGAACGCTTCCCGAGCAGCCGGACCTTTTTGCATCTTTGTCCGGGGGCGGAATGGTGAAGGAGCCTGTGCTGGCGCCTCTTTCGGAAAAGGACGCGAAGGATTTCAAGTACGTGTGGGACAGGGCGTTGGAGGCACTTGGTCAGCTTCGTCCGAGCTTGAAGGAGAGCGTGTCGTTCGGGCGGGTTCTCAGTTTCAAGGATGGGGTTGTGACTCTGGGTTTTGATCCGACGCATTCGTTTCAGAGGAAGCGTGTCGCAGAGGAATCGAGCAGGAAGGTTGTGGAAGGGATTGTCAGCGAGAAGCTGGGTGATAAGGTGCGGGTTGAAGTCGAAGAGACTTCTGAAGTAGCGGCGCCTCCGCCGGAGAAGGAGGAAGAGGCATCTGTGGTGAAAAAGGCTCTGGGCATTTTTGGCGGGAAGGTTGTCAAACGAGGGAGATAGGAAAATGGGCACGGGATTCGGGAAGTTGATGAAGCAAGCGAAAATGATAAAGGAGCAAGTTGTAAAGACCGAAGAGGTGTTGGCTAACCAAGTCGCGGAGGGTTCCGCGGGTGGCGGGGCGGTGAAAGCGGTCGTGAGAGGAGACGAGAGACTGGTCTCGGTCAAGATAGACCCGGAGGTGGTAAGGTCTGTAGACATCGAGATGCTGGAGGACTTGATCGTAAGCGCCGTAAACGACGGTTTCAGGAAAATTGCGGCTCTTCACAAAGAGGCGGTAGACAAAATTGCGCAAGGGTTGAAGGCAATTGGAGGACCGGAAGCCTTGAAGAGGCTCGGGTTGTGAGGTCGGCTCGGGATTTCCGGCTTGGGCGAGAAGGATGGAATTTCCGAAGAGTTTACAGGCATTGATAGAGGAGTTGAAGAAGCTGCCGGGCGTCGGCGAGAAGAGCGCCAGGAGGTATGCTTTTCATCTCATAGAGGCAGGCGGAGACGAGATGAAGGGGATGCAGGAGGCGATTTTGGCCGCAGCGACGAAGGTTCGGAGGTGTGAGAGATGCGGTGGGCTCTCAGAAGGGGCTTTGTGCAATATCTGCTCGGATGAGAGGCGAGACCATAGACTCATCTGCGTTGTGGAGAATTTCAAGGACGTTTATCGGGTCGAAGAGACCGGGCAGTTCAATGGCGTCTACCATGTCCTGGGGGGCCTTATATCCCCGCTGGACGGCGTCGGACCGGAAGCGCTTCGAATAGGGGAACTGGTGGAGAGAGTAAAAGGGGGCGTGGTCGAAGAGGTTGTCCTGGCGACAGGCTCGTCCGTTGAGGGCGATGCCACGTGCCTTTACATTGCGAAGATGCTCAAGCCGTTTGCAGCGAAGGTCACGCGGTTAGCGGCGGGTCTTCCGGTGGGAGCGGAGATAGAGTTTGCGGACCCCAATACGTTGGGTCGAGCCGTCGCGGGAAGGACGGCGTTCAGTGTACCAGATGAGAGCTGACGGGGTTGGGCGTGTCGTGGGCGCTTCGGAAGGATGTGGCAGCGAATAGCTTTTCCCGGGAGAGGGCAGGCATGAGGCGAATTCTGACAGTCGGGTTGTGCATGGCGCTTCTCATGGGGTGCTATTCGGGACCGAGCAAGCGCGCTGCGGACAAGGGGCCCGGTCGGCTTCGCCGGGCGGTTGCGGGTGCGGACCGTCTTCGCGTTCGCACCGGAGGGACATGTCATCGGGACATATCTTCAGAGTATACCCTCTGCGAGCTCGCTGGAGCGGGGAGGGTCTCGGATTTTGTGAAACACCTCAAGTTTTCAGGGTTTGGCGGTGGATGCAAGTGCTGCGGCGAGCCGACGTTCGAGTTTTATCGCGGGAAAGAACTTCTGGCGATGGTGAGCCTTCATCACGGAGTACGCCTGCGGTGGCGTGAAGGATGGCCCGGCGATGGTTACCTGACGGACCGGTCTCGCGACTGGCTGGTGAACTGGCTTGCGGACCGCGGGATTGACGAACCTAAGGAGGAAGCGGAATCCGCCCGGCAAATGCCCAGAGTAAAAATGCCACCCGATCTAAGACGAGTAAAATTCCCATGGGAGACGAAACGATGAGGAAGTTGTGCGTTTTGGTTGTGATGTGCGGTGTACTGTCGGTTGGGAGCGCATCGGCAAGCGAGAAGGTGAGCGATTTCAAGGAGAAGGCGCTCGATCTGGTCGAGAAGACGCGGCCTGCACTGGAATCGGGTGCTTTCGAGGCGTTACAGAAGGAGTTCAAGGAAAAGCAATTTGCCGCACGGTTTCTGGAGAAAGGGGCATACACGGCGAAGTTCGTCAGTCCGAAGGATAAGAAGGAGTATTTTCTGACGGCTGTGCCGATGGTTTCATATTTCCCGACAGCGGCACCTCCTCTTGCGGGGCTGGTCGTCTCCGACGGGGAGGAATTCAGGGCGGCTTCTCTGGACATATCGAGGGATAGAAGGGGGAAATTCATCTGCAATCTCCTGGCATCCGGCGGGAAAGTGGTCGCAAAGGCGGAGACGATGGAGTTGCTTAAGGAGCCTCCGCTTCCGGTGTCGAGGGGAAAGGCCGCTATTGCCATCGCCAGGAATCCGGAAGGAGACGATATCATTCTCCTCCTATGTCGCAGTCCGTATGCCGCGAAAGGGGAAGGGGAGTTGGAGTGCCTGGCAGTTGTCTTCTACTCCGGGGACCTCGCGTGGGATAAGTTCGTCTCGCCAAGCGGGGCGAAATGATTGTACCGCCAGCGTCTCGCTGGCTGTCCTGCGGGCATCCTGCCCGCAAGCGATGGAAAGGCCGGAAGGACACGGTCCGGATTTTTCTCTTCCACGACGGTGTTTTTACGCGCTGAGAACGACGCGACGTTCCCGCCACCAGGGTTGCGGAATGGGGAATTTGTCGCATTGGGGGAGGGGGAGGTCATTGGATTGGAAGGTGCGTAGTGTGAGGGGGAAGGGCGGGGGTCGAGTGCCGTGATTGCTCGGTTAGTCTGGCCGGTGCCGACTTTTTTCTTCTTTTTGATTTTTTGGACGACTGAGATGGAAACTTGAGAACGAAGGCTTTAACAATCAAAAGAACCAGGGATACCAACTGGAGCACGCCTACTCTTCACACCCGTGGGTGGCCAAAACCTTTTACTACCTCCTCCAGGGGGTCCACGCCATCCACCAGCTGATGACCAAGGGAAGTCTCCTGCGCCCCTTCCGCAGACTCCTCGGCTCCTTCCGAAACTTCCTGCGTCAACTCGCCCGGTCCTTCACACAATTTGTCATCGCCCCACACCACTGGGACCTCAACGCCGCCCAGGCGATCCGGATAAGACTCGACACTTCTTGAGCCATCCGGAGTAGGTCGCGCTCCAGCTTTTTCCGCTCCCCAACGTATCCCGGTCCTCCTCTCACCGATCCCGCTCCCCCGGGACTCGCCCCACCGTCCCTCCGGCGCCCCTCACCCTCACTCCTCGCCACCCTTCCCCCTCCTGCCCCTCCCACGCCCGCTCCATTCCGCAGGCCTGCCGGGGTGACCTCGCGCTTGACATGGCTCCAGAGCCTGCCATAATGACGGGCGGATAAAAGGATGTGGCGGTTTCGGAAGAGGTAGTCAAGCATTTTTGGGCACGCATGAGTGAGCCGGTGCAGAGTGTCGTTCCCAATCGTTTTGTGGGCTGAGAACGGGCCGCCAAGCGAGAAGTCTGGCAGGCTCGCCCCGATTCCTTTGCGGCGCACTTGCTTGAACAGGGCTGCGACATCCGGCCTCTTCAGCAGATGCTGCGGCACAACCACGTGAACACCACCACGACCTACACCCACATGCTGTATGGCCCTGGCCACGGCGTCCCGAGCCCGATTAGTGCGTTGTGGGGCCGGAACCGAGGAATGTTATAGGGAAACCATGTAATACCGAAGGAAAGCGGCCAGCAAGTGCTATTGGCCTGCTATCAGGGGGATCACGCCACGCTCGCACAAGCGGTTTTATGGCTCAGTTTCGCGGATCAAAGGTGCTATGAAGAAACCATATAACCCTTACTCGGAGGAAGACTCATGAAAATGAAAACCTCAGCCGTTTGCGTCGCTTTGGTTGCAACAAATCTCTTATGCGCGCAAGGAGTTGAAATTGACTCCTTCGCAGGAAACGGAATTCTCACGTTCTCAGACCCTGCCAATAGTGGTGAAACATACGTTGTTGAATGGTCCCCTGATTTAAATGAGTGGAAGGCAAACTGGGAAAGCCTTGTATCCATTCATCTAACAAATGGGGCCGCCAGCGTTAATGTGCCGATGTTCTACAGAGTCCTGAAAGAGAGCATCAATCTTCAAGAATATTGCTATCCATTCGGCCCGACGGCATTGACCTGGCTCGGCACGGATTGGGGTGGTAATCCATCTTTTGTGGAAACCCGCCTTATTGCTGAGGGAGTTCCCGTATATGCTGACCCCGAACAGAAACATCTAATCGGCTACGCCGATAAGCACTATTTTAGATATTGCTCTGTCAATGACGTCTGGTATGAGTATTTGGGGAAAGATGCCAACTTCATCTACTACTTCGGCCACGATGACGATGGCGAAATGGTCAGAGCCGACCCGCCCCTCAAGTTCCCCGTTTCAGTTCTCATGGGAAAGAATTACTCAGCCACCTCTCCTTTGGTCGGTGGCGGGTCGGTCAGCATCTCGATAACAGTGCTGAGAAAAACAAGGATTACAACTATTCATCAAACCTTCGACGATGTTATTGAGATAGAAGAGCAAGTTACCACTCCTGACGGAGCCAGCCTCCGAAAAGTGTTCCATGCGAAAGGCATCGGCTGCGTCAAAAGGATTGACATTCTTGGTGGACGACAACATCGTGAACTTTATTCTATTCCACAACCCTAACGCTTCCAACAGGTTGTGTGCCCTATTTCGCGCAAAGATGGACTTTTCGGCGACTGCTTTAGGTTGTCGTTCCTCTCATTGAGGGGGCGTTAGAAATAAGGTCCCTCGTCCTGAGGTTCTCTTCTTTGCTTCGGTGCCGTGCTTGTTGGATGTTCGGCTGCTGCTCCGCGAAAGGGGTATCAGGGGTCGCCAGGTCGGTCAGCCAATTGGGTGCTCGCGGCCTTCCCCGACATTCTAGAGGCTGGAAGGAGGCGGTGAGCAATAGCGTGGCGGAGGGGTTGACGCCGAAGCCACAGCCGGGGCGTCTCCTCTCGCTTCCTGTCCGATGGCCGGGCACTGAGGCCGGGCACCTGAAGAGACGGCCACATGCCATTTCAGCGCCGCAGGAGGTAGTGCGCAAGCTGTTCTACCCAGACCGGCCGGGAAATCATGGCAGCCGTCACGAAAAACGCATCAAGCAGGGCGCAATGTAGAGTGCGAGAAGGTTGATGAAAACGTGTTGTGCCCAGCGGACACGCCCCTCCAGCAGTGTTATGGCCGCCGTCAGGGCCTAATACACCACCAGACGCACCACCGCCCCGACGGCAATAGGTCTTCCGGCCGCCCAGGGCGACACCTTGCTCACTCGCGACCGCGTCAGTCCCCGGTCTTTTCGTCGAACAGCCGGTGTCTCGGATGCTCGTTCGGTGGTTTCGTTCACCGCTTTCCCCCTCGACCTGCCCCTCACATTAAGTCACGGAACCTCCACATCGGCTTAAGCGCATCCCATCTCTCGTGAAGCGCCGGCCCACTCGACCGCTATTCGACTCGAGCAACCCCGTTCTAACCTCGGGCCCCTGGTATCCTCCTTGTACCTATTCCCTGGGGTAATCTTAAGTCTGCGACTCAGGCGCGATGGTGTGCCAGCCCTCTTGTCAGCGACCGCATCGCGAGTCAGGGATGCTACTGGCGGGTCCACGCCCTCTCCCGTCCGCTGCCTATCGCTTGCCCATTTACGGGTCCAGCGCCGCCACAAGTGGCTTCTCGCGCCGGATGCGATAAGTCTTTCCTCCGTCCACCGTCTCGATTTTGCCGCCGTTTGCGATTATGACCTTCTCCCCGATCGCGGCAATTCGACGAGCGATTGATGAGATTTTCTCTTCTTTTGGGAGGTTGTCGCGGGTAACGTTGCGGTAGGTATCTTTCAGCGGTTCGACCCATCTCTTCGGGAGCCCCCTCGCCCCTTTCATCACGCCTAAGAGCCCTCCGACCGTCGCGGCATTGCAGTCGGCATCGTATCCAATCGAGCAGCCCAAAAGGATGGTTTTCTCGAAATCTCCCCCGCCGTAGAGCAGCGCGAGCGTGCAGGCGCCGCCATTGAGGACGCTCGAGTTAGGATTCCACTTCCCCCGGTATTTTCGATGAAGGGCCTTCCGAGCAGCCTTCCAGTCGTCGGGATATTCGTCGTGCCAGGAAACGCAATCCGCAATCGCCTGCCGGTACTCCGAATTTTCCGGAAGCGCCGAAAGCCCGCGCCCCACAAGCCTCCGCACGTCGTCCTCGAAAAACGCCTCCGCATACATCGCGCAGAAATAATGTGCTGCCATGACGCTCTCGCCGTACACAACGACGTGTGCGAACTTGTCCGCGAGCCTCTGGGCCGTAGCTGGCATCCCCGGAGAAATCATCCCCCACAACTCCTGACTGAACTGACCGCTGAGATTGAACCACGCCTTATCGTTGTTTGTCGGATGACCTGTTGCCGGAGGCAGAACACCCTGCCTCATCAGCTCAAGCGCCCTCGCGTTTGCCACCCAGATATGCGCACGGATATGCTCCATCCATTCCGCGGCGACCTCCTTGTAAGACAGGTCCAACCCGTGCTCCTCGACGGCGTGGAGATAGACGTATTCGATGTCGGTATCGTCATCGCTCCGCGCGCCGTCAGTGTAATCCGGCTTGAACGGGACTTCCGGCCCGGGCTCCACGTCGTACTTCAACTCGTGCGGAAGCCCGAACATGTTCCCGGCGCATTGTCCCAACCAGCCCCCATAGACTTTGTCGTAATAAACCTCCGCCGGCAGAAGCGCTCCTTGCTCAGCGCAAGGGGTCGAGCTTGCAAAAAGCCATCCTACCGCCACCGCATGGGCAATCCTCACAACCTCCTCCTGTCTCCTGAAAAAGACGAGGGCCCGAAGGAAAGACTATCCCCTCCGGGCCCGTGAGTCCACGCTCCTGTTCGCCGTCTCAGCCCAGCACCTTCACGGCCTTATCGTTATCGGCGGTCTTGAATATGGCCACCGATTCCCCTTCTACGGCCGAGGTCGCATAGCTGTACTGGATGTCAATCCCAGCATCGCCGAGCTTAGTGCCAATATCCGCGCCGGTGCCGATTTTGCTTTCGACCTGCACACGCACAACCTCGTCCGAGCGGATTTCGTACCCCGCTGCCTTCAGGACATTCTCCGCTTTGGCGTTGTTGTCGGTAACCAGGCAGAAGACCCCTTTGTCCTCCTGCACGTAGGCACAGAAAGCCTGAACGCTCACTCCGGCCTGTGCGATAAGCTTGAAAACTCTTCCCATCGTCCCTATTTCGTTGGGCGTCGTAGCAATTAGTTCTTCAACCTTTGAAGCTTTCATTCTCCTCACCCCCTGTCAGTTTGCCCTTGTTTGTCCGAGCACTACCGCCATGGCCCGCCCCCGCGGGCCAAGCCGCCAACTTTAACTTGCGGACGAGACTCCATCTCCCCGCCCCCATGCCTTCCCCGAAGGTCCCCCTCCAAGACTCGATGCGGCCGAAGGAGCGCTCAAACCACGACTCGGCGTGGTGGCACAGGTCGGCAACCACTCACCACCTCTGGTCAGTATCTCCATTCGCCTGTAGCCACTATACCCGTCACCTCATCAGCCTCCCCGCTCGGCGCGACCGCCCTTATCGTATGGTTGTTGTATATCCCTTGCCCGCCCAGGTAGACGTAGCCGCACCAGCTTCCTGTTTCCTTGTCGTGACGAATCGGGTCAACTTGCGGATACCACGTGTCGGTCTTCACCGTAAGATGCATCCCTTCTCTGTACCCGATTCCATGAACAAGCGCGCGCCTCTCCTCGACGACCATTCCATCCTGCGGATACGTTATCGTCAGCGGAGCCTTCGGGTCAGCATCCTGAAAACAGTCCTCCGCGTCATTCCCCCCTACGCCGCAGCCGCTCACGTACATCGAAAAGAGCGCGCACGCGAATAGAAGCTTCGGAGTCCGGATAGGTTTCTTGGTTGGGTCTGCCATGTGTCGCCCCAGTCCCAGGTCGCTTTGATGCTGCTCCCCTGTAACCCACCCCCGTGGGAGGAAGAATGCTTGGTGTGTAACAGTAGGGGAACTCTTGGCGACGTGCTACTCTCCCGCACCCTTGTGTGCAGTACCATCCCTGGTGAAGCTGTACGCCGGATGGAGGGACGCGGACGCCCGATGTTGGCGGGAAGCTTGCCCCCAGCTATCGGTACACCTCCCTTCTGTGCTTGACGAGGATAACAGTGATCTCCTTCGCTCCGTCGTCGAGCAGATATAGCAGCCGATACTCTCCTACACGCACGCGCCAGGCGTTCACTCCCCGTAGCTTGCGGACACCCTGCGGCCTTGGCTCGGTCGAAAGCCGGAGGATCGTGCGATGGATTCTGCGCCGGACAGCCTCTGGGAGCGAGCGAATCTCTTTCTCCGCCGAGCGCTTGATTCGCACCCGGTAGGTCACAGCAAGCCGTTCCCCTTGAGCTGACTTGCGAAGTCGTCGTAATCGCGCGACGGCTCGTCGCTTCTCAGGAGGAGGTCGAGCATGTCAGAGATGTCCTCGAGAAGCTCGGGCGACCTCGACAGCTCTCCCACGAAAGCCTGAAGCTCACGTTCGTCGAGGTCTTTGAGTCTCTGCGCAAGTTCCTTGCCGCCCATGACGTGCGCCGGCCCCACAATCAAAAACTTCGCTCTGGCAGGGTAAGAAAGTTCTTGGCGACGTGCTACTCTCCCGCACCCTTGTGTGCAGTACCATCGCCGCAGGAGGGCTTAACTTCTGTGTTCGGGATGGGAACAGGTGTACCCCCTCCGCTATGGTCGCCAAGAGAATTTCAAACGCTAATTAAGGTACCCGTAGCCGTTGAGATACCCGTGGCCCGTGTAAGCATCCACGCTGGTCATCATACCCAAGAAGATCTCGCCAACGGACTTGTGCCCGGGCCCGCTGATCTCCACGACCAGAAAACGCTCTGTGAGGTAAAGGCGGTAATCCCAATCTGCGCCAGTCGTACAGTCGGCAAGATCCTGAATCGCGCGGCCCAGGTAACTTCCGACGGAAAGCAGGTCCCCATAGTGCCCCGATATGCAGAAGAAGCACGTGTCTCCAACCAACACAACCACATCGGCCGGCTCAAGCACTGGCGACCCCGCGAGGGCGACCTCAGGGACCATGACGGCTTGGCCGGAAGCCGTATTTATCGCCGGGATTCTGTCGCGCCCGTTGGCGTTGCCCTCCGCAAACGCATGAGCGCAAGACAAAACGCTCACCGTTGAAAGAATCCCTGCCACCATGGATATTGCTTTCATTTCGGCGCCCCCCGCGAATGCTAAGCCTTAGTGCCCCCGTTCCTCCACCTTGACCGCGTCGTGCCCCGCCAGCCGAGAGAGAATTCCGGGCAACTGAATATTGGCTGCAAGAGGCGCTTTGAGGCGCCCGCCTGCCCATGCAGGCTAAAAGTGCAAGGTCAAGCTAATTGACCTATTAGTACCGGTAAGCTAAAAGCCTTTATATATACGCTCTTACACATCCGGCCTATCAACCTTGTAGTCTTCAAGGGGTCTCTCAGGCAGCCTTTCGGCCGCCCGTGGATATCTAATCTCAGAGGAGGCTTGGCGCTTAGATGCTTTCAGCGCTTATCCTTTCCGGACATAGCTACCCAGCACTGCCCCTGGCGGGACAACTGGAACACCATTGGTCCGTCAATCCCGGTCCTCTCGTATTGGGGATTGGTCTCTTCAAATATCCTGCGCCCACGACAGATAGGGACCGAACTGTCTCGCGACGTTCTGAACCCAGCTCGCGTACCGCTTTAACTGGCGAACAGCCAGACCCTTGGGACCTTCTCCAGCCCCAGGATGCGATGGGCCGACATCGAGGTGCCAAACCGGGCCGTCGATATGAACTCTTGGGCCCGATAAGCCTGTTATCCCCGGCGTACCTTTTATCCGTTTAGCAACGGCGATTCCACGTTCAACCGCTGGATCACTAAATCCTGCTTTCGCACCTGCTCGACTTGTGTGTCTCGCAGTCAAGCTCCCTTATACTTTTGCGCTCTACGCACGATTGCCGACCGTGCTGAGGGAACCTTCGAGCTCCTCCGTTACCTTTTAGGAGGAGACCGCCCCAGTCAAACTACCCGCCTGACACTGTCTCCCGACTCGATTCAGAGCACGGGGTTAGGACCCCAATACAGTAAGAGTGGTATTTCACTGACGGCTCCATCCCACCTGACGGCGGAACTTCTCAGCCTCCCACCTATCCTACACATACTGCACTAAAGCTCAATGCCAGGTTATAGTTAAGGTGCACGGGGTCTTTCCGTCTTGTCGCGGGTATGCGGCATCTTCACCGCAACTACAATTTCACCGAGCCCCTCGTCGAGACAGCGGCCAAGTCGTTACACGATTCGTGCGGGTCGGAACTTACCCGACAAGGGATTTCGCTACCTTAGGACCGTTATAGTTACGGCCGACATTCACCGGAGCTTCGGTTCGGGACTTCACCTCTTCCCCACACCGCCCAAGGGCGGTGCAGCGAAGAGGATAATCCTTCCCCTTAACTTTTCGGCATTGGTCACGTGTCAGTCTCTATACTTTGTCTTACAACTTGGCAGAGACCTGTGTTTTTGGTAAACAGTCGCTTGGCCCGTTTCTCTGCGACTCTTCGGCGCAGTCATCCGCGACGGACAACCACCCCGAAAAGCTCCCCTTCTTCCGAAGTTACGGGGTCATTTTGCCGAGTTCCTTGACGAGGGTTGTCTCGCGCGCCTTAGAATTCTCTTCCCACCTACCTGTGTCGGTTTGCGGTACGGGTGCCCACCGATCCGCGTGAAGCTATTTCTCGGCGAAAAGGTCCAGCCGATCCACCTTGTCCGAAGACTTAGCGTCCTTTCACCCCTCCCCGCTGATGGCTTTTGCCAAAAGCAGGGTCAGGTGCAGCCGAGCATTTCCACCCGCTCGGGCGGCCTTACTTCCCGCGTCACTCCTCCGCGTCTTTGTCATCGGTTAGGCAGTGCAGGAATATTTAACCTGCTGTCCATCGCCTACGCCTTTCGGCCTCGGCTTAGGTCCCGACTAACCCTGGGCGGACGAGCCTTCCCCAGGAAACCTTAGGTTTTCGGCGTCCCGAATTCTCGTCGGGATTATCGCTACTCATGCCGTGCATGCTCACTTCCATGCCGTCCAGCAGTCCTTCCGGTCCACCTTCAACCAGCATGGAACGCTCCTCTACCCCCGGTCCCAAAGCCTCCCCGCTTGCGCAGGGACCTCAAGGACCGAGCCGCAGCTTCGGTAGTGGGCTTAAGTCCCGATCATTTTCGGCGCAAAACCGCTCGACTAGTGAGCTGTTACGCACTCTTTAAATGATGGCTGCCTCTAAGCCAACATCCTAGCTGTCTTAGCGGTTTCACATCCTCACTCACTTAGCCCACATTTAGGGACGCTTAGCTGGCGGTCTGGGCTGTTTCCCTTTCGACGATGAAGCTTATCCCCCACCGTCTGACTCCCACGATAAGGAGCAGCGGTATTCGGAGTTTGGTTGGATTTGGTAGGCTGGTAGGCCCCCTATCCCATCCAGTGCTCTACCCCCGCTGTCCAGTTACGTGAGGCTAGCCCTAAAGCTATTTCGAGGAGAACCAGCTATCACCGGGTTTGTTTAGCCTTTCACTCCTACCCACAGTTCATCCAAGAGTTTTGCAACACTCACTGGTTCGGGCCTCCATCTCGTGTTAACGGGACTTCACCCTGACCATGGGTAGATCACCCGGCTTCGGGTCTACTGCGCATGACTGAAGCCCATCCCGCACGCTTATCTCCCGCCAAAGGCGGGATGACGAGCGAGAGGGGCTTTCGCACATTTCGTACTCGCTTTCGCTGCGGCTTCCACCGCGCACGGTGTTAGCCTCGCCACGCACAAGTAAGTCGCCGGCTCATTAAGCAAAAGGTACGCCATCAGGCATTTCCGGCCCGCCAAAGGCGGGCAGACATAGCCCTCTGACCGCTTGTAGGCTTTCGGTTTCAGGTCCTATTTCACTCCCCTAACAGGGGTTCTTTTCACCTTTCCCTCACGGTACTTGTCCACTATCGGTCGCCAGTTAGTGTTTAGCCTTACCCCGTGGTCGGGGCAGATTCCCGCGGGGTTCCTCTTATCCCGCGGTACTTGGGAATGCCCGCCCAGGAAGACCGTTCCTTTTCGCATACCGGACTTTCACCGTCTATGGTTCGGGCTTCCACCACGATTCTGCTAAGAAAACGGTTTTCTGACTTCCCGATCCCGCTGTGACGGAATCCGACAGGCTCCCTCTACACCGCACGCGCAACGCGCACAGGCTTCGACACGTATGCGGTTTAGGCTGTTCCCGTTTCGCTCGCCGCTACTCAGGGAATCACCCCCCCGCCAAAGACGGGGGGTTCCGCCGAAGGCGGAATTCGCTTTCTCTTCCTCGGGGTACTGAGATGTTTCACTTCCCCCGGTCTCGCCTCGCCGAGCTATTTTATTCACCCGGCGATGTCCCGCTATTAGACGGGACGGGTTTCCCCATTCGGAAATCTCCGGATCGTAGCCTGCTAACGGCTCCCCGAAGCTTATCGCAGTTACACCGCGTCCTTCATCGCCTTCTGACGCCAAGGCATCCACCGAAAGCCCTTAGTAGCTTGACCAGACAATATCTTCTGGTCGGGGGGATAACCACCACACGATAGGGTGGCTTCCCCACTACCGACTCTCAAGGCGCCTTTTTCCGCGACCTCTCTTAGCCAATATTCAGTTGTCAAAGAGCGAAGACAAAAAACCAATCTGAATTCCCACGTTTGGCCCTGCGCCTGAACATGGAGATAACCGGATTCGAACCGGTAACCTTCTGCGTGCAAGGCAGACGCTCTGCCAGGTTGAGCTATATCCCCTCGTGGCTCAGCCGTTCCGAGGGCAATACCTCCGGCCTCCCTGTCCCACCTTGCCCACCTTCGTGGCTCGCTGAACTGATGAGACTCGAACCCACGTTCAATTCCCATCTCGCTCTTGCAGCCTTCTGACGTTCGTGGTGGGCTTAGGTGGATTCGAACCACCGACCTTTCGGTTATCGGCCGAATGCTCTGCCGCCTGAGCTATAAGCCCGCGCGGCGCCGTCTGGGCCATCCTGTCCCGCCTCAACGCGGGACAGCAAATATCATGAATAAAGTAATGTGCCAGAGGCTTTCGATCTTGTCCCGCGCCTTCACGCGCGGGACTGCACACCTTAGAAAGGAGGTGATCCAGCCGCACCTTCCGGTACGGCTACCTTGTTACGACTTCATCCCAGTCACCAACCATACCTTGGGCGCCTTCCTCCCCACCTTTCGGCGGGGTTAGATCGGCGACTTCGGGTACAGTCGGCTTCCATGATGTGACGGGCGGTGTGTACAAGGCCCGGGAACGTATTCACGGCGCCGTGGCTGATGCGCCGTTACTAGCGATTCCGGCTTCATGAAGTCGAGTTGCAGACTTCAATCCGAACTGAGACCGGCTTTCTGGGATTGGCTCCACCTCGCGGTTTGGCTACCCTCTGTACCGGCCATTGTAGCACGGGTGTCGCCCGGGGCATAAGGGCCATACTGACTTGACGTCATCCCCACCTTCCTCCGGCTTATCGCCGGCAGTCTCGTTAGAGTGCCCACCCGAAGTGCTGGCAACTAACGATAAGGGTTGCGCTCGTTGCGGGACTTAACCCAACATCTCACGACACGAGCTGACGACAGCCATGCAGCACCTATCCCTGGGTTCCCGAAGGCACTCCCCCGTTTCGGGGGGATTCCCAGTGAAGTTCAACCCCGGTAAGGTTCTTCGCGTTGCATCGAATTAAACCCCATGCTCCACCGCTTGTGCGGGCCCCCGTCAATTCCTTTGAGTTTCAACCTTGCGGCCGTACTCCCCAGGCGGGGCACTTAATGCGTTAGCTTCGGCACGGCAGGGATCGAAGCCCGCCATACCAAGTGCCCATCGTTTACGGCCAGGACTACCGGGGTATCTAATCCCGTTCGCTCCCCTGGCTTTCGCAATTCAGCGTCAGGGTGTGTCTAGCGAGCCGCCTTCGCCACCGGAGTTCTTCTCGATATCTACGCATTCCACCGCTACACCGAGAATTCCGCTCGCTTCTCCACTCCTCAAGCCCGCCAGTTTCGGATGCAATTCCTCCGTTGAGCAGAGGGATTTCACACCTGACTTAACGGGCCGCCTACTTGCCCTTTACGCCCAATGAATCCGAACAACGCTCGCTCCCTCCGTCTTACCGCGGCTGCTGGCACGGAGTTAGCCGGAGCTTCCTCTCACGGTACCGTCCCTTCCCCCGCTGTATTAGAGCGGGGGACATTCGTCCCGTGTGACAGAGCTTTACAACCCGAAGGCCTTCATCGCTCACGCGGCGTCGCTTCGTCACCCTTTCGGGCATTGCGAAAGATCCTCGACTGCAGCCTCCCGTAGGAGTCTGGGCAGTGTCTCAGTCCCAGTGTGGCCGACCCACCTCTCAGTGCGGCTACCCGTCATGGCCTTGGTAGGCCGTTACCCTACCAACAAGCTGATAGGCCGCGGGCCTCTCCCTGATCGAAAGGCCACCTCCCCGTCGCCGGGGAGAGAAGTCCCCTCCTTTAGTTCATCAGAGATGCCTCTGACGAACCACATTCGGTATTAGCCCCGCTTTCGCAGGGTTATACCCAGGTCAGGGGCAAGTTGCCCACGTGTTACTCACCCTTTCGCCACTGAAGCCCATCCGTTATTGCTAACAGACAGACCTGCGTTCGACTTGCATGCCTCATCCACGCCGCCAGCGTTCGTTCTGAGCCAGGATCAAACTCTCACGTTTGAAAAAGCTTTTCAAGGCTCTCCCGCGCAGTCTCCCGCGCGAGAAAAACCCTGATTGGCTGGTTTTGAACGAACCACGCTCGCGCGCGATTCGGATTATCCTGTCTGAATTGACAGTGTGGCCCCGCCATGGGCGGGGCTCAAGCGTGGCACATTACTTTATTCAATTTTCAAAGAACAGTTGCGCCCCGGCCTCTCCTCTGCGGTCAAAAAAAGACGTTCATAAAGAGCGCCTTTCGACACTACAATTGCTTTGACCGACTCTGTTCAAGGCCAGGTCAATTACTTCCCCTTTTTCTTTTAGTTCTGGGAAAGAAGCGCTCTTTTCTCAGAAATTTCCCTTAGTAACATAGTATTACTCCCCCGACTTGTCAAGACCTTTTTTGCACTTTTTTGCACACCATCACGCCTACCCCGTCTCAGTCACCTAACTGCCTGGCAATCAGAAAATTGCGCCGACACAAAATCCCTTACCCGAGAAATAACGGCCGCCCAATGCCGCGTCATGTCCCACGAGACGTCAACGCAACCGCCAAACCACCCTTGACAGCGGACAAATCTCGACCGGTATTGACAGTTGGGGGCGTGTTTTCGGCAAACGCAGCGCGAGGGCGCAGGACGCCGCGAGAAGCGCCTGACTCCGGGCGATCGGAGGCACACAATGGGCAAAAAGTCCCGCATAAGGGGAGCACTATGGGCAACAACCGTCTGTGCAGCCTTTGTCGTCGGCGCCTCGACGGGAAACTTCCGCAAGACACAACATGCCCCCGAACTCTCCGTCGCAAAGAGCGAGCGTGCACCCACCGAATCCGACCGTGTCCGCATTCTCATTTCAGGCCTCGAGGAATCCCAGCGTGCCCTTCTTGAGAAAGAGAAGAGGATAATCGGTCTCGAAGTCGAGCTCGCAGAGGTCCGTTCCAAAGTTCCTCCTCCACTCGCGCCGGAGGAGCAAGAACGAGAGAGACAAGAGGAGGAGAAGCGAAACAGCGCGGAGCGCAAGGAGGCTCGCGACAACAGAGCGAAAGAGCTGGGCGAGAAGATACTCCAGCGAAAGGACAGGGCTCTTCGGGCTGAGGCCCTGGAAGAGCTTGCCGCCCTTCTTGAAAGCGAGAACCGCGAGGACTTCCTCGTTGGTCTGAAGACCCTCCCCTTTCTCCAACACATCAATTGCGATAAGGAAAGATTCAAGCCCTGGGTTCTTGGTGCGCTCGCCCACGACGACGCGGAGATTCGCGCCGCGGCCGTCAGCTCCCTCGACGGAATCTTCTCCCAGAAGGAGAAATTTCAGATAGGGATGTCCATGATAGACAATCCTTGCGTCGAGATTCGCCGGATGGCAGCGGGCTTAATCCGCTGGGGATGGCGGGAGGACGAAAAGGACAAGGTTGTCTCCGGCTATCGCGCGCTCCTTCAGGACGACGACATACAGGTCAAGCAGAGAGCTATGTACTGCCTGGGGCGTTTGCCGGAGTACGCCGCGGAAATCGAGGACCTTGCCATCGAGCTTTCAAAAAACCCGGAATATGCCGAGCACATGAGAGGGCCGCTCATGACAGGGCTCGGCAGTCCAAAGGCCGTCCGGCGTCTCATCGAAATCTCCGACCAGGGTTGGACGATGCTCGATGTCATGACATATACCGGTTACAGGATTTCGGACGAAGCCAAGCCCTTGGTCTCCGATTATTGCCCCAGGACCCTCAGGAACAGCACTGATCACCGGCAGCGATCGCAGGCCCTTCGGCGGTTGCGCCACGTGGGCGATGCGTCGCTCATTCCAGGGCTCGAAGAAATTGCTCGCAGCCCCGACGCCGAAGGAATCGAACAAGAGCTTGCAGCCACTATTGAACATTTACAGGGTCGCGATAAGGCCGAAGAATGACGGGTGTCCCATAAACAGCTAATCGGCCTCGTTTGCGTTCCCCATCGCTCCCGTCGGCGTAACGACCTGAAATCCCGTCTCTCTTCCGAGCCGCATGACAGCAAATGCCGGGAGCGAAGGTGGCGTTCCGGTGAGAACCGCCGACGAAAGGCAAGCCAGTGCGAGATTTCCCTCTCCCTCGCAGGCAAACTTCGGAGACATTTTCCACTTTCAGAAATATTTGACACACGAGACCACGTTGGACTATTATTTGTTTGTGGTTTGTTCGCCTACTGCATTCTTAACTCGATTCGTATCTCCTGAAAGGAGGGCGCCGTGAAATACTTCTCGTGCTTATCCATAGCAATTTGCTTTCTTGCTGCCGGGGGCTGCCCTTCGGGCGGGCCGCCGTCGGCAGTTGCTCGTCTGGAAGTCAGCAGCGCTTCGGCACGCCTTCTTACTCCATCCTCGACTACCTCCCAGCGTAGAGCGGACGACGACATCGCCGTCGCCAAGGTCGTAGCCCACGCTCAAAGTCCGGAATTTAGGGCCGCGGTGGCAAACTCCCTCGGCATTTCACAGGATGTTGTCGGCAACGTAACCCTGCAGGGCGTCGTGGACACGCGCCTCGTGGATGTGAGGGTCAGCCTTGCCGACCGTGAGCTTGCCGCCAGGGTCGTCAATGAAGCTGCAAAAAAGCTCGCAGAGGATTTCAGGAACAGCCCGGACGTCACAGTCAGGGTTATTGGTTACGCTAACTTGCCAAGACCGATGCAGGAGAGAAAATAGGGGTAAACACAGCAGGAAGCGAATGTCGGGTGGTTGGCAAAGCTGCGAACCCCTTCGCTTGCAAGGGCACCGAAAGGCCCGCGCGGCGCCTTGATAGCTCGTGAACTCTGCTCGCGGGCAACGCAGAGGCGGGCCGAGAGGAATCCTCAATAAGGAGAGGTTCTCAAGCGTTTCCGGAGGGAGGAACGGTCCATGAATGCCAGACACATCAAAGGATTCACCCTCATAGAACTTCTTGTGGTCATGGCAATTATATCCATTCTGCTTGCCATGTTGCTGCCGGCAATCCAGAAGGCCAAGGACAAGGCTAAGGAAGGACGCTGCACTCAGAACTTGCGCCAGCTCGGCCACGCAATGATGATTTACTCAAGCGACAACAATGACAATTTGCCCGCTTGCGGCTCCGCCGGAATGCGAGGAAGATACGATTGGACCTACGGAGGCAACGTGGTTGGTGTCCCTCAGACCGACCCGGCAGCCTGCCAGAGAGTACAGATCGAAGGGGGAACACTCTGGATTTATATGATGCCCGGCCACGAGAGGGGTGGCCCTTATGGAACCACGTCGAGAGGGAAGCCCGAGGGATGGTACGCTTCCCCGGACAAGAACCCCTATCTTTGTCCCGCCGCCGGACCGGTCGGAAGGAAACGCGGGCTGAGCTATTCGATGAATGCTTTCCTCGACCTCCCCGGTTATCCCGACGACGCGCGAATCGGAATCCAGATTTCGAGAATCAGAGTCCCAAGCGATACAATCCTTTTGGTTGACGAGAGCGACCAGACCATAAACGACGGCCGGTTTGTGCCTACAGGGGTCGAAAACGATGTCCCTGTGCAGCAATGGATGCTCAAGCATTCTGGCGGAGCAAATCTCCTTTTCTGCGACGGCAGTGCCCGCTGGATCGAAAAGGAAAAGTTCATGAGGCTGATGGACAGAAACTCCGTTTGCTTCGACCCATTGCGGTGAAGGGCGCGGCTTTTTGAAAGTGCACGGTCGGGCCGACGAACGAGAAAACCCCCGTCGGTCTGCCACTTGATTCAGGAGGGACAACCCATGGCCAGAGTATCTTTGAAGGGATTCACGCTCATAGAGCTTTTGGTAGTCATGGCGATTATTTCGATATTGTTCGCGCTTCTGATGCCAGCCATCCAGACCGCCAAAGAAAACGCCAGGCAGGCCCGGTGCGCATCCAACATGCGCCAGCTCGGTCAGGCCATGATGTTGTACGCCAACGATAACGACAGCCACCTCCCGGCATCCGGCTCGGAACACATGGCCGGAAGGTTCGATTACGTCTATGGCGGAACTGGCGGCTCGTTCCCCCAGGTCAATCCCGCCGCAATGCGGAGAATTCGCCTCGAGGAAGGAACCCTATGGCCTTATATGACGGGCTTCACAAGGGCGGGGCGGTTCGGTACTGAGACCAGAACAAAGCCCGATGAATGGTTCGCCTCACCCGATAGAAATCCCTACCTCTGCCCTTCTTCCGGGCCGGTCGGAAGGAAAGCCGGGTTGAGCTATTCCATGAACGGCGGACTCGACCTCTACCTTGCTGACGGCGCTCGTATCGGAATCCAGGTCGGCAGAATAAGAAGCCCAAGCAGGAAGATTTTGCTCCTCGACGAGAGCGAGCTGAAGCTCAACGACGGACGGTTTGTTCCCCCGGGCGAGGCCCCTTACTTAGAGGTCAAGCACTGCAACGGCGGCAGTCTCCTTTTTTGCGACGGCAGCGTCCGGTGGATTCAAAAGGACACCTTCGTGAAAATGATGCAGGGTGACCCCTGCTGCTGGGACCCCCTCCAATGAATTCATGCTCGCTCTGGTAGTGCCCCCCGGGGGTCAACTGCAGCGACCCGTTGGGCTCGGAGGTGGTCAGCTCACGGCCTTCACGGCCTCCGGGCCTTCCACGCGTGACAGAAACCCGACCAGCTCAGCGAACTCCTTCCGGGGCCCTCACGGGGGCCGTGCAGGGGGACCGCCGGAGCCCCCAGTCCGCTCGTGCGTTCCACGCAGACAGCCCAACACGCGCTGGTCCTCCGCTCCCACTTCCGTACTCTCGCTCACCTGGGAGGCAACGGGTTCCCAGGGCGCGCCTTCGGCCGGGTTTCTGCGTCGCGACTGTCCCGTGCGTCCGGGTCTGAAGCCGCGTCTGTGGTCTGAGCCCGGGATTCCGCGCCGGCCTTACGCGCGCCGGCGGAGCGAGCTGTCAGGGGATCCTCATTTGTTTTAGCAACTTCTGATATTCGGAATGGCTCCCAACCCAGAACCAGATCATCTCATCATCCCGTTGTACACCTACTGCGCGATAGTCCCTTGTGATTCTGACAGAATAAACCGGCCGCGTTGAATGTATTCTCTTGAAACGTAAGCTTGGGTGATATGGATCACGTTGAAATCGCCTATATGCTTGCTTGGCGCGCCTTTGTATCCTACTTGGCAGGCCCCTGTACAGCTTGCGGAAAAGGTGGGTTGTATGAGAGATCATAATCTATCCGCATCCAACGGTTTTGTCCTGCCTTTCCTATGTTCTTCAAGTGCCTCATCCGCAAGCCTACCCAATACATCCTCGGAACCAGCAAAGGTCGCCTCCCACTGCTTTTCAGCAGCAAGTTCGTCTAACAGCCACCTGGCAACTATGTTCTGTTCTGTTTCTGGCAACTTCGACGCTGCCGCAAAAGCCTTCTCAAGGAGTTTAGTCATGCTGATACCTCCATCTTGTCTAACCCACCCTTGTTGGGCGGCGAACCATGACCCTTATCGGGCGACGGACCTGTGTTGTCGTATATCACGCGTGTTAATGTACACTATATGTCGCACAGCCTCGCCTAACTGTGCGCTATCTAACTTGCTCATGGAACCTTCGGACCGCGCCCCTCTCGGCTCTGCCTGTGCGTTCCACGCAGACAGCCTAACAAGCGCCGGTTCCTCGGCTCCGACTTCCGTGTCCTCAAGGGCCTGCCCACCCCTCACGCGTTTCTGCCTCGGAACTGCGTCGTCCGTCGGGATATAAAGCCGCGCGCTTAGCCTGCCCCCCGCGCGGCCTTTCGGGGTGGCGAGGAGAGGCGCCGTGCGGGTGCTCGCAAGTCCTGCTTCTCATGGCAGGACTTTCACCCTGTAGAAGCGGCGTTGAGCGTTTCGAGTCGAGTCGAAGACAGACAGGCTGTTGACGGTGCCGGAGACTGAACTGCCCAGGTCGTACCACATGCCACTGGCGATGTCCGTTGACCATTGAACTTGATACTCCACGCCGGCAGCCGAGTTCCACTGGATTTCGACGGCCGGGTATATGTTAACCCTCAGCATCCGATCCGGTGAGGGCGTGTTCACAGCTAACAATCTCCCGTCGCTCGCCAGGTAGATGGTTCCGTCGGCACCTATGACGGGGCCGTGCGCGCTGACAGCCGCGTCAGGCAAAACCCACTTCTGCGTCCCGTCCGGGTTGACCGCCCAAAGTTCCGAACCGGCTCCCTGGACGTACAGCACTCCGTCGCATCCGATCGCCGGGACCTCCTGGGCCCACGGGCTGGGATTGCCCGTATAGATTTTCCATTTCTCCGTCCCGTCTGGATTCACGGCATAGACGTAGTGGTCCCCCGAGTAATAGTAGACGGTTCCGTGCGGGTCAATTGACGGGGCTCCGGCGCCGCCGTGAGGAAAGGTCCACACATTTTTGCCAGCAGAGTCAAAGGCATACAATCCGCCGCTCGCTGAAACATAAACCGTATCGTCCGATGCCACCGCAAGGCCGAAGGTGTCCTCGCCCGTAGAGAAAATATACGACCATGGGCTCGTTCCGTCATTGCGCAGGGCGACGAGCACCCGCCAGAGGTCGCCCCAGACATCGCATCCGTAAGTGTAGTCGGCGTAGATGGTGCCGTTTGGTCCGATTGCGGGGGCTGTGTTAGCGCCGCCTCGATAGCCGGCGCCCACCTCGTAGTTCCATTCCTCTGTTCCGTTCGAGTCTATGGCAAAGACGTAATAAGTGACGCCCCACCCCCCACGAGCGCCAGCAACGTAAATGGTCCCGTCCGGCCCTATCATTGGGGAAGACCCCGGGATGTAGTCGCCAACCAGAATGCGCCAATTCATTGTGCCACCGGGCGTCAGGCTGTACAGGTAGCCATCGCCAATTAGCGCGTAGACGGTGCCATCCGCGGCTACCGCCGGTTGGCCTGTAGCCTCCGCCGACACGTTGAAATGCCAGTGCTGTGTCCCGTTCGGCCTTACTGCCATTACACCGTCGGAAACCCCGACATAGAGAATCCCATCCGTTCCAATGCTGGGAGGCGAACTCACCGTTGATTCCGGGGCGAATGTCCACCTGACCGCTGGTTCGACAGGACCTGCGTACGGACTCAGACCCGTGTGGCGAGAATCGTGTTGGTACGCGGGCCACGCGGTGTTGGCCAGTTGCCCCTCAGCCCCGTGCGTTGTGAGGAGACAGAATAATCCCCCCAATATCGCCATCCCGACCCTCCCGTCCATAGCTGAATCTCCTTTCTCTCCCTGATTGCTAACCTTGCGCCACAGCCGCGGGTTGACCTCGCCTGGAGCGTCACGTTATGATGTATCTGCTTGCGCGATCGAGACCTATTGCGAGCGAGCGCAAGGCAAAGGCGTCGCAGTTCATTCGTCTGCCTCAGCCGTGCCCCCGGGGAGTGCGTTCCCAGGCCCAGCTCATTTGTTTTAGTAACTTCTGATATTCCGAATGGCTCCCAATCCAGAACCAGGTCATCTCATGATCCCGTTGTACACCTACCTTGCGATAGTCCCTTGTGATTCTGACAGAATAAGTCGGCCCCGTTGAATGTACTCTCTCGAAACATGAGCTTGGCTGATATGGCTCACGTTGAAATTGCGAGTGCGCTTGTTTGGCGCGCCTTCGAATCTTGCCTGGCCGGCCCCCCGTACAGTTTGCGGAAGAGCTGGCTTCTATGAGAGGTCATAATGTATTGGCATTGAAGCGCTTTGTTTTGCCTTTCTCGTGTTCTTCAAGTTCCTCATCCGCAAGCTTGGTTAACACATCCTCACAATCAGAAAAGGTCGCCTCCCATTTCTTCTCGGCGGCAAGCTCACCTAACAGCCGCCTGGCAACAATATTCTGTTCTGTTTCTGGCAGCTTCGACGCTGCCGCAAACGGTTTTTCCAAGGGTTTGGTCGTGCTGATACCTTCATCTTGTCTAACCCGCCCTTGCTCGGCGGGAAATTACGACGTTTATCGCGCGCCTGTTGGCCCCAAGCGCCCCGTTCCTCGGTTTCAGCTTTCGTATTCTCTCTGGCCGGGCAACCGACGGTTTGCCGAGCCCCGTCTTAGGTGAGGTTTCTACAGGGACCCGCTTTGAGCAGGGTCGCCATTCCGGACGGCTCATATCGCCGGGCCGTAGCACAGCGACTCGGCCGGATGATCAACTTCCGCCCGCGCGCTCAAGCGTGATGCGATCGACCGCGGCTCACTCTACGACAACGCGGTAGAACCTGCACCGGACGCCGGGGGCGTTTGATGGGGCGATGCCGGGTGCGCCCTCGTCGGTCAACTGGAACTCCGCGCCGGTTCCCTCGACTCCTCCGACGAGGCGCCGCCAGTTCGCAGCGCCTCCCGACAAATCGTCCGCGCAGTAAACGGAGTAAGTCTTACCGGGGACCGTATTCCAGAGGATGTTAAGCATCCCTGCCACGCCTGTGCCGATTCTCACCCTCACTGCGGAGCCTGCGTCGAGCGGGTCCGTCCCGAAGGCGTATTCGAGGAAGTTGGGCATGCCATCCCCGTCGGAATCTTCGTCTTTCTCCGCTCCGATTTCGTCGAGTCCCGTGGTGATCTCCCAGCTATCTCGCAGCCCATCTCCGTCCATATCCACCGGCGGCAGCCCGTCATCCAGCGGCAGAACCGAAGCGACGTTCAGGTGCCCCGGGAAGGGCCATGGCGGAATAATTGGAGGAATTAGCCGTCCCCACGGGTCTGTTTCCCCTGGGGTAACAATCGGCGTCTTGTAGATTTCCTTCGGATACAACACATCCACAGCATGCCCGGTAACTTTCACATACCTGCCGAGATACCAGTCGAGCGGGACGTTTTCGCTGGTCAGAAAGTACGAAACCGTATTGGTCTCCGGGTCAAAGAGGATGTACCAGCAGGGACTGAACCAGTGCCAGTGCCACCACCAGAGTTTCTCAACGAAGCCCGTCGCCTCCACCATCGGAGGCGGCTCATCCATTACCGATATGGTTGCGGGTTTGCTGTAGCCGTAGCCGTTGACAAAGCCCTGGACAGTGTAATCGCCCTTATCGCTCGGAGCTGCATCCCCCTCGAACTTCCAGACGTACATGTCGTACGGCTTGATGACCACGGTTTGCTCTGCCTCGTTTTGGCGCTCTTCCAGCGGCGCTACCCCGGGGCTCGCGGGGCCGATGCGATAATAAGCCTGCTCTTCCGACGCGAAGGTCAGCGTCATTTCGTTCGGCGTGCAGTTTTTCGCTGTCACGTAAACGTTCATCGCGTCTGCGGGCGCATAGTAGATTTTGTCCGTTGACACCGAAACGGCCAGGAGTCTCCGGATTCGCAGAACGTATAGCTGTGGAATTGCTGGCTCTTCATCCCAGAGCACACCCACAACCTGCACGAACTGCCCAAGGTAGGCACCGAAATCTATCGCAGGGTTGCGCAGGAGATAGAGCAGCTCGCCCGTGTCCCGTTTCACGAGAACATACTGAGGCGCCGCCGGAACACCACCCACAACGTTCGCGACACTGTCGTCCAGCATGTCCACAATCCCCTCCGCAACGATTTTTTCGGAGGGTTTCTCGATAATCTTTATCGGAATTCTCTCACTCCTCCCGTAGCCGATGATCTCGCCGGAGACAAAATGCTCCCCCGGTGAAAGCGGCTCTGCCGTACCAAAGTAAGTAAGCGTCCAGGCGTGCGTCCCGCCGCCCGGAATCTCGATGGTGATCGGCTCGTCAGAAGGGGGCGGCGGCACCGTTATCACGTCCTGTACCACGAGCTTATCATCCACCCATGCCCTGACTTGAACCGACGGCTTGAGGGTCATAGTGAAAACCTCGTCCGTGAGGTTTTGAGCGATGACCGATATCAGGATATTCTCCTGCTGGTAATACTCCACCTTATCGGTTTGCACGGTGACTGCCAGGAGGTCCCTGATGCTGGTCACCCCGAGTGGGATGCCGGGCACAGGGAGCAACGTGTAGATATAGTGCCCGGTCACCTCGACAGTTTTGTTGACGTGAGGTTCGAGATCAACGTTGTCGGGGAACAGGCAGTAAACCTTCTCCGGGTCGCCGGTATACAGGAAGTACCCAGGATACCCGCCGTATCTGCCGTCTTTCAGCCAGGGCGGAATCTCTTTCAGGAGCACCCCTCGGACAGTCAGCTCGTCCGGCTCTGTCTCCCTGACGATGATGGTGACCGGCTGGCTCTCCCCGTACCCGACGACGATCCCTGTGATTGTGTGCTCGCCAGGGAGAAGTTCGTACTCGTGCCCCCTGTGCGCGAACTCCCAGCTAATCCGCACACCCGGCGGAAGCGTCAACGAAGTCGGGATTGGAAGAAAAGACTTCCCGTCCGACCAGAGATACTTCCCGTCAATCCGGTAATCCGCCTGATGAAGAGTGGGAAACCGCAGCGTCACCGGTCCGCCCGATACGTTTTCCGCCCCAACGACGATTTGCACGGGTTCCCCCGGTTGGTAGCTGCTCTTATCGGTTGACACAGAAACCTTGATAGGCCCTTCCTCTCCGCCAACAAGAATCTTAACCGGCTCGCTTCTCCCGTAGCCGATGACCTCCCCGAGGATGCAGTGCGGCCCCGACAGAAGCCGATAATCCTCCGGAGAATGCGTGAACGCCCATTCCTTCGTCTCCCCCGGGTTGATCGTCACTTCGGTGATGACCTCCGGCGCCGCGTGATTTTTCGACCAGTTGTAGCGGCCATCAATGATGTAATTCCCTTGATGAGTCGTCGGGAACGTCAGCTTCATTGCCTCGGCAGAATTATTTGTCGCGCTGACAGTGATTTCGACCGGCTCGTCGAGGGCATATTCCATTTTGTCCGTAGAGACCCCTATTTCAAGCCCGGATTCCACGATGATTATGACCGGCTCGCTTTCCCCGTAGCCTTCCACTATCCCCTTTATCCAGTGTTTCCCGGCAGCCAGGGGATAATCGCCCAGATGGTGCGAGAACTGCCACGCATGCGACCCTCCCGGCGGCAGACTTATCGTGCTGTACACGTCAGCGGCGTCGCTCCCGTTGAAACGCACGTATTCGTTGTCTATGCTGTACCCGGCTTGCCTCCCTGTCGGAAAATGGAGCACAACTTCCGAGCTCCCATTGTTCGTTATGACAACGGAAATCGAAATCTCTTCCCCAGCCGCGTAAGATTCCTTGTCCGTCGAAACGGTGACGACGAGTTCCTGCCTATCGCCCACGATGACAGTTACGGGCTCGCTGTGACCGTAGCCGACCACCATGCCCACTATCACGTGCTTGCCCGCAGAAAGAAAGTAGTCCCGCCCGCTGTGGACGAAATTCCACGAATGCGTTCCCCCGGCGGGAATGACAACCTCCGTGGTTGCCTGCGTGAAACCCTTGCCCCACGACCACAGATATTTCCCGTCAATGGAATAATCCGCCTGGTAACCCGAAGCGAAATAGAGCGTGATGTCCTCGTCCGTGCTATTGACAGCATCCACCCGGATTTTCACATCCTCGCCCACGGCGTAGCATTCCTTGTTGGTCAGCAACTGGACTTTAATAGGCGCCTCCGGCGAATCAGGACCGAAGGGATGAGCCGCTGAAATTACCGCAAACAGAGACACGACGAAAAGCCCGAACGTCTTCATAAGACACCTCTCTTTTTCTGGCAGGCTTAATCGCACTGCGTTGAGCGCGGAAGGCTCCCACCGTGATAAATAAATTATACCACAACGCGGCGCCAGATTTCAATTCCGTTCAACCCCCATTTCAGTGGCGTTGGCCTGGCACATCGGCTGGAGAGGGAACGAGTCGCATTGCCCCGCGTCCCGTGGAGGGCCCTATCACGCCCCTTCACGGCTGGCTGACATCGGCGTGCACGGCCTTCGCAGGGCTGCGCCCTGGGCAACGCCCAGGAGGGCCTGCACATAAACCATCGCAGCTCTGAAGGAGCGGCGTAGTCGTATGCGACCCAATCGCAGCCACACCCTCGCTCGGAATGTCGTTGACAAGGCGCTCCGATGGGCGATATATTTCGCTGGCAGTTCCGGTGCGGATAACGCCATAGTTTACCTCGCTGGCAAGCCGTCTTCGCAGTGGTGCCTTTGTTTGCTTGCTATCTGGACAGGTGGGAGCTTTCTGCCGGCCGGCGGGTGGTTTTCATCATAGGGCGATTCGTCATGGAGGTCTCAGGCAAGACCGAGGTCGTCGGGTTGTTCGGATACCCCGTGCGCCATAGCGCCTCGCCGGCCTTCCAGAACGCAGGCTTTCGAGCCGCGGGATTGGATTGGATTTACCTCCCTTTTGAGGTTCACCCGCACAATCTTGCCAGAGCCATGGCTGGCATTGTGGCACTCGGTTTTCGCGGCATCAACCTGACCGTTCCTCACAAGACGGCCGTCACGCAGTATCTCGACGAGATTTCACCGGAGGCCGAGGTCGTGGGTGCCGTCAACACCGTTGACATCAGAAACGGCCGCCTGAAGGGTTACAACACCGATGGCAGCGGGTTCGCCAAGTCAATCCGTGAAGAAAGCAACATCGAGCTCGAAGGGAAAACAATCTTCGTGATGGGGGCTGGCGGAGCAGGAAGGGCTGTAGCCGTCCAGGCTGCCATCGAGAAAGCAGGGGAAATCTTAGTCTGCGATTGCGATGGGAACCGCTCAAAAGCCCTCGCATCAACCATTGATGCGAAGGTTCGCCACGGCGCCGCTAAATTCGTCCCCTACGACTTCCAGGCTATTCCCGCCGCCCTCCGGAGGTGCGATGTTTTCGTTCACGCAACTCCTCTCGGAATGAAACCGACAGACCCCATCGGCATCAACGTGGACTGGCTCACTCCGGGCATTCTCGTGTACGACCTTATCTATAGCCCCCCGGAGACCCCGTTGCTTCGCGCCGCGCGCGAGCGCGGTTGCCGCACTCAAAACGGACTCGGAATGCTTTTGTACCAGGGATGCACCGCCTTCGAAATATGGACCGGCATCCCCGCCCCAGTGGAAGAGATGAGAAATGCTTTGCGCAAAGCCGTTTTGGGCGAGACATAACTTGACAGACTTCTTCGGCAGAGGGACCGTGACCACTTGACTCTCGAAACTCTCCTGATTCTCATTGGATTCGTCTTCGGCGCGGTTTGCGGCAGTTTCTTCAACGTTGTCATTTACCGCCTCCCGGTGGGTGAATCAATCGTCATGCCCCCCTCTCACTGCCGCAAATGCGGCGAGCCCATCAACTGGTACGATAACATCCCTCTGGTCAGCTATATAGTCCTGGGCGGACGCTGCCGTTCGTGCAAGGCGCCCTACTCGTTCCGCTACTTCACCGTTGAGCTTTTGAGCGCCGTCCTTTTCGCCTTGGTGGTCTCCAGATACGTCCAGTTCATCACGGGCGGCTCCGTCCTGAAAGGCGCAGGGCTGATTCTCTTTCACTTCTTCTTCGTCGGCGGCATGACACTGTCCGCGTTCACCGACCTGGACCACCACATCATACCCAATGAAGTCACTTACCCAGGAGTTCCCCTCGGTCTTCTGGCGGCATTCCTTTTTCCACAACAAACGATGGGTTTGCCCGCGTGCGCTCACTGGAAGTCCCTTCTCTATTCCTTTGTTGCCTCCTTCGGCGCGGCATCCTTCCTGTTTGTCATCGGCGAGCTTGTCAAAAGGATAATAAGACCTCATGTCGTAACGTCCCCGGCAGCGGGAGTCTTTCGCGCCGGACCTTCAGCCGCTCCCCCCTCCGCGATTGCTCCCGGCAAGCTCGTGGAACCCGAGGACATCGTCGGCACCGTCAAGCACAGAAAGGACACCGCCGAGATTCCCGCCGATTTCTCTGGGACAATAATCAGGATATTAGTTCACGATGGCCAGCACGTCGAACAGGGCCAGCATCTCCTCCATATAAGGAAAGAAGCTCTCGGATTGGGAGACGTCAAGCTCCTGGCGGTCATAGGCGCATTTCTCGGCTGGAAGCTCGCTCTTCTGACGGTACTTCTATCATCCTTGGTGGGGTTGCTCGGCCACCTCCTTTTGGTCATCGCCAGAAAGAGCGAATGGCACGCCGAAATTCCATTCGGCGTCTATATCGTCCCCGCCTCATTAGTCAGCTACTTCTGCGGGCAAACCATCATAAGTTGGTACATCTCCGCCATAGCCCGCTGAATCACTTTGGCAAGGGCCCGAAGCTCTGACCAACCCTCGGGAACTTCACCCCGACCGGCTTTCTCTCGCATGTTCCTTCACGATGCGCTCGATAAGACACGTCGTTGACCTCTGCGGCCATTTTTTCAACCGAACGACTTTTCCTCCATTCCGCTCCACGATTTCGCGTCCGACGATCTGGTTTTTCCGATAATCTCCTCCCTTTGCCAGAACATCCGGGAGGACTTCTCGCAGGATGTTATGAGGGGTCTCTTCCCTGAAGAACGCCACATAATCAACACATTCGAGAGCCGCGAGCATCTCGGCCCTATCCCTTTGGGGAACAATCGGCCGCGGAGAGCCTTTAATCTTTTTGACCGACTGGTCCGTGTTCAAAGCCACAATGAGCACGTCTCCATGTTTTCTCGCTTCCTGAAGGCAGCGGACGTGGTGAATCTGAATCAGGTCAAAGCAGCCGTTGGTGAAGACAATCGTCTTACCTTCGGACTTGAGTCGCAGGACAATCTCTTTTAGCTCTGAACGGGAGACGATTTTTCTGAGGGGGTCGAAAATTCGCATCGGTCTGGGTGGGTTCCAAAGCAAAATAGGCCGCTACTTGCTTATTCCTCGTTCGGCTCCACTATCTCGGAAGAGGAAGCCCCTTTTGGCGAGGTAGGCGCTGGACTGGCAGCCGGCGCTGTAGGTTTCTCTCCTCGCAGAATCCTTTGCAACCTCAGGGCGCGGACATCGTTCGGCATTTGCTTGAGGTGCTCTTTTATCTCGACAAGGCCTTCGGCTTTCTTGCCCTGACTCTGGCAGACCATCGCCAGCTTGTAATGAACGTCGGACACTTCCACGTCCAGGCCTATCACTCTCCGGTAAAGTCTCTCCGCTTCAGCAAAGTCGTTCCGGGCAAATGCGCCGTCGGCCTTTTCGTTGCAGAGTCCCGCCAATTCTATGCGAGCGGGCTTGAAGCGGGGGTAGAATTTCATGGCGCGTTCGTATTGGGCCATAGCCTCGTCGAATTTCCCCTCATTGCAAAGCTTTGTGCCCCGGTTAGTGTACTTGACGGCGAGGAGCTTCGCAGGAACGTAGACTGCCGCGCACAAAAGCGCCACCACAAGAACAACCACTCTAATCTTCTTCCAGGGCCTAAATCGCTTTTTTTCGGTCTCGGCCTCACTCATGTTTTGCCCCCTTTCGCCAGTTGTGCACAGACTTCATCTTTGCGCTGCGGAATACTGTTAATGCCTCCGAGGATGAATCCTCGGAGATTCCTACCCGAAAAATATCCGCGCGCCGTCGTACTCTTTCGGGTCAACCTTCCTGAGCCTGTCAACAACCTCCTTGAGTTCAACGGCCACGAATTGTGTCCCACGCAGGCTGACCATCTTTCCGAAGTCGCCCTGGTCGGCGAGCTCCACGGCTTTTGCCCCGAACCAAAGCCCGAGGAACCTATCGTAAGCGGTCGGCGTCCCTCCCCTCTGAAGGTGACCGAGCACCACCGTTCTGGTCTCAAAACCAGTTCTCTTCTCGATTTCCTTTGCGATGAATTCTCCCAGGCCGCCGAGGCGAATGTGCCCGAAGGCGTCTTTTGGCACGTCCTTCGTGACAAAGTCGCCTCCGATGGTTGCCCCTTCAGCCACAGCCACGATGCTGAAGTTTTTGCCGCGCTCATGTCTCCTCTTAACGATGTCGCAGACTTCCTCCATCGTCATTTCAACTTCCGGAATCATTATGAGGTCCGCCCCCCCGGCCAGACCTGCATAAAGCGCTATCCAACCCGCATACCGCCCCATCAGCTCGACAACCAGAACCCTGTCGTGAGACTCCGCCGTCGTGTGCAACCTATCAATCGCTTCGGTAGCTATGTTGACGGCGGTATCGAAGCCGAACGTCCTGTCCGTTCCCGCGAGGTCGTTGTCAATCGTCTTCGGCACCCCGACGGTGTTGATTCCCTCCTGAAACAACTTGTACGCGGCTCCGAGAGTATCGTCTCCCCCTACGCAGATCAGTCCATCAAGCCGAAGCTCTCTGTAGTTGCTCTTGACTTTCTCCATATCCTTTTCTGACTTGCACGGATTCGTCCGCGATGTCCGAAGAATCGTTCCACCCCTGTGCAATATCCCTGAGACAGCCTCTCTATCCAGCGGCATGACGTCTCTTTCGATCATCCCCGCCCACCCCCTTTTTATCCCGACTATCTCGTGGTTCAGCGACGCGGCTTTCCGAACCACCCCCACGAGGACCGCGTTCAGCCCGGGGCAATCTCCGCCCCCGGTCAAAACCCCAAACTTGCTCATTTTGAACTTCGCTCCTTCGTTCTGCTCGTTGACCTATTGACCAATCAAGAATCTCCGCGCTCTTTTCTTGTCGCGACGTAACCCCTCACTCACGGCTGGCGAAGGCCTTCCGTGGTGCCCATCCCGCTGGCGTCGCAATGGAACCCCGCTTTTGGCGGTGCCTGCGCGTTCTCCGCGGTGAATTCCGCCCGCAGCCGAGCGATTGGGTGAGGACGTTCTTTTGTTCTTGGCACAATTATCTGTTTCCCTCCGGACCGAAGCTTATTTTTTGCCGTGGACAGTCAGGCCGTTTCATCTTCCTCCAGTCTGGGCTGTCCCTTCTCAGCAGCCTCCTTCTCCGGCACGGCTTCTCTGCTGACCGTCCTCATGACAAACACCTTCACGTGATGCACGTTCGCAAGCCCGAAGAAATCCTGAATCTGATTCTTGACCGTCTTCTGAAGCTTCGAAGTCGTGGACTGGATATTCTTGTCGTCCCACAGAACGACTTTCATCTCCACCGCCACCCCGTCGTCTCGCGGCTCGATGCTCGGCGTCGCGTCCTTCACCTCCCAGAAAGACCTCGCAACCCTTTTCACGAAATCCTCGATGGCGCTGACCGCAATGATGACCTCACCGTCGGGGCTGTCAAAGGCGATAAATTTCTCCTTTTTTGTAGCCAAGTACTGTGCCAGCATAAATGCCAGCCCTATGATTATCCCCACCGCACCCACCAGCTTTCCCCAGAAGCTCTGCATGAACCGGTCAACGCTGATTGTCTCAAAGCTCTTCTTCGAGACAATCACAAAGAACAACCCTCCCACAATGAATACCATCGTGTATAAAACCACGCAGCAAAGTGCGATTACCTTGAACACATTGTTGAAGTAATTCATTGATCGCTCTCCTTGCTTTCTTCCTTTTCGTAAGATGTTTCCTCCTGGCCCGGTGCGCTCTCCTCGGGCGGGGGCATCGCCGCGGGAAGGCGGATACCTTGAATCGTCACGTTCACCGACCGCACGTACTTGCCGGTCATCTCCTCCACTGATTGCCTGATCTTGCTCTGGATCCTCGCTGCCACCTCCGGGATTCTAATGCCATAATCGAGGACAACGGCCAGGTCAATCACCACCTCCTCGTCGCTCGCTTCCACCTTTATTCCCTTGCCTGACCCCTTCCTTCCGAGGATACCGCTGACGATTCCACCGGGAACCGACGCCACCCCTTCGATTTCCGAAAGGGCCTTTGCCACGATCGTCACAATCACATCGTCGCTGATTCTCGTAGCGTCTTCGTGGTCCGCCTCCTCGATCTCCGGTACTTCATATTTGTCTTTTTTATCTTTCTCTTGGATTTCTTCCGCCATCTCTTCTCTCCGTCCCTTCAGGGTCCAGCGACAACTTTGGCCTATTCCAGAAGCTCCTCAACGAGATTCATCCTGTAATCTCCTCTCACGAATCTGCTGTCCTCGATGATACGCCGGTGGAACGGGACCGTCGTCGGCACCCCTTCGATAATCATCTCGTCGAGCGCCCGCCGCATTGTGTTTATCGCCTCCGTGCGGTCCCTTCCATAAGCGATGACTTTTGCCAGAAGCGAGTCGTAGAACGTCGGGATGGTGTACCCTGAGTAAAGATGGCTGTCAACCCTCACGTTCGGCCCGCCGGGAGCCACGTACAAGCTCACCCGTCCGCAGTGCGGCACGAACCCCCTGTCCGAATCCTCCGCATTTATCCTGCACTCAATGGCCGCGCCCTTTGGTTTCACATCCTTCTGGTCTACGCTCAACTTTTCTCCGAAAGCTATCCTTAGCTGCTCTTTAATGATGTCCACTCCTGTCACCATCTCGGTTACCGTGTGCTCCACCTGGACACGCGTATTCATCTCCATAAAGTAGAAATTACCTTGCGGGTCAACCAGGAACTCCACAGTTCCAGCGTTGACGTAACCAGCCTCCTGCGCGATTTTCACGCCCATGCGGCAAATCTTCCTTCTGACGTCGTCCGAAATCGCCGGGGAAGGCGATTCCTCCACAAGCTTTTGATACCGCCGCTGAACCGTACAATCCCTTTCCCCCAAATGGACGATGTTTCCCTTTGTATCCGCCAGTATCTGCGCCTCCACATGCCGCGGCTGCTCGATATACTTCTCGATATAGACGTCCGGGCAGCCGAAGGCGGCTTCCGCTTCGGATTGTGCCGTCATCAGCGCGCTGACCATCGCAAGGTCGTTGTGGGCAATCCTCATCCCCCGCCCCCCACCGCCAGCCGAAGCTTTCACAATCACCGGGTAGCCGATTTCCTGCACGACCTTCAGCGCTTCGTTTTTGTCCTTCACGACGCCTTCGCTTCCCGGGACGACGGGTACTCCTGCCTTCTTGGCCAGTTGGCGGGCCTCGCACTTGTTTCCCATCCTGGTGATCGCTTCCGACGGCGGGCCGATGAACTTTATATGGCAGCTCTCGCATATTTCCGCAAAATGGGCATCCTCCGCAAGGAAACCGTAGCCGGGGTGAATCGCCTCCACGTTGGCTATTTCCGCCGCAGTGATGATTGCCGGAATGTGCAGGTAGCTCTCGGCGCTCGGACTATTCCCGATGCATATGGCATCGTCAGCCAGCCGCACGTGCAGACAATCCCGGTCAGCCTTGGAATAGACCGCAACCGTCTTTATCCCAAGCTCCCTGCATGCCCTTATTATCCGGACTGCAATCTCTCCTCTGTTGGCTATCAGAACAGTCTCAAACACGTAGGCCTCCAGACTCGAATAGTAACGCCCGGCCTAACCGGGGTCCGGCCTCAGTGAACACGCACCTTCGGGACCCGGAGCTCCCCAACCATCTCGGACAATTCTTCCTGCGTGGTGTAGCCGGAGAGCCTGCCATTCTCGAAGAATAGCACCAGGCTGGCGAAATGCGTGCCCGATTGGAACGAGTAATACAAAAGGCTCAGGCTCTCCGTCCAGGACTGGCGGAGATAGCGCTCGCCGAGCACGGCCCTCACCTCGTCCTCGGTCATACCGACTCGTACGCTTCGCCACGCGCTCGCGGCTTTTTCCTCCGCACTCTCCTGACTCCCGCCGCACGAGGCGGCCAGCAGGGCGAGCGCCAACAGACCTGTAGCGAGTCTCCTCATAGCCCCCCTCCCACAGCAGGATTATCCCACGGCCACTGTCGCTTCACTCCTTCTTTATTCGGAAAAGTGCTTGGCCGTACTCCACAGGCTCGCCGCTGGAGACCAGCACCTCTGTTATCGTCCCGCCGATTTCTGTCGGAATCTCGTTCATCACCTTCATCGCTTCGATGATGCAGACGATTTCGTTGGCTTCCACTCTCTGCCCTACCGTTACGTACGGAGGAGAGTCCGGCGAGGGCGCAGCGTAAAAAGTCCCTACCATCGGCGAGACGATAAGCTCTGTCTCCTCAACCCTGCTTGGCAGGGCTGCGCCTGACTGAGAGGCAACGTTCTGCGGCAGAACCGTCGGCAACGGCCCGCCTTGAGCCACGACCATTGGCTGACCTTTCTTCAGGGTTATCCGAAACCCCTCTCTCTCCAGCTCAAACTCCACAAGGTTGTTGTCGTCCATCAACTTGATGATTTTCTGTATTTCCTCAAGCTCCATCGCATTTGTCTCCTCGAACAAACCCTCGCCAGCCATCTCTCAGAGTTCCTATCTCACGCCTCACATGAACGGACGGGCGGTTTTCGGATAGTTCGACAGCACCTCGCACCCTTTCTCAGTCACCAGGACGTCGTCCTCAATTCGCACTCCGCCCCATCCGGGAATATAAATCCCAGGCTCAATTGTGAAAACCATTCCTTTCCGGCACCTCCCCTCGCTTCGGACGGAGATGCGGGGCAGCTCGTGGACGTTCAACCCTATCCCGTGTCCGAGCCCGTGCCCGAAATTATCACCGTATCCCTTCGACGAAATAAGCCGACGCGCCGCCGCGTCTATTGAAACCAGGCTCACACCCGGCCTTACCCTCTCCAGAGCCGCTCGTTGGGCATCTAAAACTACGGCATATACCTCCTTCTCTCTCTTTGTCATGCTACAGGACAGCCACGTCCGTGTCAAGTCAGCGTGATAGCCCTTAACCGATGTCCCAAGATCAACCAGAACAACGTCATCTTCCTTCAGCTTCCTGCCGGAAGTGACGTAGTGCGGCATCGAGCTTCGTTCCCCGAAAGCGACGATCGGCCGAAAGCCCGTCTCGCCCCCGCCGTTGAGCTTGAGAAAGACCTCCAGCTCGTCCGCCAGGTCCTTCTCGCTTACCCCAGGCTCAAAAAATCCCTGTATATGCCTCAAGCCTCTTTCCGCCAGCTTCACGGCTTTCCTTATCTGCGCAACCTCTTCGCCTTCCTTGACCATTCGCAGCTTTTCCACCGACTCCTTCAGACCGACCATGTGTTTTTCGCCAACCTTCGCGCTCAGCCGAAGATAGTTATCGTACGAAAACGCCTGCGACTCAAAACCCAGCCGCCGGATTTTTCGCTTCTTAGCTTCTCTCTTTATGTCCTCGAAGTGGTCGTGAGACACCTTCATCACCTCGTCGGCGGCAACGTCTTTCCCGGCAGCCTCCATGTACCGCGAATCGGTCAGGAAAACCGCCTCTCTCGGCGTTACCAGCAAAAAACCGAACGACCCCCGGAAACCCGCCAGATAAGCGATGTTCGTTAAGTCGGTGACAAGAAGCCCATCCGCCTTCTCCCGGCTTATGAGCCGCCGAAGCCGCGAAACTCGTTCCTTGAACCTCATATTCCTCTTTCCTTCTCGAACCACGCCGCCGGAGTGGGCGCCCTTCGTCGCGTCCCGGGCCAAGCCATGCCCACCCCGTTGCTTCATCCCTTCTTTTTGCCAAGCTCGACCGCCGCCTGAAGCGCCAGGTAATAGCTGTCCTCTCCGAAACCTGAAATGGTGCCTTGCACCACATCCGAGACCAACGACCTCCGCCGAAACGCCTCCCTCTTCGCCGGATTCGAAAGATGCACCTCTATCGCAGGAATCCCAACCGCGACCAATGCATCCCGGATCGCCACGCTCGTATGCGTGAAACCAGCCGGATTGATTACCAGGGCATCGAATTGACCCTTCGCCTTTTGAATCCTTTCGACGATTTCTCCCTCATGGTTCGATTGAAAAAAGACAACATCAACCCCGGCTTCTCTCGCCCTATCGCGCACCCTGTCGTTGATTTGCTCCAGGGTCGTCCGGCCATAAATGGACGGTTCTCTCTCTCCCAGCAGGTTCAGATTCGGGCCATTTATGAACAGAACTCGCATGATTCCCTCTTCTTTTCGGACGGTTTTCACTCCGTGCGTCTTTTTTGCCCTGCCAAAATCAACCCGGCAGGCAGCCCCCCGCCTTCGGCGGGGCGGGGTTTCCTCAGCATAAACTGCCGTCTGATTATACCGCCCGCAGGGCCGCTGTAAAGCTCTTTCCCGGAGAGATGCGCGGCTCAGCCGCAAATTCTGGCTTCTTACAACGCCGCCCATGGAGGGGTGCATTTTGGTCCCACGTCTCCGGCAAATCTGTTTTCATATCTCGCCAGGCGCAGCTTTCACCTTCCCCCGGGGCGCTTGCCGGACGGCCGCAGCCCTCAGTTATCGCGCCATTGACATCGAGGTCCATTGAGGGCACAATATCCGCAATTGTTCAACCGAGTAGGTGGAAAGGAGAGACAACTATGAGACCACTATTCCGACCGGAGACAGAAAGACTCTTTACCGCACTGCTTGTTGCCGCATTTCTATCGGCAGCGTTCGTGTCCCACGGCACGGCGCAGTCGCCGATACCGACTCTCGAGCAGAGAAAGCAGGAGGTGGACGAAAAATGCAGGAAAATCGCCGGCTTCCTCGAGGAAAACCAGCTCGACGCCCTTCTCCTCGGCCTCCAGAGGGATTTCTCCTGGCTAACAGCCGGAGGAGTTAGCCACGTCGTCCTTGCGGCAGAGGATGGTGTCGGAGCCCTTCTCATAACCAAAAATGAGAGGTTCGTCCTCTGCGCCGAGGATGAAAAGGATAGGCTCATGCAAGAAGAGCATCTGGCCGATTTCGGGTTCAGCGCGGTTTCGGTGCCATGGTATCCCCGCCCAGGGCGGGGCGAGACGCCCCTCGCCCACGCCCTTTCCCTCAAGGCCGCAAACCTCAAAGTCGCCTCCGATATGCAGATTCCGGGAGCGACCGAGATGGCCGCAAAGATAAGCTCCCTGCGTCTCCAGCTCACACCAGCCGAGCAGGAGCGATATAAGTGGCTGTGTCTCCGAACAACAGAAATCGCCGAGTCGGTCTGCCGAGCAGTCAGGCCCGGAATGACCGAAGCCCAGATCACCGCCAGGGTTTCCCAAGCGCTTCTCAGGGAAGACATTTACCCGACGGTTCTCTTGATAGCCACCGATGACCGCATCGTGAAGTTTCGCCATGCCATTTCCCGCGACGGCAAGCTCCGCAAGTTCCTCCAGGTGAACCTCTGCACGCGGAAATGGGGCCTGGTCTGCGCGGTAACTCGTCTGGTTCATTTCGGACCCCTGCCCGAAGAGCTGAGAAAATATCAGGACGTGACGGCGAAGGTTTACGCTGCCGCCCTCCATGCGACACGTCCCGGAGCGGCGCTCGGAGGCGTCTTCTCCGAGATACAGGAGGCCTACGCCGCAGAGGGATTCCCTGACGAGTGGAAGAATCATCATCAGGGAGGCACAATCGGATACAAGGAAAGAGAAACTGTCGCCACCCCGGGTGACCCCACCGTCATTCTCCCCGGACAGGCTGTAGCCTGGAATCCCACTCTACCCGGCGCGAAATGTGAGGACACCGTCCTCGTCCTCGAAAGCGGCAACGTCACCCTCACCAAGACCCGAGCCTGGCCGACGAAGAAAATCGTCATTGACGGGAAGGCTTATGAAGCACCGGAAATCTTGATCCGGCGGTAACTTCACCTTTCAGCCAGCGGAACGAGCAACATGCCCTCCTCGGCGGAGCACCGAAACGTTTTTCGGCCAGGGAGATGGCGGAGGGGCTTCATTCCGTCCTGCTTGCTGCACGGGGCGCTACAGGCTACTCTTCGAGTGGTTTCTCTTCCGGCGGGAACCTGACCGTCAGAAACAGCGACCTTCCCCCGATGGTCAGCACGGACTTTGGTTTCCCCGGCTCCAATACAGCGGCCGAACTCGCTGCCAGGCCGGTTCCGCTGGCGGTGCTTCCGGAGCGAGCCTCTATGTCGTACGATACCAGAACCTTTTCTGGTGATAGCTCCCTTATTTCACCCGAAATGGATATGCTAATTCTGGTGTCTTGCCTTTCCACGTGCACTTCGCCCCGGTAAGCGCTCGTCGCGCACAGAATGCTCATGGAAGTTTCCGCCCCGAAACTCGGTTCAAGCTGAACCTCGATGGTCACGGGCCGGGCCAGAATTTCTACCTCTGGTCGAATCACCTGGACAGGAGAGAAGCTTACTCCCGGTTCAGGCTCTGACTCGCCTTCCGACGACGCCACATCTCCCATGATTGTCAGAACAATCGCTGCAACTACTGCCATCGCCTTCTTTCTCATTCCACACCTCCTCCTTTCGCGGAAGCGCCTACATTCCTGCCAGGCATCACCCTTCTCCCGCTCGCCACCAGCTTTTCTAAGCCCTCTTCACAGTTGAATTTCCTTTGTTCCCCGATCCCTGTTCCCTATTCTCCGATGAGCGTTTGCACCGGTGGTGCTATCCCTCCGCTTCTACGCATCCTCCCACCGGATGCCATACGCCTCGCCCTCTTCAGAACCACACCGGAACTGCTCCCACAATCTCCGAAACCTGCTCTCGTAAATCATCTCGTATAAATCCATCCTGTCGGGGAACAATTCTTCCGCCAGCTCTCTGACCTTCGCCTTCTCGATCTCGATGTCTATTTCCGGATAGTCCGAAATCAGGATCAGGCAACATACTCGGTCCGCCGCTCGCCGCAGCGTCTCCATTTTCTGGCGCGCCACAAGCTTCGCCTGTTCAATTTCTGCCCGCGTTGAACGCGCTGTCGCCTCTTCGCTCATCGGAGGAAAAGAGCCTTCCGCGCTCACCAGTTCGCCGCACTCACATATTACGCGTCGCCCGAACTGGAAAAGAGTGATGTCGTACTGCCGGTTGCATCGAGGGCATGTAACAGCCACGCTGTGCTCTCCTTTTCCTTCTGCCGCTTTATCTCCTCAGTGTTAATTTAGCTGCGACATCTGACGAAATCAAGGCCTTGTTTCCTGCCGGGTGTGGCTGCGATTGGGTGGCAAAGGACTATGCCGCTCCTTCAGAGCTGCGATGGTTTATGTGCAGGCCTCCCTGGGCGTTGCCCAGGGCTACGGTATCGCGCCCCTTCGGGGCTTATGGATGGTGGACACGCAAAGCCCCAGCCCCCGCCCCGCGGGAACGCGGGGGGGAACGCGGGAGGCACAGAATAGCCCAGGGCCAAGCCCTTGGAGAGCCGTTTCCAATGCCACCAAGCCCTGCAAGGGCGCCATAAGGCCGAGCCCGGCGCAAGCACGAAGCCCACGCCACGCAGATACAGGCACACCCTTTCCTGCCGGCGCTCCTGCCCACGGGCAGCAGGTGACGCCAGTGTTTCTTTTCGGCCCCCGGACTCTGCCGGAGAACCCTCCAGCCAGCGCGGCGCCATCGCATCTGCGTCGCATTCCCGCCCTTGCCTCACAAAGACAGGCACCATGCCCTCCCAGGACACAGTCTTGCAAAGAGGCTCACGAAATGGTATACAGGACTCGGTCGGGACACAGCTATATGGGAATTGTCATATTAGGAGAAGTATCATGCCCACCGAAGAAAAAGATTTGCTGGCGGAAGTTGATGTTCTGTCGGCAGAAATGGAGCGCCTTTTCTACCGGCTTTTCCATCCGAGCCTTTCTTTGAAAGCGTTTGGGGAGCCAAGCTGGCAGCCACTGACGGACATCTACGAGACAGAGGAGTCGTTTGTAGTGAAGATGGAGCTCGCCGGCGTGACGAAAGAAGATCTGGAAGTTGAGCTGCAAGGGGATAGGTTGTGCGTCAGAGGGATAAGGCGAGAACGCACTGCTCAGAAAGTCAAGGCTTACCATCAGATGGAAATCAATTACGGGCGGTTCGAGCGAGTGATTCTGCTCAGGGCGCCAGTTTCCCGGGATGCCATATCGGCATATTTCGAGGACGGTTTTCTGCAAGTGGTTATCCCGAAGGCAATTCAACAGGAGCGCGGGACGAAGGTGCGGATTGTGCGCGAAAAGGAGTGACCCAGCGTGACCGAGGAACACGAGAGAGCGGTTGTGCCTCCTACATCGGAAAAAGTGGATTCCCAGGGAATATTACCGAGGGCTTTGCCTGTCATAGCGCTCAAGAATTCCGTAATCTTCCCGCTGACCATCACTCCAATTGCCGTCGGCGAGAACCGTTCCCTGGCGGCGGTGGAGAAGTCCATTTCCGGAGACCGTCTCCTGGCGACTTTCGCCCTCAAGCCGGAGTCGGTTCAAAAGGAGACGCTTTCTGAAGACGACCTGTATCGTGTTGGAACCGCGGTGTCCATCGTGAAGTTTCTCAGGATGCCAGACCGCACGATGCGCCTTCTCGTGCAGGGCCTTCAGAAGATACGCATGGACAAACTGACTGCGAAGGCGCCTTTTCTGGCTGCTGACGTGTCACCTGTCGAGGAGAAATGGGAGAGGACAGCCACCGTAGAGGCGCAGATGCGAAACGTCCTCGACAGGCTTGGCCGCATCGTCTCGATGGTCTCCTACATTCCGGAAGAGATGCATACCGCCGCCATGAGCATCGAGGACCCGCTGGTTTTGATTTATCTTGTGGCGACGACGTTTCGCTTCCCGCTGGGGGACAAACAGGTTCTCCTCGAGGCTGAGAACGTCGAGGAGAAGTTCGTTAAGCTCCTCTCCATGCTCAACCGCGAGATTGAAATCCTGGAGCTTGGTGGGAAGATTCAGTCGCAGGTCCACGACGAGATGACGAAGTCCCAGAGGGATTACTTTCTCCGGGAGCAGCTCAAGGCAATTCGACAGGAGCTTGGAGAAGCCGAAGAAGCACCCGAAGATGTTGCGGACCTGGCGGAGAAGGTAAAGAGACTCAAGGCCGTCGCAGAGGTCAAAAAGCAGGCCCAAAAGGAGCTGCAGCGGCTCAAAACCATTCCCTCAGCCTCTCCGGAATACCATGTGATAAGGACATATCTCGACTGGCTCACAGACCTGCCGTGGAGCAAAAGCACGAAGGATAACCTCGACCTCCCAAGGGCCCAGAAGATACTCGACGCAGACCATTACGACCTCGAGAAAGTCAAGGAAAGGATTGTTGAGTACCTCGCGGTTCGGAAACTGAAGAGAGACATGAAGGGGCCGATTCTTTGCTTCATTGGTCCGCCCGGTGTCGGCAAGACCTCCCTTGGGCAATCAATCGCGCGGGCCCTCGGAAGAAAATTCGTTCGCATATCTCTCGGAGGCGTCCACGATGAAGCGGAAATCAGGGGACACCGCCGAACATACGTTGGGGCCCTTCCGGGGAGAGTTATCCAGGGGATAGCCCGAGCCGGCACAAACAACCCGGTCTTCATGATGGATGAAATTGACAAAATAGGAGCCGATTTCCGGGGCGACCCTTCCTCCGCGTTGCTGGAGGTTCTCGACCCGGAGCAGAATGTCTCGTTCCGAGACCATTATCTGGACGTTCCGTTTGACCTATCGAAAGTGATGTTTATCACGACCGCAAACGTTGCTCAGACGATACATCCGGCTCTTCTCGACAGGATGGAGACCATCGAGCTTCCGGGATACACGACGGAGGAGAAGCTCCAGATTGCAGAGCAATACCTCATCCCGAAGCAGATGGACGAAAACGGCCTTGCGAAACATTCCATTCCTTTCGAGGACGCCGCAATAGTGAAGATAATCGAAAGCTATACGCGAGAAGCCGGCGTCCGAAACCTGGAAAGGGAGATAGGGAAAATCTGCCGAAAGGTTGCCAGGGCCGTCGGCCTGGGAGAGAAGCCGCCCGATTCGATTCGCGTCGCCGATGTGGAAAGACTTCTTGGGGCGGAGACGGTTTTCCCGGAAGAGGCGAGACGAACTTCGATTCCGGGTGTCGCGACGGGCCTGGCGTGGACGGCAGCGGGGGGCGATGTTCTCTTTGTGGAAGCCATCAAGATGCCGGGCAAAAGGACGGTCACTCTCACAGGACATCTCGGGCAGGTGATGCAGGAGTCGGCAAAGGCCGCTCTCTCGTACATCAGGTCAAAGGCAAGGAAGTTCGGTATAGACCCGAGGTTTTTCGACAATTATGACCTGCACATTCATGTTCCGGCCGGTGCCATTCCAAAGGACGGCCCATCAGCCGGGGCAACCATCGCCGCGGCCCTCGCTTCCATACTCAGCGAAAGGCCCGTGAGCAAAGATGTGGCTATGACAGGGGAGATCACGCTGTCGGGCTCGGTTCTCCCCGTCGGCGGCGTCAAAGAAAAGGTTTTAGCCGCCAGGCGAGCCGGAATCCGGAAAGTCATCCTTCCGGCGAAGAACAAGAAAGACGTGGAGGAAATCCCCAACGAGCAGATCAAAGGATTGAAGTTCGCCTACGTCGAGACCATAGACGAGGTCGTGGACCTGGCTCTGGCCGATCGAAGCAAAAAGCCAAAACCGGCTGCCCGACGAAGAGCCCGGAACAGACCGAATTCGCGACGAAGGAAAAAAGCCCGGGCAAAGTGACTGGGAGGAAGTCCGTGCGGGCCTCCGGGAGGCGAGCCTCCGGTACGTCTCCGGGTTAGAAGAAGCGGTGAGGATAACGTACTACCGGCAGAACGCGTTCGTGATTGAATCGGCGGGAAAGCGAATCCTCATTGACCCGGGGAGAAGCCTTTGTTCTTTCAGGTCGCTGATTCCGAAGAAAGAGTGGGAAGGAACGGACATAATTCTGGTGACACACAGTGACCCGGACCACTTCAGTCTCGTGCCGAGGGTTGCCTCTGAATGCGCATGCGAAGTCGTTTGCAGCCCGGGATTGAGGCGCTTGGTGGAGAAGAAAGGAATCCAAAGAGCCCATTTTTTGATGCCGGGCGAGAGAATTGAGGTGCAGGGGCTGGAGATTCTGGGCGTTCCTGCGGTTCATGGGCCGGGGAAAGAGAGCGAAGCGGCCGCAGAAGTCGCTGACCGGAAAGGGAGCATCGGCTTTTCAGTGCGAATCGAGGAGAAAAATGTCGTTAACCTCGGCGATACAGTCTTTATGGAAGCGTGGAAGGGCCTTGCGGCCGATGTTCTGATGCTGCCGATAGGGGGCTACTTCACAATGAATCGGAAAGAGGCCGCGAGAGCCGCGAAGTTGATCAAACCGGGAATGGTGATTCCAACGCATTTTCACTGGAAAATCGGCCCGTATGTCCACCCGGCAAGGGTGAGGAAGTTCGCCAGCGATATGTCCGCGGCCGCGATCAGGTGCGTTGTCCTGGCGAGGGGGCAAAGCATTGAGCTATGATTTCCCCTGGGCCTTTGCGTTTGACACTGTCTTCTCTTTTTTAACGCAGAGAGGCGAAGGGGGCCGGGTCCCGCCAGATGCGGGTCTCGCGTCAAGCCAATAGGGAGGAGAGATGATAAAAGAGGCAATTGCAAAGGTTGTACACGCCGAAGACCTGTCGCAGCAAGAAGCGGCGGCGGTAATGACGGAAATCATGGACGGCATGACAACGCCCGCCCAGATAGGGTGCTTTCTGACGGCGCTGCGGCTGAAAGGGGAAACGATTGACGAGATTACCGGCTTCGCGCAGGTGATGCGGGAAAAAGCCACGAGAATCCGCTGCGACCGCGAAGACATTGTTGACACCTGTGGGACGGGCGGTGATGGCCTTTGTACGTTCAACATCTCAACCTGCGCGGCCTTCGTCGCTGCGGGAGCAGGAGTGGCTATCGCGAAGCATGGGAATCGCTGCGTCTCCAGCGGCTGCGGGAGCGCCGATGTCCTGAAAGAACTCGGCGTGAACATCGAGGCGGAGCCGCCGGTCATCGAAAAATGCCTTGAGACCGTCGGCGTCGGTTTTCTCTTCGCCCCGAAGCTCCACCTTGCAATGAAGCACGCCATCGGCCCTCGTCGAGAAATAGGGATTCGGACGGTCTTCAATATCCTCGGCCCTCTGACCAATCCGGCGGGGGCGAGGCGGCAGCTCCTCGGTGTTTACGACGGAGATTTGACCGATACCGTCGCGCGAGTCCTCGATAAGCTCGGAAGCCGCAGGGTCTTCGTCGTTCACGGCGAGGACGGCCTCGATGAAATCTCGACGACCGGACCGACGCAGGTGACGGAGTTGAATGAATCGCAGGTCAGGACTTATACGATTCACCCGGAAGACTTCAGCCTGCCCCTCAGCTCGATGGAAGACCTGAAAGGAGGAGACGCGGCGACCAATGCCGCCATTTTGAAGCGTGTCCTGAGCGGCGGCAAAGGGCCGAGGAGAGACATCGTGCTCCTGAATTCCGCCGCGGTCATTGCTGCCGCCGGAAAAGCGAAGGACATGGACGAAGGTCTGGGCCTTGCGGTGGAGTCCGTTGACTCCGGCCGCGCCATGGAAAAACTCAGCCAACTGATCGAATTCAGCAATGCCGCCTGAATCTCGCACCAGTAGTCCACGCATGGTCCCCTCGGAGAGGGGTGCATAGAAACATGATTCTCGACGAGATTCTCGAAAATAGGAAGAGAGACGTTGAAAGGCGGAGGGAAGAGCTTCCCGAGGCGGCGCTGGCCAAAGCGCTGGAGAAACGAAGCGGCGTCCGGGAGTTTCGGGCGGCGATTTCGGGCGAAAAGAACAGGGTGAAGTTGATATGCGAGATGAAGAAGGCTTCTCCTTCGGCGGGTGTGATAAAGGAAGATTATGACCCGGTGAAAACCGCGCGGGCTTATGAGGCTGGCGGGGCGGATGCCCTTTCGGTTCTGACGGAAGAAAAGTACTTTCTCGGTCGCATAGAGGACATTTCGGCGATAAGGGAGGCGGGCATCGCGCTTCCCATTTTGAGGAAGGATTTTGTGTGCGACCTCTACCAGGTTGTTGAGGCGGCGGCTTTCGGGGCGGATGCGGTTCTATTGATTGTGGGGGTGATGGCGAAGGAGGAAACCCAGACAGCCATTCGAGCTTGCGAGGACTATCGCATGACGGCGGTGGTGGAGGTTAACACCGAAGACGAGTTGAAGGAGGCGCTTGATCTCGGCGCGGGGATCGTCCAGATAAACAACAGGGACCTTCGGAGCTTCCGTGTTGACCTGAGCACGACCGAAAGGCTTTTGCCTTCGATTCCGAAGGGGAAAATTGTAATCAGCGCAAGCGGCTTCAAGACACCTGAAGAAGTCAGGCGGGTGAGAAAGCTGGGCGTGGACGCCGTCCTCATCGGCGAATCCCTGATGCGTCACGCGGATCCTGCGAGGTTCATTAAGGAACTTGTGAGTCCGGCCCCTTGATGTGAACTGTTCGCCTTTTCCACGACGACACTGCGGGAAAATGGAACGCTTCGTCAAGATTTGCGGCATAACGAATATCGAGGATGCTCTCCGGGCCGCGGAGTGCGGGGCCTCGGCCATCGGGTTGATTTTCGCCCAAGAGAGTCCAAGAAGAATCGGGCTGGGGAGGGCGAGGGAGATTGTCTCGGTTCTCCCTGATTCGGTTGGCAGAGTCGGGGTTTTCGTGAACGAGCCGGTTGAGTTCGTGAACAAGTGCGCGGCGGAACTGCGGCTGGACTATGCACAGCTTCACGGCGAGGAAAAGCCGGATTATTGTCGGAAGGTGAAAGCAGATGTGATAAAAGCTTTCAGGGTTTCGGGCGAGGCTGAGATAGAGGAATTGACGAGATACGAGGTGAGCGCGTTTCTCCTCGACACATTTTCGCCTGAAAGGCGCGGCGGCACCGGGAGGACGTTCAACTGGTCGCTGGCACTCAGAGCAAAGGAGTTCGGCGTGCCTGTCATCTTATCCGGCGGGTTGAATCCGGAAAACGTCGTCGGGGCAATTGAGACCGCCGCACCCGCTGGAGTGGATGCGAGCAGCGGAGTCGAGATTTCGCCCGGGAAGAAAGACCCGCAGAAGGTGAAGGCCTTCGTGGAAAGGGCTGTGCGGGCCTTCGACAGGCTCGCGGCCGAAGAACAATGCCGGGAGACGAAGAAAAGACTTTGAGAAACACGTCGAAATCGAGATTGAAAGTGGCCGCGATAACAAAAATGCCGGACGGCTCAGGCCATTTCGGCGTTTACGGCGGAAAGTATGTGCCGGAGGTGTTGATGTCGGCTCTTGCGGAGCTGGAGGAAGCCTACCTGAAGGCGAAAAGGGACGCTGGCTTTCAAAGGGAGCTGAGATATTACCTCAGGGAATATGCCGGGCGACCGACTCCTCTCTACTTTGCGGAAAGGCTCACCGAAAACCTGAACGGGGCGAAGGTTTATCTCAAAAGGGAAGACCTCTGCCACACTGGTGCTCACAAAATCAACAATACCGTCGGGCAAGTTCTCCTGGCGAAGAAAATGGGGAAAGAGCGGGTGATTGCGGAGACGGGTGCCGGCCAGCACGGCGTGGCTACCGCGACGGCGGCAGCGCTGTTCGGTCTATCGTGCGAAGTTTACATGGGGACGGAGGATATGGAAAGGCAGGCGCTGAACGTTTTTCGGATGAGGCTCTTAGGAGCGAAAGTGACGCCCGTGGATGCCGGAAGCCGCACGCTGAAGGACGCGATAAACGAAGCGATGCGAGACTGGGCGACCAATGTCAGGAACACCGCCTACGTGCTGGGTTCGGTTTTAGGCCCTCACCCTTACCCGATGATTGTCCGCGATTTTCAGCGAGTTATCGGAAAAGAGGCCCGGCGGCAAATTCTCGCAAAGGAGAAGCGGCTGCCAGATTTGCTGCTGGCATGCGTCGGTGGCGGAAGCAACTCAATCGGTCTTTTTTACGAATTTCTCGACGATGAAAAGGTGAAGATGGTCGGGGTTGAAGCCGGAGGACTGGGAATTGAGACCGGAAAGCATGCCGCAAGGTTCGCCACTGGCAGCAAAGGTGTGCTGCACGGGACGTACACATACGTCCTTCAGGACGGGAATGGGCAGATTCTCCCGACGCATTCGGTTTCGGCGGGGCTGGACTATCCGAGCGTAGGGCCGGAGCACAGCCGCCTGCGCGAGTTGGGCAGGGTGGAATACACCAGCGTAACCGATGCTGAAGCCCTCGAAGCTTTTCAGAAGCTCGCGGAGCTGGAAGGGATTATCCCCGCTCTGGAAGCAGCGCACGCTATGGCTTACGCAACGAAGGCAGTTCCCGGGATGAAGAAAAACGAAATCGTCGTCATCTGTATGTCGGGGCGAGGCGATAAGGACGTTCAGGAGGCCCTGAAGTTCATCGGCAACGACCATCGGACCGTTCACCAGCGAGGCGACCGGGGCCGCGGCCGCAGCAGGAGGCGCCCCGCCACTTGAACAACTGACCACCGGGAAGCGCCGGCGCCGTCTCAGCCGTTGTTTCATGTGTCAAACTCCGAGCCACGGTCGCTGTGGCAGGTCAGGGAGGTCCGCCGAAGGCGCGGTGACCGACGGAGCCTATGAAGCGGATTCAGGAAAAGTTTGAAAAGCTGGCCTCAGACGGCCGAAAAGGATTTATCGCTTACGTCTGTGCCGGCGACCCAAGCCTTGCACGGACGAAGGAATTGGTCTTCGAGTTTGGAAGGGCTGGCGTGGACATTGTTGAGCTGGGTGTTCCCTTTTCCGACCCAATCGCCGATGGCGTAGTAAACCAGAGAGCCGCGGAAAGAGCTCTCTGCAACCATGTTTGTCTGGCTGACGTCATATCACTCGTCGAGGAAATCAGGAGGAAAAGCGAAATACCAATCGTCCTGTTTACCTATGTGAATCCCGTGCTGAAGTACGGCGTAGAGAGGTTCTGCCGTGACCTCGCGAGCGCAGGCGGAGACGGAGCGCTTGTCCTCGATTATCCGCGGGAGGAGGCTGGCCATTACAAGAAATTGATGGACACATACGGGCTTGCCACAATCGGGCTTATCGCTCCCACGACGGCTGAAGAACGCCTGGAGCGAATCGTCAATTTCTGTTCCGGCTTCGTTTACTACGTCTCGCGCACCGGAGTAACCGGCATGCGAGACGACATCGAGAAGAGCGTCTCGCCGATGGTCAGAAGAATCAAATCCTTGACGACGAAGCCGGTGGCGGTCGGTTTCGGCATCTCCAATGCAGAACAGGCCAGGGCAGTGGCGGAGGTTGCCGATGCAGTCGTCGTCGGCAGCGCTATTGTCCAGAGAATCGAGCAGTTCGGCAAATCGAAGGAGATGGTTGGGCAAGTAACCCGTTTCGCCGGAGAACTCGCGAGAGCGGTCAAAGGCGTCCCCAACCCCGCCTAAGGCGGGGGAGAGAGCAACTATACGGAACGGGGAGGGCAAAAAGTGATACACGCAGCAATATTGGCTGGAGGAAAGGGCGAAAGGCTATGGCCGAAGAGCAGGAGAGCCTTGCCGAAGCATCTTCTGCCGCTGCTCGGCGACAAGACGATGGTTCAGGAGACCGTCGCCAGGCTCGAAGGGGTCGTCGTCTACAAAAACATCTACATCGTTACGGAAGAGGGGCAGGAGGAAATTATTGCCGAGCAGCTTCCACATATTCCCAAGTCGAATATCATAGTCGAGCCGGAGGGAAGGAACACTGCGGCTTCCATTGCGCTAAGCGCAATTCACATGGAGAAGAAAGACCCAGGCGGCGTCATGATTTCGCTTCATTCGGATAACTGGGTCGGGGACGTAGAGACTTTTCGCCGAATTCTGAGAGATAGTTGCGTCGTAGCCGAACACACGGGAGGGTTGGGGACTGTCGGGATTACTCCCTCCTGCCCGGCTACGGGCTTCGGGTACATCCACATAGGAAGGGAGCTTGACACCGGCCTCGCAACGACCTTCTGGGAAGGGGAGAAGTTCGTCGAGAAGCCCGACCGCGAAACCGCTCAGGGGTATGTCGCCAGCGGTGAATACTTCTGGAACGGAGGGATGTTCATCTGGAAGATTTCCGCGATTCTGGAAGCGATTCGGCAACACATGCCCCCTCTCTACGGAGGCTTGTCCCGCCTAAGGGGGATTCTGGGGAGCGCGGCCGAGAAAGCAGAAGTTGCAAGAGTGTACAGCCAGCTCGAGAAAGTCCCCATTGACCGTGGAGTAATGGAAAAAGCCAACAATATCTTCGTCGCCAAAGGAGATTTTCCATGGGATGATGTCGGGACGTGGGCAGCAATCGAAAATCATTTTCCTTCCGACACCGATGGGAACGTCGTCATCGGCGAGTTCGAGGAGCTGCATAGCGAAAACTGCATTGTTGTTGGGGATGATACGCTCATAACGACGGTGGGTGTCTCTGACCTGATCGTGGTGAAGACGAAAGACGCTCTTCTCATCTGCCGGAAGGACCGTGCTGAGGAGGTGCGTGACCTCGTTGCGAAACTGGCAGATTCGGAGAAATTCAGGAAATACCTGTGAGGCAAAGAAGGATTATTTGCATAGACCTCGGAGAGAAAAACGTGGGAGTAGCGGTCAGCGACGAGCTTTCGATGACGGCCCAGGGACTGACCTGCCTCAAAAGGGAAGCGGATGCGAAGCTTCTCGACGATATATGCCGGCTCGTGAAGGAGAATCAGGCGAACTTAGTCGTTCTCGGGTTGCCGAAGATGATGAAAGGTGAAATCGGGCCGAAGGCAGAGGAGGCGATTGAGTTCGCGGAAAAGCTCAGGAACGCCGGCGTCGAAGTGTCGTTGTGGGATGAAAGGCTCACTACCGTGCAGGCTGAAAGGGCCATGCTGGAGGGAAACCTGAGTCGGAAGAAGAGGAAGAAGAGGCGGGATATCATCGCCGCGCAACTGATCCTGCAATCGTTTCTGGACTCTCGGCGCCAGTCCGAGACCTCCGGAGAAAAAGCGGCTTTCCCGGGCAAACAAGAAGCCAGCGGAGGGCCGTAAGGCCTGGCAGGGAGGACGAAATCGGGCCGCAGATGAATCGTCGGAGACGAGCAGTTTACCTGACCCGTTTTCAGGATAGCGCCGGCGGCTTGATGAAAATTCGTCCTTTCACTATGACTCGTGCTGGTGCAAAAATGAAAATTACGTCTTTCGCCTGAAACGTAATCCATGCTGGAAAGGACGCGAAGGATTATGCGAATGAGATTTTCAGGGACACCTGAGCCAGAACTCGTCAGAAAGATAGAAAGGCTGGACAACGGAGTGCGAGTTGTCACAACTCACATGCCCGCGATGCATTCTGTAGCTGTCGGGGTCTGGCTGGGGTGTGGGCTTCGCTACGAGCCGAACCATTCCGACGGCATATCGCATTTCGTCGAGCATCTTGTTTTCAAAGGGACGAAAAACAGAAGCGACAGGGAAATTTCGCAATCCATCGAAGGGGTCGGGGGGATACTGAATGCCACCACCGGTGAGGAAGCCACATTCTATTACTCACAGGTTCCTCGTGAGAAATTCGCCCTGGCGCTGGAAGTCCTTCTGGACATCGTCATCAACCCGCTGTTCAAGGAGCAATACCTCGAGAAACAGAGAAGTATCGTCCTGGAAGAAATTCACATGTATGAGGACAGACCCGCAAGCGTCGTACAGGATATGATCAACGAGGTCATGTGGGGGAACCATCCTCTCGGCAAAAGGATTCTCGGAACCGAAGAAAGCATCAAATCCGTCTCACGCCAGGAAATAAGAAAATACCACCAGAGGATGTACGTCGCAGGCAATTGCGTCGTGTCGGTCGCCGGAGCGCCCACGCACGAGGAAATCGTCGCGGAAATTCGCAAGAACACACGTAAAATGACGCGGGGAGGAATGTCGAGATTCAGCAGGGTCAAAAATCTCCAGGACAAACCCAGGGCTCTTGTCAAGCAGAAACAAACTGAACAAAGCCATTTCTGTCTCGCAGTCAGGACATTTCATCGTGAGCATCCCGACAGGTTCGGGCTAAAGCTTCTCAGCACGCTCCTCGGTGAGAACATGAGCTCGCGGCTCTTCCAGGAAGTGCGGGAGAAGCGGGGGCTCGCTTACTCCATCTACACCGACATTGACCGCTACATGGATACCGGCGCTTTTGTAGTTTCTGCCGGAGTTGTGATTGAGCGAACCGGAGAGGCGGTCGCCACCGTCCTGCGCGAGTTGAAAAAGTTGAAGACCAACCGCGTCTCCAAGTCGGAACTGGGCAGGGCAAAAGAGTACGTTGTGGGTCACATAAAGATGGGAATGGACCGGGTCATGAGCCAGATGATATGGACCGGCGAGAACCTCCTTCTGTCGCGCAAAATCGAGAGCCCCGAAGAAGTCATCCGCAAGATTCACGCCGTCACACCGGAGGATATCCAGAGGATAGCTAATCGCATCTTCGCGGAGAATCAGCTTAATCTGGCTGTCATCGGGCCTGTCCCCGAGGGAAAAAAGGCGGTGAAGTGGCTGAAGCTTTGAAGGTCAAGATCGCGCCCTCCATCCTGGCGGCGGATTTCGGCAGGCTCGGTCTCGAAGCCAGGCGAGCCGAAGAAGCCGGCGCCGACCTGCTGCACGTGGATGTCATGGACGGGCATTTCGTCCCGAACCTGACTATAGGCCCTGATGTCGTCCGGGCGATTCGGAGATGGACTTCATTGCCTTTAAACGTGCACCTGATGATTGAAAATCCGCATCGCTTCTTCAGGAGCTTTCTCGATGCCGGCGCCGATAGCATCATCTTCCACGTGGAGGCAGTTGCCGGCTGCGAGCCGCAACGAAACTTCGCGACAGGCCAAAATAGACCCGCAGCGGCACGCTGCCGCGTTTTGCAGACGATAAAGGACTTGCGCGACCTTGGCGTTGGGTGCGGTCTATCTCTGAACCCCGACACGCCGGTAGAGGAAGTTCTCGACTACCTCGACGATATTGATATTCTGCTTGTTATGTCGGTCCATCCCGGCTTTGGCGGCCAAGAATTCATACCGGAGTCGCTGGAGAGAATCAAGAAGGCCCGCCAGCGGGCCGCCAGAACAAATCCAAACCTGGACATCGCAGTTGACGGCGGCATCAACGAAACGACCGCTCGGATGGTTATCGCATCCGGGGCAAATGTCCTTGTGGCAGGGACCGCCCTTTTCTCAAGCGAGAACATGTCCGAGGCGATGAGGAGATTGAGAGGGTGACCAAAATAAGGTTCGGCACAGACGGTTGGAGGGGCGTCGTGGGAGAGGATTTCACTCTCCCCAACGTAAGGGTTGTTGCTCAGGCGATCGCCGATTACGTCAATTCCACCCCGCGGCAGCCGCGGGGTATCGTTGTTGGCTACGATACCCGTGCCCTCTCGCGGGAGTCGGCGGAGGCTGTCGCAGAGGTTCTGGCGGGAAACGCTATTCCGGTTCTCCTCAGCGAAAACGTCGTGCCAACACCCGGAGTCGTTTGTGCGATAAAGCACCGTTCCTTAGGGGGCGGCGTGATGGTCACTGCCAGCCACAATCCGCCGCGATTCAACGGGATAAAGTTCAAACCCCATTACGCTGGTTCGGCCGACGAGAAAATCACACAAGCCATCGAAGGCCATCTCCGCAAGGAAGAACCCAAACTCATTCGCCTGGAGGAAGCGAAACGAAATGGCCTGGTGCAGTTCGTGAACCTCTGGAGCTCTTACGAGGAAAATCTGAGGTCCTATGTTGACTTCGGCAGGCTCAAGGACGCCCGCCTGAAGGTCATCGCCGACCCGATGCATGGCTGTCAGGGGAGGGTTCTGGAGCGGGTTCTTTCCGGAACGTCTTGCCGCGTCACGACAATCCACGCCGAAGCCGATTCCGCCTTTGGAGGATTTTTGCCTGAGCCGATTCCGCCGCATGTCGAAGAGCTTCAGAAGGCCCTGCTTCAGCAGGGTTCGGATGTCGGCCTGGCAATGGACGCCGACGGCGACAGAATCGGCGCCGTGGACTCAAAGGGGCGTTTCGTTACCGCTCATCAGATAATCGCTATGTTGCTTCTGCATCTCCATAAGAACCGAGGCTGGAGCGGAATCGTCGTCAAGACCATCACCACCTCCACCCTCATCGAGAAAATTGCCGATGACCTCGGCCTCCCGTGGGAGGAGACACCCGTGGGTTTCAAGCGTATCTGTGAAATCATGAGGAATAAGGACGTGCTCATCGGCGGCGAGGAAAGCGGCGGGATTAGTTTCAAACATTATTTCCCCGAGCGGGATGGCGCGCTCTCCGGGCTTCTTCTCCTCGAAATGATGGCTGCGGAAGGAAAAAAGCTCGAGGAAATCATGGCGGAAATTGACGCGCGCTACGGCAGTTTCCGCCATAAAAGAAGGGACATATCCTACCCTGACGAGGAAAAGAAGAAAAAGCTTTTCGATCGCTTGAGAAGAAGTCTGCCCACCCGATTGGGTGGAAGCAAAGTTGTCAATGCAAAAACCTATGACGGAGTGAAGATTATCCTGGAACACGATGATTGGTTGATGCTGAGGGCATCCGGAACAGAGCCGATTGTCCGGATATACGCCGAGGCGAAAAGCTTCGCCCAGGTGGATAGACTTCTTGCAATAGGCAAAGCCATCGCTGAAGAAGTAAAATAGACCCAGACCAAGCCGGGAGGAGATGTCTGCTGTAAAGGAATGGACAGGTCAAGGATAAGAAACTTCTGCGTCATCGCCCACATTGACCACGGCAAGTCAACTCTTGCCGACAGGCTGCTGGAGTTGACTCATACCATCAGCCAGAGGCAGATGAGAGAACAGGTCCTCGACGACATGGACCTCGAAAGAGAGCGGGGAATCACAATCAAATCTCATCCGGTAAGGCTGACCTACAGCAGCGGCGGCGAGGAATACGTCCTGAACCTGATAGATACCCCCGGGCACGTGGATTTCACATACGAGGTTTCGCGGAGCCTCGCTGCCTGCGAGGGAGCGCTTCTGGTAATAGATGCCACGCAGGGCGTTCAGGCACAGACCATCGCTAACCTTCACCTCGCCCGGGAGAGAGGGGTCAGGCTGATTCCCATCATTAACAAGATTGACCTTCCCAGCGCCAACATTCCCCTCGTGACGCAGCAGATAGAGGAGGTGATTGGCCTGCCAAGCGAGGAGATCATCCTCGTCAGCGCAAAATACGGCACCAACGTCGAGAAGGTATTGGAAGCTATCGTGAACAAGGCCCCGCCGCCACCACACGACGAGAGCGGGGAACTGAAGGCGCTGATATTCGACTCGCTGTTCAACAGCTTCCGCGGGGTAGTGGTCTATACGAGGGTTTTCAGCGGCGAAATCCGACCCGGAATCGGCATCACCTTCATGGGCGCCGGAAGAGGCTTCGAGGTGGCGGAAGTCGGCTTTTTGTGCCCGCAGATGAGACCCGCGAAATGTCTCGGCGAAGGAGAGGTCGGCTACGTCATTGCGAACATAAAGGACCCCGACGACGTCCGCATCGGCGACACGATAACCTCGCAGTCGTCCCCGGCAAAGGTCCCGCTGAGAGGATACAAGCAGATGCAGCCAATGGTCTTCAGCGGGCTTTATCCGCTGGATGCGTCCGACTATGAGGTGCTCAGGGAGGCGCTGAGGAGGCTGCGGCTCAACGATTCATCATTCGTATATGAACCGGAATCCTCCGTGGCGCTCGGCTACGGGTTTCGATGCGGGTTCTTGGGCCTCCTTCACCTCGAGGTGATTTTCGAGAGGATTGAAAGGGAGTTCGGCATCTCCACCATCTCCACCAAGCCAAGCGTCAGCTATCTGGTCCGTATGCGGGACGGAGAGGTGCGCACCATTGACAACCCGACTCACTTCCCCGACCCGGGGCATATCCAGGCCGTGGAGGAACCTTACGTCCTCGCTTACGTCATCGTCCCCAACGAATCAATCGGAGCCATCATGCAGTTGGCCTTGGAAAAGCGCGGAGAGTGCGTCGGAACGGATTCCATTGACCCGACACGTGTGATTCTGAAGTTCGAGATGCCTCTAAACGAGATTATCGTGGACTTCTACGACAGGCTGAAATCGCTGACAAGAGGTTACGGCTCACTCGACTACGAGTTCATCGGGCATAGAGAATCAGATATGGTCAAGCTCGACATTCTCGTCAACCGCGAGCCGGTTGACGCATTTTCCACAATTGTCCATGCCTCGAAAGCCGAAAGCAAAGGGCGCGCAATCGTCAAACAACTCAAAGATTCCATCCCAAGGCATCTGTTTTCCGTCCCCATTCAAGGAGCCATCGGCAGCCGCATCATCGCCAGGGAGACCATCAAGGCGCTGAAGAAAGACGTCACCGCTAAATGTTACGGCGGCGACATCACCCGCAAAAGAAAGCTCTGGGAAAAGCAGAAAGAGGGGAAGAAGAAACTCAAGGAAGTCGGCAAAGTCCGCATCCCTCAGCGTGTCTTCATCGAAGTGCTAAAAGTCGGCGCCTGAGGTGATGTCTCTGTGTGCAGATGAGGCTCGCGGCGGATTCGACACACCCCATCTTTCCAAGACACCTCTGTTCCCCCTGACCCCCTGAGCCCCGCTCCTGCCCGGCTACTGCAAGCTCCTCAGGCGCAAGCGAGGGGGCTCGGAGTTCACCGGGCTGTTGGTCTTGGTCGTCGCCGGGACCGCTGGCGGGTGGGGCCGGGCAGCCGCGAAGTCGAAAGAGCGCCGTGGACCAGGCGTACCGCGCGCTCTCAATTCACGGGGAGGCGGCAGCTGCCCCGCTGCCAAGCGGGGGTCTATTCTGGCCTGTCGCAAAGTTTCGTTGCGGCTCGTAGCCGCTCTCGCTAACAAACCGTTGAAACCGGATTTCCGTTCGTGGTAGATTCCGTTGCGCCTTCCTGCTTGTGCCGTCGGCTCCCCCTGCCGGCATAGTCTTGCCATCGCGGGGCGTTACTGCTTTGAGTCATCTCCGGGAGGGTACTGAAATGTTCGATAGACTTTTCAAGTTGAAAGAACAAGGGACGAACGTTCGCACAGAGCTTCTTGCGGGGACGACAACGTTCATGACCATGGCCTATATCATTTTTTTCCAGCCGGCCCTTTTTTCGATGACGATGGGAATGGACTACGGTGCGGTCATGATGGCAACGTGCATTTCGTCAGCGGTCGCCACGTTGATGATGGGCCTCTGGGCGAACTATCCGATTGCTCTCGCTCCGGGAATGGGAGAGAACTTCTTTTTCGTGAGCGTGGTAACGACGACAGCAGTTGCGTTTGCGGGAATATCCGTTACGTGGCAGATGGCCCTTGGGGCCGTCTTTATTTCCGGAATTCTTTTTATTCTCCTGACATTTTTGCAGGCGAGGGAAATGGTGGTTGACGCCATCCCCGCTTCGATAAAGCATGCGATGGCCGCAGGGATAGGGGCGTTTATTGCTTTCATCGGGCTGAGCTACTCCGGCATCGTCGTCCGAAATCCGGGAGCACTGGTGAAGCTGGGAGACGTCAGGTCGCCGGTGACACTCCTGTCTATCGCGGGCTTTTTGATTATCTGCCTCCTCATGCTATGGCGGATCAAGGGGGCTATCGTGATAGGAATGATTTTGACGGCGGTGATAGGGGCGCTGACAAAGCAAATTGAATACCGTGGGGTTGCGTCTTCGCCGCCATCCATTGCGCCGACATTCTTCAAGCTCGATTGGCGCGCCTTGCTGCGGTGGGAGATGATTCCGGTGGTTGTACTTTTTCTTTTCATGGACATGCTTGACACGGTGGGGACCCTCGTTGGGGTTGGCGAGAGGGGTGGGCTCATGAAAGAGGGAAAACTCCCGAGGGCCAACCGGGCGTTTCTTTCGGATGCGGTCGGGACTTCGGTCGGGGCGGTCCTCGGAACCTCCACGGTGACGTCTTACATTGAGAGCGTTGCGGGGGTTAACGAGGGTGGCCGGACAGGGCTTTCGAGCGTCGCAACGGCGATTCTTTTCCTGGGGGCGATGTTCTTCCATCCGTTGGTGAAAACTATTGGCGGAGGTGTAGCCACCGAGGCAGGAGTTCTTTATCCGGCTATTGGCCCGGCTCTCATCGCCGTTGGAGCGATGATGATGCGCTCCGTCGCGAAGATAGATTGGGATGACTTTTCGGAGGCGATTCCTTCGTTTCTGATTCTTCTGGGGATTCCTCTTACGTTCAGCATTGCGGACGGCTTCGCGTTCGGGTTTATCTCTTATCCCGTCCTGAAACTGTTCAGCGGCAAGGCGAAGGAGGTCAACTGGCTTCTTTACGTGTTGGGCATTCTCTTCATCCTGCGTTACGCCCTCCTGGCAACATTCTGAACTGGAACAGTTCCCTTAGGGAGCATCCAGCGTGGCCCTTATCAACCAGAAACGAAACTCCGCCGAAAGTCCGGCCATGAATGGCAGGGAGAGACCCTCTTTGCGGCGGTCCGTGGGTCTTTTTCTTGGCCCCTTTCTTTTTGCGCTGATGCTGATTCTTCCTGCGCCGAAGGGGATGTCGCTCGAAGGGAAGAAGATGGCAGCGGTGGCATTGCTAATGTCAGTCTGGTGGATTACGGAAGCCATTCCCATTCCGGCGACATCGCTTCTGCCCCTGATTCTTTACCCGCTCTTGGGAATCGTCATCGGCTCTCCGGGCGCCGCGGGCGGGGCGGATCGCATCAAGCAAGCGGCCGTCGAGGCAGCCAAGCCATATGCCCATCATCTTATTTTTCTTTTCCTTGGCGGATTCATGATAGCCCTTGCCATGCAGCGATGGAACCTGCACCGGAGGATCGCCATCAACATCGTCAAGAAGCTGAGTCGAAACCCTTCGGTTTTGGTTCTGGGATTTATGATTGCGACGGCTTTCCTTTCGATGTGGATTTCGAACTCAGCGACAGCGATGATGATGCTCCCTATCGCTCTGGCGGTTGTTGGGCACATGACGAATGAGGAGAAGAAAGAAGACGCGGGGCCGAGCCAACCGCCAAACTGGAGATTCGGGGTGTGCATGATGCTTGGGGTTGCCTATGGGGCATCCATCGGTGGCGTTGGGACACTCATCGGCACTCCACCGAATGTCCTGCTGGCCAGGCACGTTGAGGAACAGTTGGGTAGGACGATTGATTTTCTGGAGTGGATGAAGGTCGGCTTGCCCTTTGTGATAGCCTTTCTCCCACTGGCGTGGCTGGCACTGACCCGACTTATCTACCCGCTGAAGGGAGTGCGAGTCTCCCGCGGGAAAGAGGTCGTCGAGGAGGAGATTCGCATGCTCGGGAGGATGAGCCGGGGAGAAATCATGACTTTGGCTGTTTTCGTGATGACGGCCCTGGCCTGGGTGTTTCTGGAGCCGAAAAACATCGCCGGACTGGCGATTCCGGGAATACAGACGTTGTTTCCAGGGATTGAAGATTCCACCGTGGCGATGTTTGGCGCTTTGCTTCTTTTCGTGCTGCCGGTTTCTTTCAAAAGGAGGGAATTTGTTCTCAACTGGCAATGGGCTTCGAAGCTTCCCTGGGGAGTGATTCTCCTTTTCGGCGGGGGCTTTGCCCTGGCTGGTGGCTTCAAGGCGACACAGCTCGACAGCTGGATAAGCCAGCAGGTGGAGATTTTCAAAGGGGGGCACGTCCTGGTGGTCATCGCCGCTACGGCGACACTCCTGACATTCCTGACCGAGCTCACCTCAAACACCGCGACAACTTCCATGGCGCTGCCGGTTTTCACAGGGATAGCCGTGGGTCTTGGCCACGACCCTCTCCTCCTGCTTTTGCCCGTTACAATAAGCGCCTCCTGTGCCTTCATGCTTCCGGTGGGAACACCGCCGAACGCCATCGTTTTCGGCTCAGGTCTGGTGAGCATCCCTCAGATGGCGAAAGCGGGGTTAGTTCTCAACCTCATTGGCATTGCCCTTGTGACGGCCATTACTTACCTTCTGGTCATCCCTCTCTTCGGTATTGTCGTGAAGTGAGACGAGCCCCGGGAGGGGCGACAAACGGCTGGCGCAAGAAGCGGCAACGTGCCCCGCCAAGGGCGGGGTAAAGGGGCCTACTGTAACGCCGGCATCTTGCCGGCTGTCCTGCCAACACCCTGACCCCTGATCCCCGGCCCCCGATCCCCCACCCCTCCTCGCCGCCCCCAGCCCCTCCCCGCATCTTCGGTGGGCTGGAGCTTCTCGATGCCGAGAGCGCGGACGATTCTCCTGGCTGCCCGATTCCCCGGAGAAACCACAAGGCGCTTTTCTTCTCCGATGCGCAGTTGGGCAAGCGATATCGTCTCAAGAACGCCCATCGCGCTGTCGAACGGCATGGCTATTTTTTTCTCCATCAGTCTCCTCTCCAACCGGCATTGAAGAAGAAAGGCCAGGTGGCTGACCAGGAGGTGGCCCGCGAACAGACTCCCGCGGCAGCGTGCCGCTGCGGGTCGCGCTGCGCGTGATGGGGCCCAGGACGGCGGGCGTGCGTGTGCGTTGGCCGGGGATTCCTCAAGCTCTGGCAGCGGGAGAGGACTCGACCGGAAGTTGGCTGTGTCGTGAATCTTATTGAAAGCATCCTGGACTCGCCGCAGCCCCTCATAAACAGAGACCGCGTAGCTCGGCGAAATCTCCGTGTCGCTGGTCTTCAGGAGCGAAATCCCCTCGTACGCTCGCTGAATGGCCGATTTCCTTTCGTCCTTCCAGAACTCGAAGCATCCGTCAGGGCTTATTCGCCATGAGACGTAGCGGTAGCCTTTACGCTGAGCGAGGATTCTCTCGGCCCGTGCCATGATTGTGGCGGGCTTCTTCAATCTCCCTTCCTCGACGGCCGATTTCAGCTCACCGAGGGCTCGTAGGGCGCGAGCCACCAAGGAGATACGCAGGTTTCTTTCTTCTCTCTCCTCGGCCCTGCTGTGAACCAGAAAATATCGCTCGCTATGCACGTCCTCTGGAGGTACAGCTCGAAGAGAATCGTCCGTTTCCGCCGGCAAAAGAGCTTCCTGGACCTTTATCTCGCCGCCAATCTTCACCCAATGCCGACCCGTTTGCTGAATCAGCTCCACGGCTCTTGGGTCTTGTCTTCTCCGGACACCGACAAGGTAGTGCAATCCTATGGACCGAAGCTGCTGAAGTTTCTCCTCCTCTGTGCCTGAAGGAGCGACGAAAAGAATTTTGCGAAATCCAAGGCGGCTTTGGCTCTCGTCCACGAACCGCTTGATCTGCCCGACGGTCGGTTCGCTGCCGCCGAAGAAACGAAGCGTCAGCGGCCAACCTCCGCAGACGATGGCCGCGAAGTGAAGTTTTGTGCTTCTCCTCGCCTCCGGTGCGGGCCAGCCCATAAAAGGCCCCGCGGCGCGGGGTGGGACCGTCTCCGCGAAGCTGGCGTCAAGCTGGTAGAGCACGACCTCATCGAAGCCCCCGCAAATTTCCCTGACCCCGCCCCGGGCGGGGCTGAACAGGGCTGATTCGATGGAACGGCGTTTGGCCGCCAGCTTTCCTAAGGCGGTATCCCAGTAATCATCGCTCGCTGCTGCGAGAGAGGTGGAGCGTTTCCCCCTATGAGACACGCGTCCTTCTGGAAACAGGTCTTCGCCGATGCAAACTTTATTGAGCCAGTTGCTGATCCCGTGTTCCCAGTAAGGCTCAATGAGGCGGTTGGCGGTTAAAGCGAATGCCCCTTCGGCCACTGCGCGCCCGCATGCGCCTGAGATTATTTTCGTCAGCCCGAAGTCCTCCCAGAGATGCCGCGCCGCTAACACCGGCCCCCAGGACCACATTTGCTCTGCAGAGATTTCACTTGCCGAAACAAACCTCTCCCCGCACAGCTCGCCTAAGCTTCTCACCAGGCGGCCCAATTTTCCGGAAAGTCCACCGAGTGGACCGAGGCGCGCGATTGGCCGTCCGCCTTTTCCGCGTTTTGGCTCGTGCTCAAGAATCTCGAGGTAGACTTGCCTCTTCCGATTTTCCGTAACGGTAACCTTTCGCAAGAACATACGTTCGGCTCCTTCCGTTTCTCCTCCGACTGTACCACCAGCGTCCCGTCCCGCCCCGCGGGGAACGCGGGGGATCCTGCGGGCGAAACCGCGTCCGCAGCGGGGGCGAGACGCCCCCGGGACTGCCGCCGGGACGGCAGCGTTACCAGGAAGACGGTCCAGGCAGCGGCCTTCGCACTGGAAATTACGCCCCCGCCGTTGGCGGGGCATCTCCGCCGAGACCCCCGCCCCACGGGGAACGCGGGGAGACGATTTCCGCCTCTTTGGACATATTCCTAAATCCGGACAATTCGCTCCGCCAAGTCTACGCTCCCGGCGCCCAATTCGGCCGCGTACTTTATGTGTCGGACTTCCTCCGGCGTTTTGTTGAAGAACTCCTTCGCCGCGAAAGCGTCCAGAGCCACGAGGTCGGTGCTGGCGGCGATGGTCTTCTCCAGTCGGACATCGCCGGGGTTTCCACCCGCCGGCCCGTTCCTGAACATCACCCTGTAGGCATCTAAGACAGCCAGGTCACACGGCAGAACCGTGTAGTAGTCCGCGATTTTCTGATGCAGCGACTGGTGCCATGTCCCGCGGTCTCCCCCGGCCGTCCCCATCAGGTTCTTAAGCCCCAGCGTCAGTCCTGAAGCATTATGAACCTTCGCCACCGGAACGTTGATCAAAACGTCCCCCTTCACGGCGTCCTCGTAAATAGGCCAGCTTCTCAACTTCTTGCCTCTTTCTATCGGCACCTCGTAAAAGCGTCTCCTGTCTATGTAGGAGACCTCCGCCCCAGCCTTTCTCGCCGCATCCGCGATTCCGCTATTGCGATAAGTTATTCGCTCGTCTCGGCAGCCCCTGTCGAAAACCTTCACCCTGCTCGCCCCGGCCTCGTAGCACATCTCCACCACTGCCGCCACAACTCCCGGATTAGTGCATCCGCCAAGCTCTGGAGGCGTCGTCCATCCAATATTCGGTTTCACGACCACGACGTCCCTCTTGCGAACGAGCGACTGCATCCCACCTAACTTCTCTATGACCGCCCGCACAACCGACCGAATATCATCCCCTTTCCCCACGACAATCTTATCGCTCATCGAGTTCGCTCGCAGAACTCGCGGACGCAGCTCCTTCCTTCGGCAGCCGATCATCCCGAAGCTGCACAGACCCGCTCCCGCTGCTGCCGCGACCCTGATAAACTTCCTTCTGCTGACCTTGTCCGGCATCGTCATCCTTTGATCCTCTCTCTTGTTTTTAACGCGGAGACGCAGAGACAAGGAGACCCGGCGCCTTTGCGTTTGGTCCTATCTTCTTTCTCCTCCGCCTACTGACGCATCAGGTTCGTCTCCACCCCCTTTGCGAGACTTTCCGCCTTCGCCTCTTCCGTGACCTCCCACACACCGAAAATGTAATTCTGAAAAACCCTCATACTTGAGGCAAGGCGCTGTTTTTCGGCCTCTCCTTTATAAAGCTTATAAATCTCAACAGGTTCCTGCACGAGTCCTATAAGCTGCAGCTTTTCATCCGCAGGTTTTCCCTCCGCCTGAGAGTCTTCAACAAGCTTCCCCAGCAGTCCGATGTAGCTCATCTTGGCCGATTGAGCACCGTTCTTATTCGGGTATTGAATGACGTACGTGACGTCCCTTTCCACTTTCACTCTGTGCTCTCCCGCACTCCTTTCCTCGGACGCGTACGCAGCCAGAACCCCGTTTGTTTTCCTATCCAGTCGAAGCGCATTTTCCTCTGCAATGTATCTTCTCTCGTTGAGTGTCTCCCACGTATGAAAGAACAAAACCGTACCTTCCACGTAGCCCGCCGGGAGACGCTTCACGAGGTCGGGAAGCTCTCCCGCCAGCCCGATGTTTCTCGCAATCGCTTCCGCGAAAGCGCGGAGCGGCTTCTCGGCCCCTTCCTGCCCAAAACCGACCGCCTGAAGCCTCACGAAATATCTCCCCTGGCAAAAATCTGTGTTCACTTCCGAGACAGTCGCCGCCATTCCGATGTCGGTGTGCTTGCACATGATGTTATCGTGGCACGAGAAAACTCCAAAAGCATCCTCCGGCGTCCCCATGTCGTAAACCTCAACCTGGATGCGCTTGCCCGGGAGTTGTGACGAGTAGATTGCGACGTATTGCTCCCGAAAGGCATACTGGAAGAACCTCACCGCCGCCCCATCAATCGAGTCGTAAAGCTTCTCCCCGACGTAAACCTTGACCTCGCCGCTCTGCTTCCATCCTTCCGGCACATCCTTTCCCGGAAGAAGAGCCTCATATCCCACCGCGGGCTTTTCTTCTTTCTTCCGGCAGCCAACCATTATTGCCGACATTAAGCCGACTACCAGAAGTCCAGTAATTCCCCAATTCCGACGCAGCATATCATTTCTCCGTGTCAGATATTCACCGCGGAGAGCGCAGAGTATGCCCTCCTTCCTCTCCGCGACCTCTGCGTGCTCTGCGGTTAGTTTTCTTTTCATCTCCACTTTGCACGACTTCATGATACCGACTTGTCCTTCTCGCCTGCCCGTGGAACGCGGCGAGCATCTTGGCGCCGAAACCCGTCTGGCTGTCCATACTTCTCCATATACCTCTCGTGGGCGCGCCTCACCTCCTCCGTGGGAATCTCCTCCGGCTTCCCAAGCAACTCCGACAGAAAGACCGTCTTCGCCGCGTCCTCCACCATCACCGCCGCTTTCACCGCGCTCACCGGATCAACTCCCACCGTGAAAACTCCGTGATTCTTCATCAGAATCGCAGGCGAATTCCCGATGCATTTCACGAGCTCCTTCCCAATCTCCTCCCCTCCAATCGCAGCGTAGCCGCCGCACGGTATCTGGCCGCCGAATTCGTCCGCAATTGAGGTCAAATAAACCGGAATCGACCGCCCAAGAGCCGCAAATGCCGTCGCATAATTCGAATGCGTGTGCACAATCCCATTCACCCGAGGCATCTCCCTGTAAACATACAGGTGCGTGGCGGTGTCAACCGAAGGCTTCATCTCCCCCTCCACCGCTTTCCCCTCAAGGTCCACTACCACTATCTTCTCGGGCGTCAGGTCATCGTAGAGCACCCCGCTCGGCTTAATCGCAACGTATCCGCTGCGAACATCCCTCCCGCTGACATTCCCGCTCGTCCATGCCACAAGCCCCTGCCTTTTAAGCTCCAGGTTCAGCCTGCAAATCAGCTCCTTCATTTCCTCCAGCATGCTTTAATCATCCTTTGACAATATTGGAGGGCGAGTGTTTCGCCGGCACCGCGGGTTCTCGGGCAGCGTTTCCCGAGCACCCGGCCAAAGCACGACAGCGTGACCGGGCCAGGCTTTTGCGACACCTTGCGACACGGCCGACCGCACTCCCTACTCCGCGACTATGAGCGCCTCTGACGTAGGCGCATTGCTCAGTACATATTTGTAGTCGTCGAAGGTGTAAACCCGAACGCGGCTCTTGAACATTCGGAGGTCCGAAACGAGTTGCTTCAAGGAAGGAATGCCATCCGACCTATAAGAGACGACAAGAATACTGCCCCTAAACTTCTCAAAAAGCTCCCTGAACTTCAGCCTGATTCTAAGCTTGTCATTCCATGGATTATCGTGCCTGCGGAACCGTCTATTTATGGTTCTGTAGTTGATCATGTCTTTCCAGCGGTCGTAATCCGCAAGGCCTTCAAGAAAATGGTAGAAATCGAGATAATCAACGCTCACACCCTTTGACGAGATGTAGGGCGGGTCAATGTACACTAAATCGAAATCTCCACGTACGTCAAAGACATCCAGATTATATGCTCTGTTTTGCCTGCCATTGTCCCGGACAAGGCGGTTAATCTCATGTATGAAGTCAAGGAAATGCTCATGAAATGGCCTATCCCAGGTGGCCTTATTTCCAAATGTCCTTCTGACATCGGCGAATCGCAGGTAGAGATTTCTCCGATGGAAGAGGTTAAAAGGCCTTTTCACCAGACAAGCCTGAAACAGGGCATAATAGGCCACGGCCTTTTTATGGGTGTCCTTTATCTTCCGTATATTCTGGACGGTCACGTCAAGCCAGAGGTTCTCTTCGTCGGTATAATAGATGTCTTTGAACGTTTCCTGTATGAAATGGCGGTAATCATAATCCGGGTCCTTTATCAGGAGCCTTTCAACTTCGTCCGTGCTTAACCTAACGTTGTTATTTTCGATCAACGCCAATCCTACATAGTAATTCGACCTCAGGTAGTCATTGTAGTGAACTTCCTTGCCTTTCTGCTTCAGCAGATAGCCAACGACACCAGTGCCCCCAAAAATGTCCAACGCCGATGAGAAACCTAACTCCCTTATGTTGTCCCAGATCCACCCCAGCAATTTGGCTTTGCTACCCTGGTAGCGCGTAGAGGGCACCGCTACTTCCTCTTCGTATCCGGCAAATGGGAGGACTATTTGATCAGACGGTTTGGCGATTCTTCGGATGGTGGCCATAGCATAGCTACCCTCGTCTTCTCTTGGCTTTCTCTCTCCAATAGGTCTCGAACTCTTCTTCAGTCTTGAACACCCCTTGCCCCTTCCTAAGTTTATCAATTTGCTTGACGGAGCCGATAGCGAAGGTCGTTCCTGTTCCCGTGAACCTTGCAGCAATCTTCCATTTTTCTTGAACGATCACCTCGACATCCGAAACCATGTGAAGACTCTCTGCCTCGGGATGCCATGTGTAAATGAAGGCGACGATCCAGTGTTCGTCAAACTCCGCGTATGGAAACTTACATCCGGGCATTTTCTTCTCCGGATACAAGAAATATCCCGCAAAGCTGCCCACGGTGAAACCGCTTACCGTGTTTTCACCGAGCCTTCTCGTCGTCTTTATGTCTATGGCTATCCTCCTGTTGCCCAAAGCGCCTCCCGTCAAGGTCATCTCAGGATACTCCCTCGGCCCTCCCTGGAATATGGCGCACCCGTACTTGTCCCGCATGTACTTCTTGACCCTGCCCTTGGTGATGTCCTGGAAGATTCCCGTGATAACCTGCGGTATCGCCGGGACGGGGTAAACGTTATTCTCCTCGTCAACCAAACCTCTTATTTTCCACTTGAAGGCCGAAAACAGTCGCTCCAAGTCCTCTTTGATCGTAACCTTCATGCCGGGGTCCTTTCCGTCCATCGTAGCCGAGAAGGCTTTCCCTATTCAACGGCCCCCAGTTCAGGGGGCCCGTGGCCAATCTCCGGCAGGCTACATGCCCATCATCGTTCCGGCTGCCACCTCTCCGGGTCAATCTCCACGCCGGCGGCGCTGAGCTTGGCGACCGGGTCAGCGTATTCAACGCCCTCCAGGTACTCTCCGCCTCCGCCGGTGAGCCTCGCAGTCAACCCCGCTTTTGCGGGGTCCCCTCTCCTGAAGACCTTCAAGACGAGGAGGTTTTCCCCAGGCTGGAGCTTCAGCTCAACGCTTCCTTCTCTGCTGCCCTTCTCGCCTGCTCTCGGCGCAGCGCCGACTAAAGCGTTGTTCAGCCACACCTCAGCTCGGTCAGTCGCCGAGACACCCAGGCGAGACTCAACTGCCTCCTCCCCGGTCACAACCGGAAAGCACGCCGCATATATCACCGACTCGCTCTTCCCGTATAGCGCTGACAGGTCTAAGTAATTGTCGTCCGGATTCACAATGCCTGGCTGCCACCTGATTTCTCCCGCCTTTGCCTGCCACGTCGCTCCCAGGCGCAGCGCCTTTTCCAGATGGAACGGATTGTCCGGGCTCAAGTCTTCTTCTCTCTCGAACGGGCCGACGCAAATCCATATTTTCACGAAGGCCGCCCCCCTTTTCATTTCCGCTATTTCCCTCCGCAGGAGTTCCGTCAGGCGCGGCCTATTCTCGATTGTCCTGTAGAGGCTCTCGTACAATCTCACCAACTCCCTCTCGAAAAGGCTCAGCCTTTTGTTCACAACAACGGCCGCTGTCGGTTCCCCGTTCGGCTGGCAAGTATCATTATACCAGTAATCCACGAAAGACAGGTCAACGTGCTCCTCAATCGGAAGCCTTCCCGTCCGTATCGCGAAAAACCTCAACCGGAAACTCTTGTTCAGAACCCGCCACACACGATCCCTTTCAGCGGCATCCTCCGCCGACTCCAGAACCTCTTCCAGAAGCTCTATCGCCTGCCCCAGCTTCATCTCCCGAATCATTCTCACGGCTTCGCGGAACCGGCGCGCCTCTCGGGATTCTGTCCTATCTTCCAAAAAAACCATCCTGTGCAGAGGGTCGCCTATGTAAACCTGTTTCCAGGGAAACGAGAACCTCGTCGGCAGCATCTCTTTAGCCTGGAACGCCTTCCCAAGAGGCTCGCCACCCACTGCCGCCACTGCGACACTTCTTGGCATGTCAAATGACTGTGCGTATGGCTCAGAGATTGCGCCGTAATAAACGTACGCCCCTGCTCGAAGCCACTGCCCCGCAATCGTCGTCTCGTCGTACGGGTCAGACGCTGAGAAGCTGTGCGCAAAGTAAACAATCGTCGGCACGCTCTCCGGTATGTCCGACACCTTTCCATCGCCCCACTCTCTCGCGTTCCCGGCCGAGCTCACGTGCACGAAGCCATACGGATTCAAGCTTCCGACGGCCCTCTTCCATCTTGCCAGGGAGGACTCATCCTTTTTGACCAGAACCGAATTGACCTTCGTCTGCATTACCCACCACCCCTCTTGCGCCCGCAGCCCCCACCTTTCCGGCCACCGGTCGAAATAAAGCGCCTTACTTGTCCCTAAAAATATACTGCACATCGCCTGGTATAGCGCCATCCCTTCTTCCGCCTCCAGCAACCTCCCCACGAAAGCGTAGCGATGCCCTTTCCCCTCTTCCCCCTTTCTCGAGGATGGAGCCGAGCCGTCGGGTGTCAGCCTGTTGATGCCGTCGTCCAGACACAGCTTCTGTTTCCCTGCCCCTCCCGCGGCCGACCCTATATAAGCAATCGGAAGATCGAGCGCAAGCGTGATGTAGTCTATGTCGTCGCCGAGTTCCTCGTACCTGTAACCCCATCCCTCGATTGTCTTGGTCACCCTTTTCCTGATTTCCTCCTTCTCTTCGAAGCTCACCCCGCTTTCTGGCGGGGACGGCTTCATTCGGCGAACCGACGAAGGAACCGGAAGAAAATCGAGCAGTTGTCGGTGACCTGCTGCGAGAGCAAGCCCAGCCCCGCCTTGCGGGGCATCCACCTCCGTTAAAACAATCCCTCGCGGCTTACCACCAAGTCGGCCGAGACGCTCCTTCAGCCCAGCCTTGCCGCGGGGCACACCTCGAGGAAGGTCCGCTATCGTTTCCTTCCCCCACGATGCATAAACCGCCGCCCGCATCACCTCCTCGTCAACCTTCCTTAGCTTTCTTGCTTTTGCTGTCACGATAGCATCCGCCTGGTACGCCCGCACAAACTTCTCGAAGTACTTGTTCCGCACCATAAATATCGGAAACCGTTTGTCCCCATCCCAGGTGCTGAGATAGTAAACAAACGTAGGCAAGTCCGGCACAAGATAAACCACCTTCCGCTCTTCCGTCGCTCCGCGCCTCGAAGCAACGCTCCCTTCCGCGGTCAGAGGGGCCCGCAGCGGCACGTTGCCGCCCGCTGAAAGCAAAGCCCATGCTCCTGCCAGAATGGCCCTTCCGTACTTGCCAGTCGCCACCATCATGCTCTCAACCATTATGAACAAGCCGGCTGCTCTTTCCTGCTCCCGAGCTCTGCATCACCACCGGGGCTCTCAGCCGGCGCGCACACAGAGCGCGTTAGCGCTGCGCAGCGGCACGTTGCCGCCCGCGGCGGCGCGTTGCTGCTCACGCGGCTTGACCCGACATAACGTTTTTTGTACATTATACACGTCTCAATCGCCTTTTCTGTCCTGCAAAGCGGGACTTTTTTCGCCAATCTCCTGCGGTGCAAGATGACGGGAGAAACTGCTGGCGACGTGCCGCCCGGGCGCCGGGGTGCGGTGCAGGTCAAGCCATTGGTATCTCCGAGGCGACAGAGTGTCCATGGAGCGGCAGCCCGGCGAGGGAATCAGGATGTTATTGGAGGTGGGCGCCGCGTCCAGACAACGCGAAATAGAGGATTATCGGAAGAAGGCCGCTTGTGTTCTGTAACGCCGGCATCTTGCCGGCTGTCCTGTGGGCATCCTGCCCACAGCGGAAGCGAGACCCTCGCGGGAGAGCCGCCGAGACGGCAGCGGTGCCCCGCGGGGTAAATAGGGCGCGTTTCCCCTCGCAGGAAGCGCGACTTCCTCAACGCTCTCGGAGGGCGGCCTTGAAAGGGTTATAGCACATGCTTTCTGTCGTTCTGTCATTGATTATGTTGCTGGTTCCCCGCCAAGGCGCGGTGGCAGCCCGGACCGACCAAGCTGCACCATCCGACCAGACCTCGTCCGTAGACCCTGAGCTCGCCGACCTTGAGAAAGCCACATCACGCATTCGCGGCCTCGAATTCAAAACAAAAGTTGACTATCAGGTTGTCGCCAGGCCCGAATTGCAGGACTTGCTCAGCGCACGCCTTAACGAGGAATTTCCGCCGGGCAAGCTCGAAAAACTCTCCATCGCTTACGCCAAGCTCGGCTTGATCAAACCTGAAGTGAATCTCAAAGACGCCATATTGAGCCTGTACAGCGAGCAGCTTGTGGCCTTCTACGACCACCACAAAAAGAAGCTTTATTCCGTGAAGGGATTCCCCTTCTCTCCGCAGCTCCAGAAGGTCATCATGGTTCACGAGCTGACTCACGCCCTCCAGGACCACAACTTCGACCTGTCCTCCCTTCCCCTCGAGTGTGAGAATGACGATGACCGCGCGCTCGCCGCCCTCAGCCTTGTCGAAGGAGACGCCATCCTCGTTTTCTCTAAGTACGCGGCAGAGGGGGTGGACCTCGGCCTGAAAGATGTCCTTACCACAATGAGCATGGGCCAGAAAGGCCTCCTTGAAGCTCCCTATGTCGTCCGTCGCAACCTCCTTTTCCCTTACACTGAAGGCGCCGCATTCGTAACGCGGCTCTTTCGCCAGGGCGGCTGGGAACTGGTTAACCGCACATTCAAGGACCCGCCGCTATCCACAGAGCAAATCATCCACCCCGAAAAATACCTTCAAAAAAGAGATGACCCCGTCCCGATCGTCCTGCCGGACTTTTCTTCCCTCGCGGGAAAGAAATGGGAGCTTCTCGAAGACAACGTCCTCGGCGAGCTGAATAGTCGCGTCCTTTTCTCAGAATTCATCGGCTCTCTCCGTTCCATAAGACCTTCCAAAGGTTGGGGCGGCGATAGATTTCGGGTTTACCGCGGCGAGAACCGCGACGAAACTATTCTCATCTGGGCAACCGCATGGGACACGCAAAAGGATGCCGAGGAGTTCGTTTCCTCTTACCGCACGGCCATTGCCAGGAAATATCCCCGGAAGGAATTCATCACCGTCGAGGCAGAAGACTGCGTTTCCTTCAGTTCAGAGGGTCTGGTCGTTTGGTTAGGGTGGACAGATACAAAAGCCCTCGTTCTCGAAGCCCCGGACAGCTTCACTCTCCTCGCAATGCTCTGGGAGCTTCTCAGAGCCGCTGGCGGACCTTCTTTCACCGAGACGAAATCCCTTGTGGACTCCAAAAAGAGGTGAGCTATGCCTTCGTTGACAGAGGGCGATTGGCTGGGCAATGCCGGCCATAGGCACGCAGCGGCACGGTGCCGCTTTGACAACTCTTAAATGCCACGGAGCTTCCATGCGTCTGGCTATATTGATTTCTTTCTGCGTGCTCATCATCGCTTTCTTCGTTGGCTCCCTCGTCGTATATGAGGACTGGAGAAAGGACCGCTACGACCCGCTGATCATCGAAGCTGCTTACCAGCATCACCTTCCTCCTGCCCTCCTGAAAGCCATCATCGCTGCCAGGGCACGCTTCAAATATTACGCCAAGGGCGAGAAAGGAGAAATCGGACTCCTGCAGGTCCCGCAGGAAGGAGTCGCAGACTACAAGCGGGCTATTCATGCCCCCGATTTTGACTTTGGCTGGGTCTGCATCAATAAGGCTCACCCTCCTCATGACAAGACCCTCCGCCAGAGGTTCCCTGGCGTGTGCACCATCTGCCGGTCCCCGTTGGTCCGCGGAGAGTGCTATCCCAGGGAAAACATCGAAATGGGCGCCTGGTACCTCGCCAAGCTAAAATCCGATATTGAAAAGCAGATACCCGGCAGCTCCGCCGACCCTATCCCCCTCGTTGTCGCAGCTTATTGTCTCACCGAGAGAGCTGTTCGAGAGAGAACTGACAATTATCGCACGCCCGTTCTTCCGCCGCGCCTTCGCAGCTCCATAGAAGACATCCTCGACATTTACGAGAGATACAAGCGAAAGGGACTGAAGTAAACTTCTCGCCTGGAATTTGCAGCATTCCCACAATCCTGTCCATCCTGTTTGTGCTCGGCCAAAATACCCTTTGCGAACTCGTAGCTGAAGATAAGAGCGTGGGTTAGAGCGGAAAGAGGGGTCCAGGGTGTCTTCGTGCCTTTGTGCCTTGGTGGTTAGAGCCGCCTCCGACCGCACATCTCCACCACCAAGACACCAAGTCGGAGAAAAATGCCTCCTATCCCCGCCGGGGGACGCCGAAAAGCGGGAAGATTCTCGACAGGATTGACTGGATGGCCGATCCGATGGCGATTTGCCCCCGGCGAACTCCTCCCGGCGAGCCCCGCCCTTGGCGGGGCACTTCTCCCGAGGCCTCCGCTGTGATATAATTATACGGAGGGGTTGGATGCTGAGCGTTGCTACGGCGGTTCACTTATTTTCGCGGGTACCGTCTAATTGCCGCCAGACGATGCCTGACCCCTGCGAGGGGAGCGGTTCGAATAGGACAATGCTCTCAAAAATCTTCTTATCACTGTTCGTTTTTCTCGGGGTGGTCTTTGCTGTTCCGCGACGTGTTCTCCCGGAGAATCACCCGCCCCCTCTCCCCCGAAAGACCCTATCCGTCCCCGCCACGGGCGGGGCTGTCTCCTCTGGCCACCCTTCAAAACCCAACAAGAGTCTCCACCCGCCAACATCCCTCGCCCCCGCAGCAGCGAAAGGCACACTTCTCCGATTTTCTCGTGGTGCCCTATCATCGTCCAACGTTCTGAAGACCGGTTACGACCCAGGCATCGAAGTCGTCTGGTCAACCTCCACAGGAACAGCCGTCAAGCTCAAAGGCCCCTTCGGCCCAAAGAACAACGCCCGCACCCCGCCCTCGGCGGGGACCGCTTCCGACTTCCTCAAGACCCACCACCTCCTTTTCTCTCTGAAAAGCGACCTGTCAGAACTCTGCCTTTCGCGGACTTCCGAGAGCTGTGCCGCTTATCACGTCGCTTTTCAGCAAATCTTCGATGGAATCCCCGTTGAAGGTGCGAAAATCAAAGTCCATCTCCTCAAAGATGGCCGGGTTCAATTCGTTACCAGCCGCCTTTCGCCGCATCTCCAGCCTGATACTCGCCATACCATTTCCACGGAACAGGCAATTGAAATCGCATCCCGGCATTTGAGCTTAGAAGGGGCTTTGAGAGGCCCCATCCTCGCCCAGAAAGTCATTCTGCCGGAAATTCCCCAATCAATCTCAGCCTGGAAAGTCTCCATACCAGCAACACAACCTTTGGGTGACTGGGTTGTCATGGTTCACGCTCAGACCGGAGAGATCCTCTCCTCTACCGACATTCGCCTCTTTGCCACGGGGATAGGGAACGTCTTCGACCCCAATCCCGTCGTCGCCCTCAGAACTACGAGCCTTTCCGACCAGAACGACAGCGCCAAGGCCGTCCCTCACAACGCCTATTCCACCGTCTCCCTCGAAGACCTCGACAATACCGGCTACCTTCGCGGCCCATACGTTGACACCGCCTTGACCTCCCCGCGCGCCTACTCCGAAAAACTCGATTTCCGCTACGATAGGTCTCAGCCGGGCTTCGAGGAAGTTATGCTCTATTTTCACATCCAGCAATTTCAGAACTACTTTCGAGATGTCCTCGGCATTTCTCCTGGCACGCGGCAGGTTCTGGCAGACGCTCACGCCAGCGAGAACGACAATTCCTGGTTCAGCCCTCACGTAAGAGCCATTTACTTCGGTGACGGGGGCGTTGACGACGCCGAGGACGCTTACGTGATTTTGCACGAGTACGTTCACGCCATCACCTACGACATCCTCCGCGACACGCCTCAATTCCCGGAAGCCGCCGCCATGGGTGAAGGCACGTGCGATTACTTCGCCGCTTCCTTCTTCGCGGATAGAGGCTTTCAGCCGGCGGTTTTTGCCCAATGGGACGGCATTTCCAACACCCCCATCGGTGTCAGACACCTCGATTCCACCAAAATCTATCCTGCCGATATGACTGGCGAAAGCCACGGTGACGGAGAAATATGGTCGTCCGCTCTCTGGAGCCTCACCCCGCCTTCTGGCGGGGTCGGAAGAGAGACCATGGACAAAATCGTTGCAGAAAGCATCCATTACCTCGACGGCTCGTGCCAGTTCGCCGACGGCCTCCAGGCCCTTCTCCTTGCCGATGAGGCCCTTTACGCTGGCGCTCATTCCGCAGCCATTTCATCCGCCTTCGAATCCAGGGGCATTCGTCTCCAGTCCCCCTTGAATATCGGCGATACCGCGGCGGGAATCCTCATCAGCGGCGATCTCACGATGCCCGACGGCTCCTATTACGACCAGTACAGTTTCGTGGCAGTCGCCGGCCAAACCGTGAAGATTAGTTTCACCTCCGGGGAGTTCGATGCCTATCTCATTCTCTACGACCCATTCTTCAACATCATCGCAAAGGGCGACGACCTCCCCAGCGGAAACACCGATGCCCTCATTGTCCTGACCATCCCATATCCGGGAACATACCATATCGCTGCCAACGCCTTTGCCAGGGGCGATACCGGACGCTACTCCCTCACCCTTTCCGCCGGTTCGGCTTCCGAAGGAACGCCTCAGACCGCGTCCATTCCCTTTGCCACACAGCTTTCCGGCCATCTCGGCAAAGGCGACTTCATCAGGCGAGACGATGCGACTTATTACGACAAGTACTCTTTCGCCGGGCACGTCGGCCAGAAGGTAACAATTTCCATGTCGTCTTCGGCCCTCGATGCCTATCTTCTTCTCTACGATTCCGACCTCGACCTCATCGCCCAGGACGACGACAGCGGCCCGGACTCCGATGCCCTCATCACCTACACCCTTCCTTACGACGGCGATTATTACCTCGATGCTAATCAGGCCGTTTCCGGCCCGACAGGGAGCTACACCCTTCTTCTGTCATCGTCCGACCCGAAAATCCAGCTGGGCAAAATCGTCTCGGGCAGACTCCAGGACGGAGACTTGAAAATGACTGCCGATGACACTTACTTTGACCCTTACCAGTTCGAGGGGACCGTCGGCCAAGCACTCAGCTTCAAAATGTATTCCGCTCACTTCGACCCATATCTCATCGTCTACAACCCATACTTCAACAGCGTTGTCGAAGTTGACGACATCTCCCCTACCGACAAAAACGCCGTCTTCGAAGAACTTCACCTCAACGTGCCCGGAACCTATTTTGTCATTGCCAGCGCCTTCGAAGTCGGCCAGACCGGAGATTACAGGCTTGCCGTTTATCCCGTCTCCGCAGCCGACACCGACTCCGATGGCTTTCCCGACAGAATCGAAATCGCTGAATCCACCAACCCTCTCGACCCATCGTCAGTTCCCGACGATATTGATGGCGATTTCGTCCCCGACACTATGGACCCCGACAACGACAACGACCATATCCCCAACCTCTGGGAACTCGCCTATGGTCTCAATCCCCGCGATGCAGCCGACGCTTCTGCTGACCCGGACCTCGACAGAATGTCCAATCTCGCCGAATTCCTCGCCGGCACAAATCCTCTTGACCCCTCTTCGTTTTTCCGCATCCTCGCCGTCGCCGTTGAGGCGCAGGGCCTTTCCATCCGTTGGAGCAGTGTCCCCGGCCGCCGTTATGCCGTTCACCGCACGACCGACCTCATTCATTGGACCCCGGTCGCCCCCGACCTTCCGTCGGAGGGCGACTTGACCGTCTGGACAGACCAAGACCTCCAGCCCACCGCAGCGGTTTTCTATCGCGTCGAAACGCTTCCCGCCATCCCTTAGCTCCAAGCTAAAAATATCTTGTGGACACGTCATGGGCGTGCTAATATGAAAATCAGGGTCGAACACCTGCTAACTTCCCAATCGGAAAATGCTCCCAAAGGAGGTATCTGAAAAATGGTTCTCGGTACTACACTTCACGGTGTCAGCACACTCGCCATGATTGGCACACAGGAGCTCATCTGGATTTTCGCCATCCTTTTTCTTCTTTTCGGCGCCTCTAAGCTTCCGGCGCTGGCCCGCTCGTTGGGCAAGAGCATGCGGGAGTTCAAAAAGGCCTCGAAGGATATAACAGACGAAATCGAGAGAGCCGGGGAGGATGATGACTATCCTTCCACCCAGTCAAAGGACGACGAGAGTCTGAATGACTGATGAGTTCGAGGAGGAGCATTTCGAGGAAAAGCCCTTCCTGGAGCACCTCGAAGACCTCCGCATGACCCTCTTAAAAATCATCGTCGCCACCGTCGCCGGGGGTCTGGTTTGTCTTGCCGTCTCGAAGGAAATCTTCCGCGTCCTCAAGTACCCCATCAGGCGGTACGCAACGATTGTGTCCGAACAAACTTCTCCCGCTGCTCCCACGAAGCAACCAGCTACAAGAAACATCGCTGAGGGGCAGCAACCAAAGACTTCCTCCGAGAGACCCTGGCCCGGAACCCACGTCATCGTCACGGGACCCTTGGGGGGCGTTATCATGCTTGCCCGCGAGGTCTTCATCTATTCCAGAGAAGCCCTTTCGCTTCTCAATCGGCACGCCGGTAAGGCCGGTTCAACCCACTCCGATTCGTCGAAAAAGGGGCAGGCCAGGCCGGTTCCTCAGGATAAGACGAGAAGCCCTTCCCGCGACAAGGGAAAACCGCGCCCCGTTGTCAACATCATGGAAACCGGTCCTGCCAGAGGCTTCATCGTCGTCTTCAAGACCTCGTTTCTCTGCGGTCTGGCGGTAAGCATGCCTCTCAACCTGTTTTTTCTTGCGCAATTTGTTTTTCCGGCGTTGACCCGCAAGGAAAAGAAATACGTGACTCCTTCCTTCCTCATAGGAGGTGTTCTGTTCGTCATCGGCGTACTATTCGGTTATTTCATCACGTTGCCGCTGGGCATCAGAATATTCCTTGAATGGAACCGCCGCTACGGAATCGCCAATGAGTGGAGGATGAGTGAATACCTCAGTTTGGCCACGAAGCTCCTCATTGCCAACGGAGCGGTCTTCGAGATGCCGCTGATCCTGACGATTCTTGTCAGGTTAGGCGTCCTGTCAGTCGCCACCCTTAGAAAGAAACGCAGGCACGCGTTTGTGATTATCCTTTTCGCTGCCGCGCTCCTCACTCCCACGGTTGATGGCCTGACCATGATGATTGTAGCTATGCCGATGATCCTCATGTACGAGGCGTGCATCTGGGTTTCGTGGTTGCTGATGAAAAAGAAAAGAAAACGGGAGGAGGAAGAGGAGAAGCGCGAAAGCTATTGGCAGGAGAGAAAGAAGATAAAGCGCGCCGCAAAGGTCGAACCGCGAGAGGAGAAAAAAGAATCGCCTGCCGACCAAGCGCCCGAAGAGCACCCCGAAGGCTACCCGTACGACGAGCAGAGCAGAGGCGAAGAATGGCCAGAACAGCGCGAAGAGGGCCGACACGACTTAGAGACCGACTATCCTCCGCCGGAAGACGAAGAGAAGCCAGGACAAGACGAGGGAAACTAACACGGCGGCTGATCCCTTTCACTGAAACCTTCCCCTACGTGACCCGGGGCTTCACCAACAGGTACTCCATCCACCTCACCGAGCCAATACGGCGGTCCTCCCTGTGTGCTGTCTCCTGTCTACTCTATCCTCCCCGGAGTAGCCAGTAGCCAGGACTCGGCGACTCCGTCCGAGTGAGTCAGCCGCGAAATCCCTTTCTCAAAACCCTTCCGTTTCGAACGCCCAGAAACTTCCCCTTTTCCACTGCGACCTTCCCATTCACCATGACAACCTCAATCCCCTCCGGATACCTGTGAGGCTCATCGAACGTGGCCACATCCATAATCCTTTCCTGATCGAAGATGACGATGTCCGCATAACCCCCTTTCGAAATGGCTCCCCTTCCCTCCAGTCCGATTTTCCTCGCGGGCATCGAGGTCATCTTCGCAATCGCCTCCGCCATTCCCAAGACTCCCTTCTTGACGTATCGCCCGATGACCCGCGGGAATGTCCCATAAGTCCGCGGGTGCGGCTTCCCGGCAGATAGAAAACCGTAGTCCGCCTTCGCCGCTCCGTCGGACCCAATCATCGCATAGGGCTTTTTCAGCACCTTCTCAAGGTTCTCCTCGCACATCGAGAAGCAAATCATCTCCGACCGAAGCCGGTCTTCCAAAAGGATGTCGAAGACCGCCTCGCAGCAATTTTTCTCTGTCTTTTCGGCGATCTCCGAAAGCGTTTTGCCCTCATACTCCTTCAGTGTCTCATCCCCCACGTACGACACCGTCAGCCTCGACCAGAAATCTTCCTCCGGGTGGCTTTGAATAATCTCCCTCGCCATCGCCGCCCGTGCCTCGGCATCTCCCAGGCGTGCCAGTTCCTTATCTTCTCCGCCCTCGTATGCCCAATTCGGTAAAATGGCGTCCAGACCTGTGCTCGATGCGATGTAAGGATACCGATCACACGTCACGTCAACCCCCTCATCTCTTGCCTTTTCAATCGCCTCGAATGCCTCTTCTATTCTGACCCAGTTCTTCTTTCCCGTTGCCTTCAGGTGCGAGACCTGCAGCCTCACCCTGGCCTTCTGCGCGCACTCGATCGCCTCTCCGACTGCCTCCCCCAACAGTTCTCCCTCGTTCCTGATGTGCGTTGCATAAAGCCCGCCAGCCTCCCTCACCGGCGACAGCACTCCGATAATCTCCTCCTTCGTCGCAAACGTCCCCGGCGGGTAAATCAAGCCCGTGGACAAGCCGAACGCACCCTCCTTCAGACATCGCTTAGCGATCCCCTTCATCCTCTCTATCTCGTCCCCGGTCGGCATCCTCGATGCCCCTCCCATTACGGCTGTCCTGATATTCCCATGCCCTACCAGAATGCCGATGTTTATAGCGATGCCGCTCCTTTCCAGGACCGAAAAATATTCCTCCGGCCATTTCCACGTTATTTCCATCCCGCTGCCAGCATATTTCCGCTGAAGTTCCGCTCGGTGATTTTCGTCGAGAATCGGGCAGCCTGAGAACCCGCAGTTCCCCACCAGTTCGCTCGTCACTCCCTGGCGAGCCTTGCTGTCCAGGTTCGGATTTATCACCGCCGAAAAATCGGAGTGCGAATGAATATCAATGAACCCCGGACACACCGCTTTCCCCAGGGCATCAATCTTCTTTTCCGCTTCGCCCAGTTTTTTCCCCACTGCGACAATCTTTTCCCCCTCGATTCCTATCTCTGCCGCAAACGGCTCTCCTCCCTCCCCGTCGTATATTGTCCCGCGCTCTATCTTGATGTCGAACACCACGGCCCTCCATCACGCCCTGTTGAACCGGCAGCCCACGCCGCATGGAAAAAAACCCTTTCGCGTCTCGCTCCTGTCATATCCGCGTTCTCCGCGTCCTCTGCCGTGGTTCTTCCCTTGTTTCCCTGTCCTTATGGGCTGAAGTCCCACGGCAACAGCATCACCCGATAGAACCTCCGCCGCACCGAGGATTCCGCAGGAGAAATCGGAGTGGTCGGCGGACCGCTGTCAGTCCAGATCGTCGTCTCCTTCCCCGATAGGATGTAATCGGAAACCATAAACCAATTCAACACGTCCTCGCTGCACCCGACCCTGTAATATCGCCCCGGCCTGCTCTTCCACCATATACACACTCGCCCATCTGACAGAAAATCTGTCCTCACCACTTTATGCGGAGTCGAGCGGGCGTCCAGAGGGTCGGTATGGGTTATCTTTGCCTCCTCGTAATCCGTGAACAGGTCGCCATCCGTGTCCGGATTGTTCGGGTCAGTTCCGAGGGCTATCTCCTCCATGTACGTTAACCCATCCCCATCGTCATCCGTGCTGTAAGTTACCGTTATCCTATCGGTCGCCAGAAGTCGCCCGCGGTAGTCATAAGCCGCCACCACGAGGTTGTTCACACCGGGCTGCAACTGAACCGACCCCCTCCATATCGTACAGTTGCCCTGGTCCGGCCAATTCGGCTCAAAGACGCTGCCGTTAATCTCCAATCGCATCCCGTTGACCGGGGCCGTCCCGGTCAGTTCTAAAAGAGGTTTGCTGGTGACGAAAGGCTGTCCAGAATTCGTTGTTATCTCCAGCGGCGCCGCCGGAATTTGACCCAGCACAAAACTCGCCCTGTTTGTCAGAAAACTTTTTATGTCGTCCGGCGGGCTGACTCCCTCACGCCGCAGCACATCGTAAACTCCATCCAGCACCGGGTCAGCCTCTTCCCGGCTGAAAGGACCTTTGATCAACTCCAAGAGATAACCGTAATACCGCCTCTTATACCGCGGCCAGTTCTCGAACCGATATATGTTCGGAAAACCCGGATGGAAAATCGGGTCCGACACGCGATTCCCCTCGAGCACGAGGTCGCAGTCCCACGGTATCATCATCCACTTTGCTACCCCCGGCGGCCTGTAGAGGTAGCAATTCTTCCCACGGTCGTATCCGAGCGAATCCCAGTCCCCTATCAGCGTCCGTGTCGCAAGAAGCGCAAGCCATTCGTCGCTGTCAACCCTCGCTTCAATCGCCGACTCAAACTCCGAATTCGGCGTGGTGCTCGGGTCGAGTCCCTTTATCAGGTCTATCAGGTCGCTGTAATCGTCGAGATGCTCGTTCGTCCTCTGTTTGAAATACCACCGATAGGACTCCTTGTCCTCTCCCCTGTATATCAACCGAGCCGTATCTATCCCGAAATCACCGCTGTCCTGGAACTCAAAATGGTCGTCAACCTTATAAAGTGTTCCGCCGTCATCTCCGTTCCACCAAAACGCCGCAAAATCTTTGTCCACCTTCTGGACATCCTCGTAAACTCCACGCCAGTTCCCATTCACCCCGAAGTAGACGTACTTCTGATATGGGGCAGGGGCGCCCATCTTCCGCATCAGGTGGAATGCGAACCGTTCTCGCTGCCTCGTCCCGTCGTTCGCGTCGAGGTTTATTTCCCGCACTCCCTGAAACGGCTCGTCCCGATTGAAAGCTACCCGATACCGGCTCCGCCCGGGCCGTCCCCACGGACTTCCCCGATACCTCACACCCACGTTGTAGTAAATCTCGCTGTCATTGAAAACGAACGTCCCGTCCACAAGCTCGTTGCTCAGGGGCGGACGCGTGTCGAGTTGTGTCAGGTTCGCCCCGGTCATTAACAGCTGATACACATTCAGCCCGGTAGTCGGGCGAGAGTCCTCAACCCGATAAAGAGCCGTCCTCTTCGGAGCATCCGAAGGAAAAGTCTGCCTCCCTCCCGCCTTGCTCCCCAGCGGATCAATTGCCTCAATGTAAAAGCACATTAAAATATTGTTTCCCTGGCCCGGTATCAATCCCCCGTAAATGCCGTCTCCCGCGGCACTGTCCCCGCTTTTTCCGTCGTCCTGCATCTTCACCGCTGCGAATGCCGCCGCACCGTCAGGCTTGTAGAAAAGAGTGACTGAACCAATCCCGTCGGCGTCTTTCACCCGCGCCCGTATCCTGACGCCCTGCTGCGATTTCGGCACGATAGGCGTCTGGCTCACCTCGTAAATCAACGGCCCGACGTTCGGCCTGTAAACGCTGTTAACCTTCCCCGGCGTCCCCAACTTCCCCGGCACCTCCAGCCGGTTCGCCCTCGCCAGAGTGTGGTTCCACGTCCGCGTCATCAAGAGGCTCGACCCACGCTGCCATTTCGCCCAGAAGGAGACCGTGTACGTTGTCCCTGTTCGCAGAGCCGGGTTTGTATCGCATTCTATTCGATTTACCCCGGTGTCTCCTCGTCCGGTCGCCACTATCTTCAAACACCCCGGCGCGCTGTGAAAATCTTCCGCCGTCCACTTCGACTGTATGTGGTCCCCTTCGATCAGCCACGACGTCGTGCCGGAATCGAACCCGCCGTTTATGATGACCAGCTTGCCTTTGTCGTCTCGCACCTCAATGTCGTCTATATAACAGATTCCCCTGTGCATCAAAAACAGGTGAAACTCCGATACCGCGGCTCCGTGCACCCCAGAACCTCGAACTCCGCTGTACTCATACTGCTTCCACTCCGCCTTCGCCGTCTCGTCGCTGGCTTCCCACGCCGATGCAACGCCGTTATCCTGTCGCGGGTCTATCAGCTCCAGGCTCGACCCTCCCCCGCCCGCCCACATTGGCCATCGCCCGCCGTCGTAATAATCAACCTCATCCACGACGTTCCCCAGCGCGTCCTGAAGCTCAATCCTCTCTCCCTCGTTCCGTAGAACTCCCGCATACGGCCCCAGCACCCCCTCGATCCCATATTTCTCCATGACAACCGCGGGCGACTTCGACACGACCAGATATTCCCCGGCCGCTATCTCCACCTTTGGAAAAACATAGCTTATCCCTTCCGTGAAGCGCCACCCCTCCAGAGAAACCGCGTCCGTGCCCCTGTTGTACAACTCCACATATTCCTCTTCTTCGTTCCCGGACGGCGGATGGTACATAATCTCATTTATGACCACATTTTCTTCCACCGACACCTCGTTCGCCTCTCCCGGCGTCGGTTTCACCATTGCCCACCATCTTTCTCCCCCGTCAGGATAGCGGCCGCGACTGACTTGCCTCGTCTCCCCCTCGAAGGCGAAGGCGTCCAGAACTCTCATCCCATCCGACGAGCTCAAACAAACGCACCCTCCTTTCGCCGGAAGAGAAATTCCCATAATCTCCGAGTAAAAAACCGCAAAACCGCCCCCAGCTATCACCGTCCCCGCAGGTATCCGATATTTCAGAAGGTCCCCGGCGTCATCGCTGAGGCAGCTTCCTCCCACCTCCACCATCTTTGGCGAAGTATTGTAAAGCTCCACCCAGCTTGACCCGGCCACATCCGTCTGTATCTCGTTGATGACAACCGGCACCGCCTCCGCCGTCTCCACAATTGACTCCCCGATAAGCTCCGGCGCAACACGAAAATCCACGCTTTTCAGAGACGTGTTATGCCCTTGAATCGCGACAACGTTGTACCCCGCAACGAGAACCGAAATAAACCCCGAGATGTCAATCTCTTCTGCAAGACCCGCCTCGTGCTCTCCGGCCGCAGTGTTGCAGTACACTGTGCTGCCGGCGCTCCCCATCATCCTCCGCGCAACCTCCCTCCCGTTCAGGTACGCCACAAACCCGTCGTCGTAATCCATGCTCAAAACAAGCGTCCCGACCTTCCCCGGGTCCTCCACGTAGAACTGCTTCCTCATGAATACCGAAATGTAATCCCCTCTCATGTCATCCAGAACCGTCGCGCAATCCGCGAAGCCGTATCCGATCGGGGTTGCCCCTAATGACCACGAAGAGTCGTCGTAAGCGGGCCTTCGCCAGGCATCCATCGGCTTGGAAGCTTCCCCTTTCCCCTTGAAATACCTCCATTCCTCCCCCATCCCGACGAGACGAACCCGCTTGACAACTTTACTCGATGCGTTTGGGCTTCCCGGGGTCCCTCCCACGAACGCGCTTATTCCCCAGCTTTCCCGCTTGTTGTTCTCCAGGAAAGGGTTCAGAAGCGATAAAGAATGTCCTGTCCCATCCGCAGCAGCAGGCCACGGATACCGGTCGCTGTAGCTCACCTCCCTCACCACCGCCCCGTACGAATTCGCCAGCGCTATCCTTTCCCCGGCATTGCTCAGCTTCCCCACGAACGGCCCTACGGCATTGATTACCCCGTACGCCGATCGCATCGCCGCGGCATCCTTGCAGACCACAAGATAAGACTGAGGCGCCATAACCGTCCCTTCCGGAAAGGTAAACTCTATCCCGTCCGCCAAACGCCAGCCCCCAATGTCAAATGGCACGACGTCCTCATTGTACAGCTCGACGTATTCCAGCGACTCCTCTCCTCCCGCCGGGTTGTACATTATCTCATTGATGACCACGCCATCCGCGCGCCCGGCCATCATCAACCCGACCGCCAAAACAATAAGCGCAAGCATCTTCATTCCGTGCACCGTCCCGTCACAACCGGGCAAAAACAGCTCCCAGCGCCCTATGTTACTGTCAGATTTCTCAATAAAATTATACCATAATTCGCACAGGCTCTCTTCGGAAAAGCGCCCGTGCTCGTAATGCCTCACTTATGGGCGGGTTATGAGGGATCTTGTTGGAAGAGAAGGTCGTAGGGGTGGAGGGTGGAATCTTCGGCGAGGCGATCGAGGGCATTTTTGAAACGGGTTTGGAAGTCGTGGAAGC